>Ga0326728_10004616_pt1 | contig 40317 bp, 35 predicted proteins | sample MB3enrmetagenome_FD_207602 | JGI IMG/M metagenome (GOLD analysis project Ga0326728, IMG submission 207602) | Lab enriched peat soil microbial communities from McLean, Ithaca, NY, United States - MB31MN | ecosystem: Environmental > Terrestrial > Soil > Wetlands > Peat | place: USA: New York... | reverse complement strand
CCATGCTGCCGCCCCAGCAGAGGTGTCGAGGAAACCCCACGCCAGGGAGCCTCCGAGGAAGCGTCGCGATCGAAGCGTTCGCGGCCGCCAAGCAACTGGAGCTCAATCGATCATCCGACGGAACCATCCAACGGTAACCCGTGACCACGGATTGTCCGGCGTCGATCACGGCCGAAACCAAGCGCGGAAGCCAAAGCGGCGTGGGCAGAGTGTCAGCGTCGATGAAGGCGACGATTTCATCCTCTGGCCTCAGCCTGTCGAGCGCCGCGAGCTGGTTCCAGACCTTCTGTCCGGCGCTTTGCGCAAGCCCGGCGACCGTCACTTCGATCGAAGCGCCCGGCTGCAACGCCGCCGCGGCGAGCATTGGGAAAGCCGGATCCTGCTCGCTTTCGACGGCCGCTATGATGCGATATCGTGAATAACTTTGAGCTCTCAGAAGGGGCAACAAGCGCGCAAGATCCGCATCGCCTTTGACGGGGAGAATGATTGCGACGTTGGGTTCTGCTCCGGGAATTTCGGGCTGTGGCAGCCCTCGTGCATAAGCCATTGCTGCGCAAGTCGAAATGAAATTCTGCGCACACCAGACCGTTAGCAATGCGCCGGAAACCCTGTTCAATTCTTCGATCATCGCCGAACGACTCGGCTCGCCGCAGCGCTCACCAATTGTTGCTCGGGTTCACTGCTGCATACGCTCTTCTCGGCAGTGTTCATAATTTACTCCCACCGAGATAGCCTGCCTGTCAGAGCAACGACAAGACGGCCCGAAAGCGGCGCCGTTTATAGTCTTAGCAATAGGATTGCCAGCCCGCTGAGTCAACGAGATCGCATGACATTGTTCGATCCCTGAAGCAATTCAGTCGCCGGATGGACGCTTGCGCCGACCCGCTCTGACGCCCGGAACGGATGACGCCGACGGTCGCCGAGCCCGGATTTCGTTTGCGGTGATTCTGCGTCGCGGCGATTTGCCGCGCCGGCGGCGGCGATCGGAGCTGTGCGCGGAGCGCCGCTAACCACGACCGAGGCATGAAACGCCTTGGAATCGATCGATCCGAAGGGTAACATTCAGGCAGTGAGGGCGTAGCGGGCTGCCCTTGCCTTTGCGTTTCCTGGCGCCGCAGGTTTGATTTTTTGCGTCGTCCGATCGCTTTCGATCTCTCTCGTATGTTCATCGGTGCCGCGGGCTCCACACCGCGTGGGATCGACCGGGTCGACATGGGTTATGCGACCCACATCTTCGCCGCATCGAGCGCCAATGTCGGACTTGTTCCTTCGCTGGGGCGCATGGGCGTGCTGACGAACCGCGAGGCGGCGCGATTGGTCGCTCGGGTCGAGCAGCATTGGCGCGAGGATCAGGCGCCCGCCGACGATGCTCAGCTTGACCTCGTGCGGCGCCGTTTGGCGGACCAACCCGCGCCCCCCTCAAGGGGAGTCGGGCGCATGCGAGCTGCGCGCATCCGCACGGCGCGGCGTTATGGCGCGATGTTCGCCGACGCGCGTTGGTCGTCGTGGCGTCGCGCCGCGCGGGCGGTGCCCGAAGGCGCCGTTTACGTCAACACGGGGCAGTTCCTGCTCGGATGGCCGTGGTTCTTCGGCTGGCTTGACCGACGCCCGGACGTGAAGCCCGTATTCATGATGCACGATCTCATCCCGTTGCTCTACCCGGAATATTCGGGCCCTATTCTGTCGCGCCTTCACGCGCGCGCGGTGCGGACCGTGGCGCGGCGCGCGGTCGCCCTGATCGCGACGAGCCGGGCGTCGGGCGACGAAATCCGCGAGGCCGTGGCTCGGCTCGGTCGGCGTGATCTGCCCGTGCATGTCGCGCCGTTGCCCGTCAGCGACAGCCTTATCGAGGGCAGGAACGCCCCAGATGCTGGCATTTGGCCGGAGCTCGCGGTCGAGCGGCCGTATTTCGTGACGATCGGCAATATCGATCAGCGCAAGAACCATGTGCTGTTGGTCAACGTCTGGCGCGAAATGCTGCGGCGCGGCGTCGCAGTCCCCAAGCTGGTGATCGTAGGCTCGCGCGGCCTGCGAAGCGCCGAATTGATTGACGCTCTGTATCGGACCCCGGGTCTTGCGGCCTACGTCATCGAGACGAACGGCCTGTCGACGCCCGCCATGCGCGAGCTCATCCGGGGCGCTCGGGCCGTGCTGATGCCCTCCTTCACAGAAGGCTTTGGGCTGCCGGTCCTCGAATCGCTCGCGCTCGGCACGCCCGTGATCGCGTCCGACATTCCGGCCCACCGCGAAGTGGGCGGCGCGCTTTGCGCCTATCTGGATCCGCTCGACGGCTTGGGGTGGACGCGCGAGGTCCTGGCCAGGGCCCAGGAAGGCGAGGACGCGGTCCGGGCGCGGCGCGTCGCCTTGGCGCCCTATCGGCCGCAAAGTTGGCGCAGCTATTTCGGCGAGGTTCTCCCATTCTTGCAGTCGCTGTGACCCGGCCGGTCGTGCTCGACGTCTCGAGTCTGTTCATCGATGCGCCCGATATCGTCAGCCTCGGCCTGGCGCGAGGTCCGCTGGGGCAGGCGAACATGGTCAGGGTCACAGGCGGGCGGGTCCAAGTCGTCAAGCCGGCGCAAGTTCGGACCCGTCTCGAAGGTCTCGACCGCGCGGCGACGACGGCCGAGGCCCGCGCAAACGAAATTCTGGCGTGGCTTCTTGGCGCTCCGACCTCCCGGCGGTTTCTAATCGCGCCGCCATGGCGGGCGATCGACTGTCCCGCCGTCGGCTCGAATTGGACGAACGAGGCGCCGTCTGGGGCGGTGGTGCTGAAGCCCGGCTTTTCGGGATGGAGCGACCCGGCCGTCACGACTTGGTTCGCGGCAAGGCCCGATCTGCTGCCGGCGGCGCTCCTGGGCCATCCGGTCTGGCTCGACTCGCCCCAATATTACGCGCCTGCGGAGGTCGCTCGGTTGTATCGGGACCTCGCCGCCATCGCGCGCTTCGCGCGCGCCGTTGTGGCGCCGACCGAGGCGGCGCGGACGCGATTGGCTGATGCGCTCGGCCGACCGGACCTCCCGATCCTGGTCCGGCCCTGGCCGTCGCGGCTCGCCGGCTCTCGTCCGCTCCCCCCTGATCCCGATCTCGCGGCTGTGCCTTATTGGGTGGCGCCGCTCCCCGTCGAGGCCGGGCGCAACACCACGCTGCTGTTGACCGTGTGGCGAGACATGATCCACAAAGGTCTGGACGTCCCAAAGCTCGTCCTGGCGGGCGCACGTGGGCGCCAGGTCGAACAAATTCGGCCGCTGCTCGACTGGGGCGAGGCGCTCCGCCCCTTCGTTCGCGAGGGGCCATATATGTCGCCCACGACTTTGCGCCTGCTGGTCGGCCACGCTCAGGGGGTCCTTCTTCCCGCCTTCATCGCCGAAACGGGCGCTCTGGCTCGCGACCTGGCCAGTCTCGGGGTGCGCGTGGTCGCCTCTGACATACCGATTTTCCAGGAGGCTCTGGCCGGCCGGGGCCAACTTCTCAGCCCGATCGACGGTTCAGGCTGGCGCGACGTCGTGTCGCGCCGTTTCCCGCCCGCGACGTGCGGCGCCGAGGCTGTGCCGGATTGGGCCACGTTTGGCGATGGAGTGGGCGAATGCCTGGCGAACCTCTGACGACAGGGATTAGGCGCCCGCTTGTCTACGATCTCAGTTACGTGGTGGCGCGCCTTCATGCGGCGACGCCTACCGGCGTCGAAAGGGTCGACGCCGCCTTCGCGCGCCACTTCGTCGGCGGTCCCGTCACTCTAATCGCGACAGGCCTGCACTATGGCCTTCTGCGCCCTCACGGCTTTCGGCCCGAGACGGCGCGCCGGATCGCGGCGCGGATCGGCGAGGCCTGGGGCGCCGAGCTGGCGCCAGCCGACGATCCCGCCTATCGGGCCGTAATGGCGTGGCTGCAGACCGAAGACGCGCAGGCGCGCGCCGCGAAGGATCATGCCGAGCGGGCGGTCAAACCGGTTCCGACGAGGCTCGATTGGCTGCTTCGAGAAGGCGAGAGACTTGCGCTGAGACTGCGATCGGACCCCGGGGCCGACGTTCCGGCCAAGGCGCTCTACCTCAACGTGGCCCAGTATTCCTTCGGACAGCCGGCCTTCTTCCGCTGGCTCGACCGTCGCCCGGACGTGCGAGCCGTCTTCTTCATCCATGACCTTCTCCCGCTCGATTGCCCCGAATTCTTCCGCGAAGGCAGGGCCGAGATGTTCGCGCGCTGCGTGCAGACCATGGCGCGATACGCTTCGGCCGCCATCGTGTCGAGCGAGGTGGTGGGCGAGCGGGTCGAACGGGAGATGGCCGGCCGACGGCGAGAAGGAATCCCGATTCTGATTGCGCCCTTGCCGCCGCCGGCGCATCGCGCATTGGCCATCCAGGACGACGGATCGGCGCCGCCTTACTTCGTGGTGGTCGGCACGATCGAGGCGCGCAAGAACCATCTCCTCCTTCTCAACGTTTGGCGCGCCCTGGCGCAAGGACCCGGCGCGGTGCCGCGACTCATCTTGGTCGGGGCGCGCGGCTGGGACATTGAACAAGCGCTCGACCTGCTCGAACGCAGCCGTCTGCTGGCGCCGCACGTCATGGAAATCTCGGGCGTCGGGACCCCCGGCCTGCAACGCCTGCTCGGCGGCGCCCGCGCCCTGTTGATGCCCTCCTTCGCCGAGGGCTACGGCCTTCCGATCGCCGAGGCGCTCGCGATCGGCACGCCGGTCGTCGCCTCCGATATCCCGGTCTTCCGCGAGATCTCGCAAGGGCGAGCCATGCTGCTCGACCCGACCGACGGCCCGGCCTGGCGCACCGCGATCGCCGAGATGACCGCGGACAAGTCGCCCCTCCGCGAAAGGTGGCGCGCAGCCGCGGCTCGTTATCGCGCCCCGGACTGGGAGGGCTACTTCGCCGAGGTCGAGCGTTTCCTGGCGGAGCTCTGAAGAGCGCGCAGGAAAGCCGAAGTCGCGCGCGCGACCCACGCGCCAGGCGAGAGGGCGCCGTCGCATTGGCAAGAATAGAAGCTCGTCGCGGCCGACGCCGATACGCTTGCCCTCGCTCGCCGGGCAGGCGATAATTGAGGCATTACGCGCCCGATCCCCCGAGCCTCGCCCGGTCGGCGACCGAAAATTGGAGATTTCGATTTCCACTGCGCCGACCCCCCCGTCACGGGTCTACCGGCGGTCAGGCTCGTGCAATGGGTCTCGGCCCGGCTCCTTGTCGATCACTGGCGCATCGCGTTCGGGACCGACGCGCGCTCCAGTTTCGCCGGAATCGACCGCTTCGGTCTGTGGGAGTCGCCGATCGGCCTCTATTTCTTCGATCCCCCGCGCGAAGGCGACCACAATTTCTACACTCGGTTCTACGCTCGGCTGGAGAAATGGCGGCTCTTCACGCGCGAAACCGTGCGTGAGGAGTTTTTCATCGCGGCCAAGCGCATCGCGGCGGGCGCGCGCGTCCTGGACGTCGGCTGCGACCACGGCGCCTTCCGACAATGCGCGCCGCAGGCCGATTACACCGGTCTCGACCCCCATTTGACCGCGGACGCCGCGATCGAGGGCGTACGCGACGAGACCCTGGTGCAGCATCTTGTCCGGCACACGGCGTCCTATGACGCGGTATGCTGCTTTCAGGTCGTCGAACACGTGCGCGATCCGAGGGCGCTGTTCGCCGAAATCGTGCAGGCGGCCAAGCCCGGCGGCCTCCTCTGCATCGGCGTGCCGCACATCCCCTCGGCGCTGACGCACATTCCGAATTTCCTGATCAGCGCCCCGCCCTACCACCTGACCTGGTGGACCAAAGCGGCTCTCGTCGAACTGGCGAGGGACACCGGCGCGGTGGTCGAAAGCGTCGAAACCGTGCCTTGGGGAGCCGGAGATTCCCAAGTCTACTGGATCGAGCGCTACTCGCCGATCAAGTGCCCCGACGTTCATTTTCGCGGCGCATTAAAATGGCATGTCGCCATGCTTATCGGCTATGTGCTTGGGTCCGTCGCCTTTCTCCTGTTTGGCGCGCCCAGAAAGACCGCCGACGAAGGCGCAGGATTGCTCATGATCGCGCGAAGACCCGCGACCGGCTGATCCGCGCCGCGCCTTTCGACGCTTCGGTCGAAGGCAAGCGAGAGTTGGAGTCGGCGGCGCCGCGATAACACCGTTCGCCCGCACGAGTCCTTGGGCGATAAACCGCTTCATCTTGCGGACGGATCGCGAGCCGCGTCGATTCACCCCAACGCCGGGCCATGCCAATCGAGCGACAGCGCGGGGTGAAAATACGGGTCGGCGCGGAGGCGGTGACGCCAGCGGGATTTGAAATAGGCGACTTCGGCGGCGTAGCGCCGCTCTTGCGCGAGGCTCGCCTTGCGCGTCGCGGACTCGTGATGGATCAGGACGGCGGCGGGCTCCAGAAGCGCCGTCCAGCCCCGCTCGGCAAGGCGCAGACAAAGGTCGATATCGCAATATTCGACAGGCAGGTTCACCGCGTCAAATCCGCCGATCGCGTCGAATTTCGCGCGCGCGACGGCGAGGCACGCCCCCGTGACGGCCGACAATTCATGAGGAACGTCGAGCCGCCCGAAATAGCCGAGCGCGTCCGCCGCGGCGTTGTACTCGAAATGACAGGCGTGGCCGTCGATGCCGACGATCACCCCCGCATGTTGGAGGCGCATGTTTGGAAACAGCAACTTGGCGCCCACTGCGCCGATCGCGGGAACCTGGGTCCAGGCGATGAGGCGCTCGAGCCAGTGATTCGAAATCGCCTCGGTGTCGTTGTTGAGAAAAACGAGCGTTTGCGTGCGCGCCTCGGCCGCTGCCGCGTTGCAAAGCGCCGAAAAGTTGAACGGCCCGGGCCGGGGTAGGACGCGAAATCGCGGATCGCGGAGGAACTGCGCGAGGTAAGCGCGCGTACCTGCCTCGCGGCTGTCGTTATCCACGATGATGACTTCGAAATCCGCGCCCGCCGGGACGCGCGCGAGGCTGGCGCAACATTTCCGCAGCAGGTCGACGCGATCGCGGGTCGGTATGATGACAGTTGCGCGCAAAGGCTCAGGTGACGTGAGCGGCCGAAAGGCGACGCGCGAGGGGCGCACGCGTGCCGGGCCGGTGAACAGAACGCGGCGGATATGGGTGGCCCTGAAGTCGGGGCCGACACGGATCGGCAGATCGAGTATTTCGGAGGGCGCCCGGTCGCCGAGGGCGTCGCGCGCCCAGCCGACGCGCGCGAACCACGCGCCGCCGATAAGATCGACGCTCTGCGCGAGTAGCGGGCTCCAATCCGGCTTGAGCCTGGGTGGCGAATCCGCGCCTGCCCCCTCTTCATCCGCGTAATAGAGATCGGCGTCGTCGCGCAGCGCCGCAGCGCCGACGATCGCCGGCGCTTCATCGGCCCAGGACCCGCCACGCCGCGCCAGGACGACGAGGTCGCGCGCATCGAGATCGCAAAGGGCCGCGCGCAACGGAGCACCCGCCGTCAGCGCCAAGACCTTGCCCAGTGTAGGCTCGGTTTCGAAAGGCGCCGCGAGCGACCAGCGGGGCCAGGGCTGCGCGCGCAGGCGAGTAAGCCAGCGCGTGATCGCCGTCTCGTCGGCGTCAGGCAGAACGACGCGGATATGCGGGCCTCGCGCCGCCTCGGAAGGAAGGGCATCCAGGCCGTCCCATGCGGGGGCTCTATGACGCAGTTCGCGCCAGCGCCGGTAGTCCTTTAACGGCGTCGCCATGAGCGCATTGCGAAAAAGGCGTTCCGCGTGAAACGATTGACCGGCCAGGCCGAGGCCCAGACCGAGCAGCGTGTGGCCGGCACGCTGGCGCAATCCGCGCTTCACAAGCTCGGCGAGCGTAAGCCCGCGCAGTCCGGCGAGATGGAAGTGGAACGGTCCGGGTTGATCCGTCGGCGAAATCCAAATCGCGCTCGTCCGGGCGGGAATCATGCCGAGCCAGATCGCTCGTCCGAACATCGGGGCCGGCAGGATCTCGTCCTTGACGCCGTGCGGCGTCACGCAACGCAGGAGCGGGCGAGCGAGGGGGGCGATCAGGCTCGCCTCGTAGATCAGTTCGACCCAGCGATCGATGGATGCCCCGCCGCCGGGGACGAGGCGCAGCCAAGGCTCGCGCGATGTCGCGATCAACGCTCCGTCGTCGCCGACGACGACATCGCGTTCAGGGACGAGCGATATTCCGTCAGCGAGGGGCGCCTCGGGCGAAAATCGAGAAGGAGGGGCCATTCTCGTGTTCGGGCTCGTCACGCGCGGCGCCGATATCGTCGAACCCCAGTGCGCGCGGCGGGGTCAGCCCATCGTCCTGGCCGCCCCAGCCATATAAGCCGTTCGGACCGCCGCACAACGACTTGCTCTTCCATGCGCACCAGTAACTCCGGATACACCGCCCACCCGGTGCACCGCGACGTTCGATGGTCTCAACCTCGCCCACGAACGTCGCCCCGACGTTATCATATCGGTCCCAAAGGTAAAGCTCATGCGCACTCGGCGCATCCCTTGAGATCGCGCCGTTTGGGGGCCGGGACGACGAGATCAGCGCCTTTGACGCGGCGTTGATCTTCGGATGCGCCCGACGGCGGAGGGGAGACCATACTCCCTTCGCGTTCGAGCGGCACGGCGCGCTCGCGCTTGCCGCACGTCGGATTGTCGGCGCGCAACCCGGCCACCGCTTCGGCGATCGCTTTCGGCCACTCGGCGTGGCCAGGCATCTGCGTCCAGGTCTCACCGGGTTGCGATTGAGAATGTCGCCACTTTTTGAATTGCACCGCGGGCCATTGCTTTTTACGATGTTCTTGGTATTCAACTGGCGCCTCGCGGCAGGCGTCAACGCGCTGGATATTTCAAAGGCGCTCGCGCGAGCGGGGAGTCGTTGTGCTCAGGCGGACTGTTCCAATCATCGGAAGAATGTTTCCTCAGCCATTTTCGAAAAGAGACCGAGAAAATGCGACGGGTGGCGCGGTTTCGATCGGGGCGCCGCACTAACCGTTCTGCTTGCCGCGTGCGTTAAATTGTTCGGCGAGGGCTAACCGTGAGATTGGTCGTCACAGGCGGGGCGGGCTTCATCGGTTCCGCGGTAGTGCGAAGAGCTATTTCGCACACCGATCATTCCGTTTGCGTTCTCGATAAGTTGACTTACGCGGGCAATCTGGCTTCGCTCGCGCCCGTAGCCGACAGTCCGCGCTTCAGCTTCGAGAAGGTCGATATCGTCGACGCGGCCTCCGTTCGCGCGGTTTTCGACCGATTCCGGCCCGATGTTGTGATGCACCTTGCCGCCGAGAGCCATGTCGACCGTTCGATTGACGGACCCGGCGCATTCATCGAGACGAACGTGGTCGGCACTTATCATCTGCTTCAGGAATCGCTGCGCTTTTATCGTAACTTGCCAAAATCACGACGAGGTCGTTTCCGCTTCCATCATGTCTCGACCGACGAAGTTTACGGATCGCTCGGCGCCGAGGGCTATTTCCACGAGCGCACGCCTTACGCGCCGACCTCGCCCTATTCCGCGTCGAAGGCCAGTTCGGACCATCTCGTGCGCGCGTGGGGCCACACTTACGGATTGCCGATCGTCGTGACCAATTGCTCGAACAACTACGGACCGTATCATTTTCCGGAAAAACTCATTCCGCTGATGATACTCAACGCGCTGGAAGGCAAGCCGCTGCCGGTCTATGGCGACGGCCTGAACGTGCGCGATTGGCTCTACGTCGACGACCACGCCGACGCCCTGCTGACCGTCGCCGCTCGCGGGATCGTCGGAGAAACATACAATATCGGCGGAAACAATGAATGGCCGAACGTGAAAGTCGTCCAGCGGATTTGTGCGATTCTCGATGAGGTGCGGCCCGACCCCGCGGGGCCGCACGCGCGCCTCATCACGTTCGTCACGGATCGCCCCGGCCATGACGCGCGCTACGCCATCGACGCCACAAAGATCAGAAAGGAACTCGGCTGGGCGCCGAAGGAAACCTTCGAGACCGGATTGCGGCGCACGGTCGAATGGTATCTCGCCAATCCGACGTGGTGGCGAGACATCCGCTCCGGCGTCTACCGCGGCCAGAGACTTGGCGTCGGGCGCGACACGGAGGCGATGGCGTGAGCGGCAATTTCACCATCACGGACACCGCCATCCCGGCGGTGAAGCTCATCGAACCGAAGCGCTTCGGCGATCAGCGCGGCTTTTTCTCGGAGACCTACAGCCGCGCCGCCTTTCTCAGCGCGGGGATCGATTTGGATTTCGTGCAGGACAACCATTCGCTGTCCCAACAGGTCGGCACGCTGAGAGGGCTGCATTTCCAGTCCCCGCCGTTCGCCCAGGACAAGCTGGTCCGCTGCCCGCACGGGCGGATCCTCGATGTCGCCGTCGACATTCGGCGGGGATCGCCGAGCTTTGGCGCGCATGTGGCGATCGAACTGTCCGAGAAGAACTGGCGCCAGCTGCTCGTGCCGAAGGGCTTCGCGCATGGTTTTATCACCCTGGAAGCGTCGAGCGAGGTTCTTTACAAGGTCACGGCCCCCTATTCGGCGGCGCATGACTTCGGTCTCGCGTTCAGCGATCCCGCGCTGGGGATAGACTGGCCGGCTCCGACCGGCGGGGCGGTGCTATCGGACAAAGATCGCCGCCATCCCCTGCTGGCCGAGCTTCCCGCCTATTTCGACTATGCGGACACGCGATGAGGATCGTCGTCACAGGCACGAACGGGCAGGTGGCTCTGTCGCTGCGCGAGCGCGCCCCGGCGCTTGGCGTCGACGTGGTCCTCGTCGGTCGCCCGGCGCTCGATTTCGAGCGACCCGAAACGATCGGCCCCGCATTGCGGACCGCGCGGCCGGACCTCGTCGTCAACGCCGCCGCCTTCACCGCCGTCGATCTCGCGGAGAGCGACGAAGCGACGGCGACCCAAGTCAATGGCGAGGCGGCGGGAGAGGTCGCGGCGCAGGCCGCGCGGCTCGACGCGCCTGTGATCCATCTCTCGACAGACTTTGTATTCGACGGGCGCCTCGATCGTCCCTACCGCGAGACGGACGCGGTTGCGCCGATGGGCGCGTACGGGCGCAGCAAGCTCGCCGGCGAGATCGCCGTCGCGGCCGCCACGGACAATCACGTGATCCTGCGCACCGCGTGGGTCTACAGCCCCTTCGGCAAGAACTTCGTCCGCACGATACTCGCGTTCGGCCTCAAACGCCAAGCGGTGCGGGTCGTCGCGGACCAGATCGGAAATCCGAGCTACGCGCCGGATATCGCCGATGGAATCCTCACGATGGCGAAGACGCTGGCTAATGCGCCGGGAAATTACGATCTGCGCGGCGTATTTCATATGGCTGGCGCGGGCTCCGCAGTCTGGGCGGACTTGGCCGAGGCGACCTTTCAGGCGGCCGAGACGCGCGGGCGTGCGCCCGTTCATGTCGAGCGCATTGCAACCGCGGACTATCCCTTGCCGGCGCGCCGCCCGGCCAATTCGCGACTCGACTGCGGCAAGCTCGATCGGCGCTACGGCGTCGCGCTTCCCGACTGGCGCGAGTCGGTGAAGCTGTGCGTGGCGCGGCTGCTTGAGGCCGAGGCAAGGGGATGACGCGATGAAAGGCATAATCCTGGCGGGGGGATCGGGCACGCGCCTGCATCCCATGACGCTCGCGATGTCCAAGCAGCTGCTGCCGATCTACGACAAGCCGATGATCTATTATCCCCTCAGCACGCTGATGCTGGCGGGGATAAGGGACATCCTGGTGATCTCGACGCCGATGGATCTGCCCCATTTTCGCCGGCTGCTCGGCGACGGCGGCGAGTGGGGACTGCGCCTGTCCTACGCCGAGCAGCCTCATCCCGGCGGGCTCGCCCAGGCCTACCTGATCGGCGCGGATTTCGTCGCCGGCGACAATTCGGCGCTGATCCTCGGCGACAACCTCTTCTACGGCCACAGCTTGCCTGAGATGATGGCCGCGGCCGCCGCTCGCAAGGAGGGAGCGAGCGTCTTCGCTTATCGTGTCGGCGATCCCGAACGATACGGCGTCATCGCCTTCGACGCCGACGGCAAGGCGGTCTCGATCGAGGAGAAGCCGCAGACGCCAAAATCGAGTTGGGCCGTCACCGGCCTCTATTTCTACGACAAGACGGTCGTCGAGATCGCCGCCAAACTCAAGCCTTCGCCGCGAGGCGAACTCGAGATCACCGATCTCAACCGGGTCTATCTCGAACGTGGCGCCCTTCGGGTGGAGAGAATGGGGCGCGGCTTCGCCTGGCTCGACACCGGCACTCCGGAAAGCCTCATCGAGGCCGCCGAATTCGTCCGCACGCTGGAGTCGCGCCAGGGCGTGCGGATCGCCTGCCCCGAGGAAATCGCCTTTCTCAACGGATGGATCTCGGCCTCGCAGCTCGAGACGCTCGGGGCCAAATTGGAGAAGGGCGGCTACGGCCGCTATCTCATGTCCATCGCGCGACAGGCCGGGGGGCGCTGAGGCGTCGATTCGCCACTCCGCGTCGAACTCGGTCAGCCGTTGCAGAACCGCCTCGGCGGCCTCCTCGAAAAGATCCCCCCGCCGCTTTCGCGTCTGATCGAGAATCGCGATCGCGACATTGCGCACAACGACTCTCTATCGAAACAAAGTTCTGCGATGCGATCCTATCGAAGAGACGCGACGACCAGTCTGAAGCGTCGGTCCGGCGGGCTCCGCGATGGCCGACGGCCTGGCCGCGCGTCAATCGAAGGCACCGCCGCGGGCGTGGACATTGACCGGTTTCCTGGCCTTGATTTTTCTTGCGAGAATTGTGAGATCATGTTTTCAGGCGGAGTTGTTTGATCGCCAACTGCGGGCATGATGGTCGCGTGATGGTTTCGCTATGATGGAGTTGTTGGATTTCTCGCCAAACGAGCTGAGAAAAAGTGCGCTTCTCGACAGTGAAACGCCGGACAGCTTCGACTTTGCGGCATCGGGCGGCGATTGGGGGGCGAACGCCATGCGGGTTCATACGAAAATAGCGCACCTGTTTAGGCTGGACATGTATGGCGTTCGCTGATCGGTTTCTTGCCTCTCGGACCTTCACCCTGGCGGATCAGCAATGGTTTGCCGCGTTGTCGGGCGACTGCAACCCGATGCATCTGGACCCTATTGCGGCGCGGCGCACGCAGGCGGGATTTCCGGTTGTGCATGGCATGCACGCGCTTCTCTGGGCGCTAGATTGCATCGCCGCGGCGAACCCAGGCCTGGCCGTTCCCGCGTCAATTCGGGTCGATTTTGCGACTTTCCTGCTGGTGGGCCAAGAGTTGAGTCTCCGCGAACTCGCGGGCTCTCCGAACCGCCGCGCGATTGCTTCAGCGTCCGGCACGGCGACCATGACGCTGGAACTGCGGTACGGCGTCCGACGCGAGACGAAAGCGCCGGATTTCCAATGGCCTCCCACCGACATTCTGACCCCCGACCGCCCGTTCGTCGTCGAACTGGCCGATATGGAATTGCAGCGAGGCGCGGTCGGCTTTGCAACCGACCCCGTGGAGCTCCAGGTCGCGTTTCCCGCCGCCGCGGGTTGGCTTGGCGATCGAAGATTGGCCGCTTTGACTTGTTGCACCCGTCTGGTTGGGATGGTTTGCCCTGGCCTTCACTCCATCTTCAACCGGCTCGACGTCGATTTGGTCGAGGATCGCGACGCTTCAAGCGCGCTGGCGTTTTCCGTAACGCGTGTCGATTTGCGCTTTCGCAATGTCCGACTCGCCGTCAACGGAGGAGGCATTTCGGGCGCGCTAGTCACGACGGCGCGGCATCCGCCGACCAGCCAGCCGAGGATGGCGGATGTCGCGGGAATTGTCGAGCGCGACTCGTTCGGCGGGGCCAAGACGCTGATCGTCGGCGGATCGCGCGGGTTAGGGGAGTTGACGGCGAAAATTCTGGCGGCGGGTGGGGCGGACGTCATTGTAACCTATGCTACGGGCCGAGCCGACGCTGAACGGGTGGCGGCGGAAATCAAGGAATGGGGAGGTCATTGCGAGGTATTCCAATATGACGCCTTGCGGCCCGCCGCCGCGCAGTTGACTGACCGGATCAATTCGATAACGCATTGCTATTATTTTGCAACGTCGGCGATATTCCAGCCTTCCTCTGGTGTATTTAGCAAAGATCGATTTCATGAATTCTTGCGGATCTACGTCGATGGGTTCTATGATCTTTGTGCAGCATTTCAAAATAGCGGCAATTCAGGCGTGCATATGTTCTACCCGTCTTCTATCGCTGTCAGCGATCGACCGATTGGTATGTCAGAATACGTTATGGCGAAAGCGGCCGGTGAAATCTTGTGTGATGAAATCAACAAGAATCTTGATTCTATCTTCGTCGTCTGTATCCGATTGCCGCGCCTGGCGACCGATCAGACGGTCACGCTGTTATCGGTAGACTCAATGTCCGCTATTGACGTGATGCTTCCGCTGATCCGGAACGTTCAAGGAGCAGCCGAAGCGAAGGCGAGTTCGTGATGATCAGCGAGCCGCGCGTCGTCGGCGAAACGAAGGCGTCGCGCCAACCCACCCCTGGGCGGCTCATTTTACGTGGCGCGCCGCCGCCGCAACCAGATCGCCCAGACAGTGAAAATCATCGATTTCCTTAGAGGTAAAGCGTATTCCAAGACGCTGCTCCGTCGCCATGATGATCTCGATCTGTTTGATGGAATCCCAGCCGGCGACGTCTCTAGCGCTGAGCGAAGCGGCAAGTGAAATGTCGTCTCGCAGGAAAACCTCCGCGAAAATCTCCTGCAATATTCCGTAAATTGCGGCTTCTTCCATTACGAAAATTCTCCCTCCACGCAAATTGCCGTTTGACGCTCATCAAAGTATGCAAGATTGAGAACTCCGGTGACAACGCCGTTCGAGGCCTTCTGGGTCGTAAAGCCGAGTCGAGCCAAGAGGTCGGCGACCATGCCGTTTCGCTCGGTCGGTCGGTACATGCCGTTCAACTGGTTGGCGCCCATCGCTCGGGCGACGGCCGCGAGCACGTTCAGCATTGCGTCCTCTACCTGGCGCCCAAACACGCGGCAACTCATCAGCCAATCGTCGATCATGAAGTTTGCATCGTCGATCATGTGACCAATCGCGACGGCGATGAGGCCATTGTCGCCGAACCTGTCGACGAGACGAAATTGCAAGACGGCGGCGCGAGGGGCGGCCATTGCGGCGCGGACGTCGCTTTCGTTCAAGCGGCGGGTCGTCAGATTGAACTGATTGGTCTTGTTGATGAGCTGCGTGACGCGCGCGACGTCCAGTTCGGCCGGACGGCCCCATCGCAGCACCATGTTGAGGCCGACGAGGTAAGCCTTGAGATCGACCGTTTCATTCTTGAAGCTGTCGCGCCGCGCGTTCTCCGCGTAAACCGCCGCTCTGCGAACGTCTTCGTCGGTTAGAGCGATCATTTCGAAGCATCCTGCGTCCGAAAGACAGCGCGGGAAGAGCGAAGGATCGTCTGGCAGCTCTGGAACGAAGATTTCGGGCAGGGATTGGCGCACCAACTCGCGTTCGAACGGATTGTCGTCGATGAAGACGAGAGCGTCGAGCCCGATATTGAGCCGCTGCGCGATGGTTTGAAGATTGCGCGGCTTGTCGTGCCAATTCGCGACGAAACACGTCACGTCTTGGCGTTTCAGCGCCATCTCCGGATGGCTTTCAAACGGCTCAATGGCGATCGCTTCGTCGTTCTTCGAACAGACGGCGAGGATGACGCCGCGCCGGCGTAGATCGAGCGCATAATGTTGCAGATTGAGAAACGCCTCGCCGGCCGCGCTTCCCGCGCCAATGACGATCTTATCGAGTCCGTCGTCGCCGATGACGCCGCCCCAGAGCGTATTGTCGAGGTCGAAGACGCAGCACTTGGCGGAGCGTCCCTGTCGGGCGGCGATCAGCCGAGCCGCCAGATCACCATACATCGGCGACGCCGGCAGCGCGATCTCTTGCTTCGCCCCGTACCAAGATCCTGAGCTGAACCAATGTTCGATTCCGTCCTGCGCGACCCATGCGTCAAGCGACAGAAGATCGACACCGGCTTCGTCGCATGCTTCGCGAAGGCGTTGATTGACCCGCGAGATGAACGCCGCCCCTGACGCGGGAAGCCGATGCTCGTTGTTGCCGCCGGAACAGGGTAAGCGAGGCATAACGGTCTGTTGGATAATCGAAACGCCAAGCCGATTGATTGCTGTGGTCCACAGCGCGCGAAAACTATTCACAAGCTCGTCGGCGAGCCGATTTGCATCAGCAATCGTGGTCGCCCCAAGCGCGTGCGCGGCTACGAAAACAGCGTCGAACGCGAAGAGCGCAATCGTCGGATCGAAAGCGTAGAGTCCGGACCGCGGATCGGCCAAGTCCTGACGATATTGACCATAGGGGGGCTCGTACATCTCCAGCGCGATTCCGCGTCGCAACGCCCCGACTCGGATGCCGGCGGCGAGATGCGCGCTCGTCGACGACGACAAGGCCGCCAGTCTGCATGACGGGGCCGCCCGCTCCGGCCGCAGAGAAAGGAGACGCCGCGCGGCGACGTCAAGAGCGTTGGTCGCGGAAAACGAGAGACGGAATTTCGCCAGCGCCACGGCTTCCGCCCACGACGCGCTCCAATTTTCGACTGGATCATCGATCAGAGCGCCGACGCGCTGCCGCCAGTCCGGCGGTTGCCGCGGCAGCCAATAAAGCTCGGGGCTCGATGTCATGCCTACCATCCTGCCTCCTGCGACGAAAGCGGAGCGCCGGCGCCCTGTCGCCGCAGCGCGACAGTCTCGGCAACGTCGTCGACACCAAGCCGGTCCGCGCGGCCCGGGTGCGCGCACGCGCCCCGCCCCCGCAGGCGCCGGATATCCTCCGGCGTCCGCGACGCCGCGGAACCGCGCGTCGACTTCTCTGAACGTTTCGCGCAGCCAGCCTCAACGGCGAGTTGTATTGCGTTTTCCAACTCCAATGCTATCGTATCGACAAGCGGGAGTGAAGCGGATGTCCGAATTATCGGAAACGTCGTGGAAGCCGATGGTCCGTCCGGTCCGGGTGAATGCTCGCTCCGCGATCGGCGGCGCGGATTTGCATGAGGAGACAGGGGCTTCAGTTGCAGGCGATAGGACTCGGCTTCCCGGTTCCCGCCGTCCGATGATTCTGCGTGATGCTCTGACCCAACCCGCCAACGACGCTCGGAAGACGAGGGTGAAGTATCGGCTCGCTCTTCCGGTCGTGGTTTCCGTGGACTCAAGACCATCCGCGCCGGTGCGATGCAGAAAATAGGCTCATTCGCCGAGGCGGCTCTATCCACTTGCCGCCGGCGTCGCCTTTTGAGCAGACAGCAGACGAAGAATTGGGGGAACAGTCATGATTCCCTTGACGGGTTGGAGAGGTGATGCGCAGCCTGACATCTTTGCGGAAAAGCGATCGGCCGAGCGCGGAACAGTTGCGCGCGTTTTGGGACAGGTATAGGCACCTGGTCGAACCACTATTGCATTTCATCCCCAATAGCACAGCCGAGGAACGCAAGACGAAAGCAGCCGACATCGCTTTGCTGGGGCGGTTTCAGAGTCTTGGCGACAATTGCGAATTTGGCCTCGTGCAACGCCAACTCGGCGCCGAACCACTCGGTCTCTTCAGATTTGCCCATACAATGATCGACGGGTTGATTGCCGCCTTCGAAAGCCGTTTCGTCGCACTTCAATCGTGTGAAAACATTGAAGTGAGATACGCTGAGTTCCCGAACGGCGAGTTTGTGTATGTCACCGCCGTGCCGCAATACCAATTCAACACCTATAGCGGCCACCAGTCGGCGACGATGAACCTTGACGAATTGCGAAACAAGGAGATGAAACGGTTGACTTTTCTGGCCCGCACGCTTATCGAGGACGCTGAGGCGGGCAACAAGATATTCGTTTACAAGTCCAATCTGCCTATCGCCGAGCAGCGGATCGCGGATCTTCACGGCGCAATACGCCGGTATGGTCCTAGCTGGCTTTTATGGGTCACGCCGGCGACGGCCGATTGGCCGGCCGGACGCGTCGAGAAGGTTTCCGAGCGTCTCATGCGCGGTTCCATCGAACGCTTCGCGCCCTATGAAGACGCCGGTTGTTTTTTCCTGGAGGGTTGGCGAACGATCTGCGCCAATGCTTACGATCTGCACGCTCCGCGTCGTCCGAGGTGAGCACTGTCCATCGCCTCGATCTTGCGGCGCCCGACGCCCGACGCCGCTCATCGACCGGTGCGCCAAACCTAGCGCCCTTCGTCATCGTTTTGACGCCAATCTCTGACTGGATGGCCCCGCATCGCTACGGTGGACCCAGTTCGCGGCCAGGAACAGAGCGACAGAGGAGAAATGCATGGCCAAGCCCGGCACTGAGCGACGCAAGCAGCTCAACACCATGATCCATGGCGGCAAGCATCGCGCAAACCAGCGATAACGCGATCGGGCGGACGCTGAGAAAGGGCGCTCAGGCCTCGCCTCGAAAAGCAATGGGTGATCCCGCCGGACGCCAACGCCGTCTTTGTGGCCGCCACGGAAGATATGCTGGAGGTCTATCGGAGGGCGCACGATCCGGCGTTCCCCTGGCGAATTCGATGGCGCCGACAGCGCGCGCGACATTCCGTGCGGTTCTGTCGTTGTTCAAGTGCTATAATGATAAAGCGCTTATCAAAAAAGGGAATGGGCAACGAGGTCCGTTTCAAAGTCATGTCGGTTGGGAGAGAACCACCGTGAATCAGGCTGGTGTAGTGACTCTAGCGGTTCGCGCCCTCCGCCGCCCAGGGGATTGGTGGCCGCGGTATTCCGGCTCGGGGTCAAAGCGTCGTCGCCAATACACTAGACGCTTCCGAGAACCTCGGCGCTCGCTTGGACGCGCTGCCGCGAACGTGAACGCAAAGGGGGTCAGAACAAGAACGGATCTGAATCAAAGACGCGAATTTCGTGGCCTCGGTTTCGACCGAGGAGGTTTTTGGAAGCGACCAGCTGTTAATTCAAACTTGCATTCGAAGAGCCGGGTGCGGTTCAGCCAGCGAGATCGGGATGGTTTTCGACATATTTTATGACGGCGGGGATCGCGTCTGCGGGACCGTGATTCCCGATTCCTACTCCGGCGTCTGCAGCATCCGCGTGAGCGCGCGGGGCCGAGAGCTTGGGGTCTTTCCGACCGACGAACTCAACCAGGGCGTGCGAGATGTGGGGGCGCACGAGACCGGATTAGTCAATTTTACGCTCACAGAGCAGTCGCTGCCCGGCCTATCCGCGTTCAACGACTTGGAAATCCGCGACGCCGACACGAACTTGCTGTTTTACCGGCGCCTCCAGCCGGGGATGCTTACCCAGAAATACCTGAGGCTGGAGACGCACCTCTTGCCCCTTTGGCGTTTGGACGAGGCCGTCAAGCCCCGATTCCAACAATATTATCGAGGGGTCGAGACACTTGGCCTTAATTGCACCAGGCAGATATTTCATTTGTCTCAGGATTCGATTTACGCGAGCGGGCGAATTCTAATCAAGAATTTTATGTTCTGCGTGGACAACGGGTTCAAATTCCTTGTCATGCTGCACGATCCTCACGAGGAGCTGGCTGAGCGCCTCTTGGTCTTGAACCTGATCGAGAAGGCGGGTCTGAATTCGCTTGGGGAGCGCGAAGTCATGAACCTGCGCGGGGCGATTGAGTACGCCGTCTCTCTCCCCATTAAAGGCGAGAAGCCCCTGAAGGAAAGTGAGAAGGCCCTTAAGCGGGCGCTGCGGGAGATGCCGGCGGACGTGGCCAGGACACTGGCCAATCCGATCGTTCGGCAATTTTCGACGTCGACTCTCGACGATCAGCCAGCTCAAGGCGGCGTCGCCTGGGCGCTCGACGTCCTGGCGCAATCGGCCGTTGTCGGCCTGCGCTCGGACCCGGAACAATTCGCCAACGCCGTTGGCGAACTGCTCGGCCTCGATCCGATGAACCTTCCGATCGCGTCGCGCCTTTCAAGAGTAATCGAATTCGCCGAAATGCTGCGTCGCTGGGGCTATTGCGATATCATCCTCGAAAAGGACCTCGAACTTTACAGCCTCGTCCTCGAGGCGCACCAGAAATCCGGGGTGTTGCGCCGCGCCGATGAGGGGGCGGAATCCGATTCTCTTAAGGATGCAAATATGTTGCACGAACCCCAACGGATAGGAAACCGTGGCCCTTAGCCAATCGTCGTGCTTTTGGAACGCAAGATCTTGAAATCGATCCGCCATTTTTCCTGGTCGAGGCTGTGGCAGGGACCAACTGCGTCCGGCAATCCTCGAAAGGCGTTGGCGACCCGTTTCATTCGCGGGAACGGCATCGAGATCGGCGCCTTGCATAACCCTTTGTGGACGCCGCCAGGCGCCCGCGTGACCTATGTGGATCGTTTGACCGAGGACGGGTTACGTAGTCATTATCCGGAATTGAACGACTTGCCGCTGGTTAAGGTCGATGTCGTCGATGACGGAGAAAAATTGACGACGTTCGAACCGAACAGCCAAGATTTTATCATCGCCAATCATTTCCTTGAACATACTCAGGATCCCATTGGCACGGTGCGTCGCCATCTCGAAGTGCTGCGTCCCGGCGGAATCCTTTATATGGCGGTGCCCGATAAGCGGTTCACCTTTGACAAGGCGCGACCCGAGACCGACTTCGCGCATGTGCTGCGCGATCACCGCGAGGGACCGGAATGGTCGTACGACGCCCACTTGCGCGAGTTCGCGTCGCTGGTGATGGGGCATTCGGGCGACGACCTCGAGGCTGCCGTAAATGGACTCAATGCCACCAATTACAGCATTCATTTTCACGTTTGGTCGGAAACGTCGTTTCGAGACTTTCTCGATCGCCTAGTCGTCGACATAGGCCTTTCAATGAAAGTCGTCGCGTTCGTCGCCAATACGCCGGCACGTGCAGAAAATATCTCTATTATCGCGCGCGTGGGAGCCGATCGAGCATGATTGGAACGGGATCGGAACGATCTTTGGAGTACCAAGGATTGAACGCCCGATCTTCGAATTTGTCGGTTCGATGTCGCGCCCGCAAGTTCTGCTGATCTCGACGAAATCTTTCAATGCGTTCTGGGACTTCATCGCTGCCGCGAGACGCGGATTCGTGGTGCACGAGCGTCGCAAACGGTGTCCAGACGACGCGAAATCCTCGGCCGATCGCGCGCAGGCAATAGTCCACGTCATTATAGGCGACGCCAAAAACTTTCTCGTCGAAAGGCCCGGTCTGTTCGATACACGATCGAGAGACGAGCATGCAGGCGCCGGTGACAACCGACAACGACTGTCGAACGCGCAGTCGCCCCATCGGACCGGGAAAGCTTTCGTCGCGTCCGATGAACCAATGGCCGGCGAGCCCGCCAAGCCCCGCGATCACGCCGACATGCTGAATCGTCCGATCAGGATAGAGCAATTTGGCTCCTACAATGCCTGTTTCCGGGTAGTTTAAACAAGAGACCATTTCCTTGAGCCAGTTGCGCTGCACAATCTCTATATCATTGTTGAGTAGGAGAATGGCATCTCCTTTCGCCATCGCGATGCCGCGATTGTTGGAGCGGGAAAAATTGAACCGTTCTTCTTTGACCCACGCAGAAAACGGCGTGCCGCCTCGACGATATTGCTCGTAGAGCGCCAATACGTCGGGATCTTTAGACCCATTGTCGATGACGATAATCTCCATAGCCGGATAATCGGTCGCTTCGGTCAAGCCCTTGAGAGCTTTGGAAATCAACGGCAATGCGTCGCGACTGGGGATGACGACTGAGACCAGCGGCCATTCGCCGCGGGCAAGATCAAATCGGATGCGGTGGAGGTCAGGAGTCAGAGCCTGATCTACAATAGCCAAACGCCCCCCATCGGCATAGGCCTCGGCGAGCGCGCGCCGCGCGTTCGCCGTGGCGGTTTCGAGAAATTTCGCGGCAAAACTCGCCCCGTCGCGGCGCCACAAATAGGCGGGGAAAGGCAAGTGCAGGATTTCCGCGGGACGAAGTCCGCCGGTGTAGCGAAGTAGCAGATCGTAATCTTGCGATCCTTGAAAGCCGTCACGCAGTCCACCGATTTTCACAAGACGGTCGCGGCGATAGAGGGAAAGGTGGTTGATATAGTTGACCCCCGACAAAAGGACCGGATCCCACGCGGGTTTCAGAAAGTAGTCCACGGGTTGAAGATGACGATCTGCAATCACCTCATCGGTGTAAAGAAACTGGCATCCTGGCGCATCTTCGAGAGCTCTGGCAAGTTGGGAGACTGCGAAGGGCGCCAAAGCGTCGTCGTGATCGAGGAGACCGATCCAGTCCCCGGCCGCATGGGCAATCCCGCGGTTGGTCGCAGCCGCGATGCCACGGTTCTCTCTATTCCGGAGGACGGTGACGCCCGCCGCGCCAGCGTGATTGTCCAGCCATTTCTGCGTCTGTGGCGACGTCGAACCATCGTCACTCAGAATGAGCTCGCAGACTTTCGGTCGTTGAAGCTCGAACGAGGCGAGAAGCTCAGTGAGATATTTCGGCTTCGTGTCGTAGACAGGAACGACAAACGATATCAATGGCTTGTGCGCTGAGCGTCGAACCGCCGGCCCGTCCCGAGCCGCGGCTGCCGCGGCAAGATCGGTCACATGCCGAAAATGTGTCGCGGTGCTCCGGGTCGTGGCAAAGCGCCGACGAAATGCGGCTCGCAAACGCGCAAACAGTTGGTGTTCGCCCATGAACTCATATCCGATGCGGGTCGGTGGATTGGGACGCTATAGGCGAGAAATGGCCGGCAAAAAACACGCGACGAAGATCTCGCATTCACAGGGAGTGGATTGAAAAATATCATGAAATAGGCTAAATTACAAATCATAGAGTCAGTTCGCTTTTGGCTGCCGAAGACAGAATTCGCCTCAATCTCACTCAATCTGGGGTCGATCCGCTTTGCCTCGCGCCTCGGGGCGCGAAAGTTCTCCGCCAATCAGGCGGCCACGAGATATGCCGTCATGATCCAACTCGACCGCGTGTTCAAGTTTTACAGGACTGGAACGCATGTCAAGATCGTCCTCGACCACGTCTCGACGGTCTTCCAGAGCGGACGATCCTATGGCCTGCTCGGGGTCAACGGAGCCGGCAAATCGACGACGATACGGTTGATCGCGGGCACCGAGCTGCCCAATGCGGGCCGTATCAGGCGCTCGGTCCGCGTGTCCTGGCCGCTCGGACTCGCGGGCGGCTTCAATCCTCTCATGACCGGCCGCGAGAATGTGAAATTCGCCGCCCGCGCCTATGGCGAAGATGTGCGGAAGGTCCTCGATTTCGTCGAGGATTTCGCGGAACTGGGCGATTATATGGACGTTCCGGTTAGGACATATTCTTCCGGCATGGGGGCGCGGCTGGCCTATGGTCTTTCCATGGCCATCGAATTCGAGTGCTATCTGATCGACGAAACATTGGCGGTGGGCGATGCGCGTTTCCAGGCGAGATGCAAACTTGTCTTCGATCGTCGGCGCGCCAATGCCGATTTGATCGTCGTTTCGCATGCCATGGAAACGATCAAAGACTATTGCGACCACGCCGGGGTTCTCGTCGACGGACAATTGATCATGTTCCAATCTGTCGAAAGCGCAATAGAGGTTTACAATCGTCTGAACCGGTGACATTAAGACGACCCGATACGGTGCTGATCGGCAGCAATGCCACGTGGCGCCTCAGGAGCGATTGATGGGCATGGACAATGAGCCCGGTATCGATCGGCGGCAACTGTCGGCCCTCGATAGAGCCCGCGTACTGTCGCAGGCGTTGGCCGATGCGGCCCGCCTCGCCCGTGTTTCCAGACGCAGTCGCCGCGCCTTGGCTGGCGGCGGGTTCCAGGCGCGCCGAGGCGCCAATGCGCTACGTATGGCGGTCTTCATCAGCTTCGTCTTGCTCGTAGTGATTCCGAGCTCGTGGGCGGCCATTTATTACGGCTTCGTCGCCGCCGATCAATTCGTCTCGGTGGCGGATTTCACCGTTTCGGGCGGCGAGGCGCCGGCGCCGGACGGGCTCGGTGCCCTTACCGGGATTCCCGCGCTCGCCATCATCCAGGATACGCAAATCGTCGTCAATTACATCCATAGCCGCGCGGCGCTGGAAGTCCTGCAGAAAACCGCCGATATCCGGGATGTCTACGCCAATCCCAAGGCGGATTGGCTTGCGCGCTTCGATCCGAAAAAGCCGATCGAAAAGTTCGTCAAATACTGGCAAGGCATGTCGGACGTCGCGATCAAGATGCCGGCCGGCATTGTCGAATTGAAGATCCGCGCCTTCGCGCCGGAAGACGCCCGCAGACTCGCCCAAGCGACGATCGACGTCTGCGAAGGGCTGATCAACGACATGAATGACCGCATCAATCGCGATGCGGTCGCCAACGCTGAGCAAGAGTTGCAGCGAACCGCGACGCGCCTAGCCGCGGCGCAGGCGGCGCTGGAAAAGGCGCGCAACGACTCGGGCTTGCTCGACGCCGCAAAATCCGCCGAAGCTCTCGACAAGCTTGTGACCGAGACGAAGGCGGGCCTCCTGGCGATGCAGCAGGAGTATCGCACGCAGCTCAAATACGTTTCCGACTCGGCGCCGCAAATGCGCGAGCTGAAGTCGCGCATCGACGTGACCCAGGCGCAGATCGCGGACCTCGAGTCGAAGCTGACGTCGACCCAATCGCGATCGGCTGCCGATCCGACCATTGCGGGCGCGATGACGACATTCGGCGAACTCGATCTCGAACGGCGGATCGCCGAGCGCCTCTATGCGGGCGCGGCGGCTTCGCTCGAACTGGCGCGGCTCAACGCGGAACGCAAGATGATGTATCTGAAGACCTTCGTTTCGCCGGTGGCGGCGCAGGAAGCGCAATATCCGAAGCGCTTGCTGAACCCGATTCTGCTATTCGTCGGCTGTCTGGCGCTTTGGGGGGCCCTCTGCGGGCTGGCGCTGACGGTGCGCAACTACAGGGCCTAGGCGCGACCGATCGCAGGGGCGAGCGAAGGAATGTTGTTCAATCTCGAAGCGGACGTGGGCGACGCCATCATCCTCTATCTCGTTCCCGACAGCGTCGCCGGCACGGCGACGATTGTCGCGCGCAGCGATGGCAAAGAGGTGCTTTCGTTGGCGGCTAACGAGACTTGCCAGGCGTTGGTGGACGCGGGGCGCCATCAAACCGGCGAGTGCGGGTTCCGCGTAACCGAACAGATGTTGCCCGGTCTGGCCGGTGGCAGACTTGGAATTCGTCGACGCCGACACAAAAACATTGATTTATCGCCGGTTCCATGCGCGGCATTTGTCGAAAAGAATCTTGCGGATCGAAACCCACCTCCTGCCGCTCTGGCGGCTTGACGACGCACTCAAACCTAGTGCTCTGACTCATTCAGATGGTTCACGGATTTGAGCGAGCTTTTCGAAGATCGCGGGAGCCGATGTGGTCCAAACGAAGGGCCTGGACGTTTTGTTGTGCGCGTGAATGTAGCGGCCGATCGCGTCTTGCAGGTCAGCGACGGATTTGAAGACGCCGCGTCGGATTTTGCGCCGCGTGATGGTCGAGAAGAACCCTTCGACGGCGTTGAGCCACGAGGCGGAGGTCGGCGTGAAATGGAACGTCCATCGCGGATGACGGGCCAGCCATTTCATGACGTTGGGATGCTTGTGGGTGGCGTAGTTGTCGACGATGGCGTCGATGAGCTTGCCGGCGGGGACCGCTCGCTCGACGGCGTTGAGGAAACGGATGAACTCCTGATGGCGATGCCTGGGCATGCAGCGCCCGACCACGGTTCCATCGAGGATGTTGAGGGCGGCGAACAGCGTCGTCGTGCCGTTGCGCTTGTAATCGTGGGTCATCGTGCCGCACTTGCCGGGCTTGATCGGCAGGCCCGGCTGGGTGCGGTCGAGGGCCTGGATTTGGCTCTTTTCGTCAATGGAGACGACGACGGCGTGCATAGGCGGGTCCATGTAGAGGCCGACGACGTCTTCGACCTTCTCCGCGAATTGGGGATCGTTGGAGCGTTTGAATGTGCGCAGGCGATGCGGCTGGAGACGATGCGCGTCCCACAAGCGCTGGACGGCGCGCAGCGAAACGCCGACGGCCTTGGCCATGGCGCGGCCCGTCCAATGGGTGGCTTCGTCAGGCGGTTCAGAGCACGTCAGCGCCAACACTTTCGCGACGACCTCGGCGGAGAGCGGCGCGCGGCCGGGCTTGCGCGTCTTGTCGCGCAAAAGGCCCTCCACCCCTTCCTCGCCGTAGCGCTGCTGCCAGCGCCAGACCGCCGGTCGGCTGACGCCGGCGCGGCAAGCCACTTCCAGCACCGGCAAACGCTCGGCCGAAAAGAGAATGATCCGCGCGCGCTGAATATGCTTGAGCCGACGACTGCGATCGCTGGCGATGGCGAGCAAGCGCTCGCGATCTTCGGGAGGGAGAAGGATGTTGACGGTCTGGGCCATAAAGCCAGACTCGCACACGCCGAACCGTTTGTGAATCCTATGTCCGCGTCAGTGCACTAGATTTCAATATTTCGCGAACCGCATCGAAGCGCTCGGTCGGGAAACAACAACGCAGTTATTTGTGCTGAGCCAACTCGGCTCGGTCTATCTGTCTGGGCGGATACCATACCATAATTGCCGGAGTTACATCGAAACCCATTTCGACACGATATTCGTGATGCACCACCCCTACGAGGAGATGGCGGAACGGTTGCTCGTGCTGGGCCAGATCAAGAAAGTCGGCGCGGACGTGTTGGGCATGCGCGACAGCATGAGCCTGCATTCGACGATCGAATTCGCGCAGTCGCTTCTCGTTCACGACGACGACGCGCTGTACAAAATGCCTGCCAGCCTCGCCCACGCCCTTTCCAATCCGGTCGTCCGGCAGCTGACGGCGCGCGCGCCCGACGAAATGCCCCCGGGGCGGGCGGTCTCGACCGCGCTCGACGAATTGGCGTCGTTCACCATCGTCGGCCCGCGCCGCCGACCCGAGACTATTCTGCACGCGATCGCGGAGATCATCGAATGCGATCCCATGGGGTTGCCCGACTTCCCCAAGTTTCGTACGGTCGGGTCGCTCGCCCGGGCGCTCAAGCGCAGCCGCGTCGTCGACGCCCTGCTGGAAAGGGACCTGGAGCTCTATGACCACGTCGCGAGCGCCTTCAAGAAATTGGCGCAATTCTCGGCGAGAAAGGGTATCATCGCAGGTGCGACGCGCCAGCCTTGGCGCACGGCGGTTTTGACCGAGGGCGATTGGACGGGGGATGGACGTTAAGAGCAAGGCGACAACGGACGAACGGCGCGCGGAACTCGCGACGGCCGAGCAGGCGGTTGCGTCGCCAGTCCCCTCGGGGGGCGCGTTGGCGCTGGTGCGCCGCATCATCGGCAGGCGCCCGTCGCCGCCGCCGACGATCATCGAGGACTCGCAAGGGACGGTCGCCGTCGCCGCGCCGAGCACGCGCCCGCCCGTCTATCTCATCAGCTTCCTCCTGCTGGTCGTCGCGCCCGCGTTTGCGGCGGCCGTCTACTTCGCCTTCCTCGCCTCGGACCAATACGTCGCCGAGACGCGCTTCGCGGTGCGCTCGGCGCAGATCGAATCGCTCGGCGACAAAGTCAAATCGGCGCTGTCGTCGATCACCGTGGCGATCACGACGCCGGAGATGTCGGGCCAGGACGCCTATATCATCGCCACCTACATCCGCAGCCGCGCCATCGTCGACGACCTCTCCAAGACGCTCGACCTCAGGGCGATCTTCCGCCGCCCCGAGGCCGACTTCTGGGCCCGCCTCAAGGACAACGCGTCCGTTGAGGACCTGGTCGCCTATTGGCAGGGCATGGTCTCCGTCTATGTCGACGCGCCCTCGGGCGTGCTGACGGTCACCGTGCGCGCCTTCCGCGGCGAGGACGCGCTGGCGCTCTCCAACGCGGTGATCGCGGCCAGCGAGGCGCTGGCCAATTCGGTGTCGGCGCGCGCGCGCGACGACGCGATGAAGCGGGCCGAGAGCGAAGTGCGCCGCAGCGAAGCCAAGGTGGTCGCCGCGCTCAACGATCTGCGCGCGTTCCGCGACAAGCAAGGGTTGATCGACCCGGTCTCCGCGGCGACTTCGACCGGCGCGCTTCTCGCCGGCGTGCTCGCCGAAAGGATCAAGTTGCAGAACAACCTGTTCGTCGCCGTGCGGGCGATGTCGGAGGACGCGCCGACCGTCCAGGCGTTGAAGACGCGGCTCGAAGGGCTCGATCGGCAGATCGACGACCTCAAGTCCAAGCTGACGAGCAACGCCGCCGGCGCCGCGACCATCGCCGGCGTGCTCAGTCAATACGAGCAGCTCGAATTGCAGCGCGTTTTCGCCGAGAACCTTTACGAGATGGCCCAGGACGGCCTCGAGCGCGCGCGCCAGAAGGCCGAGGCGCAGAACATCTACGTCAGCGTCTTCGTCCCTCCGGCGCTGCCGCAGGAGGCGAGATTTCCGCAGCGCCTGTCGCTGTCGCTGCTGATCCCGATCGGCCTGGCGATTCTCTGGGGGATATTCGCGCTGATCGGGGCGGCGATCGACGATCATCGGTATTGAGTAGCGGCGTGCGAGGGGCACAGGGGCATGAAAGTAACAATGATTGGATGTGGGTACGTCGGTCTGGTTTCAGGGGCTTGCTTCGCCGACTTTGGTCACGAGGTCGTGTGTGTCGATAAGGTTCCACACAAGATCGCCGCACTGCACGCAGGCCGGATCCCCATCTATGAGCCCGGCCTTGAGGCCCTCGTCGCCGATAACGTGAAAGAAAAGGGGTTGTCGTTCAGCACTGAACTCGCCGAGGCGGTCGCGCTCGCCGATGCCGTCTTTATTGCGGTCGGCACGCCGTCGCGCCGCGGCGACGGTTCGGCGGACTTAAGCTATGTCTACGCCGCCGCCCGGGAGGTCGCAGGCGCTCTGTCCGGTCATACCGTGGTGGTGACAAAATCGACGGTGCCGGTAGGTACGGGCGACGAAGTTGAACGTATAATCCGTGAAGTCCAGCCGTCTGCTGACTTCGCCGTGGTCTCCAACCCCGAGTTCCTGCGGGAGGGTGCAGCTATCGACGACTTCAAGCATCCCGATCGCGTCGTCATCGGCACCGAGGATGATCGTGCCATAAAGGTAATGAACGATATCTACCGGCCGCTGTACCTCAACTCGAGGCCGATCGTCGTCATGGGCCGGAGGGCGGCCGAGCTAACGAAGTACGCCGCCAACGCATTCTTAGCGACCAAGGTCACTTTCATCAACGAGATCGCGGACCTGTGTGAGCAGATAGGCGCCGACCTGCAGGAGGTCGCCCACGGCATTGGTCTCGATAATCGGATCGGCCGCATGTTTCTGCACGCCGGGCCGGGATACGGCGGTTCATGCTTTCCAAAGGATACTCTGGCGCTCGTCAAGACCGCTCAGGATCACCGGTCGCCGTTGCGTATCATTGAAACGATCGTGGCGATTAACGATCAGCGAAAACGCGCGATGGCGCGCAAGGTCATTGATGCCTGCGGCGGATCGGTGCGCGGCAAGACGATCGCGATTTTGGGTTTGACCTTCAAACCGGACACCGACGACATGCGTGATGCGCCATCGCTGTCGATCATAGCGAGCCTGAAAGACGCGGGCGCCAAAGTGCGCGCTTACGACCCGGAGGGTATGGAAAACGCGCGCGCGCTCCTGCCGGACATTGTCTACGCAGCCGACCCACTCGGGTGCGCGGAAGGGGCGGACGCTCTTGTAATTGTCACAGAGTGGGGCGCATTCCGAGCGCTCGACTTTGCGCGGCTGCGCGCTATCATGGCCGCTCCGGTCCTCGTAGACCTGCGAAACATATACGAACCTGAGAGTATGCGCGCGCATGGGTTCATATACAGCTCCGTTGGCAGGTCCGAGGCGTAACGACATGCAAAACGTCGATTTGATCGGTTCCATCAACCGGGCCGATGAACAGCCCCGCGTAGGAGAAGGTGCATGCGCTTTGGAAACGCCAAGAAAATTCTTGTGACCGGAGGGGCCGGATTTCTTGGATCGCACCTCTGCGAGCGGCTACTCGCGCAGGGTCATGAAGTTCTGTGCGTAGACAATTTCTTCACCGGCACTCGACAAAACATCGGCCATCTGCTCAATGAGCCCCGTTTCGAGTTGATGCGTCACGACGTGACCTTCCCACTCTACGTGGAGGTTGACGAGATTTACAATCTCGCCTGCCCGGCGTCTCCAGTGCATTATCAGTTCGATCCAGTGCAGACGACGAAGACCAGCGTGCATGGAGCGATCAATATGCTCGGCCTCGCCAAGCGCACCAGAGCCAAGGTGTTGCAAGCCTCTACGTCTGAGGTTTACGGCGATCCAGACATTCACCCGCAAACGGAAGAATATTGGGGACGAGTAAACCCAATCGGCTTTCGCTCTTGCTACGACGAAGGCAAACGCTGTGCGGAAACCTTGTTCTTTGATTACCGTCGTCAACACAACTTGCCTATCAAGGTGGTGCGCATCTTCAACACTTACGGGCCGCGTATGCACCCCAACGACGGTCGTGTGGTATCAAATTTCATTGTTCAAGCCCTAAACGGCGACGATATTACGCTGTATGGGGACGGTAGCCAAAGTCGCTCGTTTTGCTACGTGGATGATCTTGTCACTGGGATGATGTCAATGATGGGGACGGACGCCGACGTCACCGGCCCGATCAATATCGGCAATCCGAACGAATTCACGATTCGTGAACTCGCTGAGCTTGTCTTGCGCCTCACCGGCTCGAATTCCCGACTGGTGTTGAAGCCTCTGCCATTGGACGATCCGCGACAGCGGCAACCGGACATCAGCAACGCCAGACGCGTCCTGGGCTGGCAGCCGAAGACCGAATTGCAAGAGGGGCTGCTGAAGACAATTGCCTACTTCAAGCGGCTATTGAGCGATAAGACAGAGCCGAGTTCCCTAGGCTAGATCACCGACGCGCAACGGGAGCGGTGATCGACGATCACAGGTATTGACGGGCGGGCGGGGCTTTCGGATGGCGATGCAGACGGATTATGCGCTTAGCAATTTTGGAATGCTGAAGGCGCAATGGCGCATTCTCTTCGCGATCATGCTGGACGACACCAAGCGCCGCTTCGGCGGCAGTCAATTCGGGTTTCTTGCGATGGCCATTGGCTGGCCGCTAGCCCATATTCTCACCTGCCTCCTGATCTATGGCGCCCTCGGCAGAACGGCGCCCTATGGCGACAGCACGGCGCTTTGGTTCGCGACGGGCGTCGTCCCCTTCTTGGCGTTCCAATATATGTCGCGGTTCATCATGTTTGGCATCCTCCAAAATCGGCAACTCCTCTCCTTTCCGGTTGTGAAGCCTACCGACCTTTTATTTGCACGAGCCATCGTCGAAGTGCTCAACTCCGGGCTCGTCGTCCTTGTCGTGTTCGCCATATTCTGGGCCTTGGGCATCGATTTCATGCCGCGCGATGTCGTGCAGGCGAGCCTGGCGCTGCTCGCCATGATGTTCCTCGGTCTCGCCTGGGGCGTCGTCAACGCGATCATCGCCGCCGCCATTCCCTTTTGGATATTCCCCTTTATCCTTTTTCAGATTCTTTTATGGCTGGGGTCGGGCATCGTGTTCGTGCCGGATGCGCTTCCGGAGGCCATTCGCACGCCTCTCTCCTACCTGCCCCCGCTGCAAGGGGTGGAATGGATGCGGTCTGCCTATTACGAAGGCTATGGCGCGAGCATCCTCGACAAGACCTATCTGATTTCCTTCGCCATGGTCACTTTGTTCGTCGGCCTCGCCCTCGAACCCCTCGTGCGGGGAAAGATGCTACAATAGCAAAGTGCACGAAGGCAATGGACATAGGGCGAGTTCATAGGCGCCAGCATTTCAAACCAACCACGCCTGCAGACCTCGCTATTTAACAGCTTCCACATAAAGACTTTCGCTCCGCCGGTGAGGATTATCTATTAGTTCAATCCCTCCCAGGCTTTCCCCAAACTCTTGATGAACTACTCTTTCAAACCCTTCCTTTTCAAGGTGGCGACAGAGCGTCTCTGCATCGTAAGCATACTTATGCTGCCCATCTTGTCTGAATACTGCATTGATCAGCTCCATCTTTGTCTCGTATGGACGATTAAGCCAGAAGTCTAAATATTGCCCTGAGACTTTTTTGAGCGGTCGGATGGGCTCATAGTCGGCCAGCGTACCATGGTAAAGCCCTACATACTTGCCCGCATCGGGAACAACTAATCTAAGGATGCCGCCCTTTTTCAAGCACCTCAGGCATTCCCGCAAGAAGGACCGGGTTTCGCCCGGCACTTCGAAGTGTTCGTAAACGTGCTCTCCAAATATCATGACAACAGAGGCATCGTCGAAAGGCAGCCCTTCTGCGCAGTTCCACGAGTACACACCGGGGTGATCAATGAGATCCAAATTCACCCACCCGGGTGCAGGGTTTGTTCCGCAACCGACATTTACTATCCAATTATTCGTACCCCGAAAAAGCGCCCGAACACTGTCTTTAGCCTGTGCGTGCAACTTAACCACCCTCAGTTTGTGGCAGTCTCTATCTCAATCCTCCTCTCTGAGGAGCGAAAATTTGCGTGGAAATATCGCATGAACTCATCGACTGAAACAAGAAATGGATCTTCCTGAAGCGTAGGGTACCAGAGATGAACCAGATCTTTGGCTGCCGCCAAAAACCTGAAACATCCGTTCACGTAAGATCTAGGTATTATTTCGAATACTTTACATCCAGCTCGGCAAAATCCAATATTTGTGAGACCGGCACCGTGCGTTGCAACTATACATCTCGCGTCTCTGAATGTCACAATCTGCTTATCGTAGCTTAGTGTAGACAACAAAACGCGCTGGAAGCCTATGGGGGCTAACTTCTCGAAGAGCTCATCTTCGTTTTGCAGAGCCCGGTGAGCAGCATCCTTCCTGCTTATAAACAAGAAAGGGCCACACTCAGAGGTTTTACACGAGGACGCAGCGGCTATGCTCTCGAACATAGAAACGGTATTTCGGTCTGGAAATATACCACGACCGTCAAAAGCCGACCCAACCATGACCTCGTTACAAAAATGTAGCCCAGTTTTGTTGATGGGCTGCGTTCCAGCCAGTAGACTAAAAGATCTAGCCTGAGTTTCCGAAAGAGGCGGAGACGCAACGGGAACATTCTTGCCAAAAATCGTTTTGACGCCGTACCAGCTTGCTAGGCAGTCAAGATGCCAATGAAAATAGTTCCAAGCCATAGCTGATCTTACAAGGGCGACACCTTCAGAAATCTCCCCATCGATATCCCGCCGCGCTATCCGGGTTTGTGCCGTCTTGATCGTTAGCGGGTCACGCAAGTAGGTCGTTGATTGCCATACGCGCCCGTCTGGCAGAAAAATCGTACCGTGGTCAATGTCGACAAATACGTTTTTGATGCTCGCGGCATAAGGGAACCATGGTTGGTATACTTGATGAGCGCGCGGGCCACCAACCGCCATATCGGAAGTCTCAAACTTGTAAATGCTCTCGACCAGTTCCAGGCCTCTGAGACTGTAAAAGACAATGGCTGATTGGTCTCCCGATGGGTGAGGGGACGGATCCTTGTCAGCATTGGCGGCAATAAGAGTAATATCACTCATCGAAAATGAGTCGGCAGGCGCGTCCTTCGCCTTTGGTTCAATGACCAAGGGAGAGCCCACCAACTCCTTCCCACATATCAATTTAAACGCTATATGAATAACTTTACCTGAGCAATAATAGCTTGGAATTTTATACTCAAAACCTCGGAAAGATGCTTCAAATGGACAGGCATCATCAAATGCCGGGGATTCCGCGAAAACGCTAGCAACCCTCCGACCATTTAGAAATACGATTACCTCGGCTATCTCTTTCGGCCGTCCGGGATCCCATGCCCAGCCCGCGAATGTACCATCGCCGCTGTGCCAAACGCACCCATCCGCTTTGATCCTACTCATCGGATATCTTTCCGCAAAGCTCCTAAATTTGGTGAAAAACAACCCCAGCCGCTTCAGCCCTTGAGCGATGATCGTACGCTTCATCTTGCACCCTCCAGCCACAGCAGCGTCACTCATTGGACTGGGTGTTGAAAAGCCGATGGCGGATCACGACGAAGGACTGTCGGCTGTTAAACCGTAATAATCCGCCACTGTGCGAGGATACGATGCGGCCGTCACCTCCCGTCTATTTCGCCAGAGTTCCACCAAAGGCAATCCGAGAAGCGCGTCATTGAGTGCCGATGGGCGGTCGGCGAGCGACAAATCGAGGATATACCCCGTCCCCAACTCACGCAATCTCGCGGCCTGCGCGCCGATATCGAAGACGACCGGCGGAACGCCCGCCGCGAGCGCGAGCGACAACGTGTAGCAGTAAGTTTCTGGCCAGATGGACGGGAAGAAAGCGATATGGGGTTTCAATTCGGCGAGTTGGTCAAAGGCTTCGACATCACGGGAATAACGCCCGGTTTCGGGGACGCCGAGACCCTGAAGCTCCGGCATCATGCTTGAAGTCCCAATGATCGTAAACGCGATCGGGAGCGACCGTTGTTTCGCATCGAAGGCAAGATCATGAAGCACCCGCGCTCCCTTATGCAGTCCGATGGCGCCGATGACCGCGACGCGCAGCGGCGCCGCGAAGTCGGACGGCGCGTTGGCCCGAAGCGCGGGCGGCCAAAGCTCCTCGTGCGGCCTTACGTGGAAGGCGACGGCGGGAAACAGGCTTTCATAGCGTGCCGCCGTATCCTTTGACGGCACATAGATCTGTTTCGCCTTTTCGAGGAAGGCGCCATAAGCTGTCCGGCGCTCGGCCGGGTCCACAAACTCATTACTATCCGCGTCCGCATTGATGCAGGCGCGGCATGTCTCGAAGGGCGGCGTCCCGCAATATTGCCCTTGGTTCGTGACCAGATGATGCCGGTGGCAGAGGGCCGTGAAATCGTGAAGCGTGCAGTAATAATCCGGCGCGTTTTCCTTGATGATCGACATAAGTTTCAGCGTCGCCGCCCAGCTGAGCCCCGCAAACGAGTGAACGTGAAGGATCGCTGGCTGCAACCACCGGACAAAATCACGGATCATTTCATAATGTTTATTAATTGAGATCTCGCCCAACGACGGCATGTAAATCGCCGGGTCGGGCTCGGGTGAGAGCGTCAAATTGTCACCCCCGCCTGTACCCACCTTTACGCATAGGACCTTGAACTTTTCTTGCGTCAGTCGTTTGGCCAGATCACGGACATGCGTTTCTACGCCGCCGCCTATCGCGTGAGTAACGAGCACGGCTGTCCTACGCCCGAGGAATCGCGCCAGTCGATAGAGATCAAGGCGCATTCGCGCTTCGCGCGCGGGATCGGCCTTGGCATAGAGGTGAACTCTCATCTTGTAATCGGGATGTTTCCTTTGAAGCGCATCTTGGCCAGAACCGTACTCAATCGAAGCAAAATCGGCAAACGACACTTGTCCTGTGTGGTATACGAAGACATCATGCGCGAAGAGATTCTTAAATCCGGCCTTTAGCGCACGCATGCAATAATCGTTTTCCTCGCCATAGCCGCGACGGAAGAGTTCGCCGTCCATTTTGCCGATTTGATTCATGATCGAGCGTCGCATGTAGAAACAAAAACCAACTCCCGTCGGAACGACCGTGCTGCGTCCCTTGTTAGAAACTTTCGCGCACTCGTCCAATTCCGCCGGCGGCATTTCGAGGCTGAGGAGATTGTTCCCATTAGGATCTGGATAGCTGCATATCGTACCGTTGTTGGAGAAAGGCGTAATGGTGGCGACCGATGGATCGCGGTCCGCATGAGCCAAGAGACGGTCGATCCAGTCTCCATGCACGATTGCATCCGAATTGAGAAGAATGACGTCGAGCTCGGGATGAACATCGAGGCCCCTATTGACCGTACCGACGAAACCGATGTTTCTTTTGTTTTCGAAGTAGCTGAACAACCCTCGCTCGTGAAGGTAGCGCAGCTCTATCGTTAGCTCTTTGTCTGGACTAGAGTCATTGATAACTATGAGGTTGAAAGGCGTGCTCTGTGCATTGGCGAGAACTGCGTAGATCGCGGCAAGCGTGTCCGCATAGCCCTTGTAGACAGGGACAATGACGTCGAGCCTCGCTTGAGGCACGTCTTTTGCTGAAACAGCTTGACCCCATTCTGCCGCCGACGGAGCAACGGGACGTTTCCAGAAGGCTGATCCAATAGGATTCGGTTTTCTGCCCTCTTTCCGTCCGAACTCGATATAATGAAAAAACGGGTTTACAGATGACGCCCTCACATCTTCATATTTCGACAGATAGTACGACGTCCAAAAAAACCCGTTCGGGTTGCGCCCTTCTCTCCAGCCGTAGTCGATATAATGCCGGAGCGGTGGTATATGCGCGGCCCGAACGTCTGGGTTGTCACGCAAATATTGTTGTTCGTCGAATTCAGGCAATAGCGTTCTTACCACAGTCTCGCGATCAAAGTGAGCAGGCAGTGTGGGTGTAATTCGCGAAGGTTCTATGGCTCGCCTTGTCGCGCCTTGCAGTTCATCCGCTACTTGCCTATCCGGCGCATTGATGACCAAATAGTGGTAAAATGGATTGACATTCGAGGCATGTATTTGTTGATTAATGTTTAAGTAGGCATTCGTTGAAAATTTCGGTGTTGGGTCGAATCCAATGCGCCACCCGATGCGCAAATAATGATCTAACGCATCAATATCTGTTGCGAGATGATCATGATATTTCGTGCGGTAAAACAATTCATCAAAATGTGCTCTGATTGTTCGCTTTTGTAGCTCCAGCAGCTCCTCTTCCGACTCGGGAAAGATAGCCAACTGAAGCTTTGAGCGATTTAAATAGTAGTGTTTGAGCGGGTTGACATTTGCGTCGTCCAGAGAATTTTTGGCTCTATAATAGAGAGTGTGAAAGCGAGGACCCGGATTTCGCCCCTCGCGCGCCCCATGTTCGAGATAATGCCGCGCGACATCGATCGCCGTGTCGCGAAGGTCGGGGTAGGTTTGCCGATACCAGAGCGGATCGAGGAGAGGCGATTTTCGCAGGATCTCGATATCGTCGGCCAAACGCCGGTCGGCCTTGGAGCCCTTCGTGAATACGCTAGGGAATATACGCATTCTTCTCCACCCCGTCGCTTGAGCCGAGCGATCTCGCTAGTTTGTTCGGCAGGCGGCGCGATAGGCCCTGGCGTGCGCCCCGCGCGAACGCGCCCTTGTTTGGGCCGCCTTGGATATCGCCAGCATCAAGCCCCCGATTTGCGACGCTGGCGTTGCGGGGCGTCGAAGGGAGAGTCTCCGGGTCGGATCGTGACTGGGTCATTTCGCCCCTCTTCTACGGCAGCCGCCGCCCGCCGACAAGCGCCTTCGCCGGCGCGGCGAGGGGAATCGGGTGAAGGAACAAACGCTGAATCCGATCCGGCAATCCGATGCTCATATGGGCGCGGCGGACTCGTATACTGCGCGAATTTCCGTGCGAGCTTGCAATCCGAGCGAAGCATCATGGCCAGGGCCGCCCTATTCGGCAGTCACTTTCGGCTCATGCGAACGCTCTGCCAATCGTTCACCCGATTGCCCTGCCAGCGCGGACACAACCGTCACGTGCGTGCTGTAGGAGAGCGGCGAGCGTTTCTTGGATTGGGCGCGTTGGTTTCCACACCACGCGAGTTTGCAACGCGTCATTCAGGCCGATGGCGCTGGGAATGTCGCTTTGACGCAAACGGTCCGGATCGACGCAGATTTGAATGGGCACGGCGGATTGCGAACACAGCAAATCAAGCAGCGAACGGATCGAGCGGGCCGAGCCCGACGAGACATTGAAAATATTGCGCGTCGGTAATGACGGTGCCGCCCTGATTAACGCGATATAGGCATCGCACACATCCTGCACGTCGAGAAAATCGCGCTCAGCGTCGAGATTGCCGACCTTGATTTCCGGCGGTTGCAGACCCGCCTCGATCCGCGCGATTTGCGCCGAGAATGACGGGAGCACAAAACGCTCGTCCTGGCCCGGCCCGGTGTGGTTGAACGAGCGCGCGACGATGAGCCGAGCATCCGGTGGAAGGACATCGGCGATGACCTGCTCAGCCGCCGCCTTCGAGCGGGCATAGACGTTCATGGGCTGAAGCGGCGAGTCTTCCCGGACGGGACCGTTGCGAAAACTCAGTCCGTAAACTTCACCGGAACTGACGAAAAAGAATGTCGCGCACGGTGCCACGCGCGCGCAGGCGCTTGCTAAAGCAAAGGAACCGTCGAAATTCACGCGCCAAGTGGCCTCCGCCGCATCCTTGGCTTCGCCGACGGAGGATTGGGCGGCAAGATGCAGAACCAAATCCGGCTTGAATCGCTCGACAATGGCGCTAATCGCCTCGCGATCGAAGATTTCCGCCTCCGCGACGCGCCAGCCCTCGCGAGCCTCCACCTCCCCGGGACGGCGCAACAAGAGCCGTTCGGCGCCGGGCAGCGCCGAGACGATCGCAGGAGCGAGATAGCCGCCGACGAAACCATTGCCTCCGGTAAGAAGGATCCTGCGGAAAGCCGGCGCGCTCATCTGTCTCTCGCTCAAGCGCGATCCTTATGCGCCTTGATGCGCTCGAGGTCTGCGTCGACCATCTCCTCTATCATGTGTTCCAGGCCGACTTCGGGTTTCCAGCCGAGCCTTTTCATCGCCTTGGCGGGATCGCCGAGCAATACCTCGACTTCCGCAGGACGATAGAAGGCGGGATCGATGACAAGGTGCTTGCTCATATCAAGCCCGACATAATCGAAGGCGATGCGGCACATTTCGCGCACCGAAGTCGTGCGTCCGGTGGCGATCACATAGTCGTCCGGTTTGTCCTGTTGCAACATGAGCCACATGGCTCGCACATAGTCGCATGCATGGCCCCAATCGCGCTTCGCGTCGATGTTGCCCAAGTGCAGCTCGTTGGCAATGCCGAGCTTGATGCGCGCGGCGCCATCGGTCACCTTGCGCGTGACAAACTCGATCCCTCGCAGCGGGCTTTCATGATTGAACAAGATTCCTGACGAGGCATGGAACCCGAAACTCTCGCGGTAATTCACCGTAATCCAGTGGCCATAAAGTTTGGCGACCCCATAGGGCGACCGCGGATAAAAGGGCGTGCTCTCATTCTGTTGCGGTTGCTGAGCGAGACCGAACATTTCCGAGGACGAAGCTTGATAAAATCGAGCGTCCGGCTTTTCGGCGCGCATCGCCTCCAGCAAATTCGTCACGCCGACGGCGGTTACGTTGGCGGTGAGCACCGGCTGCCGCCAGGAAGAGGCGACGAAAGATTGAGCCGCGAGATTATAAATTTCGTTAGGTTGTGTTTCCTTGACAATGCGCACAAGGCTTGAGAGATCGCTAAGGTCGCCGTCCAACAAGGTCACGCGATTCGCGATGCCCAGCCAGCGCAGCCGATGATCTTCGACGCCTCGATGTGACGATCGGCGGATTACCCCAAAGACCTCATAGCCCTCATTTATAAGTAACTGGGACAAATAGGCCCCGTCCTGCCCGGTTATACCAGTGATTAATGCTCGCCTCATAGCTAATACTCCTGATATTGTAGGCGATGCTGTTTTAGTTCGTTTCATACTGCCATATGACCACTGTCATTGAACGTTGCTTGTATGTTCTCGATATAGCAGGAAACTCGTGAAATTAATAGGTTGCCGATTCATCGTGCTGGTAATTGCTCACCCCCCCTACGCGCGTTGATCAAGCGGCATGCGGAATTGTTCGGCCTTCGAGGGTGAGGCAGATCGCGTCGATGGCGCAGGTTGCCGTCGATGCAAGCGTCAGCTATTGAGCTCGCGGGGCGAAGGCAGCGTGTCTCCTGAGTGCGTTGACCAATCGGAGTTGCCCTGCCACTGCCTGAAACAGGTGACAACCGGAGCCAGCGCACTAGATATAGTGGCTGTGTGTGTTAACCGGACAGGCAAGGTTCAAACTTCTACGCCGCTACAGGCTAACTTTTTGCTCGATAGTCGCCGCCTTCTCAACCTCAATCAATCCGCAGAACCGGGGTCATTTCTCATGGGCATTGGCAAACGCATTTTGGTGACCGGCGGCGCCGGCTTCTTGGGGTCGCATCTTTGCGATCGGTTGCTTGAACAGGGGCACGATGTGATCTGCGTCGACAATTTCTTTTCCTCGACGCGGCGCAACGTCGAGCATCTGCTCGACAATCGCCGCTTCGAACTGCTGCGCCACGACGTCACTTTCCCGCTCTATGTCGAAGGCGACGAGATCTACAATCTCGCCTGCCCAGCGTCGCCCGTGCACTATCAGTTCGATCCGGTGCAGACGACCAAGACCACAGGGCTGTTCAGTTCTGCGGACATTGAAGGGCGGTTGGGGATTCCCGGCGGCGAGAATGTGTGAATCTATAGGCGACAACCCGAATCGGAGGTTGTCGCATGTCGGC
>Ga0326728_10004615_pt1 | contig 40338 bp, 32 predicted proteins | sample MB3enrmetagenome_FD_207602 | JGI IMG/M metagenome (GOLD analysis project Ga0326728, IMG submission 207602) | Lab enriched peat soil microbial communities from McLean, Ithaca, NY, United States - MB31MN | ecosystem: Environmental > Terrestrial > Soil > Wetlands > Peat | place: USA: New York... | reverse complement strand
CGGCGAGCACGGGCGGAACGTATTTTCACAACCGGAACGATTTGGATGTGGGGATGTGTCAGGCTTTGGAGGCGCCGAGCGTGAGTTATGTGTTGGGATTTAAGCCGCAGAACCCGATGGTGGATGGAAAGTTCCATAAGCTGAAAGTGATGGTGGCGAACGGGAAGAAATACCAGATTCAGGCAAGAAACGGATATTACGCCTCGAAGCTGTTGGTGGACGAACCGGAAGAGATGGCCGAGCAGGGAGTGAGGGAAGCGCTGTTTTCGCAGGACGAGATAGTGGGCGTACCAGTGAAGGTGACGGCAAAATTTTCTAAGGCGAACGCGACGTTGGCACAATTGACGGTACTCACGCGCCTGGATATCCGTGGATTACGATTTCGGAAAGCGGACGGACGAAGTTACAACGATGTCGTTTTGGAGACCGCGGTGTTCGACGCGAACGGGCAGTTTGTGGACGGTGAGAGGAAAGAGATCGCTCTGAAGCTGAAGGATTCCACCTTGGAGAGAATGAGCCAGACGGGATTAACGATCAAGACTGTGTTTACGGTGAAGCCGGGGACGTACAGGGTGCGAAGCGTGGTGCGAGGATCGGAGGGAGACCAGCTGACGGCGCGGAATTTGATGACGGTGATTCCCGCTAAACAACCAAATGAGAGCGGAAAGAAGGTAAGCGGCCAGAACTTGCAGTGGGCACCCCCAAAGGTGGATGCGCACCTAAAATCGCTATCCATGATTCCACCTTGTAATCTCTCCGAGGTACTCGATCACACCGCAGCGAATTCATTGGTTTTGACTTCGAATTTGGAGAAAATCACCGCGCAAGAACACATTGAATACGTCATGCTCGATCGTAGCGGGATGGTAGAGGAGTTCGATTCCGGTTGGTTCGATTATGTCTATTCGATTGAGCAGCAAAAGGGCGGAAGCGTCAGCCGGGAGTACCGAACTCCGGCGAAAGGCGGCCATGCGTTTCGTGAGAGCGGAATGGATATCGGTCAGGCTGCAATCGCATCGATCTTTCAACCGGACTTGCAGACTGATTATGAAATGAAATGCGAAGGCATGGACGAGCGAAATGGGCAACTCGACTGGGTCGTCCATTTCCAACAGCGTAAGGACAGGCCCAGCCACACAGCAAAGTTTTCGGTGGACAATGTCGCCTATCCGGCCATGTTGAAGGGCCGAGCATGGATCTCGAAGGATAACTATCAGGTCGTCCACTTAGAGGCGAATCTCATGGGCGATCTTCCGCAGATCGGGTTGCAAGAACTTGCGTTCTCGGTCAACTACGAGCTCGTCCCAACTCCGTCCGTAAATCTCGGGATATGGCTGCCCAATAGCACTGTTACCTACTGGAACTTTGACGCCCATCGAGTCATCCTTGCTCATACCTTTGCCAATTTCCAATTCTTCACAGTTGAAACAAAAGAAACGATCCAAGAACCCAAAGAGCCCTGACCCGTAATACGATGCAACGAAGAGGCGCAGCCCGAAACGCCCGCGCCGCTCTCTTTTCTTTTGACGAACTATCGACAAGGCGAACGTGAGAGACCCCATTGATCGCGGCTGACTCGATCAGTCCCAGACTGCTGGCAATACCACGTCGAACTGTTGTTAACAGGTATTTCGCCAACCATCCCGCACACCATTATGAAGCAGGTTGGATAGCTTCCAGCCTTCCGTGCCGCTGTTACACCGCAGCGGCTAAAGCCTCCAAATATTCTGCGGCATCAACGGCACGGCTGAAGAGGCTGCAGAAAAAGTCAATTTCCGCAGAGCAGCCTAATGGGGGCATTTGATTTAAAAAAGTTTATGTCATCGCTAAAGCGATGGCCCGATACGAAACTGGAGTTATTCCGCAAGCTGTAAAGCCGAACCCAGAAACAGGCCTCTTATCGCAGCGATGAACCGCTGCGCCACCCAAAATCAAGTGCAGCATCCACTTTTTCCGCGGCTTGCTACCGTTATAGCGCGAATTTACGGGACACGACACTGGTTTCCGGGCACAGACGTATGAAGTTCCGGAATGACTCGGCGTGGGGAGCTTCACTCCCCTGGACAGCCGAGGGCGGCTGTCCCTACGTAAGGCGTGAGCGCGTGCCCTACATGAGCGGTTATCCAGGGGGCGCCTAGCGATGTGCTGTGTGGTGCTTTTTCGCCGCTTCCAGGCGCAGCATTAGCATGTAGAGAACGATCCCAAGGTTGACAACGATCACTAGCAGCCGAAACCAGTTTGGACGCCGGAGGAGGTCGAGCGTTTCGAAGGGAATGTAGATTGTCCCGGAGGCAATGGCCAGCCACTCGGCCCAGGGACGGATATGCCACAATCCGTAGGCCTCGATGAAGCGCAGGGTCACGTAGATGGCGGCCACGGTGGCGATCTTCCACAGTCTCACGTCGCTGACTTGGTGCGCGAGGGCGACAAAGACGCCAAACAAGCGGTGGTGGTGGTGAGGACTAACGTGAAAAAAATCAAGGAAGCTCTCGGCGACTCCCCAGACATCTTTGTGGCGCATGGAGAAGACGCCGAGGCCGACGAGGACGACGATGATCCCTTTGGTGAACTCCAGGGTGGCGACGGTGCGCACGCCTTTGATGTGCCCGGGATCGTGAAAATTGGGGTGCATTGTGAACATTGATTTCCGGTATCCAGCGTCTGATCCCGGATTCATTCTAAAGCTTGGCCAGTGTGACCTCAGCGGCTAAAGCCGATAATGTAAATACGCCATTTATCGCAGCGGTAAACCGCTGCGCCACCCAAAATCAAGTGCGAGATCGAATTTTCCCGCACTCTGTAAAGCGGTGCCTGATACGAAACTTTTGATAATAAACCCTCGATACAAAACTTTCCGAATCTCAAGTCTGGTGGCGAACGCTGGCACGCAGCTCTTCGACGATCTCCAATGCGGCATGGTGGGCGGCTTCGCTTTGGGTCACGTCGAAAGAGATGGCGCCGACGCGGGCGTGGCCTCCGCCGCCATAACGCTCGCAAACCTTGGCGAGATTGACGGCGGGCTCGCGTTTCGACCAAGGGTTGGACCCTACTGAAACCTTGACCCGGAACGAACTTTTGCTGAGGCCGATGCTGTAGATGGAATCGGGATGCAGATAGTACGGGATGAATTTGTTGTAGCCTTCCTGGTCGAGGTCGGTGATGTCGAAGAAAATTGTGCCGTCTTTTTCTACGGTGCGCTGGCGCAAAATCTCGATGGAACGCTGGTGGCGGTCGAGCAGCGGGGGGAGAACGGCGGCGACGAAGGGCTCCTCAAGAATTTGCGCCAGAGGATGATAGGCGAGCAGAGGAATCAGCCGCTTGACGAAGTCGGGCGCGCTGGCGGCTTCGATGGCCAGGGTGAGCTTCATGGCGGAAGCTTTCATTTCGACCGCCGACTGGGCGTCGTCGTACATGGCGCCGTCGACGATGTCGGTCCAGCGGACGAGTTCGGCGACGGGGCGGGGATCGAAGCCGAAGCGGGCTTCGGCGATCATGGCGATAAAACTGGTGCAGGACTTGAAGGCGGGATCGTAAAACTTGCGGTTGCTCTGGTCCTGCTCGAAGTGGGAGGCGTCGGCGGGCGAGAGAAACGCACTCTGGTGGTGATCGAACCACCAGGTGATGCGGGGCGAACTGGAATACTTGAAATCGACAATGGCGTTCTCATCGCCGTCGAACTGGCTCTCGTCGAAAAGAGAGCCGGCGCGATGGAGCAGACCGGAGTAGACGAAATCGACGCCGGCGCGGATGCGCTCGCGGTAGAAGCGGCTGAATAGAGCTGCCGAACAAGCTCCGTCGAAACATTTGTCGTGATAAAAGACACGTACTCGCAAAATGGCTTTCCTTTGACCCGTTTCTCCGGGCGTGAAGTGAAAAACAATTAGAGTTGCCGGTTTGGAGGATTATGTCAAGGGCGAAGAAGAGCGACCGCGCGGGCCAAACGCCAAACTACGCATGAATACTGGGGAAACGCACTTGGCTTTTAGCACTTGGCTTTAGCTAAAAGCCAAAGGCCAAGAGCTAAACAGGATTTTCTCCGCGCCTGGAATCACTTCCTGCGGCGGCGTAGTTTGAAGTCGAAACTGACCACTCCGTTTTGGTCGCGCAGGGCGACGATGGAAATATTGCGGGTGACGTTGTACTCCACCTGGATGATCTGCTGGTTGGAAACTTCGGTGTTGGTGCTGTAGGTGAGCGTGAGATTGCTGGCCACTTGCTGCTCGACGGTGACCTGCGGGCCGCGAACGACGGCGGTCTCACTGGCCAGGCCCTGGGGATCGATCTTGATACGGCTGGCTCCGAACAAGCGCTGCAGGCGGCTGTTGACGGTGCTGTTGAGGGCCTGATTGATGAGCAGGTTGGAGGCCTCACCGCCGAGGCCAAAGGAGCCGGTCGAGCCGGCGGCAGCGGACTCTTCGCGGGTGCGGCCCAGCGCCAGCAGAGCGATGACGTCGGCTTCGGGAAGCTGCGGCTCGGACTGCCAGGTAACTTTCAATCCGTTGGGAATGCTGGCGTCGCCGCGGACTTGCACGGTGATGTCGTAATCGCGGACGCGCGTGCTCGCCTGCAGATCGATGATGGGCTGCGTTTTGGCGGGGTTGGCGAAGGTGACATCGCCGCGCTCCAGCTTGTACTTGTTGCCGTTGAGAGAGATTTCTCCTTCGAGAACTTCGACCCGTCCGAGAATCGCGGGACGCTCGGCGGTGCCGCGCACCTTGAGATCCGCGTCGCCAGAGAGCCTAGCGGTGGCCGTTTGCATTTGAAGTTCGGGAGTGGTCACGACGTGAATATCGAGCTTGAGGCGGCTTTCCAGACTATCGCTGGCGGTCAAAACGGCGGTCTGCTTGCCGCTTTCGATGTAGGCGGCGAAGTCGAAGCCTGGAGTGACGGCGAGCTTGGTGACGACGATATTGCCGCTAAGCAGAGCGGAACTGGAGTTGCCGGTGAGGTGGAGATCCGCATTGGCGGTGGAACTTACACCGGGAGGATAACGCAGGCGAACATCGTGGGCAGTGGCGCTGAGATCGATGAGGAGCGCGCCGCTCTGGTAGGCCGCGGAGCCGTTCAGGGCCACGGCGCCGCCGCCCGTCGTGCCGGTGAGTTTCTCGATTTGGATGTGGTTTCGATCGAAGAGCAAGACGCCGTTCAGGTCGCTGAGGCCGGTCGGGAAATCGTTGTGACTGACGGCGGCGTCCTTGACGTCGAGGCGGCCGCGCAGCACGGGTTGGGCGAGCGTGCCGCCGGCGTCGAGGCCCATGCCCAGAGTGCCGCGCGCGAGGATTTTTGGGTAGAGCGACTGCGCGAGCGCCAGATTGACGGAGCCGTCGAAGCGGAGGTCGAGCTCTTGCGCGCCGGCGAAATGCACGCGCCCGTGGGCGGTGAAATCGGTCCCGCTTCCGGTGAGGTGAAAGTTTTCGACGAGCAGGGTTCGATCGGCAATCTCGAAGCGAATGGGCGCGGCGCTCTGCATCGGCACGCGCTCGACCTCGGCGCTGAAAGACTGGATCTCGGCGACAGCTTTTAGATCGCGCGGAGAGCGCAGCGGTCCGCGAACGTGGAGCGTGCCGTCGAGCGCGGAGGGGCCCGTGATCTTGCCTGGCAAATAAGCGCGCAGCAGCGAATTGGCATTGAGACGGTGAAAAGCCAGGTTGAGATCGGCGGGAAAATCATGCTGCAATGCGATGCTCCCGAGGATAGTCAAATCGGCGTTGACGAAGTCCGAATGTGCCTTGAGATCGAGTTCGTGTCCACGAGTGACAGCGTCGACGTAGAAATCTCCGGCGCGTTCATGGTCGAGGGCGAGGTCCTTGAGATGAACGTGGGCTTCGATCGAAGGCTGATCGAGCGTGCCGCTGGCTCGCAGCTTGAAATCGGCGATGCCATCGGTAGTGAAGCGGCTGCTCTGGAACCGCGGCAAACGGGCCAGGTCGAGGTTGCGACCGGAAAGATTCAGGCTGAATTCGAGCTTCGAGAACTCGTCGCTCGTCCTACTGAGATTCGCGATGTTGAGATTCGACGCGATGAGCCTCGACAGGCTAACGGATGCGCTGCCGGAAATTGGAGCGTTGAAAGCGCTGGCTTCGATGTTGTTGAACTGAAGCAGGCCGCCGGAGAGGCGGAGATCGCTTTGCACCAGCGGAACACTCACGCGGCAGGCCATTGCATTGTGAAGATCGAGATGTCCATCGCCGTGGGGATTGGCGCGCGTGCCGGAAATAGTGGCGGAAAGATTTAGCGTGCCAGCGAAGGGCTGAGCAGCGCCGGACAATTGGGCAATCTCGGCCAGGCTGGCGTTGCGCAAGTCGAAGTGCAGAGTGAAAGGGTTGTTCGCCTGAAATGCAGCCGCCGTCAAAGCGGCGCTGGCGTCGAAGCGCGCCGTGGTGTGGCCGTGAATGAGAGACGAATTGCGTGCGGCGAAATGAGTGCTGGAGTATTGGACGGCGGCAGAAAGGGCGTCCCAATGAATCGCTCGGGCGGGGATTTGTCCGGCTGCTGGCAAAGTTGTGTCGAAATCGTAGGCTTCGAGATTTGCGTTGAGGGAAAGGGCGGAGAGTTTGCCGCTGGCGCTGCCGGCGAGGCTGACCCAGCCGTGAACGGCGAAGGGCAGATTCGGCGATGCGTAGGCAGCTTCGAGAAGCGGCGTCCATTCCTTCAGATTGTGGCTGGTGAAGGAGAATCGCAGGGATGAGGATGAGGGTGAGGCTGCGGAAAGATCGCCGGCAGCACTGATTTCAGAGCTGGGTGTTGTCAGATGAAACTGGGCCACGTGCAATTCGTCTTGGTCGCGCGATCCGCGATAGACGGCATCGATCTGGCCGTGCACCGGAATCCCATTGGGGGAAGGCTTGAGCAGCGACGCGATGGCAAGAGTAAGGCGAGTTTCCGCGTCGTGGATGGATCCCACCCAGAGCACGTCAACATTTCCACTGGCGCTGCCGGAAAGATCGAGGCGGTCGAGAGGAAGTTTTGCCGAGCTGAGAATTTCCAAAGCCGGAAGCAGCGGGAAGCTCGCCAATTGCAGTTTGACCGAGCCGCGCTGAGGAGTTGCGGGCGGGACTCGTCTGAGCACGCGGCCCCGCGCTGGAGTTGGCGACGGTCCGAGGGAAGTCTGCCAGTTGGCGACTTCGGCCTCGCCCGCGAGATCGCCGCCAAACAGGTTCGCTTTGATCGAGGAAAGGCGGAAGCGGTCGGGCGTGACGGAAAAGGCGGTGTTGATGCGGCCATTCCGCATCGAGAGCTTGCCGTTCGACCATTCGATGTCCTTGGCCTGCACGGTTCCCTGGGTGGAAAAATCGCGGAGGCTCCAGGAACCTTTGCCCGCGAACTGGGCCGTGCCTTTCAGAACTTGCGCCTGGCGTGCTAACGAAGAGAGTTCGGCGAGATCCGCTAGTCCATGATAATCGCCGCCGATCTGGGGGTTGTGAAAGTCCTGAAGGCGGCCCGTGAAATGAAATTCGGATTTTCCGGAAGCGAGAGTCAAGCTGGCGATGTCGGCGTGTCCGCGGGCGAGAAGCAACGAAGCGTCGGCGCTCCACGTAAAGGAGGGCCACTGCTGGAAGCGCGTGGCGACGCTTCCCGCAGCCACGCGCGCCACGTATTGCCGCCGCAGCAAGGAGTAATTCAAAAGCAGCGAGAGGTCGCGGGCAGTAAAATCGAGTGGAATTTCCCGGTCTTCCCATAGAAGTTCGCCGCGCTGTGCCTCGATGCGCGAGACCGCAAGCGAGAGGAGGCGCTCGACCGGCTGTTGCTCCGATGTCCGCCTCATCTGCGGCGCGGGAAGGTTGGTGGAGCCATCGGGATAGTCGATGACGTGGACGACGGGGTGATCAAGCACGAGAGAATGCAATCCAAGCGTTGTGCTGAAGAGCGAAATGATTTTCAATTCCGCCTGCACGCGGTCGACGCGAAGAAATGGGAGTTGGTCCGCAGCTTCGCGGCTGTGGATGGTGAGGTTGCGAGCGTCCACGCGCAGGCGAAAAGGGGTGGTGTGAAGTTCGGCAAGTTCGACGCGGCCACCGGTGAGTTTCTCCACCGACGCGATCACGCGGCGGCGGACCATCTGCTGAAAAGAATCAGTGGTTACGTACCAACCGAGCAGGCTGAATCCAATCAGACTGAAGACGCAGAACGACAGAAAAAGTTTCCACAGGATGCGGCGGCGCTCGGGAGGCGGTGGGCCGCTCGAGGGCTCGATCGAGGGTCCGGCCGAGGATCCGGTCGATCTCTCGGACGATTCTTTGGACATTTCTTCGGACGAGGGCTCGGTCAAGGGTTCCGATCTCCGGCAGCGGGGCCGGGAGTCCAGATACGGCTCCCAGAGCGTAGGCTCGCCAGCCACCCCGAGAGCAGTTCGTTCATTTTTTGCTCGGCGAGCAAATCCTCGATGCGGCCGGAGACTTCGGGCAGCGGAGTGACGCGACTGCCGGCCCGTTGCATTTCCGGCAGCAACCGATCGTTGTAGTAAGTCTCCACCGCCTGCGGATCGATATGGATCGAGGGGCGAAGACGGTCGTCGACAAGCTTCATGAGCTGGATCTCGTCGGAGAGGCGTTTCTCGAGCGAGCTTTGGGTGAGGCCATAACGTTGCAGCGTGACGCGCCATCCGTCGCCGGTGGCGCAATCTTTTTGGAGTTTGGCGGCTTCCTTGCAGACTTCCTGGCGCAATTCGGCGAGGCGAGCGGCAACCTGTTCAGCGGGAGCGGGCTGCGAGGGGTGCACTTGTTCGCGCAGCAGCTCGCGATCGATCAGTTGATCGAGGGCCTGGTTGCGTTCGACCGCGGTAAAGGAGTTGGGATCGCGGGCATTCGAAAACTCCTCGAAGGCCACTTCCTGCTCCCAATCGCTCTGCAAGACGACGTGGCCGTTGACGTTGGCAACCACGCGATCAACAATTTGACCGGCAAGGATCTGACCGGTCTGCAATGAGGCCGCGAGCGCCAGGCTTAGCGCTATGTTCAGCATAATCGCGACCGCACAACGTTTTCCGAGTTTTACGGGCTGGAGTTTCATCAGAAAGACTGCCCCACGCTAAACGAAAAGTTAAAATGCCCGGCGCGTTGCCCCACAAACGGACCCAGCGAAGTGGCATTTCGGTTGGGGTAGCTGGGAAAGGCCGGTGGATTCAAATTGTATCCGAAGTCGAAACGCAACGGACCGATCGGCGTCTGATAGCGCACGCCCAGGCCAACCGCGTGGGTAGCGTAGTTGTAATTGCACTGGGTGTGAGTCGCCTCCTGCAAACAGAGGTCTCGATTGGGCTGGTAAATACGGCCCAGGCTGGAGAGCATTTCCTGGGGCCGCGCAAAAACATTGCCCATGTCGTGAAAAAGCGTGAAGCCGATACTCTCCTGGAGGTAAGGCACGGTGACGTTGGGAAAACGCATCTCCAGACTGTTGAGGAACACGGCGCTGCCGCCGACGGGATATCCGGTGGTCGGATCGCGTGGGCCGGCCTGATTTAAGCCAAAGCCGCGATTGGAGTTGCCGCCGCCGCTGTAGAAGCGTTCGGGCAGCGGAATCAGGGCTTGGCCGGTTTGCGGCGTTCCCGACGGGTCCAACACGACCGTGTTTCCGAAAGGGTTCTCGATGCCTATGGTGGTAGAACGGGCGAAGACGAATCCATGTCCCGTGCTGCGGTTGCGAAAGAAGGTGTGATAGGTGGAGTTCTTGGCGAGCGCCCGGCTGAAATCGGCTTCGGAGCCAAAATAGCTGGAGGCAACGCCGCCTTCAAAGGTCGTGTAGCTGCCGCGGGTGCTTTCCAAATCGTTGTCGCGGCGGTTGCGCACGAAGGTAAAATTGGGCGTTCCCACCCGGGTCGGCTCCGAAAGCAGCGGGATCAGATTGGTGCCGACCTTAACGTCGCTGGCCTCCACGCGGCGGTAACTGAAACCGTAGGAAAACGTGGTCAGTTCGCGGTCCTGTATTTTGTAGAATACTTGCGCAATTTGCAAACTACCCTCCAGCCGTTTTGAGGTGAAGGTGGAAACGTCCACGGTATTGTCGTAGAGCACAGTGGCGGTGAAACGAAGCTTGTCGCGGTTCAGCAGCTTGGGGACGGAATAACTGACGAGCCCTTTTTGTTGCAGACGGCCGAGATTGCCCTTCATGGTGAGGGTCTGTTGCCGGCCGCCGACGTTGAGGCGGCTGACGCCAAGAGACACCATGGGGCTGACGCCGGTCGTTCCCAACGGCGCGTTTCCGACGCCGGGCTGACCGGTTTGGAACTCGAAACCGACGCCGTAATCGAAGGTGTAGCGTTCCGCCTCGCTGGCGGTGACGAGCACGTTCTTGCGCGACTCGGTGCCCTCCGGGTTCTGAATGGCCGTTGCCACTTGCTTGAAAAGGCCAAGGTCGTAGAGGCGGCGCTGGCTCTCCAGCATTTGCTGCTGGCTCAAGGGCGCGCCGGCCTGCACGCGCATTTCCCGGCGAGCGACTCCGGGGCGGGTATGGCGCAGGCCATCGAGAAAAACTCGATTAACGAAAAATTGCTCGCCTTCGTGGATGGAGAAAGTCACGCCAACACGCGGCAGGTCGTCCGGGGACGGAACGGAAACATAAGCGACTTCGACGGTGGCATTGGGAAAACCGTTATCGAAGTACTTTCCCAGGATCGCGTCGCGATCGTCGGCCAGGCTCGATTCATCGAAACCCTGTCCTTCGGCAGTGGAAATTTCAGGGAGCTGCTCCTGCGGCAGCGTATAGCTGCCCTCGATGCGGACCCACGCCACGCGCGTCTGGGGGCCCTCTTTGACGGCGATCTCAATGGCAAGTTGGGACGGATTGCCCTGATACCGTTCGACCAGTTTACTGGCAACTTGGGCTTGGCGAAAACCACTTGCCCGATAAAGACCCTCGATGCGGCGCACATCCTCTTCGAGCATCGCTTCGCTGTAACGCCCGTGACTGAACAAGCGTCCGGCGGATTGGTCCTGCATGTGCGAGCGGATCAAGTCCTCGGAAAAAAATCGATTGCCGGAAATACGGACCGCGGCGAGTTTGTGGCGGTTTCCGGGATGGATGTCGTAAACCACCTGCAAACTCTTGCCGTCGGGCGCGTTGTGCTGGCTGACGCCGACCGTGACCTCGAAATAACCGAGAGACTGAAGATGGTTCTGGAGGTTGCGGCGGCCTTCGTTGAGCAAATCGTCGTCGAGCGCGCCTTCTTCGTAGATGGGCACCAGCCGGTGGAGAACGCGCTGGCTGAGTTTGAAACCCTCGGCGGCAATCTGCACTACCGGGCCGCGATCGATTTTGAAAGCATAGTCCACGCGGTTGCGCTCGGGATGGTAGGAGCGGCTGGCCACCTCGACCTGGGCGAGGAGACGGTCCTGCTTCTGATAGCGATGGCGTATGCGTTGCAGGGCGCGCGCAGTACGATTCGAAGCGACCGGATCGCCGGGATGCAGCTTGGCGATCTCCTCGATCTGTTCGATGGAATAGCCGGTGTCGCCTTCGAGCGTCATGGCTCCGACCAAGGCGCGCGGTCCGAGGACGACATGAAAGGTCAGGTTGACCTGGTGTTGCGATTCGTCGCGCTGCTCGGAGAGGGTCACTTTCGACCGATGGAACCCGTTTTCTTCCAGTACTCGTTGGATGCCCGCCAGGGCGCGGTCGAGTTTCTCTTTGGCGTAGAGTTCGCCGAGTTCAAGGCGCGTGGCGCTGGCCAGTTGGTTCGCGGACGGATTGGTGGAAACGCCTTCGAAGCCAATCATGCCGACGAAGAAATTCGCGACGGTGAGAAAGCGCAAGCTAACGCCGGCGGTCTCGGTGAGCCCGGCTTCGGCTTGAATATCGGAGAAACGTCCGGTGGCAAAAAGAGCCTGCATGGTGTCGTGCAGGGTTTCGCGGGTGAGAGGCTCACCGACCTTGAGCGGCGTGGCCGCGAGCAGCGCAGCCGCTTCTTCCGGCGGTACGTCCGGCAACTCGACCCGATCGATGGTTAGGCCGAGGTAGGGCGTGATGGCCCCGAACGTTGCTCCGGGCGCTGTTTCGGATGGCGCGGGCGATTCGGGAAGTTGCTGCGCGGCGGGGGGCGTGCCCTGCGCCCAACTGGGACTGCACGCTAGCAGCAACAAAATTACCAACGCAACCGAAAGGATGTCCCCTGTGTTACTCCGTGTCCCCTGTGGTTCAAACTTTTGCCGTTGACCATAATCCTCAAAACAAAGTACATGGCGAAGTTCTCCGCGAAGCCGCCATGGCCGTAAAATCTCCGCCCGAGATTCAGTCTGGACACTCATGCAACCTTTCGGGTTCGATGGATCGCGAAACGGCACACGTTGCTCGCAAAAAGAAAGTTTGACGGCCGAAACCTATAATACTGGTTTGAACCCACGGGCAAGGTAATCGCTAAGGTAATCGCTTTAGGAATGGACGATTTGGGAATGAACGATTTAGCAATGAACGACCGGTACTCGCGGCAGATGTTGTTTCAGGAGATCGGACGGGAGGGACAGAAAAAGCTGGCGCAGGCGCGCGTGGTGGTAGTGGGATGCGGCGCCACCGGTTCTGTTTTGGCCTCGTTGCTGGCGCGTGCAGGCGTTGGGACGCTGCGAATTCTCGACCGCGACTACGTCGAGCCGAGTAACTTGCAGCGGCAGGCTTTATTTGATGAGGAGGACGCGCGGGAATCCGTGCCCAAGGCGATCGCGGCGGCGCGGCAAATCGCGCACTTCAATTCGCAGATCGTAGTCGAACCGCAGGTTGCCGACCTGATTCCGGCCAATGCCGATTCCCTGCTCGGCGGCTGCGACCTCATCCTCGATGGCACCGACAATTTCGAAACCCGCTATTTGATCAACGATTATGCGGTGAAAAACTCCGTGGTCTGGATCTACGCGGCAGCGGTTGCGAGCTATGCCGTGACCATGAACATCCTGCCCGGCGAAACGGCTTGCCTGGCGTGCATTTTTCCGGAACCTCCGCACGGCACCGTCGAAACTTGCGAGACCGCGGGCATTTTGAATTCCGCCGTGAACCTGGTGGCGTCGCTGGCGGCGACGGAGGCGTTGAAATTTCTGGTGGGCGCGCGCGCAAGAATGCGGCGGACGCTTCTTTCCTGGGATGTTTGGACGAACGAACGGGCGGAGCTGGCGGCCATTCATCCACGCGCCGGGTGCCGCACCTGCGAGGGCGACTTCGTGCATCTGGCGGGTGAAGGGCGGCCCCACATAACCATGTGCGGCAGAAATTCAGTGCAGATCCACGAGCGGCAGCGGCCAGTGGATTTTGCGGAACTGAGCGCCCGGCTTGAACCTCACGGCAACGTCCGGCACAACGAGTTTGTTTTGAAGTTCTGGCACGAGCCCTATGAAATGACGCTGTTTCCCGATGGCCGCGCAATCATCAAGGGAACGACGGACACGGCGATTGCGCGCAGTCTGTACGCGCGATTCGTTGGCAGCTAGTATTGGTAGCTGAAATCGGCAATTGAGAATTGCGGTTGCGACAATCCCTTGCCGGTTGTGTGCATCGGTTTGCACCAAGCTGGCAAATGGGACGGGTGTGAGGTTCAGTTGTTTGACCGAGAGCGCCGGGAATCGCCTAAGATCGCGGCGATCTTTGTCCCGATTGCAACTGGCCAGCAAACTGCAATTACAAGACAGAGGGAGACGGGGCAAGCCCCGTCTCTACGACGGATTTTTTATCACAACGGAAGTGTTCGTCCCCTGTGGAGGCAGTATGCGACCCTATTTGGTTCCGATGACGGTAGTTTTGATGGCAGTAGCGGCTTTTGGACAACAGCCCCTTTCTCACTCGGTTTGCGGCCCTTGGTCTTATGGCTGCGGCCCATATATCCCGATGGTGACGACGCCGCAGGTGTCCCTGCAAACGTATTCGCCGAATCCGGTGGGCGCCAGCAACGCGACCACGGGATTGATTGCGGGCGCGACCAACTCGACGCTTTCGCAAATCGAGGGATCGGCGAGCTCGGAGTACACCGTGGCGGTGTGGTACCAGGGCGGAAGCGCTCCGCTGATCACGCGCGACGTGCGTCTATGGCCGGAGACAGTGGGACGCGAAGGGCGAGTACTGCGCGAAGCCATGCGCGAAGAGCGCCCGCAGGAAGAGGGTTTCCGCGAACCACGTCCTTATGAACAGCGGGAGCGTGAACAACGCGCGCGCGAAGAGGGTGAGAAACGCAATACCGAAGAAGTGCGCGGCGATTGGGCGTACATCACGGGAGGCGAGCAGCCGGCGCCAGGCTTCAAGAAAGCCGCTCACGCCTACACCAACGACGACGTTGCGCGGCAGAACAATACCAACGGCACGGTAAAACACGACGGCAAGACGGAGAAGATGTAGGCAGCTGTCAGCTGTTGGTTGTTGGTTCTTCGCTTTTGGCTCTCGGTTGTGGCGGTTGGCTGCCATCGAGAGCCATTGTCTTCTGCGATGAATGATCCGCATCGCGCCGAACCGCGGGCGTTCTCGAATCCAATCTGTTATCTTGCTTATTTGTGCTTTTTCATAAATAAAGGGCAGGCACCACTGCTCGTCTAAGGATATAGGTGTTTACATGCCAGAGCTTGTACGTCAGGAACCGTCCCGCTTCTACCGCTGGATGGTATTGGTCCTTGTCAGCCTCACGATGTTTGGGAACTACTACGTTTACGACTGCATAGCACCCATCGCCGACCTGCTCACAAAACAACTGGGGTTCACGGATTCCAACATCGGCCTGCTGCAGGCGATCTACAGCATCCCGAACGTGTTCATGGTGCTGCTCGGCGGTTACATTGTGGACCGCATAGGGGCGCGCAAGGCGATCTTCATCTTCGGAATGCTCTGCTTCATCGGCGCCGTGATTACGCTCTACCCCGACAATCGCGTAATGAGTACGGGCGTGGTTGGTCTCGTCAACCTGACTGTCCCGCTTGTCCGCTTGCTGGGCCACCTTCCCTTGCTTTCCAGAATCGGATTCATGCATGACTTCGCCTCCGTCGAGAAGATTCAGACGGCAAGAAGCGCGTTGGTGGCGGGCATGTCGGCCGGGCGTCTGGTGTTTGGGATGGGCGCCGAATCGCTGATCGTCGCCGTGACGACGGCCCTAGCCAAATGGTTCCGAGGCAAAGAGTTGAGCTTCGCCTTCGGCATCAACCTCATGATGTCGCGGGCCGGATCGTTGCTGGCGCAATGGTCTCCCTCGTGGGCCGGGTTCGCTTATACCCGGTGGCGCGGGCCGCTGCTGATTTCGGTCGTGTTTGCGACGTTTTGCATTACCGGCTCGTTGCTCTACTGGGTCATGGAGGTCCATGCCGAGAAGCGGTATCAGGTTGGGCCAGCGGGCTCGACCGATAAGGTGGTTTTCAAGGACCTTACGTCGTTTGGGCTTTCCTACTGGTACATTGTGGCGCTTTGCATCGTATTCTATTCGGCAATCTTTCCATTTGAGACGTTCGCCTACAAGTTCTTCATGGATGTGCACCACACGACTCGGGAAGCGGGTGGGGATTTGGTGGGGATGCTGACGATCTTCACCATGTTTGGAACGCCGTTCTTTGGGAAGTATGTCGACCGGATCGGCAAACGCGCGCTGCTGATGATGATTGGCTCGGTGCTGTTGATTCCCGTCTATCTGATGATGGCGTACTTACACTCTACGCGCTACATCACGGTGTACTTCCCTTCCACGTCGGCGGATGGGCACTTCGCGTTCATGCCGCACAGCCTGCCGCCCATCCTTTTGCTGACCATGGCCATGATGGGCGTGGCCTTCTCGCTGATCCCGGCAGTGATGTGGCCATCGGTCGCCTATATCGTGGACCAATCCAAGCTGGGGACGGCCTACGGGCTGATGACCATGATCCAAAACATCGGGCTGGCAGGCTTCAACTTGATGATTGGATGGGCGAACGACCATAGCTCCGCTGGCGCCGACAATCCCCACGGATACCGGATGGGGATGTGGATTTTTTCGATTCTAGGATTCCTGGGGATGATGTTCTCCTACCTGCTGCGGCGGCGGGAACTGGGTCCGCACGGGCACGGGCTGGAGACGATCACGGCGGGGGGGTAATGGACATCTGATTATTTGAAGGGACGAGGCTTGCCACGTAAGCGCTAACTTTTGGCTGCCTGATCACAGCTCGAAGTTCAGCATTTGGATGAGGTGAAGCATTCGGTCCGTAGCCCTTCGGGAATCCGTACTACTGCCTCTCGTCCAACGCACTGCACCTGCATCGTCCGCTTGAGCCTGCACCTCCGATAGTTGTGTTGTGGCCTCAAACACCACATGCTGGGAGGGGCCGAATTCTGAGACGATGGCGGTGTTTACGGGCAATCGAAAAACGACCATTCTCGTCCTGCTTGTGCTGTTTGCGCTGAGCCTCGCTGGCTGCGGTGGAACCTCCAGCGTTTCCGTTCCACCCACTACGCCGGGAACCGCGGCTTCCGTTACAAAAGACGGCATCACTTGGAAGTTCAGCCAAGCCGTTCCAGTCGGGCAGTTTGTGAATGGCGACTATTACGTGGTTGGCCCGGTCACAATCACAGCCATTGATCCCGCGCCCACCACTTCGTCACCCTACGAGAATGGCTCGGTTCTGGATCTACCGACCGTCAACAGCAAAAGCGGATTCGATTCCCGGCTCAATGACGGAACCGACGAGTCTTGGTGGTTCGACGCGACGCTGCGATCCTATCCCCCTATTTCTTTGAAGGCCGGAGATGCGCTGGTCTCCACTATCAGTCTGGCGCAAATTCATTCGGTGCCTGAAGTCATGCGTGCATCGGATATGAGCGCCAGTCCGGTGGCTTCCGCCTCGGTGCTGACGGTTCTATCGGCGGCGCCTTCGGCCGACGCTTTTCGCCCGTCCTACTGCGACCGGAGCCAAACCATTTATCACGCCAACTCGTTGCAAAGAACCCTGCTTCCGTCGCTCGCTCCGCCGAATCCCTCGGGCACGCCGACGCTGGCGCAATTCGAAACCTATTACCGCCAGCCCTGGATCGACACCAACCCGTTTCTGTTCGACGCGCCCGCCGACTACATGCCCAGCTACGGACAGCACGTGGCCTTCGCCGATTCCTACGCGTCTCTGCTGCTCATGCTGAATTTCTCCGCCGACCAGAAAGTCAACCTCACCAACTACTTCGTGCAATACGGCATCGACTTGTATGGCTGTTTGCAAGCGGGCGTGAGTTGGCCGGCCTTTGGCGGCCACCACAGTGGCAGAAAGCTGCCCATTATTTTCGCCGGAATCCTGCTGAACAACAGCGGCATGGAAAACGTGTCCGCCGCTTATCCCAACGAGTTTGGCGAAGACATGCAAACCGTGTACGTGGATCAGATTCCCGGGGGCTATACGACAGCCTGGCAGGGTGCCACGGTGATTTATGGCGGCCACTACGGAGTGGACTCCGGCGGCACGCCCGTCAGCCCCGGCTTGTACGGACCGTATGAGCAACTACAGCCAGCGAGCTGGCCGTTGCTGAACGGCGATGAACAACTCGGCGAGGCCTATCGACGCTGCTGCACCTCGGTCTCATGGGTGGGTGAAGCGCTCACCATGCACATCATGCAGACGGAAAGCGTGTGGAACTATCCGGCCTTCTTCGACTACGTCGATCGCTGGATGTACGAAGACGACACCGAGGCAGTCGCCGAGATCAAGGCGCAAACCGGCTTCGACTACAGTGCAAATTGGGAGCGCCAGGGTCAAACCGAATACTGGCTGCAGGGAGAATTCCCGCAATACACGTTTATCGACGACATGTGGAACGCCTACCGGAAGTAGTCTGGGGATCCGCGTAATAATCCGCGATTCTGAGCGGATCCCGGGCGACTCGGAAGGAATTCTGCTGTAAATTAGCGTCTATGGGGGCAAGCCCCGTCTCAGCCTGACGGGGATTCAGCTTCGCGGTAAGCCTGGGGTTACGAAAGTGATCTCCGGGCCTCTCCGGGCCGTAGATAGCCGGGTGCTTTGGCCGGATAGAACATTCCTCAAACTACAATTTTTGGTATTCTGACGGATTAGAAACGGTCGAGAGCGGTTCCACGACTTCCTCGGCAAATTTTTACAACGAAAAGAGTTTGAAGCCGCATCTGAACCAGTAGCGGCCGGAAAAGGCAACTTGACCGACCCGAAGCAAAGCATCACCGAACGAGAGGCGATCGAGCAGGCGAAGCAGGGCCGCGAAGCGGCATTCGAAGTCTTGTATCACCTGCATAAACGGCGCGTGTACTCGCTATGTTTGCGCATGGTCTCCAATCCCGCGCAGGCCGAAGATCTGGCCCAGGAAGCGTTTCTTCAGCTCTTCCGCAAGATCGCGACCTTTCGCGGCGAGTCCGCCTTCTCGACCTGGCTGCATCGCATGACCGTCAACGTCGTCCTGATGCAACTGCGCAAGAAGAACCTGCCGGTGGTGTCGCTGGAAGAGACGCTGGAAACCGAGGACGCAGCTCCCAGGAAAGAATTCGGCGCCAAGGATGTGAAGTTGACGGGCGCCGTCGATCGGCTGCAATTGCAACGTGCGATCGACCGCCTGCCGCCGGGCTATCGCACGGTTTTTGTGTTACACGATATGGAAGGGTTCGAGCACAACGAAATAGCCCAGATGGTGGGCTGCTCGATCGGTAACAGCAAGTCGCAGCTTCACAAGGCACGATTGAAGCTGCGGGAGTATTTGAAGTTCATGAGAGCCGAAAAGGCCAAGACTGCTTAGCGGAAGTTGCGGTATTGGGGAGAGTTTGCTATGAAGTGTTCCTGTTCGGATGTGGAGCGAGTTCTGCCGGAACTCCTCGACGGAGAGCCGGATGCCGCGTTGGAGAGCACGGTTGAGACGCGGCCAGACGCCTCCGATATTGAAGCGCACTTGAAGTCTTGTCCAGCCTGCTCGGAGCTGGTCTCGGATCTGAAGCTGATCTCGAGCCAAGCGCGGGAATTGGCGGCCAGCGAAGAACCGGCGCCGCGCCTGTGGGTGCGGATTGCCGCTGAATTGCGCGCCGAAGGCCTCATACGCGAGCCTGAGTCCGAAGCGGTGGCCGCGCCCACCCGGCCCCTGCTTGTCCCCACTTCTCCACGCTGGCGATGGAGCCTGCGCTGGCTCGCGCCCGTCGCGGCAGCGATCCTGGCGGCTGGCTCTTATGTCATAAGTCATCGGACAGCACCACAAGTGGATAAGGACATGCAGCCCGCTATAACAACTTTCACTTCCCCCCCGACGCTTAAGGGGCAATATCATGGGGATTTCGGTGGTGGGCCTTCCACTACGGCCCGCCGCGCCGCAGAGAATACGGCGACTTCCCCGGCTAATCAAAGTTCCGGCGCGTCTCCGCAGCAGTTGGCGCAGGAAGCCGAGCCCAGCGAAGAGGATCGACAGTTTCTGAGCGCAGTTTCCACCCGTGCTCCTTCCATGCGGGCCACGTATGAAAGTCAACTGAAAGCCGTCAATGACGACATCCGGGAAACGCAGGCCTACGTAGACCTGAACCCTGGGGATGCGGACGCACGGCAGCACCTGATGGAGGCTTACCAGCAGAAGGCACTTCTTTACGAGATTGCGTTGGATCGTATTCAGTAGGGAAAGGGCGGACCGGGGTTACCGGCCGCAGAGGCGTTTTATGGCGAGTCTTCATATCGCGAGAATGCAGCAATCCGGCTTGCAGAGGGCCGCAGTCGCAACTCTGGTTCTCGGGGCCTGTCTGTCGACGGCGGGCATGGTGGAGGCCCAGGCCCAGAGCAAAGCCGAGAGCAAGAAGGAATACCGTTACACGGTCGGCGCCAACGCCAATATTTCCGTGGACACGCAGTACGGGGCAATTTCGGTGAAGCCGGGGACGGGCGACCAGGTTGTGGTCACGGCCACGCTGCAGTCGGACAACGTGGAAGTCGATCAGCAACAGAATGGGAATCGGATTGCTATCGCGTCGCATCTGCTGCAGGGCGCAAACGAGCAATCCGGCCGCGTCGATTACGAACTACTGATTCCGCCCGACGCGACGCTCAATCTCCGTTCATCGACCGGGCCGCTGACGGTGGAGCGATTGCATGGCGACTTAAGTCTGGAAGGCACGGATACCGAGGTGAATGTTCGTGACGTCAGCAATGGTCATGTACACGTCCGAACCATGCGCGGGCCGGTCACGCTAACCGAAGTTCACAACGGCCATGTCGAGGTCGCTTCCATTAGCGGCGACGTGCATTTGAAGTCGGTGAGTGGACCGCTGGTGCAGGCGAATACCGGCAGCGGAAAGATTTTCTACGATGGAGATTTCAGCTCCGGCGGCATTTATCGGTTCACCACCCACAGCGGCGATATCGAGGCACTGGTGCCGGCCGATGTCTCGGCGGACTTCAGAGCGCACTCGGTACTGGGCCGGGTACGGCACGACTTTCCTCTGCAACCCAAGCACTCCCGATTTCCGGTCGAAGTGGGACGTTCCTTCTTTGGCACGGTAGGCAAAGCGTCATCGGAGGTCGTGCTGCGCTCTTTCAGTGGTAAAATCCGCCTCAAGCAACGCTGAAGAGAATCAGGTCTTAGATGTTAGGTCTCATGTCTCAGGAAGGTCTCGATTTTCCTGAGACCTAACACCTAAGACCTAAGGCTGCCTTGGAGTGCCATGAGAGTGTGCGCGGTGTTTCTTGTAGGATTCATGGCTTCCGGCAAGAGCAGCGTGGGACGGGAACTGGCCCGGCGGCTGGGCTGGGATTTTGTGGATCTGGATGCCCGAATCGAGTCGCGCGAGCGGCAAAGCGTTCCGGAGATTTTTCGGGATCGAGGGGAACATGGGTTTCGACTCGCCGAGACTAGCGCGTTGCGCGAACTGCTAACCGAGACGCACGAACCGAACCGTGTGGTCGCGCTCGGCGGTGGGGCTTTCGTACAGGAGGGGAACCGCGAATTGCTGCGGCAGTGGCCAACGGTTTTCTTGGAAGCGCCAGTATCCGAACTCTGGCAACGCAGCCTAAAGGACGTCGCGGAACGGCCGCTGCGTGGAGATTTCGACAAGTTCGCCAAGCTCTACGCGGAACGCCTGCCTTTCTATCGCCAGGCGAACCTAGTGGTGGATACAACCGGCAAGCATGTGGCGTCGATATGCGTCGAGATCGAAAGCGCATTGCAACTTCGAAGAACTTAGAGGAACTTTAGAGGCAATACGGAAGACTCCGTAACGGACTTGGCCGGGATGGAGCGGAAGAGTTTGGGAAGAGGAGAATCACAGTGAAGTTGTCTTATCGGCTGCTGGCTTTCACGATGGCACTGGTTTGGGGCATTGCGGTCTTGGGACCGTTGGCGAACGCCGCTCCCCGGCCCAAAGAAAAAGAGAAGGAACACGAGGGGAAGAACATCGATTCCGGTTCTTTCGGCGTGTTCCAGAACGGCCGGCGAGTGGGAACGGAGACGTTCTCGATCTATCAGAGCGGCAGCGGCAGCATCATCCATTCCGAGTTCAAGACGGACAATGCCACCACTCCGGCTGTGCAAACTTCCGATCTGCAACTTAACACAGCCGGGGAAATCCAGCGTTACGAGTGGAAGGAGTTAAGCCCCGATCAAGCGGAGTCGCAGGTGGTTCCGAACGACGATTTTCTGACTCAGAAGTGGCGCAGCGGACCCCAGGGGAAAGAACACCAGCAACCCTACCTGTTATCGCTGTCGACCAGCATTCTGGACGATTACTTTTTCATCCACCGCGAAGTGCTGGCCTGGAAGTTCCTGGCCATAGCCTGCAAACAGGAAAAAGGGCAAGTGCAATGCCCACTCAAACATCACACCCAATTCGCAACGCTGAATCCACACTCACAGTCGTCGGCGCCTCTCGACGCGGAGTTTCTGGGCCGGGAAAAAGTAAACCTGAAAGGCAGTCAGCAGGACCTGATCAAACTGGAACTGAAGAACGACGCGGGGACGTGGCAACTCTGGCTCGACGAGCAATTCAAGGTGATGCGGATTTCGATTATTGGGGAAAACACCGAAGTGGAGCGCGATTAGAGCGGGTGCAGCGTTGCTGTGCGCCGTTCGTGGCTACAGCAACTCCAGATTCCCTGTGGCCGGGGCCAGCGGGAAAACAGCCTGGTTGGAGGCCAGCACCTTTCGGAAGTGGATTGTTCTGTATTGCAAGCGATACGATAGGTTGAGCGAAAACAAATTTTCGCGGGTGGAACCAGCCCAGGTTGGAATCATTGCTGACGGTCCTCGATTCACGAACATCGCGAGTGCTGCTCACGGCGCTGTTGTTCGCCGTAGGCTTGGGGTTCCTTTATACGGCGCGGCGCACGCTGCTCCTCTTCCTTTTCGCCATTTTCTTCGCCTACCTCATTAACCCCGCCGTCGGACGGCTGGAAAAAATCGTCCGCAGCCGCGCCTGGGGAATCGCGATCATTTACCTGCTGCTGCTCGTGGGTTTGGGAATGTTTGGCTTTCTGGTGGGCCCGAGAATCGCCCGCCAAAGCGCGCGCCTGGGAGCGTCGCTGCCCGAACTGATGGAAATGGACAAGGCCAGCACCGGCCAACTCTCCGGCCAGATCCGCCAGCTTACCGCACAGATCGGACACGAGCATGGCTGGAGCGATGCAACCCAGACGCATATTCGCAATTTCTTAATGAGTCACAAGGAAGACTTGTCACAACTGGCGCAGCGGATCGGCTTTCGCGCAGCCGAAGCGGCGCAGGAATTATGGGTGCTGTTTCTGGTGCCCATCCTGGCGATTTTTTTCTTGCGCGATGGCGGCAGCTTCCATGAAACTCTGATTTCGCTGGTGCAATCGCGCACCCAGCGCGAGTTTCTGCAGGATGTGTTCCAGGACCTGAACCAGATGCTGGCCCAATTCATTCGCGCCCAGTTGACGCTGGCCGCGTTGTCGCTGGTGGCCTACACCTCGTTCTTGGGCGCGATGCGAGTTCCCTACGCTCTCATGCTCGGCACCGCCGGAGGCGCGTTGGAGTTCATCCCCGTGGCTGGGCCGCTGCTGGCGGGCGCTGCTATGATCGCCGTCGCCGTTCTCGCGGGCTACTCGCACTGGCTGTTGCTGCTGTTGTTTTTGATCGTATGGCGATTGATCCAGGATTACGCCATCTCTCCCCGCATCATGGGCGTGAGCCTGGAACTCCATCCGCTGGCGGCTTTGTTCGGCATTCTGGCGGGCGGTGAGATCGCGGGCGTGCTCGGCGTCTATCTCTCCATCCCGGTGATGGCCAGCGTGCGCATCGTTTGGCGCCGCTGGCGGATCTATGCAGAAAAACGCAAGTTTGGCCCGCTCAACGAGTACTCGTTTCCGCACGATTTGGGAAGAGAGAGAACCTAGGAACCTCCGGCAGAGGCGGTTTCACCCCACAATCGCTAACTTGAGACAGGTTTTCCCGATTTGTCTGCTGTCCGGACCTAACCGCGCCCAATGACGCCCCCGATTTCTGTTGACAACCAACATTCATTTGTTATATGACTGTAGTCATATATGACTGTAGTCATATCACATCCGGGAAATAGACGGGAGCGTAAGAAGGCTGCTATTCGTGTTCGAATCCTGGCCACTGCCATCAAGTTGTTCTCCCAGCACGGACTCGACGATGTAACCGTGGAACAGATTGCAGACGCCGCTGATATAGGGAAAGGCACAATCTACAACTACTTCGCCACCAAAGAAGACATTGTGGTTGCCTTCATGGCGGATATGGAAACCCGAGTTCAAGCCAAAGTCCGCCGCTCTGCCGCTTCACAAGGGTCTTTGCAATCAATCCTTACCAAATTCATTCGTCTCCAGTTCCGCCTGAAACGTCCATATCACCAGTTTGTCCGCGTGTTCCTGGGGCACATGTTCCTCCGCACGGAACAGTTTCTTCCTAACATGGTCGAGATGCAGAAAGCGGTCGACCCGCCTCTGGAAGAGTTGTTTCTGCGATTGCAGAAGCGTGGACTTATGCGTAAAGATGTCGATCTTGCCGAACTGATTATGATTTTCAAAACTATCCACTTGGGTCTGTCTGCGCTCTGGACGATCGAGGGACCTCCTTTCCGGCAGACCGAGAAAATCCTGAAACGAGAAATAAAACTCTTTTGCGAGGGACTAAGGGCAAGAACATGACCAAAATGCTTGCGGTAATTCTTCTTATTTGCAGCGCTTCTAACCTGCTTGCCGCGCAAGCTATCCCAACCAGCCAAAATCTGTTGCTTCGCCGCTATCGTGAGGGAGAGAAGTTGACGTACCACATGAAAGGCGTCAACGAGGATTGGCATTACAAAATTCAGGCCGACGGAATCGTAAAGAAAGACTCCAACGGAACTTACTTTGAGGAGTATCGTTGGTCAAATCTGATTACCGACAATCAGAAAACCGCTCTTTCTCCGGCAAGCTTGGATTTTCGCCAGCAGCTTACGCTCGACCCCAATCGCAACCCTGCGGTCCCCAACCTTAGCCAGGTTGACCCGAAGTTCATCGGCCCCATCACCGATTTCATGACTTTCTACGTCGATGTGTGGCTGGCCGTAAAGACTGGCCAGTTGGTTCATGCCGGAGATCATTTCTATCTCAAGTACGGTGCACCCAGTTCGTGGGCGGACGGAACTTACGTTCTGACAGGGGAAAGCTCGATCGACTTCGATCTGACCTTGAAGGCCGTGAACATTGCGGATAATACCGCCGTGCTGGTGGTCCGTCATGTGCCGCCCGAAAATCCTGCAATCAAGCTCCCAGCAGACTGGATGCGCAAACCGGTAGCCGACATGCCTAACAACTGGGTACTGGTAAAGAAAGAGAAAGATGGGAAATATCTGGCGGGAGTGGGTAAGGAAACATTCGTTGTGGAAATAAAAGTGAGTCTGGCGGACGGAAAGATTTTATCTGGCAGCATGGATAACCCTGTGGAAACAATCGAACGCGAATGTGAGGACGACGCCCTCACCAAATGTAGCGATTCGAAACCCCATCCCATTAGAAGACAAATCGAGATTTCCCTGGAACGCTAGCAAACAAGGTTAGGTTGGCTTCCAAGTCAATCTACGGTTTTACGGCGTAACCGCCGCGCACCCGTTCTTGAACGCTTCCACATCGACTTTGCGAAGAAACTCGGCTGCCGCTTCCGGCAACACGGTGTTGATGAACATTCCCGACCCCAGCTCAAATCCCGCCACTCGCGTCAGCCGCGGAATCACACTCAGGTACCAGTGAAAGTACTTCACGCCGACGCTTTCGGCGGGAGCGCTGCGAATCGTAAAGTTGAAATCCGGATCGTCGAGCCCGTGGTAGAGCTTGGCCAGGATCGAGCGCAACATACGCGCCAGATCGTTCATCTCCGCGGCGCTCACATCGCCAAAGCTGGCCATGTGCCGCCGCGGATAGATGTGGGTCGAAAACGGCGCCGCCGAGGCATACAATTCGAGCGCCACGAAGTGCTCAGACACCATGACGATGCGCGTCTGCTCTTGCAATTCCTCTTCCAGCATTTGGCAGAACATGCACTCGCCATAGTCGTCGAAGTGCCGCAACGCCTGTTGAAAACGCTCGCGAACTTGGATGGAGATCACCGGAGTCGCGATGATCTGCGAGTGCGGATGCTCCAGACTCGTGCCCGCGTCGAGCCCGTGGTTCTTGAAGATCGTAATCAAAGCGATCCGCGAATCGAGGCTGAGTTCATCGTAGCGGGTCTTGTAAATGCGGAGGATTTCCGCCACGTAGGAATCGGACATGCGGGCCATGACCTGCGAGTGGTCGGGCGTCTCGACGATTACATCGTGGATGCCAAAACCATTGACCGTTCGCCGCGAACGGTGCACCGTGCGCGTCGGCTCCACGTCGCGCGAAAGCGCCGCGAATTTATTAGGTATTACGCGCGCGTGCCAAGGGACATCCGCCGATGTGGGTATACGCAGGACTTCCGGCGGCGTTAGCTTCTCGTTCCCTGGGCAAAAAGGACAGGTCGCGACATACGATGCCACCGCCTTCCGCTCGCGATGGCGCGCCATTTCTTCCGGACGCTTCGCCCGCTCGGTTGCGATTACCACCCATTCCTTGGTAGCAAAATTCTGCCGTAGTTCCGACATAGTCACTCCTACGCAGAGCCTACACTAACAATCGAAAATCAAACAAACACGAAAAGCCGTATTCTGCCATCTCGCGACAGAAGGACGGCCACAGGAGTTGAAACCGCGTTTGCATCAAGCGCGACATTCCCGTAAGAAAAGTCGATAGTATAAAATCACAATTCATCATGGCGAACAAACTTTCCGTAGGAATTCTCGGTGCCACGGGCATCGTCGGGCAGAGATTTATCCAAATGCTCGAACATCACCCGTGGTTTGAAATGTCGTGGCTGGCCGCGTCGGATCGTTCGGAAGGCCGGCCCTATGGCGAAGCCGCGCGCTGGCGTTTGAAAAGCGCGATTCCAGCCAACGTCGCCAAGATGACGATTGCGCCCGCCAAGCCGGAAGGCGCGCCGAAAATTATTTTCGCCGCCCTCGATTCTTCGATCGCCCGCGAGTTGGAGCCGCAGTTCGCCGCCGCGGGTTGCGCGGTCGTTTCCAATTCGAGCGCGTTGCGCATGCAGGCCGACGTTCCGCTGGTGATCCCTGAAGTCAACGGCGATCACATTCGGCTCATCGACCAACAAACCTGGCGGGCCCAGTCGGGGGGATATGTCGTCACCAATCCCAACTGCTCAGCGATCGGTCTGGTATTGGCGCTCGCCCCGTTGCATCGCGCGTTCACGCTTGAGACCGTGATGGCGGTCACGATGCAAGCCGTCAGCGGGGCCGGATATCCCGGAGTGGCTGCGCTCGATATTCTCGGCAACGTCATCCCTTACATCGCCAACGAAGAAGAAAAGATGGAAGAGGAAACGCAAAAGTTGCTGGGGACGCTCGACTGCGCGCGCATCGTTCCTGCACCATTCGCCATGAGCGCGCAATGCAATCGGGTCGCGGTGGAAGACGGCCACACCGAGTCGATTGCGGTGCGGCTGAAACAAAAAGCGCGTCCGGAGGAAATCATCGCCGCCTGGAACGATTTCCGCGCCGAACCGCAGCAACTGCGCCTGCCCAGCGCGCCCGCGCAACCGGTCGTGTATATGACCGCGCTCGACCGTCCGCAACCGCGCTTCGATTGCGACCTCGGCGCCGGCATGACCACCGCCGTCGGACGCCTCCGCAAGTGCAACGTCCTCGACTGGAAGTTCACCGTCCTCTCGCACAACACCATCCGCGGCGCAGCCGGCGCTGCTCTGCTCAACGCCGAGCTTCTCAAAGCGAAGGGATACCTCGGATGAGAACACAATCCAACACGGAGAACAGGTACCCAGTACCCAGTACCCAGTTGCCAGTTGTCGGACAAACAGTTATCAGGCTAACGTGCGTCGCCGCGGATTTTGCTGGGTACTGGGTACTGGGTACTGGGTACTTCTTTCAAGAGGTTCTCCGCCCATGATCGTGATGAAGTTTGGCGGGACTTCCGTACAAGACGCAAAAGCCATCGACCGCGTGGCCCACATCGTCCAGGGACGCTTGGCCGAACGTCCCGTGGTCGTCGTCAGCGCCATGGCCAAGGTCACCGATTCCCTGCTCGCCATGGGCAAGGCCGCCGGCAGCGGTGATCGCAAGACCGCGCTCAAAATGGCGCGCGCCTTGCGCGAACGCCACTACGACACCGCCGGAGAACTCCTCGGCACCGCCCTCTTCACCGAATTTCACAGCGACCTCGGCGCCGACTTCGAAGACCTCGACGAACTCCTGCGCGGCATCGGCGCCGTCGGCGAAATCACGCCCCGCACTTACGATTACGTCGCTTCGTTCGGCGAAGTACTTTCCAGCAAAATCGTGGCTGCAGCGCTCGCCGCCCGCGATTTGCCCGGCGTCCACGTCGATTCGCGCCAATGCCTGCTCACCGACGGCGCTTATACCCGCGCCGTTCCGCAGATCGAAGAAACCGGCGACCGCCTGTGCAAGCGCGTCCAGCCCCTGCTCGACGCCGGCAAGGTCCCGGTCATGGGCGGATTCATCGGCTCCAACGCCGACGGCATCACCACCACCATCGGCCGCGGCGGCTCGGATTATTCCGCCGCCATTTTCGGCGCCGCCCTCAATGCCCAGCGCATCGAAATCTGGACCGACGTCGATGGCATGATGACCACCGACCCGCGCCTTTGTCCCGATGCCCACCGCATCAAGACCATCAGCTTCGACGAGGCCGCCGAACTCGCCTACTTCGGCGCTAAAGTCTTGCACCCGGCCACCGTCCTCCCGGCCATCCAAAAAAATATTCCCGTTTACGTCCTCAATTCGCAGAACCCAACCTGCGAAGGCACCAAGATCGCCGCCCGCGCCCCGCGCACGCGCAACAGCTTCAAGGCCATCGCCGCCAAAAAGCGCATCACCATCATCGACGTCGCCGCCCCGCGCATGTTGCTCGCGCACGGCTTTCTCAAGGCCATCTTCGACGCCTTCGACCGCCATGGCGTAGTCGTCGACGTAGTTTCAACCTCGGAAGTCAGCGTCTCGCTCACCGTCGATTCCAACGAAGCCATCCCCGCCCTCGCCGCCGATCTCGCCAAGATCGCCGACGTCAAGTATGAAGCGCGCAAGGCCATCGTCTGCCTGGTCGGCGAGAACCTGCGCGACACCCCCGGTATCGCCGCTAAAGTTTTCGGCATTCTTGAGGATGTGAAAATTCGCATGATTTCGCAGGGCGCTTCCGAAATTAATCTGACCTTCGTGATCGAAGAAGACGACGCGGCCGAAGTCATCCGCCGCCTGCACAAAGCATTTTTTGCCGAAGTCGATCCGGAAGTGTTTGCGTAGCTGCATTAAAGCCGAGACGCTGCGCACGTGGAGAAAAACGCTCTTGGCTATTAGCTTTTGGCTCTTAGCTAACAGCCAAGAGCCAAGAGCAGCTTTCTCGGCGGTGTAAGGTTTCACTATGAATCTCCTAATTCTCGGCAACGGTAAAACCGGATCGCTCGTAGCGGAAGTCGCCCGCCAGCGCCGCCATCAGGTCCGCACCATCGACCTCGACGAAAACGCCAACGCCGCCGCCCTCACTCCCGCATTCCTTGCCCCCTTCGACGTGGCCCTCGACTTCACCACGCCCTCCGCGGTCATCGCCAACGCCGAAGCCTGCATCCGCGCCAGAAAGAACATCGTCGTTGGAACCACCGGCTGGTACGACCAACTCCCGCATCTGCGTGAAATGGTGCTCGCCGCCAATACCGGCTTCCTCTACGGATCGAATTTTTCCATCGGCGTAAATCTCTTCTTCGAAATAGTCTCAACCGCCTCCGCCGCCCTCAAATACGATTACTCGGGTGAGATTTTCGAGCGTCATCATGTGACAAAAAAGGACGCTCCTTCCGGCACCGCCATCACGCTCCAGCAAATCGTGCGCGACTCCGGAGGCCAGAAACTCGAGATCGTCTCCTTTCGCGAGGGCGACGCCGTCGGCATGCATGAAGTCGTCTTCAATTCTTCCGTCGATCGAATCTATTTGTGCCACGACGCCAAATCACGCCTTGGACTCGCCCAAGGCGCCGTCCGCGCCGCCGAGTGGCTGGCCGGGAAAACAGGTTTCTACGAGTTCCGCAACATCTGGCGGGAAATTTAGGCGAAAATCGGCTCTCCCCCGGAATCACGTTCGTCAAATGCAAGCGTGGGCGAGAAGAGTTATCCTAAGCCATGCAACTCCGAGGCTGTGGTACCGCTCTGGTCACACCGTTCTCCGAGGACGGCGCTGTCGACGAAACCGCTCTGCGCAACCTGGTCGCTTGGCAGGTCGAATCTGGCATTGACTTCCTGGTTCCCTGCGGCACCACGGGAGAAACTCCCACGCTCACCCACGAGGAGTGGCTGCGCGTCATCGACCTCACCATCGAAGTCGCCGCCGGACGCGTGCCCATCGTCGCCGGCGCGACCTCCAACTCGACGCAGGAGGCCGTCGCCAAAGCGAAGGAAGTGGCCGCGCGCCCCGGCGTCAACGCCATCCTCACCGCGTCTCCGTATTACAACAAGCCCACGCAGGAGGGCCAATACCGGCACTTCCGCGCCATCGCCGAAGCCGTCGACAAGCCCGTCATCCTATACAACATCCCTGGCCGCACCGGCTCCAATCTCGAACCCGCGACCCTGGCCCGCTTGAGCGAGGTCCCCAATATCGCGGGCGTAAAAGAAGCCAGCGGCAACATGACCCAGATCGCCGAGGTGCTGAACTCTATGCCGGAAACTTTCCTGGTGTTCTCCGGCGACGACGCCGTCACCTTGCCGGTGATCGCGCTCGGCGGCGTGGGCGTGATCTCGGTAGCGTCCAACGAAATCCCGCACGAGATGGCCGCGATGACGCGAGCCGCTCTCGCGAACGACTGGCACACGGCGCGCGCCCTCCATCGCAAATATCTTCCGCTGATGATGGCCAACTTCATCGAATCGAGCCCGCTGCCGGTGAAGGCGGTCCTTGCCATGATGGGCAAAATCCAAGAGGTCTATCGCCTGCCCTTGCTGCCCATGCGCCGCGACACGCGCTCGAAGTTGCAAAAGATCGCGACCGACGCCGGATTGATAGCCCGCCCCGCTGCTCCGGCAACCGCCGCCGCCGAATTCTTTATTTACGAAAATTGGGCAGCCGGTCCGCACAAAGCCATTCTGCACCGCGCCTCCTGCGGACAGTGCAGCTCCGGCAAAGGACGCCCCGCCGGCCACGATCCCAATCATTCTAAATGGCACGGCCCCTACAGCACTCTCGCCGAGGCGAGAGAAATAAGCCATCAGATGCCCGGCGTGCTCATTCGCAGTGAGTGCAAGTGCGTGGGGTAGTTTTGCCCACTGGCTTTGTAAAGAAAGTCGGCTAATATACAGAAGCAGAATGTCGAAATCAACTCAGTTCATGACGCGATTTTGGAGTGCGGCGGCCGTTGTCATAATTTTCGGCCTGCTTGTAATAGGCTCGTTGCTCCCCAACCCAGCACGCCTAATCGCAAACTCCGAACCAGTTCGCGCTGTCGCCTCGGTCCTTTGGATCGCTTTGTTAGTTCACTCCTGGGTCCAGCAGCGTCGTTACATTCGAACATTGAGAGGACTTACATTTGTTACTTTTATTTTGAGCCTTCCAGCACTCGCGTCGTTCTGGCTGGGCCTAAATGTTATCCGTTTCTACTCCTACGCACCTGAATCCGAGCCTAACGTATACTCGGTTGTGATCCAGTTGCAGTCAGTGATCGAGTGGTGTGGTGCGGTTCTGGGTATCGTCGTGGCCTTATGGTTCATTATTGAAGTGGCTCACTGGCTAGTGAAGCGTTTCTTACCACCGATAGCGAGCCATTGAAGAGCTGTTGGAGTCATTAACAGCACTATGTCAAATTCCATCGAACTAAAGTCCGCAATCGAGAAACTGTTCTCTGCCCCCGCCATTACTGATCTAGATAGCGCTCGTCATCTCTTCCTCGACTTTCGCGCCGCCCTTACTCGCGGCGAAGTTCGCGCCGCTGAGAAAGCCGGTGAATGTTGGGTCGCGAATGCCTGGGTCAAGCAAGGAATCCTGCTCGGCTTTCGTCTCGGCGAGTTACAAGAGATGTCGGACGGCGGCGTGCTCTCCTTTGTCGATAAAGTTACCTTCCCTGCCCGCCGCATAACTCTCGCCGATGGCATTCGCCTCGTCCCCGGAGGCTCTTCCATCCGCGAAGGCGCCTACGTCGCGCCGTCGGTTATCTGCATGCCTCCCATGTATATCAACGTCGGCGCGTACGTCGATGAAGGCTCGATGATCGATTCGCACGCGCTGGTCGGCTCCTGTGCGCAGATCGGCAAGCGCGTGCACCTGAGCGCCGCCGCGCAAGTTGGAGGCGTGCTCGAACCCATCAACGCCGTCCCCGTCGTCATCGAAGACGATGTGCTGATCGGCGGCAATTGCGGAATCTACGAAGGCACGCTCGTCCGCACTCGCGCCGTCTTGGGAGCGGGAACGATCCTCACCCGCTCCACACCGCTCTACGATCTGGTGCGCGGCGAAATCTACCGCGCGTCGGCGGAGCGCCCGCTGGAAGTCCCAGAAAACGCGGTAGTCGTCCCCGGCTCGCGCGCCGTGACCAAAGGCAAGGGCAAATCCAAATCCGATGACTGGGACCTTTCGCTCTACACGCCGGTGATCGTAAAGTATCGCGACGAAAAAACCGACCGCGGGATTGAATTGGAAGATTGGCTGAGGTAGGTGACTCTTGAATATGACACTCAGGATTCTGGTGGGAATTGTATTAGCCGCCCTCACTTTCTTCGCGGGTGGGACGCTTTGGCAGCTACGCAAGAGGAAGGTCTTCCTAAGAGGAGCAAGTGCCAGCCAACCTTTCCTGGAGCGTCTTATTTCCCAGGAAAAGCTCGCAACCCCTCCTTCCCAAATTGAGCCGTACCTAGCGAAGAACGAGATCGGTTATTTCATAAACATTGCGTCCGTGGTCAGCGCAGATCGCCGGTCACAGCGACTCCCCGGGATTGTCTCCTTTGGCGCACTGCTGCTGGTTCTGCTGGGGAGTTTCTATCTTGGATATGCATATCTCGGCTTTAACGTTGCGTTGATTTGTCTTCTCGGATTTCAGCCCATCTCGCACGCCGCAAAGCTCAATGCTCTCGAACACATCTTTACAATCGCGGCCATCCTCTACAGATGGCGCGCCGAGGACCCCCATGAATGTGACGAGTGGGTAGGGCACGTGCCGGCCTTGGGCGAAATCTATAAAGCGGTGGTAGCAGCAAGTTAGCCCTGCCGACCTTGCGCTGTCTGAGGCGCAATCCACTCGGAGCAGCCAGGTCAGGAAAGGATTTGCGCTGCTGCTGATCCTGCGAGTTGCGCTTGCTCCGCCGCGAACCTGCGGCGCGCTTCGAGGTGCTTGGCGTGGAAATGGGCGCTTGCGCGTCGGCCCCATGTGCGAACGAAGTAATAGTTCAGCGCGCATCCGATGACCGAACTTACCACGGGAATCAGGCGTCCCGCCCACTTCTCCACCACATCGGCGCCGGCCTCGACCGCAATGCGCTGGATGACGCGCGGCACAAATTTATTAATTACTTCTTTCTCCAGCAACTCGCGGCTGATGTCCACTCCAGCGGCGCTGGCCGCGGCAATCCAAAGCTCGGCAATTTCGTCGTCGGTGTTCATCTCGAAGCCATAAATCAGGCTGAGCTTCTGGATGGTGCGCATGGTAATGGCGGAAAGAATGCCGAGGTCGGGCAAGATGGTGAGGATTCCGCCGAGGCCAAACCCGGCTCCCTCGGCCGCCGCCAGCTTCATGCCGCCGCGGATGACCGACTCGGCAACATCGTCGAGGCGATCAATCGAAAGCGTGTAGACGCCATGAAAAGTGGCGAGGGGCAAGCCGTGCGCGACGCGCAGTTGCATCAGAAAGCGCGAGGGATCGACTCTGATGGTTCCGTAAGCGCGAGTCAGGCCTCCGCGTATCGCACCTTCGACCCTCCGCCGCAGCCACGACTTTTTCTCATTGGTCATTTCTGAGTACGAGTTTATCAGCCAACCTGGCGCGACTCACACGTCTCATGGAGCGACGGGCGTCTCGCCCGTCCCGCCGTGCGGGGACGCCCGGCTCTCCACAAGCAAGTTCGTCCACAGCAGAAGGGGCAAGCCCCGTCTCTATACGAACCCGGTCGCCGCGCGTAACCCCAACGACAACCCGCCCTGTGCTAGCATCGACTTGTCAATGGCAAAAGGAAAACTGCACATAGTTCCGCTCGGCGGGATGGGCGAGTTCGGTATGAACTGCATGGCCATCCGCTTCGGCGACGACATCATCGTGGTCGACGCCGGCCTCATGTTTCCCGAAGCCGAGTTGCTGGGCGTCGATATCGTCGTCCCCGACATTTCTTACCTGCTCGAAAATCGTAAGCATGTGCGCGGCATCATCCTTACGCATGGCCACGAAGACCACATCGGCGCGCTGCCTTGGATACTCAGTGAGCTCAACGTTCCCGTCTGGGGCACAGAGTTCACACTGGCTTACGTTGAAGACAAGCTCGATGAACACCAGCTGCTCGACGACGCCGACTTGCGCGAGATTCGCGCCGGAGAACGCTTCAAGGTCGGGCCTTTCACGATCCATCCGTTGCAGGTAACGCACAGCCTGGTTGATTGCGTCGCGCTCGCCATCCACACGCCGCTCGGCGTCGTGCTCCACACCGGCGATTTCAAGGTCGATCCCACGCCCACCGATAACCGCCTCTTCGACCTGCACGCTTTCGCCGAGTACGGCAAAGAAGGAGTCCTTCTACTTCTCCAAGATTCCACCAACGTCGAGCGCAAGGGCTACACGCCGAGCGAGCGCGCGGTCCGCCGCAAGTTCGAAGAGGTGTTTGCCCGCACCAAGCGGCGTTTATTCATCTCCTGCTTCTCGTCCTCGGTCCATCGCATCAAGCTGACCGTGGATATGGCACGCGACCATGGCCGCAAAATTTGTTTCATCGGCCGGTCGATGAACAATTCGTCCGAGATCGCCGAAGACTTGGGTTATGTCCAGATTCCCGAGGGCATGATGATCCATCCAGGCGAGATGAGGAACTTCCCTCCGGAAAAAGTATGCGTGCTCATCAGCGGCACGCAGGGCGAGCCGATGTCGGCGCTGTCGCGCGCCGCTGTCGATAACCACAAGCACGCTAAGATCGAAAAGGGCGACACGGTAGTCCTGTCGTCGCGCGTTATCCCGGGCAACGAAAAAGCCATATTTCGCATGGTCGACCACCTGTTCCGCCGCGAAGCGTTCGTCATCTACGACGACGGCTCTTACCCGCCGATCCACGTCAGCGGACACGCCAGCCAGGAAGAATTGAAGCTCATCATCAATTTGGTGCGGCCGAAATATTTCGTGCCGATCCACGGCGAATTCCGGCAGCTCAGATTACATGCCGATATGGCCGCATCCATGACTGGGGCGGTCGGCAGCGTGCTGCTGATCGAAAGTGGAGACGTGCTCGAGATCGACGAACTGGGCGCGCGCAAGGCCGGACGCGTCAACGTGGGCCGCGTCTGCATCGATTCCGGTTCACGCTCAGATGTGGTGGAAGATTTAGTAATAAAGGACCGCCGTCACCTCAGCGAAGACGGCTTCGTGATGCCGATCATCGCCATCAGCAAGCTCACCGGACTCGTCGAAGCCGCGCCCGAGATTGTGACGCGCGGATTCGCTCCCGGCGAAAATGGCGTGATCGAACGCGCCCGCGAGATCGTCATGGAAACCCTCGACGCCTCCAGCGCCGAAGAGAAAGCCGACTACGGCGTGATCAAAGAAAAAATCCGCACCGACCTGAAGCGCTACATCTCCCGCCAAACCCAGCGCCGGCCGCTGATTATGCCGGTGATACTGGAGATTTGAGGACGTTTCACCGCCGAGACGCCGAGAACGCCAGAAGTGTGGAAAATTGACCGTCTGTCGTGTTTTTCAAACGACGAGTAGGAGGGCGGTTTATGACAAACGCGACTGATGATGACAATAAGCGGCTTGACTTCGAGCTGTTCAATCGTACCTTCGGACAGACCTTAAGGGCTTGGCGGCTAATCTGGAGCCTGCAAGTGTACATGCAATACGGCTCATCATTGGCTCATGTGCACATTTTGAGCTCAACATACAAAACTGCGGTTGAGATCATTAACCAGCCGGACTATGGGACACCGGAAGAACGAGACTCAGTCGCCCAGACATTGCCCACCAAAGTCGCGGCTGCAGCCGCTTACACGATTCAAGATGCTCACGCTGCTGCAAACGCCGCATGCGTTGTCTTCGCTCATTCAATGCTCGACGGAGCTATCGAGGATTACTGCAAAGTAAGCGCTCTGTTCAGCTTGAACGATTGGAAAGAGTATGTGCAACAAGAGAAGGTCACGCTGGCTGAGGTCGGCGATGCAACGTTTGACGAATTACTGCGGAATGCAGTATTGGGTTACTTAAAAAGATTCGGCAACAAATCATTGCCGAACAAGATCGAGGTGCTGCAGAGTATCTGTAAACCTGGTGCAATCGAGATACTAAAGGATTACCGTTTTGATGGCGACCGACTTCGCCGGTTTGACCTCCTCCGGCATAACATCATTCACAACGAAGGATTCGGAGCAGAGATCGATAACATCGAGAAAGACCTTCAATATATTGAGCGGACCAGTATTTACCTCTCGGCGTTGATCACGCACCGATACGGACTTCAAATTGACCCGAGGGCAATGAACGTGGCAATCGCATAAATGATCAACCAACTGGGGATACGCCTCGCTCTAGCTCAGCGGGTTTTTCCAGCGCAGGCCCGGAAACCGCGCAAAATCGCGATCCGCCGTATAAAGCACGCCTCCATACTCAATCGTCAGCGCCGCGATCTGCGCATCACTCACGAGCGGGCCTGAGGCGCGCCCCTCTAGAATCATTCGTCTCAACACGGACCAATGCTGATCCCCGGGCACAAGGATTTGCACATTAGGTTGTTGCAGCCACTCTTCTACAATGTGCACAGCTTGCTCCACAGCCACACGCGCTCCCGCCAAACGCCGATTCGTGATAACCCGGAGGAAAGCGGACATACTTTGCCAGGGCAGTCCTACTGCTTCTGTTCCGGACAACACGTTCTCCAGCCAGACCAGGCTCTTCTTATGGTCTGCTGAAGCGAGATCGTAGGCGTAGATCAGTAGATTGGCGTCAATTACGATCACCGATGCTCCGGCCCTTCCAGGTATTCCAACAACTCCTCCACTTTTTCAAACGGAGGGAGGCTCAGATTTAACGGTTTTACGCGAAAAGGCTTTCGGGCGGGCCGCTTTGAAGCCATCAAGCCCAGACGAAGAAAGTGGTTGACCACCTGCTTGAATGAGGCGCCGGATCGCCGGGTCTCCTTGTCCAGGAGACGGGCCACGTCGTCATCGAGCGAAAGTGTAGTGCGCATGTTATGATGCTACATTGTTAGGCATCATGATGTCAATCAAGCTGCATCATGATGTCAATCGAGTTTCGCGCGCCGCAACATCAAGGGCTCGACCACGGGGGGCACAGGGTTACACAGGGAAATGCTTCCGGCTCGATTCGTGCTTCGCTCCTGGTGAATGTACAATCCTGTGTTTCCACCCGAGGGCAACTTGAAGCGATGGCTCGATCCGTTGTTTGAACTCTCTCACCACCAGACGACCGTGCGCCGCGAAGTGGTCGCCGGATTCACAACCTTTTTCACGATGGCCTACATCGTGGCCGTCAACCCTGCCATTCTGAAAGCTGCCGGCATGCCGATGGGCGCGTCGCTGACGGCGACCATTCTCACCGCGATTTTCGGAACGCTGCTGATGGGCTTTTATGCCAACCGGCCTTTCGCCATCGCGCCGTACATGGGCGAGAACGCGTTCATCGCATTCACGGTGGTGCAGGCGCTGGGCTACACGTGGCAAAGCGCGCTGGGTGCGGTGTTTCTGGCCGGAATTCTATTTATTCTGCTGACTTTGTTCCGCCTGCGGCAATGGATGGTCGAAGCCATTCCGACCACTCTGCGTTACAGCTACGCGGCCGGCATCGGATTGTTCCTCACTTTTATCGGACTGAATCAGACTGGTATCGTGACCATAGGATCGCCGGGCGCGCCGGTTCGTGCTGGCCATCTCACTTCGCTTTCCGTGCTGCTGTCCATCTTCGGGTTCCTGCTGATGACGGTGCTCACCATTCGCCGGTTTCCCGGCGCGATTCTTAGCGGAGTGCTGGTCGCCGCGCTGCTCAGCTTTGTGACGCGGGCCGCTCCGGCGCCGGCAGGCTGGATCAGCCGTCCGCCGAGCCTCGCGCCCGTCTTTTTGAAGCTCGACTTGCACAGCCTGTTCACCTGGGGATTTTTCCCGGTGGTGCTGACGATTTTTGTGATGGCGTTTGTGGACACGATGGGCACGCTGATCGGCGTATCGGCGCGTGCTGGGTTCCTCGACAAAGACGGCAACCTGCCGCGGATCGAGCGCCCGATGATGGCCGACGCGCTGGCTACAACCTTCGCTGCCGTGATTGGAACCAGCACCTCCGGCGCTTATATCGAGTCCGCTACGGGAGTCGAGGCCGGCGGGCGAACTGGCCTGACGGCGGTGGTCACGGCGCTGTGTTTTGCCGGGACGTTGTTCTTCGCTCCCTTCATCTCCGCCATTCCGCCGCAGGCCTACGGACCGGCGCTGATCTTTGTTGGGCTGCTGATGCTGACTCCGATTACGCGGATTCCATTCGACGACCTCACCGAAGTGGTGCCGGCGTTCGGCGTGATCGTGCTGATGGCATTCACTTACAACATTGGCATTGGCATGACGGCGGGCTTTGTCTTGTATCCTTTTTGCAAGCTGGTTGCTGGACGATTGCGCGACGTTCGTCCGGCACTGTGGACACTGACCGCGTTATCGTTGCTGTTCTTCATTTTTTATCCGTACACGTAATAGTTAAAAGAAGGCGCCACAGAAAGTCCGGTGAAATTCGTATGGTTCGTTTCGGTATCGCAGGTTTCGGATTGCACGCTGTGCGGCGGCTGATGCCGGGATTCGCTCTGGCGAAGAATTGCAAGGTGGCCGCTCTATCGCGGCGAGATTCCGGCAAAGCACGCGAGGCCGCCGCGGAGTACGGCATTCCGCACGTCTTCGGTTCCACGGAAGAACTCAGCCGCTGCCCTGAGGTCGATGCCGTGCTGGTCACGACTCCGAATGCCTGCCACTTGCAGGACGTGCTCGCCGCGGTGGGCGCGGGCAAGCCGGTGCTTTGCGAAAAGCCGATGGGGACCGACGCGGACGAATGCCTCCAGATGGTGGAAGCGGCGCACAAGGCTGGCGTTCTTCTCGGCGTGGCGCAGGTGTTTCGCTTTGAGAAAAGCACAGCGAGATTTCGCGAGCGCATCGCCGCCGGAGAGATTGGCCGCCCGATCTTTGCCAGGGCCGAGTTCTCGTATCCCGGCACGGGCCATCCGCGTACCTGGCTCTATGACCGCGCCATGTCGGGAGGCGGCCCCATCTCGGATGTGGGCGTTCATTGCATCGATGCCTTGCGATACATTCTGCAGGATGAGCCACGGCGCGTGATCGCGCTCGGCCACCCAGACGAAAAATCGGGCGACCTGGAAGCGGTGGCCACCTTAACGCTGGAGTTTCAGCGAGGCACGCTGGCCACGGTAATGGTTTCGACTCTTGCGCAATATCGCACGCCGTTGGAGATTGTCGGCGACACGGGCGTCCTGCGGGCCAACGATGCGCTGAATGTCGAACGCCCTATTCAGCTGGAACTGTGGCGCGACGGACAGCGCGTCGCCGAAGAAACCGTTTCCAATGAGATGAGCTACGCGAGGCAAGCCGATAGCTTCGCCGCCGCAGTCGAAGGGCGGGAGGTGTTTCCAGTGCCTGGCGAGGAAGGCTGGCAGAACCAGATCGTTGTGGACGCAGCCTACCGCAGCCTTGCCTCGGGAAAAAGTGTGGGGATAGCACGGTTCTTAGGCAAGATGTTCTCAGGTGGCACGGGCAGGTAATCCTGGCAGCAAACGCAGCGGGAACCTGGCGCTCCACGAAAGTTCACGGCAATTAAAAGCGCCCCGGATCTTTAAGGATCACGGGACGCCCGAACAGCCCTCCCCAGAACTGCTCAACCCCGAGAGTACGGCAAATCATTCGCGATCAGAATTCCACTCCTGGGCGATTCGGATAGCCCGAACGTGCCAATTGACAAAGGGGAGATCCGTGGTAGCATGGGTTGCTTTGCAATGGGTTACTTTAGAGTCGCGCCAAATCTTGGAAGCGGGATGTTCGAAGTTGAGGTTTCTAGAGTACGGCTGGGGCGATTCCCGATCTGCGGTGTTTCCCATGCGTGTCAGTCTGACCGGTTGCGGAATGAAGCTGCTGGAAAGACTAGGGAAAACGAATTGTGGCTAGTGTGCAATAGATTGCATTCGGAGACTCGGAACACTAGTGGTGAATTGCCGTAAGTCATTGATGAATAAAGGCAATTTGGTTTTGGTTGTTATGGAACGACAAGTGCTCGAAATGACTGAGCCTTGGTGTACTAGTTTCGAGGCAAACTTAGGTAGAAACAAATAAAGAACAAAATTCGGGGAGGAAACCAAAATGAGGCGATTTGCAGTGATCCTCGGTCTATTGGCTCTGCTGCTACCAGTGTCGGCATGGGCGAGTGGAATCGATCTAACGAACCAGTGGGGCTCGGTTAACATCACCACCAACGGCATCGTGTCCAGCCGTTCCGAGCTCAAAAGTTTTGGCAATGTATCGGTGGCAAATGGAGCCATCGGCTCGGTGTACTTTACAACCGGCGCTTTCTTGGGCAGCAGCATCTGGAGCAGCGGGACGTTCTCCAACGTGGGCTCGAGCTTCTTGATCACCAGCCCCTGGGGCATCCCCGGCGGCGGGCCGAAGGGAACGATTTTTAGCGGCGCGTTCCTGGGGC
>Ga0326728_10004614_pt1 | contig 40338 bp, 35 predicted proteins | sample MB3enrmetagenome_FD_207602 | JGI IMG/M metagenome (GOLD analysis project Ga0326728, IMG submission 207602) | Lab enriched peat soil microbial communities from McLean, Ithaca, NY, United States - MB31MN | ecosystem: Environmental > Terrestrial > Soil > Wetlands > Peat | place: USA: New York... | reverse complement strand
AAAGCGCCCGACTTCACGTTGAAATCCAAGACCGCCACCGGGCTGGTGGATGTCAAACTGAGCGATAATTTCGGCAAGAAAAACACCGTCCTCCTTTTTTTCCCCGCCGCCTTCACCGGGGTTTGCACCCAGGAAATGTGCGAGATCAGCGCCGGTCTGGGCCAATATGCCCGCCTCAACGCCGCCGTCATCGGCATCAGCATTGACACCCCGTTCGCCCAGGAGGCCTGGGCCAAACAGGAAAAAATCGGCATCCCGCTGGCCAGCGATTTGAACAAGAAAGTGATCCGGGACTACGGGGTGGTTTTTCCCAACCTGGCCGGCATCGGCGACACCGCCGCCCGCGCCGCCTTTGTCATTGACAAGCATGGCGTCGTGCAATACGCGGAGCAAACGGCCTCGCCCAAGGAATTGCCGAATTTCGACGCGGTGAAGCAAACCCTGACCAAGCTCGGTTAGGCGGCGGCGCCAACCCGTGGCGCGCGGCCGGCGGGCGATCCCATGTGGCAAGTCTCCATCACCGCCTCCGCCGCGCGGGAGGAGGCGGTCGCGGGTTTGTTGGAGGAAACTTATCACCTCTCCGCCGCGGTTTATCAGGACGCCCGCACCGGCCAACAGACCGTCACCATTTATCCATCCTCCCTGCGGGCGACGCCCCGGCAAGCGCGGGCCGGACTGAGGCGCGCGTTGCGGAGGCTGTGGCCGGGCCGGGCCGGCATCCTGATCAAGAAATTGCGGCGTGAAAATTGGGCGGAGTCGTGGAAACGCCATTTCAAGCCGGTGGAAATCGGGCGCGCGCTGCTCATCAAACCGGGGTGGAGCCGCCGCCGGGCGCGTCCCGGCGAGCGCGTGGTGCGGCTGGACCCCGGGCTGAGTTTCGGCACCGGCCATCATGCCACGACGGCTTTTTGCCTCGAACAATTGGCCGCCTGCCGCCGCCCTGGCGCCGGCCAATCCTTTTTGGACATGGGCGCCGGGTCCGGCATTCTCGCCATCGCCGCCGCCAAACTGGGCTACTCACCCGTCCAGGCCTTTGATTGCGATCCCGAAGCCATCCGGGTCAGCCGCGCCAATGCCCGCAGAAACCGCGTGCAAGGCCGCGTCCGGCCGCGCCGTCTGGACCTCACCCGCCTGCCTGCGCGCAGCCGGCGGCGATGGGACGTCATCTGCGCCAATCTCACGGCGGATTTGCTGGCGAGCCAAGCCGGAAAGATCTGCGCCCGGCTCAAACCGGGCGGGCAACTCATCGTGGCCGGGATGCTGCGAACCGAATTTTGTCAAATTCGTGACAAATTTGCAACTTTCGGGTTGACATTGGCCGGGAATGGGGTAGAAGAAGAATGGCATTCAGGACGATTTGAAGCGCCTGATTGTTTGGGTAGAAGTAGATACGCAGTGAAGCGGTGCGGGTAAAAAAAGGTGGCGTGCCGTTTTATTTTGGCCTGATTGAGCAGAGCATTGCCTGTTGGCGGACAACAGCGATGCGGTCAAAAAAAAAACGCTCTATGACTAAGACGTTGAACCTGATCCACGATGCCATCCGCAACACCAAACACGCCTTCCGCCAGACCGAGCAACGACCGGCCAAGGCCCAAAAACACCGGTACGAACGCCGCAAAGTGAAGGAAATGATCCGGCTGAACGACTGGACCACCGAGCCTGAATTTTAGAAGCAGCCTGTCCGCCGGCATCCATTCTGAAAGGTCGCCCGTTCCGGCGCAACGGGCATGACGGTTATCAAAAACTGAAATACCTTGATCTGACCCTGCCAGCTCCGTCCGCCAATCTGGCGTGCGATGAGGCGTTGCTGGACCTGTGCGAGGACAGCCCGGGCGCGGAAATCCTGCGTTTCTGGGAGCCGCGCCATTATTTCGTCGTGCTCGGCTACGCCAATCGGGCGGAACGGGAGGTTAGTCTGGCGGCGTGCCAGGAAGAGAACATCGGCGTCTATCGCCGGTGCAGCGGCGGGGGAACGGTCTTGCAAGGGCCGGGTTGCCTGAACTATTCGCTCATCCTCAATCTCGCCGGCCATCCGGAGCTGGGTGCGATTGCCCCGGCCAACCGCCATATCATGGAGCGGCAGCGGCTGGCGCTGGCGGGCGTTTTGGGGCGGCCAGTGAACGTGGCGGGAAGCACCGATTTGTCATTGGGCGGCCAAAAGTTCTCCGGCAACGCGCAAAGGCGCAAACGCCGGGCGCTGCTTTTTCACGGCGCCTTTCTGCTGCGCTTCGATCTTGCCATGATGCAAAGGTTCTTGCCCATGCCCTCGCGCCAGCCTGATTACCGGCAGAACCGGCCGCACGACCAATTCCTCACCAACCTGGACGTGCCCGCGTCCCTCATCAAAGGCGCGTTGCGGGAAGCCTGGTCCGCTACGGAATCCTGCGAAACCCCGCCGGCCATCAGCCCGGAGCTTGAGAAAAAATACGCGGGGGAGGAATGGAATATGAAGTTCTAGAGCGGTTTAAGAAATAGTGTAGCCGAGACATTGTGGGAATGTGTTCGGCGAGACGCCGAACACGGCGGGCGAGGACGCCCGCGCTCCCCGAAAACGAGACGTTTGCGCGGCTGCGGTTTTATTTAAAATGCTCTAACGCGGGGATACGCAGATGCTGAAGCTGGCGTCCCGGCGGGACGCCGGGCACGGCGGGCGGGGCGCCCTCCCGCCCCGCCCAATGGCCAATGGGCCGGGGAATTTCAAAGGGCCATGATCGCCGGGCAAAAGAAGGGGCGGAACCCATTGGATTCCGCCCGCCAGTTCAGCGAAAGTTGATTCGCGAAAAGCTGGATCGCGAAAAATTATCGCGAATACTGACGACGTCCGCCGCCGCCGCCGCCACCGCCATAGCCGCCACGGGAGCCGCCGCCGGAACGCTCTTCGCGGGGACGGGCTTCGTTGACGGTCAGATCACGGCCCTGGACGTTCTTGCCGTTGACCTGGGCGATCGCGGCCTGGGCGCCTTCCGGGGTGGCCATGGTGACGAAGGCGAAGCCTCTGGGGCGGTTGGTGGAACGATCCATTACCAGGTTGACTTCCGAGACGGGGCCGCAGGCCGCAAAAAGGTCCTGCAGGTCGTTTTCGGTCGTGTCGAAGGAAAGGTTCCCGACATACAATTTGGTATTCATACTTTGCTTAATTTCAGATAGATTAGGATTACTGTGCTTCCAACGGTTCCCGACGATCGGGTCTCAATCACCACTGAACAAAGTTCACTTGGAGAATTCCCATAGCGGATTCGAACAATCATCAAAATCTGCCCTTAAAGATGGCACGCCGCGCGCCGATTGCAAGCAAATTATTGACTTTTTGGCGTTAAAAAACGCAACACGCTCCGCTCCAACGGGTTACGCTGGATATAAATGACGTTAAATTAGTCCTCGTCGGCTATGGTCACAACCTTCAAGCCCTCGGCTCTTGCAAGTCGTGCCTGGCATTGGTCTGTGGTCAGGAATAATTCGCAGCCCAGCTCGAGCGCGAAGGCAATATGCAGCAGGTCGAGAGATCTGGCTCCGGTGGATTCGGTATGTTTCGCCGAGAGGGCGCGGGCGCGAAGAGCGGCATTTTCCCAGTCCGCTGCGACCTCGACAAACTGTCCGCGCTCCACCATCCATTTGAGGCGGGAAAGGACCGCGGTTTTTTCACGGGTGACCTGCTCTCGTTCCCCTGAGGGCAAGGACCTTCTCTGGTGAAACGCCTTCTGCCGGGCGGCGTTTTCCACTTCCAAGGCATGCAACGGCAGATAGAACAGCCTGGGCAGGAGCAACCGGCGATATTCGGACATGGCCTCCTCGGCCCCTGGTTCACTGGAAATAAGTTTTACCAGAAAACTGGTGTCGGCGTAAGCTCTCAACGCCGTGACTCCCTGATAATGCGCGAGAGGCTGACGCGGGACTTCGTTTCGCGCAGCACCTCGTCGAGAATTGCATTAACGGCGCGGCAACGCTCCTCCTCGTCGTGTCCATCGACGGCCGGCTGGACAATCCAGAGCGGCTCGCCGCGATCGGTGACCTGCACGGATTGCCCCGTGCGCGTCCAGCGTTTGACCTTCAAAGGTTCCCGGACCAGCGTGCGCAATGTGATGCTTTTCATAATGTCTGACAGTAGTGGCTGACGGAGCGGATGTCAACCCCCGGCGCAGCAACGTCTCTACCGTCCGGCCAAGTAGGACTTCATCTGGTCAATCGTGGCGCTTTGCGCGGAAATGATCCAATTGACCATGTCGCCGATGGAAACGAATCCCACCATTTTGTCCCCGTCAATCACCGGCAGATGGCGGATGCGTTTTTCCGTCATCAGCCGCATGGCGTCTTCGATGGTGTGGTGGGAAGTGACGGCCACGACGGCGGTGGAAATGATCTCGCGCACCGGTGTCGTCTTCGAGGATTTGCCTTCCAGGGCGACTTTGCGGGTATAATCGCGCTCGGAAAAAATGCCGATGAGCCGGTCGCCCTCCATCACCGGGAGGGCGCCGACGTTTTTTTCCGCCAGAAGCTCAATGGCTTCAAAGACGGTGGCTTTGGCGGAAATGGTCCACACCGCGGAGCCTTTGTGGTGGAGAATCGTGCCGATGGTTCCAGTCGTTGTCATTGTATGAACGAACCATGCCATACTCTGGCCGCAAAGCCAAGCGCAAAGTTTGGGTTTTAAAGTTTGGCGTTTGCGGAAATTGCGGTTAGGATGGCCGCTCGGTTGGCCGGCCTCTGGCTGGATGTCTCCGCGCTTGAACCTTGAACTTGAATTTTGAACTCGCCCCAGTTACCCACTGTGATTGTCCGCCCGGGAGACGCCGACCGCATTCTGGCCGGCCACCCCTGGATTTACGCCGCCTCCATTCTTCGCCTGACCGCGCCCGCCGCCGATGGGGCGCTGGTGCAAATCAAGGACCATCGCCAGCGCTTTCTGGGCGTCGGCTTTTACAATGCCCGGTCCAAAATCCAGGTGCGCGTCCTCGCCCCGGAGCGGGTGGAGGTCAATCGCGACTTTTTTATCGGGCGCATCCGCGCGGCGCTGGCCATCCGCCAAAAGCATCTTCCGCAGGCCGCCTCCTTTCGCGTGGTCAACGCCGAAAGCGATTTTCTCAGCGGCCTGATTGTGGACAAATACGCCGATGTCCTCGTCGTGCAGATTTCCTCCCTCGGCATGGATCAGCGCAAGGCCCTGATCGTGGAAGCCCTGCAACCCCTTTTTTCCCCGCGCGCCATCGTGGAAAAGAACGAGGCCTCCTTCCGCAAATTTGAAGGGATGACCGAAAGCAGCGGCCTGCTCGCCGGCGCTCTCGACGGCCCGGTGGCCGTGGATCTCAACGGCCTGCAATTCGACGCGGACATCATGTCCGGCCACAAGACCGGCCTCTACCTGGACCAGCAAGAGAATTACCGGCGCGTCGCCGCCCTGGCCGGCGGATGCCAGGTATTGGATTGTTTCTGCTTCGTCGGCGGCTTCGCCCTGCATTGCGCCCGCGCCGGCGCGGCCCATGTCCACGGCCTGGACCAGAGCCAGGACGCCGTCGCCGCCGCCCAACGGCACGCGCAACGCAATGGCCTGGCTGAGAAATGCACCTTTGAAGCCGCCAACGTCTTCGATTGGCTGAAAGCGCAGACCGCCGTCAAGCCCCACGAGAAAGTCATCCCCAAATTCGACCTCATCATTTTGGATCCGCCCAGCTTCACCCGCACCCGCGCCGCCATTCCCGCCGCCATGCGCGGCTACAAGGAAATCCATCTGCGCGCCATCAAATTGTTGCGTCCCGGCGGCGTGCTCGCCACCTTTTGCTGTTCCCACCATGTGGATGCCGTCCTGTTCGAGGCTGTCATCATGGAAGCGGCCTATGACGCCCGCCACATCCTGCGCCGGGTCGCCTCGTGCAGCCAGTCCCCCGACCACCCCATCCTGCCCGCCGTGAAGGAAACCGAATACCTCAAAGGGTTCATTTACGAACTGGCCCGCTGAGGGGCGGCGGCGGCGAAACCATCGCGGCATGGGACTTCCGCCGCTTCTCATCCGCTTCCTTTTTTGAAACCACATTTTGGTGGCGGCTTTGCCGCGCCGAGAAATGTGCAGCACATCTTGCGTTGCTGTTGAAACGAAACACACCCGCATTTAAGTCGTAAAATGCGGGTGTGTTCATTTTAGCAACGCAGCCAGGGCATGTCGAGAAGAATATTTAGGCCAGCAAAAACTGGCCGTTCCGTTCCGTGTTTCACGGTCAATTCCCTCTTGCCCGGACTGGCCTCCTTTCTTAGGATAAGCGCGGATGAAACCGAGGCTGATCGTGCTTATCTGCCTGTTCAACCTGACCCTGCTGGGGGTGGGGTTCTTTTGGCTCAGAGTCTATTGCAACCACCGTCTGGCTCAGGACCGCCCGGCGGCGGGCCAACTGGCGGACAGTTTGCGAACGCAGGCCGCCGCCGCCGCCGCCGCCGAGCGCGCGCGGCCCGCCCCGCCGGTGCTGATTTACAGAACCAACCAGTTTCAATGGTCCCAGCTTGAATCCACCGATTACCGCCAATACATCGCCAACCTGCGCGCCGTCGGCTGCCCGGAACCCACCGTGCGCGACATCATCATCACCGACGTCATGCGCGTTTACGCCGCCCGCCGCGGCCAATTCTACCAGAACGGCCGCGCCTTCAAGTACTGGGAGACGGACGAGAAGCGCAAACTCAACCAAACCCAACTGGAGGAGCGCGAGGCGCAACTGGCCCAGATTGACCAGGAGCTGCCCGCCATCCTGCGCGAACTGCTCGGCATCAATTACGAGCGCGAGGTCAACAAGTATTTTGTGGACGCGGAGGAGGATGACCGCCGCCTCGCCTTTTTGTCCGAGGACAAGCGGGCGCGCGTCCTGGCCCTGCGCGACCAGTTCGAGGGCCGCCGCGAACAGGCGCTCTGGGCGGCCCCGGTCGGCAAACCAACCCCCGGCCAGATCGAACAACTGCGCCAGATTGACCGGGAGCAGGAAGCGGCCCTGGCCGGGGAGATGACGGCGGAGGAACTTTATGAGTTCGACTTGACAACCTCTCCGACCGCCGACCGGATGCGCCGGGAGTTGATCGGCTTCAACCCCAGCGAAGCCGAGTTCCGCGAGATTTTTTCCCGCGAGCAGGCGCTCGACGCCGCTTACGCCTATCAGGACACGAATGACGAATCCGTGCGCGCGGCCAAGGCGGCCGACGAGCAGGCCATGCGGGAGGACATCGCCGCCGCGCTCGGCCCGGACCGCGCCGCGCAATTCGAGCAGGCCGGCAACCCGGATTTTCAAAGCCTCACCCTTCTGGCCGCGCGCTTTGATCTGCCCCCCGAGGTTTCACAAGCGGTGCTGGACATGCGCCGGCTTGCCGAGGAGGCGCGGCGCCAGATCTTGTCCAATCAGGATCTTCCCGCGGACCGGCGGGACGCGGCCCTCATCGCCATCCAGGCCGAGGCGGAGCGCGCCACCCGCGAAACGCTGGGCGACAAGGCTTACGCCGAGTACTCCCGCGGCGCCACCTGGATACGAGGACTGGGCGCCAATTAGGCCCCCTGCTTGGCCCGCTCCACGATGCGCGGCCAGTTCTTCTCGAATTCTCCGACCAGGCCCTTGAAGGCGGCCTGCTCCGCGTCCCGGCGGGCGCGGTCAGCCGCTTCCTTTGATCCCCAGGAGGTGCTGGTAGGACTTCGCTTTTCGCTGGCCTCAAAGGCGGCATAGACGAAGCCGGTCCGCGTGTCCAGCACCAGGGCGGAGGCGGTGACGTGGACCGAGATGCGCCGGGTCGGGGACAGCCCCAGCGTCACGATGCTCAGAGGCAGCGCGGCATCGTTCTCGTGAAAGGTCGTGTCAAATGTGTAAAGCAGCACCATCTCCGCCTTGAGCCGGGCCGCCGCCTCCCGCAGGTCCTGTTCGGATCGCAAATGCGGTGGGAGCAGGAGATGGCTGATGCTCATAATCCCGGCCACGTCGGGCAGCTTCTCCAGCCGCTGGAAATCCGCGTCGTCCTCCGCTTCCTTGACAAGGATGACCGAAAAATTCTGGCCGTTAAAAACGCCGCCCTGCTGGTCCGTGGAATAGCTCCGGTAGTAGGGCGCCTGCACGTGGATGGCGGCGATCCCGACTGGAAATTGGGCCGTCGGTTTGGCGGCGAAACTCTGCTGAATGGTGGGACTGGTTATGGTGTTGAAATCCGCGCGTCCGCTGGGCGGAATGTAAGGCATGCTCGCGCAACCTGTGACCATTAGCCCGACGGCGAAGGCGGCGAAGGGCAGGGCGGTGCGGACTTGTCGAAACATTAGGTGTGTTTTCATAGAATGATTGGCATGAAACTGGTCGTTTTGCATTGTTCTTCCTCACAACACGCCCGCCGAAGCGAAAATCCTTCAACAAAAATGAAATCTTAGTCGGCAATTCGCAATCCGCAATCCGCAATCCGCAATTCTTCACCCCGGCGTGAAATGCTCCGCCATAGACACGGCTTTGAACATGGCTTTGGCTTTGTTGACAGTCTCCTGGAACTCGGACTCGGGCGTCGAGTCGTTGACCCAGCCGCCCCCGGCCTGCACATAAGCCCGGCCATCCTTGAGCAGGGCGGTGCGGATGGTGATGCAGCAATCCAGATTGCCGCTGAAGGAGAAATAGCCGACACAGCCGCCGTAAGGCCCGCGGGCGGTTTGTTCCAGTTCGGCAATAATCTGCATGGCGCGGATTTTGGGCGCGCCGGTCAGGGTTCCGGCGGGGAAGGTCGCGCGCATCAAATCGTAAGGGGTGCGCCCGCCGGAAAGCCGGCCCTCCACCTGCGAGACAATATGCATGACATGGCTGTAGCGCTCCAGGATCATCAACTCCCGGACCGCCACGCTGCCGAATTGGCAGACGCGGCCCAGGTCGTTGCGGGCCAGGTCCACGAGCATGACGTGTTCGGCGCGTTCCTTGGGATCGGCCAGCAATTCGGCGCCGAGGGCGGCGTCTTCTTCCGCGGTTTTGCCGCGCCGCCGGGTTCCGGCGATGGGCCGGATTTCCACCCGCCCGTCCTCGCAGCGCACATGGGTTTCCGGCGAAGCCCCCACCAGGGAGAATCCCGCCAACTCCAGCAAAAACATATACGGCGAAGGATTGATGGAGCGGGCGGCGCGATAAATGTCGAGCGCGGCGGCGCGGACCGGGGTGGAAAAGCGTTGCGAGCCGACCACTTGAATAATGTCGCCCGCCGTGATGTATTGCTGGGCGCGCAAGACATTCCGCAAAAACACCTCCTTCGGCATGTTGGAAACAAACGGCATCTCCGGGACCTCGTCAGGCACATCCACGGAGAGGTGGTCGGACGGCTGCTCCAGCAGGGCCGCCAACCGCTCGATTTCCCCCGCCGCGTTCTCATAAGCCTCCTCTGCGCTGCCTTTCCCGTCCAGCGCGGCGTTGACCAGGATGGTGATGGTCTGGGCCACGCGGTCGAAAATCAACAGCTCGTCCGCGATCAGAAAATACAGGACCGGCGTGCCGAGGTCGTCGCGCGGCGGGCGCGGGATGACCGGTTCGATGTCGTGGATAAATTCATAGCCGATGAAGCCGACCGCGCCGCCGGTAAAGCGGGGCAGGCCGGGGCGGGAAACCGCGTGAAAGCGCTGCATTACTTGCTCGACCACGGCCAGGCCGTCGGGGACTGGTTGGGAATTATGGCGGCGGTCATCGTCCGCCGCTACAGGGGATTCGGCCGGGGTGCGCTGCACGGGGAAGCTTTCGGTAACATTGCCATTTTCGATCAACTCCACCCGTTGGCCCGACTGGCGGATGACGGCGCGCGGATTGCAGCCGACAAAAGAGTAACGGCCGATGTGTTCTCCGCCCTCGACCGATTCAAACAGGAACGATTCGCCCTGGCCGCGGATTTTATGATAAGCGGAGAGCGGCGTTTCAAAATCGGCCAAAATCCGGCGTGTGACCGGAATGAGATTTCCCAGGCCGGCCAATTTCAAGAATTCGTCTTTTCCAGGCTCGATATTCAAGTTATCTCTCAGATTTTTGGGCGGCGCGGCAGCGCCGCCCTACGGAGAATTACGAATGACTTTGGTTATGTTTCAATTTTGCGCATTATCCTTGATTGCGGCGCAGACGCCACAAAGAAAGCGAGGTGTAAAAAAGCACGATGAAGGCGTAGGCCACAATGCCGCACCCGATGGCAAAGGCATCGGAATCCTCGGGCGACCGATAACAAAGCGCGGCGCCGACCAGGCCGGTCGCGCCGGTTTCGCCCAGGAGGCACGTCAGGTAGAGCGGCAGGCGGCTCTCCGCCATGCGTCGCACGAACCAGTCGCGGAAGGCCTCCTCGCCCATGGAACGCATCAGCCAGGCAAGATGGAAGTTGTGGGCCGCGACCAGCAGGCTGGCGGTGGCGGCGGCCAGGGCGGTCGTCGGCCAGAAGGCCAGCCCGAAGCAGAGGGTCAGATTGGCCAGGGCGCCGAATTTCCAGCCGAGTTTTCTCGCCAGAGGATTGCCCTCCAGCACGAGGTTGGGCGTCGCCACCCAGGTGCTGAAGAAATCCACCGCGCGGCCAAACAAGAGCAACCCCATCATGCGCAGGTAGGGGGCACTCCCGAAAGAAAGAGCGTCGCCGTTCATTTCTTACCGTAAATCTCCCCGGGCGGCTTGAGCTGGGGTTCGGTGACGCGGTCGCCGCCGCCGGGGCCGACGGAGCGGAAGAAGCAGGAGCGATAGCCCTCGTGGCAGGCCGCGCCAACCTGCTCCACCTGAATCAACAAAGTGTCGCCGTCGCAATCAAAGGCGATGTCCTTGACCGTTTGGGTGTGGCCGCTGCTTTCGCCTTTCATCCAGAATTTTTGGCGGGACCGGCTCCAGAAGTGGGTTTTGCCCGTGGCGATGGTGAGTTCCAGGGAGGCGCGGTTCATCCAGGCCATCATCAAGACCCGTCCGCTGGCCTGGTCCTGGATGATGGCCGGAACCAAGCCGTCCGAGTTGAATTTCAATTTGTCGTAAAAGCTCATTTGCGAGCGGCAGGATAAGCCCGTTCCGGCTGGCCGGACAATCTTTTTGGAAGGTGGCCGGCCAGGAATGGGCGGATGACAAAAATCTTCTCCTTCCTGGTAGGGCAGAGCTGCCGCTCTGCCCTAAATTCTTGGGCGGCGCAGCCGCGCCGCCCTACCGGCACCGCATGCTGGACCCCGCACCGGGACACCTTGCCTCCGGCTCGCGAATCCCAAAACCTAAGGCACTGCAAATCAACCGGCCGGCTTGCGCTGGCGCGGCAGCGGGCCTGGAGCTTCCGCGTCCTTCAACCACCCTTGCCGCAAAGCGTATTTGACAAGCTGGGTGCGGCTGCGCAGGCCGAGTTTCTCCGCGATGCGAACCCGGTAAGTCTCGACGGTCTTGACGCTCACATGGAGCTTGTCGGCCGCTTCCTTGTTGCTGTAGCCCCAGGCGATCAGGCTCAAGACTTCCTTTTCCCGCTCGCTCAACTGGGCATTGGTGGTTTCGAGGCTGGCGGACGGGCCGGCCGCCAGCCGGGCCAAAGCTTTGCCGGCCAGGGCTGGTTCGACATACACCTGGCCCCTGGCTGCCATGCGGATGGCCTGAACCAACTGATCGCCCGCCGAACGTTTGAGGACATAGCCGGCCGCCCCGGCCTGGCACAACTGGGTCAGGTAGCTCTCGTCCTCATGGGCAGTCAGCACCACCACCTTGATGGCCGGGTGGCTGGTCCTCAGTGATTGAGTCGCCTGCAATCCGTTGAGTTCGGGCATGGACAGGTCCATCACCACCACATCCGGTTTCAATTCGCCGGCCTTCTTCAGCACCTCATTGCCGCTGGCGGCTTCGCCGACGACCTGCATGCCGGGCTGGCTGTCGAGCAGGACGCGGAGTCCCTCGCGCAGCATTTGATGGTCATCGGCCAGCAAAACTCTCAGTTTCTTCATGGTTGCCAATCAGCCGGGCTTGACCGCGCCCGGTTCCAGTGGCAGACGGGCGAAAACCGTCGCGCCGGCGCCTGGGGCGGACTCAATGGTCAAGGTGCCGCCGGCCAGCCTGACTCGTTCCTGCATCCCCAGCAAACCTAATTTGCCCGGGCTGGCGGGCGCGCCGGTCATCCCTTGGGCGTCGAACCCGCGGCCGTCGTCCTCGACGATGAGCGAAACATAGCCGGGCCGCCGTTCGAGCAGCACACTGACGCGTTTGGCCTGGGCATGGCGGGCCACGTTGGTCAGCGCTTCCTGGGCAAGGCGGTAAAGGGTGGTTTCAAATTCGGGCGGGAGCCGGTTGGTCCCCAAATCGCCGCCGGTGTGCAAGTCCACCGGCACGCCGGTATTCTGGGACCAATCGTCCGTAAATCGCCGCAAGGCCAGGTCCAGGCCCAGATCATCCAGGACGGAGGGCCGGAGTTCCCAGGCCAGCCTGTGGATGTCGCGCATCAGGCCTTCGGCCAGCTTATCAAGCCTGCCCAGATCACTTCCCACCGCAGCGGCAAAGGGACCCTGCCGGCGCAGGTTCTCCAGCCCCAGCTTGAGGGCCGTCAGGTCCTGTCCCAGCCGGTCGTGCAATTCGCGCGAGATGCGCCCGCGCTCGGTTTCCTGGGCTTCGGACAAGCGGCGCAGCACCAGACGGTTGGCCTCCTCGGCGTGTTGGCGCTGGAGAATTTCCGCCTGGAGCACTTGGTTGAGCGCCGAAAGGTCGGCTGTGCGCTCCCCGACTTTTTCCTCAAGCTTGTCGCGCTCCTGTTGCAGCGCCGCCTCGGCCTGTTTAAGCGCCTCTTCGCTCCGCTTCCGCTCGATGGCATAGCGGATGGCGCGGGCGGTTTGCCGTCCCGTCGTCTGGCCTTTGATGAGGTAGTCCTGGATGCCGTGGCGCACGGCTTCCAGGCCAATCGCCTCATCCTCGATGCTGGTCATCAAGACAATGGGCAAAGCGGGAGCTTCCGCCCGCGCGCGCACAAAAGTTTCCCGGCCCGAGCTGTCGGGCAGCGTCAGGTCCAAAAGGGACACGTCGAAGCTGGCCTGCCGCGCCTGACTCATCGCTTCCGCCAAAGTCTCGACGCGGGTGAACTCAAATTGGCCCAAGCCGTCCAGCGTGAGGGATTCCTCCACCAGCGCCGCGTCCGACGGGCTGTCCTCCACCAAAAGAACTCTGACTCGGCTTGTCACAAACACACCATCCTCAAGAGTCTAATCGTGGATAAGGACTTAGGGTACGGGCGAGCATAATTTCCGGTCTTGCCAGTGCCGTTTCGGCCAAGCCCGTTTCGGAACGGGTGAGGGTTCGAAAGCGCTGATTGGCAATTGGTCATTGAAAACTTGTAATTGGCAATTAAGCAGATGGGGAAGCGGCCCTCAATTGCAGATGACAAATTCTCAATGGCCAGTTTTCAATGGCCTTCGAGAATGGCCTGTCAGGCGCCCCCTCGATTATGTTTGAATAGCGCGTCATGATGAGAATCTATTTTTGCAGGGACCGTTAGCCTTTTGGGCCGCCCGCAGCGGCCTGGGCGCAACTGACCGCGGGCGGCAGGGTCACCACCATCAGCCAGAACGATTCGATGGAACGGACGACCTGCAAAAACTGCTCGAAATCCACCGGCTTGGTAATATAGCAATTCGCGTGGTATTTGTAGGCCTGGAGCACGTCCGTCTCCGCGCGGGAAGTCGTCAGCACCACCACCGGAATTGTCTTGAGGGTGTCATCCGACTTGATTTCGGCCAGCACTTCGCGGCCATCCTTGCGCGGCAGATTCAGGTCCAGCATGATGAGATCTGGCCGGGGCGCCCCGGCATATTTGCCTTCCCGCCGGAGGAATTCGAGGGCCTGCACCCCGTCCTCGGCGATGTTGAGGTGATTGCGGATTTTGGCCTCTCGCAGGGCCTCGACCGTCAGTTCGGTATCACTGGGGCTGTCTTCCACCAGCAGGATTTCGACGGGGCGCGCATCGGTGGTTGTCATACGTCAGGCTGTTTTATAGCTGAGGTATCCGGCAGTGAAAAGAAGAAAGTCGAGCCTTGCCCAGGCTCGGACTCGACCCAGATGGCGCCGTCGTGGCGCTCGACCATTTTCTTGCAGATGGCCAGGCCGATGCCGGTGCCGGGATAATGCTTGCGCGTGTGCAAGCGCTGGAAAATCTGGAATATCCGCTCGAAATACTGCGGCTCGATGCCAATGCCGTTGTCGCGGACCGAGAAAACCCAGCGGCCCGGCTGCTTTTGGGCGCCGACATGGATTTCCGGCGGGCGTTCGCTCCGGAACTTGATGGCGTTGCCGATGAGGTTCTGGAAAACCTGCATCACCTGGGTCGCATCCACCGCCAGCGCCGGCAAGGCATCGCGGGTGACTTTGGCCTGGGTGCTGTGGATGCTGGTTTGGAGGTTGTGCAACGCCTCGTTGAGGATGGCATCCAGGTCGGCGGGCGAGAAGGCCCCGCCCCGAGTGCCCACGCGCGAAAAGGCGAGCAGATCGCTGATGAGCCGCTCCATGCGATCAGCCCCCTCGGCCGCGCCGTTGATATATTCGAGGGCCTTCGCGTCCATATTTTGCGGGAAGCGGCGCTGCAGCAGTTTCACATAACCGCCCACCGCCCGCAACGGCTCCTGCAGGTCGTGCGAGGCGATGTAGGCGAACTGTTCCAAGTCGCGATTGGACCGCTTGACTTCCTCGGCGGTCAATTGGAGGGCGGCCTGCGCCCGCTTGCGTTCAATCGCCGCCGCCGCCAGGTCGGCCACCGCTTTCATGAACGACAAGTCTTCCTCGGTGAAGTCCTTCCGCGTGCGGGTGCCGAAGGAGAGGGTTCCGAGCAACCTTCCGGCGACCATTAACGGATGGCAGGCGCAGGCCTGAATTCCGTACGGCTTGACCAGGCCGGTTCGCGGGTCGGCCGATTCCTGGATGCTCCGGGCGACGAGGCGGCAACCGTCGTGCGCGGGGTGGCCGCACAGGGCGGCGCAGCAGTCAAGCCATGCGATCTGCGCGGCGTCCGGCTGCGGAATGCCGGCGCAAGCATTAAGGCGCAGGCGCTGTTGCTTCTCGTCCACCAGGAAATTGAAGGAAACCTGGCAATCGAGGAATTCGAGCACTTTGCGGCACAACTCGTCCACGACGCGTTGCGGGTCATCGCTGTTGAGCAACTGGCCAGCCGCTTCGGCCAGCAACTCGGTGCGCCGCTCGGCGCGTTTGCGCTGCGTGATATCCTGTTTGATCGCCACAAAATGGGTGATTTCATGGCCGCCCGCCTGCACCGGCGTAATGGTCATCTCTTCGGGATGAAGCGAGCCGTCCTTGCGGCGGTTGACCAGTTCCCCGTGCCAGGGTTCGCCCTTGAGCAGCGTGCTCCACATCTGGCGGTAGAACTCCGGGGTATGCTGGCCGGACTTGAGGATGCGGGGGTTTTGGCCCACCGCCTCGGCGCGGCTGTAGCCGGTCAGTTTGGTGAAAGCCGGGTTGATCCAGAGGATGGTGCCATTCCGGTCGGTGACAGCGATGCCATTGGCGGCGGATTCCACGGCGGTGGAGAGCAGGCGCAACTGTTGCTCGGCGCGCTGCCGTTCGGCGATGGCGCGCAGACTGCGGACGCAGTTGGAGACATCGTCGGCCAATTCGGCCAGCAGCCGGACCTCGTCTTCGGAGAAGGCGTTGGTCCGCAGCGAGTAGATGGTGATGGCGCCAAAGGCCTTGCCCTCGGAGAGCAGGGGCACAACGAGGGAAGAGGCATAGCCGCGTTTGAGGATCTCCCCGCGCCAGGGCGCCAAGGCGGGGTCGGCCAGCAAGTTGCCGCACAGGAACGGTTTGGCGGTGCGAATGGCGGTGCCGGTGGGGCCGCGGCCGCGTTGGTTATCGGCCCAGCTAACCTTGAGGGTTTCGAGATAGCCTTCCTCAAAGCCGGCGTAGGCGGCCGGGCGGACGCTCCGGGCCTCGTTCTCCTCGGCGAGACCGATCCACGCCATGGCATGGCCGCAGTTGGCGATGACACTCTTGCAGACCTCATCGAGATACTTGGTTTCTTCGGTGGCGCGCGTCATGGCCTGGCTGCTTTCCCGCAGCGCCTTCAAGGTGCGGTTGAGTTTTTGCAACTCTTCCTCCTTTTGTTTGCGCTCGGTGATGTCGCGCACAATCTTGGAGGCCCCGATGATGCGGCCCCTGCCATCCTTGAGCGGCGAAATGGTCACCGACACAGGCAGGCTGCGGCCATCCTTGGCTACGCGGACCGTCTCGAAGTGATTCACCCGCTCACCGGCCTGCAGGCGCGCCATGATGGGGAGTTCTTCGTCCTGCCGTTCCGGGGGCAGGAGCAACCCAATGGAACGGCCAATGACCTCCTCGGGGCGGTACCCGAACAGCCGCTCGGCGCCCACGTTCCAACTGGTGATGGTTCCGTCAAGGTCTTTGGAAAGGATGGCATCGTCGGACGACTCGACAATCGCCGCCAACTGGGCGCGCGCCGCCTCGGCCCGCTTGCTCTCGGTGATGTCCCAGCAAACACCGGTCATCTGAATCGCCCGGCCCATGTTGTCATGATGAACCTTCCCCCTGGCGGCAATGTGGCGGATGCTGGCATCAGGCCACACCGCGCGGTATTCCGTCTCGTAGACCCCGGTTCTTTCGACGGCGCGGGCAAGGGCGGCCTGCACGGCGCTCCGGTCTTCTGAATGGATGATCTGGAAGAACTCCTCGGCTGTGCCGGAGAAGGTCTCCGCTTTGGTTCCCAGAAGGTTATGCACACCCTGACTCCAGGTGCGCTTGTTCTTGACGATGTTCCAGTCAAAAGTGGCCATTCTCGATGAGCGCAAGGCAAGGTCGAGTCGTTCCCGGCTCTCGCGCAGGGCCTCCTGGGCGCGGCGTTTCTGCGTGACATCGTGGAAGACCAGCACCACGCCGGAAACCGTGCCGCTGCTGTCCCGGATGGGCGCCGCGCTGTCCTCGATGGGGACCTCGCGGCCGTCCCGGGCGAGCAAGGCCGTGTGATTGGCCAGGGCGACGATCCTTCCCTCGCCCAGGACGCGGGCGACGATGTCCTCGCCCGGCGCGCGGGTCTGCTCGTTGATAATGCGGAAGACGCTCTCCACCGGCTGGCCCAGCACTTCACTCTCCGGCCAGCCGGTGAGCGATTCGGCGACGGGATTGAGGAAGGTGATCTGGCCGGCGGTGTCGGTCGCCAGCACGGCGTCGCCAATGCTGGTGAGGGTGACGCGGAGCCACTCGCTCTGCTGGCGGAGGGCCTCCTTGGCCTCCTGATGGCCGTTGATTTCTTTCTTGAGCTGCTCGTTTGACCGGCCGAGTTCCTCCGTCCGCGCCGCCACCATTTCCTTCAGATGCTCCGCCGCCTGTTGCCGGGCGCGGCGGTACAGCTCCGCCACCACGCTCATGAATATCCCCATGCCCGAGAAAAAAGCCAGGCCGATGGCATCGGCGGTGCCCGCCACAGCGAACGATCCTTGCGGAGCCAGAATGAAATAATCCGTCCCCAGCGCCGCAGCCACCGTGGCCAGAAGACCCGGCCCAACGCCCCCCAGCAGGGCCGAAAGCATGACGGCCGGGTAAAACGTGATGTAAGTTGGCAAACTGCCGCCCGCCAGACGGGTCAGTTCCGAGCGGAGGAGAAAGGCCGCCGCCACCGCGATCAGCGCGAGAACATAGCGGGCGAGCCAGTGGTTTCTAAAGTTCATCTTGGCCGGCAGACTTGGTTTCGATGCTGGCATAATGGTTTTGGAAATGGCCGCGCAAGCCCTCATGGCGTGCCGGCCGCGCTCAAAACCGGCACCGGCCAGAGGAGAGCTTGGCGACCGGGTTGACGGGACTCTAGCCGCAAGCCTCATGCCGAGTCAAAGTCAATCAGGTCACAAGTTTTTGGTGGTTGTGCCAAGATGCGCCTCCGGCACAGTGATTTTCCAACGGCGGCGAAGAAAAGACTTGAGCGCAAACGTCAATATCTGCACGGTTACACCAATACATTATGCTCACAACGCGGCGCAAGAAGTCAGCCAAGCCTGCCCCGGCGACGAAGGCGCGCTACATCATGATTGGCGGGTTCCTTGGCGCCGGCAAGACCACCGCTGTCGGCAAGCTGGCCCAACGCCTGACCGGCCAGGGCCTGCGCGTGGGCCTTATCACCAACGACCAGGGAAGAAACCTCGTTGATACGGCCATGCTCCGATCACAGGGATTTGCCACCGAGGAGATTCCAGGCGGCTGCTTCTGCTGCCGGTTCAATTCGTTGGTGGATGCCGCCGCCAAGCTGACCGCGCAATGCCGCCCGGACGTTTTCATCGCGGAGCCGGTGGGCAGTTGCACGGATTTGGCAGCCACGGTGGCCTATCCGCTCCGGCGTCTTCACGGCGCGAAGTTCACCGTGGCGCCCGTCAGCGTGCTGATTGATCCGATTCGCGCCCGGCGGGCCTTCGGCCTGGAGAAGGGCGGCAGCTTCTCAGACAAGGTTCTCTACATCTACAACAAGCAAATTGAGGAAGCCGACTTGGTTGTCATCAGCAAATCCGACTTGCTGGACACGGGCCGGCTGGAGGCCCTGCGGTCTGCCGTTGAGGCGGAGTTTCCAGGCAAGGAGATTCTCGTGGTGTCGGCCCGCCATGGCACGAACCTGGACTCGTGGTTTGCTCGCATCACAAGCGAGGAACAGGCGCCAGGAAAAGCGATGCAAGTGGACTATCAGGTCTATGCAGACGGTGAAGCGCTGCTGGGCTGGCTGAACTGCACGGTGCGGCTGGCCGCCAGCAAGAGTTTCGATTCCGACAAGTTCCTCAAGCGCCTGGCCCATGAGGTGCAGCAGCGGTTGCAGGCGCGCAAGGCCGAGGTCGCCCACTTGAAAATGACCCTGACTCCGGATTCGTGCCTTTTGGGCGAGATTGCGGTGGTGAATCTGGTGCGCAATGACTTTGTCCCGGAGCTATCTCTGAAGCTGGATAGTCCGGTGACGGGTGGACAATTGATCCTCAATCTCCGTGCGGAAGCTGCGCCCGACGTGCTCGGCACGGTGGTCCGTGACGCTCTAACTGCGTCGGCCGCGGCATTCCCCACGATGCAAGCAACCTTGGACCATTTGGAGCACTTCCGTCCGGGCAAGCCAAGTCCCACCCATCGCTTCGAGACCGCCAGGTGATGACTGCGATGCGGAATATCCCAAAGTGGTTCATTGGGGAGTTCTTCGGCACGTTCCTGCTCGTATTCTTTGGCTGCGGCAGTGTCTGCGCGGCGGTCCTGACCGGCGCGCAGGCTGGGGTGTTTCAAGCGGCCGTCGTCTGGGGACTTGGCATCGCCACGGCCATCTACTTGACAGGAGCGCTCAGTGGCGCCCACCTCAACCCGGCCGTGACCGTGAGCCTGGCGGCCTGGTCGGATTTCCCGAAGAGCCGGGTGGCGCCTTATGTCCTGGCGCAACTACTGGGCGCCTTCGTTGCGGCGGCCGTGCTTTATTTCATTTTCGGTGACGCGCTCGCGATGTTCGAAAGAGCCAATCATCTGGTGCGGGGCCAGCCGGGCAGTGAAGCCAGCGCCATGGTGTTCGGCGAATTCTTTCCCAGTCCAGGAGGGCACCCGCTGACGGACGAAATTCGCGGGCGCATGTCCCCGTTCGCGGCATTCGGCGCGGAGGCCATCGGCACAGCCATTCTGCTGCTGGTCATTTTTTGCTGCACCGACGCGCGCAACGCGGGCCGCCCGCAGATTCTCACCGCCGCGACGATTGGCCTCACGATAACGCTGCTGATTTCGCTGCTTGGCCCGCTCACCATGGCCTGCTTTAACCCCGCCCGCGACTTCGCGCCCCGCGTATTTTCCTCGCTGGCCGGCTGGGGCGCTCTCCCATTCCAAGTCAACGGGATTGGATGGCTGACGGTCTATGTACTGGCGCCGCTGCTGGGCGGCTGGCTCGGCGGCGGAATCTACACCGCCTGCTTCAAGCCGGCCTACCAAGCATTGGAGTGAATCTCTTTCTAATCCCAGTCTTTGCCCCCATCCTGAAGTTGACTTTAGATTCCGCGTCTGAATATAAAGTGACCTATGTTTGACCGTTGGTACGGAGAGATTTTGCGCGAGAAGCTGACCCGGCCCTATGTCCACCTCGTCTTCGGGGCGCGGCAGACGGGGAAGTCCACGCTTCTGCGGGCGCTGTTGCCGCCGGAGACACTGACGGTTGACCTGGCTGATCCCAAGGAACGGACGCGGCATCTGGCCAACCCCGGAGCATTCGCGGATGAATGCCGGAGCCTGCCAGCGGACAAGAAGAGACAATTTGTCTTTGTGGACGAGGCCCAGTCGGTGCCTTCGATTTTCGATGCGGTTCAACACCTGTATGATGGCAACAAAACGCGCTGGCGGTTTGTGCTGTGCGGCAGTTCGGCGCGGAAATTGCGGCGGGTCGGGGCGAACCTATTGCCGGGGCGGAGCTTCTACCATCGGTTGTTCCCCCTGACTCTGGCGGAGCATCCGGCGGATCAACCGCCGATTCCCTATGCGGCGTCCCCGTTGCCATTTGTGTGGAACGAAGGCCAGAAACACGAAAAACCGTTCCCGGCATCGGACTTGTTGACACGGCTGGCCTTTGGCGAACTGCCGGGTGTGGTGGCCGCCCCGGAATCCGACCGGGCAGAACTGCTGAGGGCGTTTGCACTGGTGCATCTGGAGGAGGAAATTCGCCGCGAGGCGCTGGTCAAGGACTGGGGGGCGTTTGTGCGTTTCATGCAACTGGCGGCGGCGGAGTCGGGGCAGATTGTGAATTTCGCAGGCATCTCGCAGGAGAGCGGCGTGTCGCAGCCCACGGTCAAGAGCCACTACCAGTTGCTTGAGGACATGTTCGTGGGCTTCCGCATCGAGGCCTTCTCCCGGAGTTCGCGAAAGGCCCTGCTCTCGACGCCGAAATTCCTGTTCTTCGATCTGGGCGTGCGCCATGCGGCGGCGGGACTGACAGCAACGCCCGACTTGGTGAAAGTGAATCCGGGCGGGTTTTTCGAGCAATGGGTCGGCCTCGAATTGTGGAAGCGGCTTCAATACCTCGGCGAGGGCAAGCTGTATCATCTGCGCACGAAGGACGGTGCGGAAGTGGACTTCATCATTGACCGGCAAGGCACGCTTACACCCATTGAGGTCAAGTGGACTGAGAATCCTACTATTCAGGACGCCCGGCATTTGCTGACCTTCCTGGGTGAGCACCCGAAGCAGGCGAAACAAGGCTACATCGTGTGCCGCTGTTCACGCCCGGCGCAACTCCACGACAAAATCACGGCCCTGCCGTGGTTCTGCCTGTGACCATCCTGGACGCCATGATCCATTAGTGCAAGCGAGCCGGTGCGGTGCAACAGGGATTTTGACACGAATTCCGCATTCTAAGAGTGTTAATAGCCAGGAGTGACGCCGGTTCGAGATATTGGCACGCGTTGGCCTGGTGAGAAGAACCAAGGAGATACTGGCTGATCTATCGCACGATTGATTTTCACCAGTCCGGCCAGACTGTGAAGTCGTGCCGGATGTCCGTCCTCATTATGGGCACAAATTACGCATCCTAAAGGTGTCGATAGTGAGGATTGACACCGGCTTGATGCTGTTGACTACCGTGAAAAGCTGAAGGAGCGGTGAATACGCAAGTGATTGGTGTGCAATGGCTTAGGATTTTACGACCTGCAGTAGAGCTTTATGGCCGAGCAATTTCTGCGCTGTGTCGACGATGCAAACGCTACGTCGCCCCACCTGATTCTCCTTCGTGCCGCCGAGGCTGGAGGAACTCGCGATTGGGAGATTGGGAGGAGAAGCCGCCAAAAATGCTGTCGCCAAAAAAGCTTGCCAAGATTGGGGCAAAAGGTGTAGATTGCCGTGAAAGCAATCATGCGTCGTGGGAGCAGCTGAAAATGATGAAACGACTTGAAAACAAAATTGGAATACACGTCGGGGAAATGGTGAGATTTGGTCGTCCACTCAGTATGGCCGTCGTCTCAGTCAGTTCGCCTCGGCATTATACGCTGTGGAATGCTTTGGCTGCCGAATCTCTTGCGGGTGACGTTCGCGGATTTTTCGGCACTAGGGTTAAGGTCAGTGTTTTCAGGGTTCGTAGCGACACGGAGTGTCGGTCTGTAATTCTGTCGCTCAAACAGCTCTGTCCCGATGTTCTCGGGGTCTCAGTGGAGTGCGGTGGCGTGGATTTGACATGCAGCTTGGTCGGTGATTTGATGGATAAGGTTTGGACTAATGGGCAGACTTCTGAGGCACCTGATCTGCTGTTTGGCGGAAAGATTCCGACCTACTTTCCAGAATTCTTTCTCGCGAAGTTCCCCTCGTCTATCGCAGTTCTTGGCGAAGGAGAGCTTCCGATGCGCCGACTGGTGAGCCGCTACTTCGATCCTTACCCAGAATCATTGTGCGAAATTCCGAACCTCGCTTACTGCGACGACTCATTGCAGCCAATTCGATCACGTTCTGAACAACCATCCTGCTCAGGACTGGTGTTTCCACCCTCGACTGATACCGTCAGTGAACTCCTTGAAGCAGGCGCTGGCACATTGATGACGCAAGCGAGCCGAGGCTGTTCCTGGTCAAAATGCACCTATTGCACTGTTTCGTCCTTCCGCGGTCACAAGAAATGGGAACCGCTCCCGTGGAACCGTGTTCGCCAACACATGGAGTCGCTGATTGCGCTTGGTGTGCGCGAATTTGAGTTCTGTGATGACGAGTTCATGGGGGGGAGAGATGCAGAACATCTTGACCGTGTTACGGAGATTGCGAACGACCTCAAGCGATTAGCCAAACAATTTGAAAACGGGATCGCCTTTCGCATTTTTCTGATCCCTCACACCGTGTTTCGGTCCGAAGACCCGGCTGGCAACCTCGCTGTCTCAAGAGTGCTACAGGAACTCAAGCAAGCTGGATTGGTCCGCGTCTACTTTGGTGTCGAATCTGGTTCGGACGCCCAGCTCAAACGCTATTGCCGAGGAACTCCGCGAGACGATGTTATTGGAGCATTGAATGTGGTGAAACGTCTGCGTGTTGGCATCGACTGCGGATTCATCATGTTTGATCCTCAGGCTACCGTCGAGGACATCTGGGACAACGTCCGCTTTTTTCGGAAGCACCAGTTGATTAGGCACAACCAGTGGCCGTTCCGACCTTTGATCGCAAACAGCGGTGCTGGTTTCGGCCAGGTGATGGCTCGTCGCGGTATTCCACCGGATGCCGACTACATGTGCTATCGCTACTCATTTGGAGATCCGAAGGTCCAAAACATCTTCGACATAGTGGATGAATTAAGTGCAAAAACCCGGTCCTTGTTTTATACGCTTAAAGTAATCTCGAAGGTCCACTTCGATCCGGCAGCAGAATCACGCGAATCAAGGCGGGCGAGAGACTATGTGATCCAGAACGGTCTTGTTTACCTCGATCTAATCGAGACCCTCATAACATCATCTGATGGCCAGGGCTGGGGCCGGTCATTGCCGGGCGCAATTTGTAACGCTGAAAACGCCATCTTAAGTATCATCAAGGAAGTGCAGCGTGATCTTGCCGGGGGATTTTTCGGGCCTTACTCGGAACGACTTGAGAGCGAGCTTGATGCTTCATCAATCACGATCCCAAAGTTCCATCAAGCACTGACTGAAATTACAGGTTAGAAAGAAGATATAGGTTTGTGCCGCAGAACCCCCAACCGAAGCGCGGACTCAACATGACGCTGAGTCAATGGTGGATTAGCCTTTTCCTTTTCGCATTGGGAAGCTTTTGCATTTTTCTGTCTACTGGGTTTTCCAATGGAACGTGGACCAAGGCTTTGGATTGGAACAAGACTCTGGAGATATTGGGCATAGCAATTGTTGTGGGAGCTGTTGTTGAGTTTTGTTTTCACGCTAAACTTCGGGATGCATTCCGCAAAAGCCTTCGAGAGGATTTGGACGCGGTCATAGCAAGCGTGGTTAGAGATTTGAGTGCGGCCGCCGGCAGGTGCCACACGCTTGGGATTACGGAAGTATTTGAGGACGAAAATGTCTATAAGCACGAGCACCCATTGGCTAGGGAGTTGAGTGTGAGTACGCCAAGAAGGTTGTTGTGCGTTGGACGGTCCCTGATGAACTTATTCACAGAAAAGGGAGCAATCCAGATGGGTTTAGAAGCCGGAGTGCATTTTGACCTTGCGATTTTGAGTCCGCATGCCGCGCGGGATGGAAAGATGCAGGATCTTACGCACTTAAATGCTTTTCACATTCCAGCCGGCCTAAAGAGCCTGCAGGAAATTGAGAAGTGGTACTCCGAAAAACCTCGGAATGGGGAATTCGGATCAATTTGCCTTAAGTTTCATAATTTCTATCTTTCAGATACCTTTTTGGCCTACGTTTCATTTGAAGGTGAAAGATCCCCGAAATCGCGATTCTTTTGGACTCATTTTTATGGCTCCGACCCTGGGTTAAAACGTGTTCTTGGGCTTGCAGGTGGTTCGACATGGGGATTGAATCTCTACGAGCGTTTTGAGAAATTGTGGCAGGTGAGTCATGTCGCTTACGAATTAACGCCTGAGAAACAGGGAGCTATAGCGTTGCTGCTGAAGGAATTTGAAAATATTGCGAAAGCGCGGCGACACGACAGTGCGGGGCAGGATACAAGTGGGGAGTGATTTATGATCTTTCCCGCGCCATCGGCAAGTATCAGCACCGCGGTGTTCCTTATGGGCGGCCCGGGGCTCGGCACGCGAATGTGGCCTTTGTCGCTTCTCGTGCCGAAAGGATTGCTGCCGGTCGGGAGCCGCTCACTTCTGCAGCACGCCATGAGAGAAGCAGCGGCATGTGGTATCAACAGGTTTGTCTTGAGTGTCGATTGCGCCGGGACGGCCAGATCGCTCAAAAGAGTCACGCGTGCGTGGGGTGGTAACGCTTCTGAAAAAGCGGGGAAATGGACGCCTATGACGAAGGAATGGTTCAATCTCGTTGAGAGAATCGACTGTATAGTTTGGCCTGATGCGAGAGTTCCTTCGGGGATTGCATCTGGAATCCTGAGCAGCGAAAGAGCGGTCAAGAAGGAGTGGTTTGCGGTCCTTTCGGTCGATGACTTGATGTTCAGGGGCGGATTGCCCCGCGTTTGGCAGACGTGGCAGCGAGCCCAAAAGTGGTCAATTGGTCTTGCACGCATCAAGGAAGAGCAGTTCAGCGAATTCGGAGTCACCCAGGTTAAAAGGCGTGCTGAGGGGTATTATCAAATCCTCAACGCAATCGAGAAGCCCGGCTGGCGGCTTGGTTATCGGGGGTTGGGAGTTGCCGGACGGTACATTCTGGATCGGTCAGTTTTTCGAGCAATAAGGGACTGCCGATCTGAGACGCTCCAAGAGCGCTCACCAGCGGGTTTCCATTTCACAAAATGCCTCGACTGGGCAGCGCGGCGTGGCGAGCTTGTTGGCTCGATGGTTGGCCCGGACTATTTCCATACAGGCACAATGAAGGGTTATTTGGCCGCATGGCGGCACTACTTGCATGAACACGAATTGGAAGACGCTTGAAAGTCGAGTGATTCACGCGACCCCTTGGTTGCGACTGAGAGAGAATCTGGTTGAGCAGCCCGGACTGCCGGTGCGAAAATATGAAGTGGTAGAGTTCAAAGGGGGAGTTGGCGTCGTAGCGATTGATGACCAGAAACGATTCGTGTTGGTCGGGCAGTTTCGTTATCCCGTCGGACGGTATTCGTGGGAAATCCCCAAGGGAGCTTTCCCAACTTTCGATAAGCAGAAGCAAGACGCATTGGAAATAGTCAAGCAAGAGCTGAAGGAAGAAACAGGAGTTACGGCTGCGCGCTGGGAACGTCTGGCGGTTGTTCACACTCTACTGGGGTCGACGAACGATGAGGTGACTCTGTTCCATGCTTGTGAGTTGACGAGTGGCAGGAGTGAACCTGAACCGGTTGAAGATATCAGCACGCGTTGGGTAGCACTACGTGGCTTTTGGGAAATGGTCGATCGGCAAGAAGTCACAGACGCTACCTCGATTGCCGCTGTCGGGATGTGTGCTCGAGGCGGCTTGCTTTAGCGTGTGTTGGTGTTACCTGATTGTATCAACTCAAAGACCAGGGCTGCCGGCTGGCCAGTATTGGAGGACCACAGACAATTTCACTGAAAACATCCTCTCCGACTTGCGTAATTCCTTGCCGTTCAAGCAACAAGACCAGGGGGCAGTGGTTGGAACCGATCCCATAATAAAAGGCATCCCCTTTGGGAGGCGAGATTTCCATAATATTCCGGGAGCAAAACCGTCGTGGAAGAGCGGCTTGATTCTGTGATGAGCCAGAATTTGACTGCTTGTGCGGAACAATAGGCCGACAGCAGACGAAAATCCTGTTGCAGGCACAATTCGTTCCCTTGGCGATCCTCCTGAGGCTTACCAGCCGAAGAAGCGATAGGGGTCGTCCCACTCGGTGGGGTGGGTGAGGTAGAGGCCGTCGAGCCAGCGGCCGACGGCCGGGTCCTGGATCGGCTCGAGGCGCACGTCGGCGAGCCAGAGTTTGCCGGTGCCGGTGAACCAAATCTGGAACTTGGTCCCTTTGGCCGCGGTGTCCTTGGCTTGGAGGACGAAGGTGTTCGTCTGCCATTCGGCTTTGGGCGCAATAGTCTGGTAGTCGAACAGCGAATTCCAGTTGGCTGTGTTCTGCACCGTCCAAGTGATTTCCTTGCAGGTCAGGTCCTCGGCCCGCGTCCGCAACGACAGCCGATACCATTGTCCACCCCGGATGGGCATCTCGTGTTGGGCGAGCATGACCTCCGGCGGCTTGGCCCCGGCAAGCACGGGCGGCACCGTGATGAGTTGCGCCCAACCGCCTGCCGGACCGGGCAGCGCCTCGCGCGCGCAGGTAGCGCCTTTTGGGGCCGGGCTGAACTCCCAATCGTCGGCCAGGCCAGTGCCGCTGGCATCGGCGCTGAAATCGCCATTCTTCACGACCGATGGTCCTTTGGAAGCGCCCACCGGGTCGCCGAACCTCTCCAAGAGCGGCGTCGAGCCGGACACGCCGAGATTGCCCAGGATGCGGCTCACCGCGAAGGAAGTGCGTCCGAAGGTGCGGCGCAGGTTGAATGGCGCCGGGCCGTGGTCGGTGTTAGTCAGCGCCCCCATCGTTTTGCTGACTTCAAATGGCGGGAGTTGGCAGAAGACGAGGTTGTTCGTTGCTGCCAGCACCCCGTCGCCATAGACCGCCGCGCCCCCCGCCACCAGGGGCAACTTGCGCGGGTCGCGGTTATGCAGGTCCGCCGGCGCAACTCCGGCCAAAAGCGATTGGGCGCTGAAAGGCGGAAAGAAGGCGGCGATATGCTCCGCGGATTGCATCGTCACCTTGGTTGGCAGGAAGGAGTTGGCTTCCGCCTGGTCCAGACCGAGGGCCAGGACGCGGCCTCCCGCCTGCACCCAGGCGCCAGTGGCCGGGGTCTGGGCCGCAAGCTCACGGCCCCCGCCCGGTCCCACCACCAGCACCTGATCTGCCGCCGGCGGCACTCCTTTGAATGGCGCGGCTTCGACCCCGCAAGCCGCCAGCCAGTCCAGGCCGGCGGGTTCGCCGGCGTACACCGCAGTGCGGCGGGAGGCCGGGCGCCAGGCATCCACATAGCGGAGAATGTTGCCCGCCAGTGTTTCGGCCGCCGGGTCGCTCTCGGTCCGCCCGGTCACGTCCATCTGGCAGAAAAGGACCAACCCGCGGCCTTCGCGGTATTCAAGAAGCGGGCTGTACTGGAGGGCGTATCCTCCGTCAACAATAGGAATGAAGTCTCCCCGGGGCGGCTTCTCAATCAGCACCGAGGCGACATTGCCCCAGTTGCCGCAGCGCCACAGCCGGGGAACTTCCAATCCAGCCCAGCGCACCGCCGGCGCCCCGTTGTACTGCGGACTCAACATATAGGCCAGGGTGGGAGGCAGCAGGGTGGAAGCGCCGCGCCAGTCGCGCAGATTTTCCGCCGTAAGCCCGGCCAGCAACGGGCTGTCCGGCACGCGCGGCCAGACTTGCCGCAGGCCGTATTCCTCGACCCTGAAACCGAGCCTCTTTTCAAGCGCCTCGCCGGTCTGCTCAAACACGACCACCTTCAGCCCGTCGCGCACCCGCTTGAGAACAGGCGCCGGGCCGTCCGCAGTCAGGGCACTCTTGCCGATCAGCAGCACGTCGAAGCCGGAAAGGTCCGCGGCGGCGTCCACCGGCTGGCAGGCGACGCCCAAGCCGGCCAGCAACTTGGCCGTCTGGCCTGGCGGGTCGAAGAGCGCGATCTTCGATAGCGGGCGTGGCGGCGGCGAACGCGGGATGACCTCCACCGGGAAAGTGTCTTCCTGGCTTTCTCCGGTGCTGAATTTGAAATTGGCGGTGATCAGATAATTGCCCGGCGCAAGGACTACAGGCAGCTTGAGTTCCAGCGGCACGCGGGTCTGTTCACCGGTCGGGATGACAATATTCGGCTTGACGACCGGGATGAAATCCCCGAGCGCTGCTCCCACGTGAAAACCCTCACCCGCTGGTTCCAGGTGGGTAACCCAGGACGCATCGCAAGTCACGGTCTGGCGGGAGTTGTTGATGACAACGAGCTGTTTTTCGACGGTTTCGCCGGGGTGGAAGGTGTGGTCCTTCGTCGTGAAGTGCTCCGGCTTGCCGGCGATCCAGGCGAGCAGCGGCCGATTATTGCGGAGCAACGAATTGGCTGTGGGCGTGGGAACCCAATCAGACCGCTGATAAGCCAAGTCAAAGCGGGAGTACGTCCGGTCAATGAAGTCGGGGCTGTAGCCCGGCTGCTGCAAGTTGTCCCAATCCACGGGCAGATCCTGGCGGCGGTGCTGGAACCCGTCGCGCAATTTCCAGAAGCGGTCGTGCTCCCAGGGCGAATTGGCCGAGAGGCCCCAAGAGCGGAAGGCCCGCCAGTTGTCGGTCGTGTAGGCGGCTTGCACCGGCTGCATCTCGTCCAACCGCGCATCGCCCACCGGGTAGGGATAATCCCAGCGATACCAGGGCCGCCCCGCGCGGAACTGCCGCGCCTCCCACCGCAGATTGGCTTTTTCCCGGTCACTGATTTGGTAGGCGGCATCGCCGAGGAACTGGGCGTTCCATTCGGCGAGGCAATACTCCCACGGCACGGCGGCGCTGCCGAACTCGCGCTGGCCGTTGTACCAGCCGCGGTACATGGTCCAGTCCCAGCCAAACGGCGCGCCGTATTCAACCAGGACCAGCGGTTTGACCCCCGCGGTTGACCAGTGCTCGAACCAGTCGTCCAGTTCCTGGATGGGCACGAAATTCGGATAGAAGTTGAGGGTGTACATCGCGCTGAGGTTGCCCGAGGAGTGATGATAGACGATGCGCGCCGGGTCCAGGCGCTTGACGATGGCTTCGCAACGCAAGGCGAGTCTGGCGTTGTTGCCGGCCCAACCATCTCCCCGGGGATCGCTCAAACCGTCTATCATTTGGGGGTTCGTATCCTCGTTGTAACCGGTTTCATTGTGGCTCATCGCGTAGCAGACCACCGAGGGGTGGCTGCCCGCGACGCCCACGTAGAACGCCGCGTGATGCGTGTAGCCGTTGGTTTGGTCGGCGTCTGGGGACTTCCAATCATAGGCGCGGAAATGCGGCTGCGACAGCGCCACCAGCATCCCGGTGTCGTCCGCCGCGCGCAGGATTTCGGCGAAGCTCAAGTGCGCGCCAGGCTCGCAGCCGTAGTTGTGGGTATAAACAAAGTTGATCCCGAAACTTTGGAGACGCAGGAAGCTCTCTTTGGCCGCTGCGTAGGTCGCCAACGCGGCTCCCACTTGGGCGTTGTCCAAGGGCACCACGGAAAGGTATAATCGGGTGCCGTTCAGGTAGAAGTCGCGGCCCTGGATCCAGAACTCGCGGAACCCGAACCGAACCGGCGTGGCGATGTCCACCGCCTGGCCTCCCGCGTCCAGGAGCGACAGTTCGACGGCATATTGGTTCTGAGGCGTGTTGATGTCCCACAGCTTCGGAGGCTTCCACGACGCCGTGAACGCCGCGCGACCGTCTTTCATGTCGCGACCAAGGAAGGTTGGGCCGGTCAACTCCGCCACCGGGCGGCCCTCATCGTTGATCCTGGCCCGCAGTTGGTAGCGCCCGTCGGCTGCCAACCCCGCCAGCCCGGCCTCGAACGTGATCTGGCTTTGGCGGAATGACGTGGCGATCCTGACGTGGGAAAGTCGCGCCTCAGCCGGCTCGCCGATCAGCCATAGGTCGCCGCAGAGGCCGCGGCGTTCGACGCTGCCCTTCTTCTGTCTGGCGGCGTTGGTGTCATTATAGGATTCCATCACGGCTTTGAGTGGCATGGCCACCACCAGCAGGCTCAGGATATGCGTGGCGCCCGGTTGAACTACTGTGGTGAGGTCCACTTGGCCGGCCGGGAAGCGGATTTCGCCCGCCTTTCGGCCGTCAACAAAGATCGCCGCGTAGGAATTCAGGTACTCCACGTCCAGGACAATGCGCCGGCCAGCCCAATCTCGGGGGATGGTGATGGCGCGTTGGTACCAGGCGCTCCGGACCTCGCCCAGGTTCGTCTTCGCCCAACTCGGGTCGGGATAAAGCGTCTGGTAGTCGCTCTGCATGTAGTCCTGGATGCCGGGCCAGCAGGCCGGCACCTTGTAGTAACCCCAAGCCGCGGCGGGCACCTGGAGGGCATTATCCGCCGCCGGCTGCCAGCGCCACAGCCCATTGATGCAAAGGCGCTCACGGGTGGAGGTGGTCTCGCGGCCGGCCTTGGCCGGGTCCCACACGGCTTTGACGCCCGGCGGCAACGCCACGCCAGACTGGTCTTGCGCCGCTGTGGAGCAGGGCAGCGCGAGCATGGCCCACACGGCCGCGAGCAGCAGGGCTGAAAGGAGCTTCAACGGCTCCGGCCCGGATATTTCATAGCTCCGCCGGAAGTTGCCACACCCTGAATGGTGGGGCGGCGCTGCCGCGCCGCCCTGAATCAGGGCGAAGCAGCAGCTTCGCCCTGCCAGACCATGAATTGTCCGGGCTGGCTGGTGAAAATGCATGAGGGGAGTGAAGCAGAAGTTGGGCCGTGAGACAAGCCCGCATGCCCTGTTGGTTCCAGAGGTGATTCTCAAAATATGAAAAGATGGCGAAAAATGCGTGGCAATTCGGCACAAGGGCTGTATAAGGAGGGCGAACTATATGAATCAAAAAGCACAATTGCATTTAAATGGCCGCGTGTACGAACTGCCGATCGTCACGGGGAGCGAAGGGGAGAAGGCGGTGGATATCTCGACGCTGCGGGACACGACGGGTTACATCACGCTGGATGACGGCTACGCGAACACCGGTTCGTGCAGCAGCGCCGTGACTTTTATTGACGGAGAGAAGGGGATTCTGCGCTACCGCGGCATCCCGATTGAGGAGCTGGCGGTCAAGTCAACCTTCGTGGAGACGGCCTACCTGCTGATTTACGGCCGGCTGCCGGGGCGGGCGGAGAAGACGCGGTTTTCGGACTTGTTGACAGAGAACGAGAATTTGCACGAAGGAATGAAATATCATTTCGAGGGGTTCCCGCCGTCGGCGCACCCCATGGCCATGCTCTCGGCCATGATCAACGCCAGCAGTTGTTTCTATCCGGGATTGATGGGGCCTCCCGAAGCGGAGCGTTTCGACCGCCAGGCGGCACGGCTCATCTCGCAAGTGCGGACCATCGCGGCGTTTTCCTACCGGAAATCCCGAGGTCTGCCCTTTATTTATCCCAAACCCAGCTACAAGTACACCGCGAACTTCCTCCACATGATGTTTTCGGACCCGTATGACAGTTTTGAAATAAAGCCGGAGGTGGTCAAAGCGCTGGATTTGATCTTTCTCCTGCACGCCGACCACGAGCAGAATTGCTCAACCTCGACGGTGCGGATGGTGGCGTCAAGCGAGGCGAACCTGTTCGCCAGCGCGGCGGCGGGGGTGTGCGCGCTGTGGGGGCCGCTGCACGGCGGGGCCAACCAGGCGGTGATCGCCATGCTGGAGGAAATCCACGCCAGCGGCGACGACGGCCGGAAATTCATCGCGGCGGCCAAGGACAAGAACAGCGGGAAGCGGTTGATGGGATTCGGGCACCGGGTCTATAAGAATTACGATCCGCGGGCCAAGATTATCAAAGAGGCCTCCGACTTGCTCCTGCACACGCTGCGCCGGGAGGACCCGCTGCTGGACATCGCGCGCAAGCTGGAGGAGGCGGCGATGCATGATTCCTATTTTCTGGAGCGCAAGTTGTATCCCAACGTGGATTTTTACAGCGGGATCATGATGCGGGCGATTGGGATTCCAACCGAGATGTTCACGGTCATGTTTGCCATCGGGCGCATGCCGGGGTGGATCGCCAATTTCAAGGAAATGATGGACCAGCGCCGCAAGCGGATTTACCGGCCCCGCCAGGTCTATATCGGGCCGACGGAAGCTCACTACGCGCCGCCGGATGACAGCCGATAGGTTGGCTGAAAGGCATGACAGCACCCGTCAAACCCCAAACCGTCATTCGGCTTTATCTCGCCGCGTTTGTCGCTTTGGCAATGCTGACGGCGTGCAGTTCTGTAATCGCGCCCAACGGCCGGCAGCGCATCTACAATGTCAGCTACGAAACTGTCACAAATAAGCTGTGGGCGTTGACGCCAAATCCGGCCTGTATTATCCCTACGAATGCCGCATGGACTGTCCATCAAACAAATCCGCCCCCTTTCCCACTTGTTTACCTATTCGGTGAAAGCAATGCGGTTTCAGCCCCCTTAAAACCAACTCCGCATCCTGGCTTCTTCCCCTTCGATGGACAAGAGCTTATGGCGGGGCGGACTTATCAATTTTGGATTCTGGAAGAACCGCTAGAAACCATTGCCAACACGGGCACCTCAATTCTCGTCACAAGAATTGACTCGAAAAGCACACGCGTTCAAATTAAGAGCACACACTCGGGGTTTTTTTTCAACACCCGCAAAGGGAAGATTGAAAGAAAGCGCATGAAAGAGTTGTCAGAGTTGCTTTCCAAGAAAAGTTAGTTCACATCAGGTTACGTTTGTCATGGGGCGAAGTTTTGGTAGAGTGGGGCCATGTGGAAGATGACAAGGCGTTGGGCTGCGGCGGTGGGGCTGGCTTGGCTGGCCGCGGCCAGTCGGCTGCCGGCGCAGGAGGGGCCGAAGACGGTTTCGCTGCCGGCCGGGCCGACGCTGGTTTTCGACGCGGAAACCAAGGAGTATAAGGCCACGGCGGAGGAGGCAAGCGCGCGGTTCACGTTTTATGCCACCAACGTCTGGACCAACACCATCGTGATCCAGGAGGTTTATGCTTCGTGTCATTGCACGGCGGCCACCATGCCGGCCCATCCGTGGATTCTGGCGCCCGGCGAGAGCGGCGCCGTCATGGCCGAGGTGGAGTTGGGAGGCAAGGAAGAGGAGGAGTTGCTCAAGACGCTGACGTTTTTTACCTCGGTGGGGGAGCGGGATTTGACGCTGAAGGTTTCGGTGGCACCGCCATTGCACCCGGCGGACAAGCCGCTGACGGCGGCGGAGCGCAAGGCGGCGCTGGCGAAGGCGGCGGCGGATGCGCAGGCGATTTTCAAGGGGGATTGCGCGGCGTGCCATGTGGACAAGGCGCGGGGGTTGCTGGGGAAGGAGCTGTACATGGCGGCGTGCGGGATTTGCCATGACTCGCCGCAACGGGCCGTTTTTGTGCCTGATCTGCACGGGTTGAAAACGCCGGCGGCATTGGATTACTGGAAGGGGATTATCGCCCGAGGCAAACCGCATACAATGATGCCGGGATTCGCCAGCGCGCAGGGAGGGCCATTGTCGGAGATGCAGGTGTCGTCGCTGGCGGCGTATCTGGAGAAGACGATGACGCCTCCCGTGCCGATGCAATGAAATGAGGTTTGATTAGGAGTCAGCACCAGAAGGAAACGGCCAGTACCTGAGTTTCCAAAACTTTTTTCTCGACACACCAGGTTCTACATTGTTAGAATGAGCATACCCACATTGCCTGACCTCAATGTGGGTATGCTCGTTTTCAGAGCACCTCACCTGTGCCTTTCACACTCTGGCGACAAGCCTGACCGTGCGCCGCAGGAGGACCTGTGGCGTGAGGACGCGTAGCCTGCGAGCACGGACGACTGCCCAATCAGGCTGCCTGCCTGACATGATCTTTGGAGGTGTGAGTTGGGAACTGCGAAATAGGCAGGTCAGCGGCGGTCATAGACCGCCGCTACAGTCGTGGAAAGGGGTTTATGGGGCCGGTTGGCCGAGTTCGGACAAGGCCTGGCGGGCGGCCGGGTAGTCGGGCTGGATGCGCAAGGCGGCTTGGAAGTGGGTTTTGGCTTCGTCGCGGCGGTTTTGATGGAGGAAGGAAAGGCCGAGGTTGAATTCGGCCCCGTAATCGGCGGGATTGAGTTGCAGGGCCTTCTGGAAGCAGGAGATAGCCTCATCGAACTTGTTCTGCGATCCCAAGGTGTTGCCCAGGTTGTCGTAGGCGCCGGGGTCGCCAGGGGTCAATTCGATGACGTGCCGGAACAGGCGGGCGGCGTCTTCCATTTTTCCCAGGCTGGCGTAACACAGGCCCTCGCTGCCAAAAATTTCGACGCGAGCGGGGTTTAGGAGGGCGGCGGCCTGATAATGTGCGATGGCTTCGTCCAACTTGCCCACCCGTGTCAGGGCATTGGCCAGGTTGAAATGGCCCAGTTCGAAATCCGGTTTTGCGCGCACGGCGGCTTGAAATTCGGCGACAGCCAGGTTGTCCTGGCCCTGGTCCTGCCAGGCCATGCCGAAGTTGTTGTGGGTGGCGAAGGAATCGGGGTCCAACTGCAAGGATTGCTGATAGGCGCGGACGGATTGGGCAAAGAGATTGGTGTCGCGGCGGGCGCGGGCGGCGTCGGCAAAGGTGTTGGCGAGGTTAAAAAAGGCGCTGGTGGAGGGCAGAAGGCGGGCGGCGTCCTGGTAGTGCTGGATGGCTTGGTCGTACTGCTTCTGGTTGAGGAGCAGACCGGCGAGGTTGTTGTGGGCGTCGGGATAGTTGGGTTCCGCCTCCAGGGCCAAACGGTATTGCGCGATGGCGAGATCGGTTTTTCCCTCGCGTGAATAGAGGTTCCCCAAATTGAAATGGGCCATGTAGTTCTTATCGCTGACGTCAATCATCTTTTTGAAGAGGGTTTCGCTGTCCTGCCAGCAGGTGATCTGACGGGCGGTGAGAAGAAGACACGCGCCCAGGGAGAGGGCGGCCATCAGCCCGGGAAGAAATCTTGGCGGACGAAACCTGGCGGCCACCTCGGCGCCACCCCAAGCCAGAATGATGAAGAGGCCGACGAAGGGCAGATAGGAGTAGCGGTCAGCCATGCTCTGCATTCCGACTTGCACCAATCCGATCACGGGCACGAGCATGCCCGCGTACCAAAACCAACCCAGGGCCAGCCAGGGCCGCGTCCGGGCCTGCGCCACAATCCAGGCGGTGAGACCGGCCAGCAGAATGGCCGCGCTGGCCACCTGCCAGGCCTGCCAGCCGCCAATTCTAATATAGAGTGGGGAAAGATTTTCCGGCCAAAACATTTTGGCAGGATAGCGGACGTAGGAAATAAGGGCGTTGCCAAGGCGGGAGGCCAGGGGGAGATGGGCTGAGTCCAACATGGCGCCGCCGCCTTTTTGCACGAGGAAGGTTTTCCAGCACAACGCGGCGCTGATAAAGAAGAAAGGGATTTTTTCGAGGAGCAGGCGCCAAGGTTGGGGGAGCTTGGCGGCGGGTTTGGCGGCCGGCGGCGGGGGCCGGGATTTGGCCCGGCCATCCTTGGCGGGCGGCGGCGGGGCGCGGAGTTGGAACCGGCCCAAGGGCCAGAAATCCAGGAGCAGAAGGATGAAAGGGAGGGTAACGACCATGGGCTTGGACAGCGCCGCCAAACCGTAGAGGAAAACCGCCAGGCAATAAAATAGTTTTGACTTCAAACCGGGATTTTTGAAGGCCCCGGCATAGCCGAGCCACGCCCAGATGGTGAGCCACCAAAAGAACGCGCTGAGAACGTCCTTCCGTTCCGCGACCCAGGCGACCGATTCGACATGGAGGGGATGCCAGGCGAAGAGGGCGGCGACGAGGGCGCTGCGCCAGAACGCGGCGGTCATGCGCTTGAGGACGAAGAAGAGCAGGAGGCTGTTGGCGATGTGCAAGAGGAGGCTCGTCAAATGATGCCCGCCGGCGCGGAGGCCGAAGAGCTGGCAATCGAGCATGTGGCTGAAGAGGGTGAGGGGATGCCAATTGCGGGCGACCTCGGCGCTCAGGGCGTAGTGAAACCCGCGGGCCGTCACGCCGGCCTGGATGATGGGGTTGGCGGTGATAAAGTCGGAGTCGTCGTAATTGACAAATTCATAGCGGGTGACGGGCCAATAGACGGCGAGGGTGACGCCGGCCAAAAGAAGACAAATCCACAGAGACCGATGGCGGGACGGCGGCGTTGGCGCTGAGGAGGGAGGAGTCACGATTTGTGAACGAAATTCTGGATTTTTTGGACGGTGTCCTGGATGGGCGCGATTACGCCCATTCTCACCAGCGCTACGATCAAGAGGGTGTAAAGAACAGAGATCGCCAGGTCCCGGTACAAACATTTCCGGGAATAAGGCACATCCTTCTCGCTGATGATTTTCGCGCCGCCCTTTTGCATGAGGACGAAGCCCAGGATGTTGGTGAGCCAGTAACCCAGGATGAGGCTGGTGGTGAAGGCCGGTTTCCAGAACCAACTGATGATCCAGGCGAAGACCAGAGCGATTGGCCAATTAACGAACAGGTCGTTCCACCATGAAAGCGGCGAGAGCATGTAGCCGATGAAGGCCAGTGTGCCGCCGGAAACTCTGCGTTTTGTGAGGGCCGGATTTGCCATGTGCGCGCCAGTTTAGCAGGCCGGCGCGCAATCTGAGAAATCAAATTTTGGCGTTCACTTGCCCACAAAAATAACGTCCAAAATACCCGGACCGCCGCCGCGGCCGCCGCGTCCGCCGCGCCGTCCGCCCGGTTGGTCCGCGCCTGCCGGAGGAGTGGCGGGAGCCGCCGCGCCGGCGGCCGGGGGAGCCGCCTCGATGGCGCTGACAATGATGTGGCCGGTCTTGGTGTCGAGCGTGCTGCATTTGCCGCCTTGTTTGGTCTGGACGGTCTGTTCAACGACGAAGCTGGTCGGGCTGTTTTCCTTGATGATGGTCAAGGTGCCGTTGCCGTGAGAACTAAATGCTTCCATGGTGTTGGGATTGAAACCGCCGCTGTCGCTGTTGCCGTCCAGGGGCAGGGTGGTGATGATCTTGCCGTCGTCCGCGCTCAGAATAACGCACAGTGACGGGCGGCACATGGCGAAAAGGATATGGTTCTTGATATCCAAACCCAAGCCGGCCGGCGCTCGGTCGCTGCCGCCAAGCGGATAAGTCGCCGTCAGCTTGAGGGTGTTGGCGTCCACCACGGCGATGCTGGCTTTATCTTCAAGGCAGACATACACATGGCCCTTCGAATCGCTTTGGGCTTGCTCCGCCGCGCCTCCAATGTCAACGGTGCCGACGATGGTGCCCTCCTTGGCATCAATCGCCGTGATGGCGGGGGTGTTGTGGCCGAGAATATAGACTCTCTCCGTCGCGGGTTCAAAAAGGATGCCATCCGGGTTGGTTTGCGTCGGGATCTTCTTGATGGGCTGCAGGGTCACTGCGTCAAACATGGAGACGGGACTGCTGCTGCTGAAACCGTGATGGGTCTTGGGGTCAACCACCGCGCCGTGCCCGCCGGTTTCAGGGATTGCGCCGACGCACTCGTAGGTGTCGAGGTCAAAAACCATGATCACGTTGGCTGGGTTGCTGCGGGGAACATAAACGCGGCGGCCTTCGCTGTCCGCAATGACATAATCAATTCCGCCCGTGCCGTTGGTCTGGGTGGTGTGGAGGATCTTGTAAGGCCCCGCGGCGGGGGCGGTTTGGGCGGGAGCGCCGGGTGTCAAGAATCCGATTCCAGCCGCCATCAAGACGAAAGCTAAATAATTTTGGTGTTTCATAGGCGGGCAGTTTGACCGGCGGCCCGGAGAAGACAATGACCAAAACATGACAGTTTTGTAATCCATGCGGAAGTTGGCATTGTCGTGAAAACCCGCTTGCCAACGGGCCGCCGCGAAGGCATGGTTGTCATGTGCGAACGATTCATGCAGTGTTTCAAAGCGACGGCGAATGGTTCATTGCGCGCTGTCTGGACGTGCCGGTGACGACCCAAGGCCGGACGCTCATTGCCGCCCAGCAAAACCTCCGCGAAGCCGTTGAGTTGTACCTCGAAACATGGGGCCAACCCAAGAGAAGCAAGGCCGTGAGGGAAGTCTATTTAACCAGCATGGAAATCGCGGCATGAGCCGGCATCTCCCCGTTATCTCCGGCCGCGCATTGATTCGGGCCTTGCGGCGGGCCGGTTTTGTAGAGCTTCGCCAGAAAGGCAGCCACGGATCCCTTGAGAAGCGCAACGCCGATGGCTATTGGCGCACCATTGTCCCGCTCCATCGCGAAGTGCGCCCTGGCACGTTAAGCGACATCTTGAACCAAAGTGGTCTGACCAAGGATGAGCTGCGGGATTTGCTGTGAGCCGGATAGATCCCATGAAATCGAGTGACGGCTCGACGGAGTCTCGCCCTGCCGGGAAGGAAGTCATTTTATCGTGCCGCGCTGGCGGAGCAGGGCGTCCATCGCTTTATCCATCAGCAAATCAGCGAGGGGCTTGGTGGTTTCGTCCAGGGCGGCGAGGGCGGATTTCAGGGCGGCCAGGTCCCCTTGCCCCACCGCAACTTGTTCCTCGACGGCTTTGACGGCGGCTTCCACTTTGGCTTTGTAGTCCGCCTCAATCTCGCCGGCGCAACCCACGAAAGCCGGCCAGTTCGCCGGCCTGTTTGGTGGCGTGGCGCTGCGCGTCGTTGACATAGGCGGGCACGGTGATGACGGCGCGGCGGATGGTTTTACCGAGGGCGGCCTCGGCATCGGCTTTCAATTTTTTCAGGATTTCGGCGGAAAATTCCCCGGGTGTGTAATGCCGGCCCTCAATTTCCACCGTCACCGGTCCGGCGCCGTGGCGCCGCCGCCCGGAAAATGGACCACCGACGGCGTCAGCCGCTGTCCCCCGGCATCGGCGATCACGCAGGGAATGCCGGAAGCAACCGCGGCGATCAACGAATTGGTGGTGCCCAGATCAATGCCGACAATGTCGCTTATGGCCATGAAGTCTAAAGTTTAACGCCCAAAGAGCAAATGAGTTTGGCAGTGCTGCGACAAAGGAATTCTGGAAGATGTGCCCGGCGGGACGCCGGGCACGGCGGGCGAGGACGCCCGCGCTCCCGCTTGGATCATTAGCGACTTTTCCGGGGAGCGCGGTCGTCCCGACCGCATCCGTCGGCGTCCCGCCGACGGAATCTTCCGCCCGAAACCGCCCCGCCCTTTGGGTGAATGCGCAAGCACTTCGCTAATGATTCGGGCGCTCCCATAGGAATAGCAAAAGTTTATCGAAATTCCATGGGCGCGATGTTAGCTTGGGCTGGTCAGGGTTCGACGAAGTCTTGCCCTGCCAGGAGATTCATTATGAAATGCGTGGTGACGGCCGGGCCGACTTATGAGGAACTGGACGAGGTGCGGAGAATGACCAATTTCTCCACCGGCACCCTCGGTTCGGGGCTGGCGGATTATCTGGCGACACTGGGGCACGAGGTCGAGTTGTTGATCGGCTATTATGCCACCTGCCCCCAGGCGGCGCGGGCGCAACGGCGGCAAACCTTCACCACCACGGCGGATTTGCGCGGGCGCCTGGCCGCGCTGGCCTCGCCCGAGGTGGGAGCGGTCTTTCATGTGGCGGCGGTGAGCGATTTCACGTTTGGCAAAATCTGGGAGCGCGCGGCGGCGGGAGAATTGCGCGAGGTAAAAGCGGCGAAAATCCCGGCGCGCCCGGAAGGGTTGCTGGCGGAATTGAAACCGACTCCGAAAATCATCCGGGAGTTGCGGGGCTGGTTTCCCAAGGCATTTTTGGCGGGTTGGAAATATGAATTGGAAGGGCCGCTCCAGGCCCTCAGCCGCGGGTGGGAACAGATGGAGGAATGCCAGACCGACGCCTGCGTCGTCAATGGCCGGGGGTACAGCGAGGGCGGATTTGGGCTGCTTCTCAAGGGCGGCGCCGTGACGGCGTGTCCGGACAAAGCGGCGTTATTCGTCGCGCTGGGGACCTGTTTAAGAAAACCCAATTCGATTTGACAGAGCCTGAAACGAGTGTCTTCGGACTCGGGCAAAAAATATTGCCGATTTTTCTCGCAGAGGATGGCAGAAAATTTGGACCTCGGGAAAAGTCAGGGATCGAAACGATTGGAAATGGGTCATCGCAAATTGGTCATCTGCCTTCTGTTCGGTACCGGCGTGACGCGCGCAAAATCGGGGCCAGTCAAGCAATCGGACAAACCTCCTCCACTGGC
>Ga0326728_10004612_pt1 | contig 40353 bp, 30 predicted proteins | sample MB3enrmetagenome_FD_207602 | JGI IMG/M metagenome (GOLD analysis project Ga0326728, IMG submission 207602) | Lab enriched peat soil microbial communities from McLean, Ithaca, NY, United States - MB31MN | ecosystem: Environmental > Terrestrial > Soil > Wetlands > Peat | place: USA: New York... | reverse complement strand
TTGCTTCCATCGTTCACCCTCCGGGTGTGGGTCTAGGATTCTTCGCAAAATCTCTATAACACACATCCCGCGAGGGTGAACGTCTTTTCTGCGGTTTCCCGCTCCTATCAATCGCGATTCTCGGGCGACCCTGCCCATTCGATTCTCCCCGAAGCTGGCGGGTTGCACGGAATCGGCCCGCACCGAGGGATTTCGTGGGCCCGCCAGGGATGCGCGGCGATTAGCGGCAAATTTGACCGGCATCAAGCCATCCGTTATACTGTGCGTGGGGCTGAGCGGCACTCGCCCCCGGCCGAACGCGGTTCGGCCTTGCTTTGAGGGGCTATGCCAAATATTGTCCGGGAAATAACCGATTCGGCGGTGGCGCTGGCCAAGGGATTCGCCACCACGTTTAAGATGATGCTCGGACCCACGGTGACGGAGAATTATCCCGCCGAACCCGTGCACTTTAAAGATCGCTATCGCGGCGTGCATGTTTTGCGCCGCGACGAAAACGGTCTGGAGAAGTGCGTCGCCTGCTTCCTCTGCGCGGCCGCCTGCCCGTCGAATTGCATTTACATCGAGGCCGCGGAGAATACTGGCGATCACCGCATCAGCGCTGCGGAGCGCTACGCCCAGGTTTATAACATCGATTACAACCGGTGCATCTTCTGCGGCTATTGCGTGGAAGCTTGCCCCTGCGACGCCATCACCCACGGCCACGATTTTGAAATCGCCGCCTACGATACCAATACACTCGTCTACCGCAAGGAACAACTGTTGCAACCCCTTCCGGCCGCCGCCAAAGCCGCAGAGTAGAAGTAGATTCGCGTAATTGGGTGATCGGGTCATTGGGTCATCGAGTCATCGGGTCATTTGATCATCGGGCCATCGAGTCATTTGTGATTTGCGATTTGTGATTAGCGATTTTCGGTCCTCGATTTTCGATCTCCAATTTGAGATTTTCGACTCTCGCAGCCAGCAAGTTGATTCATCTTCTTCTTCCCTGACACCGCCGATAGCCGATATGGGGTAGTGTGTCACGCAGCGGTTTGTCTTCGGCCATTGCTCGCCATTTGAGATTTCCGATTTTCTATCCTGTAGCGCCGACTTCGGGCATTAGACCTTGGTGTTTCTCGCCATTGACCGCCCGCTACTTGCCAGTGCTCTTCTTCACCCTTCGTTCTCGATCTCATCACTCGTCACTTCGCTTAACTCCCTTTCTTTTCATAAACATCTTGGCAAGATGCTATAACTCGTTTCTTTTCAATAAGATCTTGGCAAGCCGGAAAGTAGACATTTTTTCTACATTTGTTTTCATTAACTTAAAGCAGTTCGGCCTCATTTTTTTACCCGTTTTTTTCGGCGACCCTGGCCGTCGGTCGAGAGGCTAACTATTTTATGTTCAGTAACATAGGTTTTTGGAAGATTTTCGCAAATAATCGATAACCCTTTTTGTATCTAGCATATCTTGGCAAGGCGTCCCCTCCTTTTCTCCTCCGTTTTCGATTTTAAGGCTAACTCCTTTTTTTTGAATGAAATATGGAGTTAAGACATTTTGGCGCTCAATGAGGAACCGCTTTTGTTTCTGATAGATCTTGGCAAGCTGGGGTTTCTCTAAGGGCAATGGCTAGTGGATTGTGGTTAGTGCTTAGTGGCGGACAATCCCCCGTCAGTATTCGGTGGTTGGTGACTAGCCACTAGCCACTAACCACTAGCCACTTGCCCTGACACCTGACACCTTACCCCTACTGCGCGATTTCACGCCATTCTCGGCCTCCATTTGTAGCCGAGCACGCTGTCTTCCATATCGAATGCGATACTTAACGGAAAGGTAAAATCTTAGGGGCGACTATTTGTCGGAGCGATTTCCTGTCCGCAGGGTGAGCCTGACTCGGGCGGCCAGGATGCGGTCTTATGTAGGGCCGAGCGGCGCTCGGCCTTGGCCGAATGCTATTCGGCCCTACGACTGGCCGAACGCCGTTCGGCCCCACACGCCCTTGTCCGGCGGCGCTGTAAAGGATCCTGAGCCCCAAGGGTTTTGCCTTTTCCTGTCACTCGTCACGTGTCACTCGTCACTTGTCACTGTCTTGATGGCCCCAACTTCATGCTGCGCGTCTGCGTAGCGGCGAGTTTACCTCGCCATGGCGGCGTAAAGGCGCCGCTACGTAAGTAAGGCGGCTTCCACAGGGGGCATTCATCACCCCAACGTAGTCACCATTTACGAATCCGGCCAAGCCGATGACGGCACGCCCTACATGGCCATGGGGTTTCTGGAAGGCGAATCCCTCCGCCAAGCCCTCTCGCGACGGGGCACGCTCCTAGTGCCGGGGCTGGGCAGAACGTAGATCTGCGGCGCATAGACAAGATTGAAATCGGTCGGAGCCGTCATAAAAAAGCATCGTCACTCATTACTTTGGCCTGTAATTCACGAAGGGGCATGATTCGCATCGGGGAGTTCCGAAGATGCGGCGTAAAAAGGTCGTGGCTAACCACGATCAATGGATCAATCCCCCACCGGGCCTTTGGCGATAGCCCAAGCCATGTCAGAAGATCGTCACGGTGGGAGTGCAGCCACGCTAGTCGGCGTTGATGCTTTTCGATTGTGGAGGTTTTCCCACCCCTGCATTCAAAGAGAGTGACCAACTCATTCGCAAGTTCCCTTGGCGATCGTGCGAGGGCCAGATCCTTGCATTCGATGACATACAGCACGTGCGTTTTGAGATTCGCTGCGAGAACATCTATATCGCCGAGACTGCCGAAAGGGTACGCACTTCCTGAGGCTAGTTTTATTTTCTTGACGCGGCGCTTGACCTTCCAACCCCCACCTTGTTCAAGGACATCTGCAACCTCGTCATTAAAAGCCTCGCCTTGCTCGTGGTTCATCTCGCCCATTAGTTGTCGCATCTGCCCAGAGGTGGCACGCAACCTGCCGCCTAGACACAATCGAAGGAAGTAGAGAGCCGCAGCATGGACATGCCTGGGGCCCCACAGAACCTGAATTGCGCCGTCTTGATACCTGTGCAGGAGCGGCCGACGGGCATAAGAAAGGGCGCGATTGAATCTCCAAGGATACAATTCCTGCTCATCGTAGTGGGCCGGAGGAACTAAATAGTCCGCGCGGGGAACGAGTGAGAGCAGTTCCATGAGCCGTCGAGTCTTCTCACCTGACAATTTCAGCTGGTCGCTCAACTGGTCAACTATATTTCGTTGGTCGAAGCAGGCAACTACCGGATTCGCATTCCTCCCGATTCCCACCATTTCCGACATCACTTGAGTTATTTCAGTGACCGTGTGCCCGAACTCAACCATCGCGGCCTGGTCAAGCCGCGCTATAACCTCGGGTTTTTCAGTTTGTGGTTCCGGGTCCTTCCAGTGCCTTTCGAAAACCTCTCTTGCATAATCGACATGGCCGGCGGCAAGTGTCGCCGCGTACGCGGCCTGTGCATTCTCGAACACGTCTCGCTCCAATCCAAGTCTGCCCGATTGAAGGACGGTGACCTTGATGTCGGCTAGCCCGAAGTGGATAAGGTCACTCACCATGCCAAAGTTCACGATGCGAGACGCGATGGCCTGAAGGCGGTCGTAGCTTGCAAGGCTGATCGGCCTTAGGCCTTGCGGAGGCTGCGACGCGACATATTCAATTAGGAAGCGACTTGCTGCAGCCGCGTCGGAGAGCTTCGATGTATCCCCTCGAAGTTGCTTCACAATCTCGTCAGTCGATGGGAAGCAAGCCAGCCGGGTGGGAAGAGTCAGACTCTGGTCGGCCGATCGTTGGACGATCCTCTCATTGTAGGCAATGAGGGTCTCCAGAACTCCCTCGGCTGAGTGAGACGCAACGGACCTCTTGAGCAAGCGGTAGCAAAAATCCACAACCTCTTTCAATATACCGGTGCGATCCACGTCTGCGATCGGCCCCAGGTGCAGGTTCATCTCTTTCTGAAGGAAATCCCCGACCTCGTCGAGAACCTCATTCGTGTCCGCCTCTTGTACCGCACGGAACCTTGGAAGGTCTGCGGCATCAAGCTCGATGTTGGCTCCAGAATCGAGGATCAGGAGCTTTTTCTTCAAGCCTAATGGCGCGTGCCGGTTCAAGGCCTCTTCGATAGCGCCATCCGAGAGAAGAGGGGTGTCGTCTCGCGATAATAGGCCCTTAATACCACCCAAGACTCGACTCATCAATTCTCGTTCACCAGAATTGTCAGGACCAGAGCAGAGGTTAAGAACAGATGGGTCTAACCTGACGTTGATCTCACAACGTGCGGGGTTCGCCGACACGATAACCGTGTGCTCATTCGGTGCCTGAAGACAGTCCGAATGAGAGGCCCAGGGCTTGTCCGGACTGAGTTCCAGCCTGACGACAATCCTGGTGTGAGGGCTCCGAAAGGTTCCCATAGCCCGCTCAATAGATGATGCCAGCTGCCACAGCCAATACCCAATTGTCTCAGCGAACTCAGCATAGAAGCTGTGCAATTCTTTTTGCCTTCCGTTCCCTTCGGCATAGTCGGGGCCGATCACCCAGACCGGCAGAGGGAGCCCTTCCACAAGGAGCTGTACGCGCTTTCCTATGCTTTGGAATGGAACATAAAGAGGCACCTCGCAGGTCCCGTGCAAAGAGCTAACCTCTACTGTGGATCCAGGGGTAATGCTTGGTGCTGCATGCCAATCGCGCGCGCGCAAGACCTCTCGACGCAGGTCACCTGCACCTCCTGGCATAAGGCTGATGAAGTTCGGACGAACATCGTCGGCGAGGTAGTAGCTATGACCGCTTTTTCGGAAATAGAAGTATTCGTCCAGGAAACCAAACGCCTGGACTTTTACTGTCTCCCTGATTCTATTTGCCGCGACGGCGTGCTTCCATATTGCGAGGGGGTCGCCACCTTCCAACAAAAGTACAGTTTCGAGGTCAGCCGCAGTCATCAAGCTCAACCACGAAGCGCGGGGTTCATCTTCACGTGCGATTGCGGCGAAGTGGGCACGCCCGACACCTTGGTGGAGTATCACAGAAAGCAATTCGTTTGGTGCGGTGGGGAGAGAGAACAAACAAGTCTCGATTTCCCTGACACGCCGCACAACTTTGCTGGTCAGCGAGTCATCCCTCCAATGGCCGAAGGGTTCTCCCTGGTCATAGTTGCCGAGAGGGTCTGTTAAGAGGACGACGTACATTGCCTTGTCGTTGTCCAAGTGAAATAGGCCTTCCCTTGCGCATGGCAGTTCGAATCGTCTGGGGAGAAGGTTCACTTTCCTGTGGCCAGTCTTTTCGAGGACGGTGACAACTGTGTCCCAAACAGCGCCGCAGTACCTTATCGCGAGTTCCTCGGTGACACCGAATTGCCCGGCAAGAGATATTATTCTGTGCCTTGCCGCGACGCCTAAGAGGCTGGGGCTGCCTACCACGAACCTGCTGCCCGATCCAATGAGTGGTGTAGCGGCGAGTGGCGGTTCCTTTACCGAGTACGCGTCCAAACAAATGCTTCCCAGCGGCGCTGTCAGGCCGTCCAAGACCTCCACGGGGACACCTTTATCAGCCAAGAGACCTGCGATTTCGGGCATGGCGAAGGTAACAGTCCTTTTCAGGTCTTCGAGGCGACGCGTATCTGGAACGAACACATGTCCACCGGGAGCTGACACAGGCTCGACCCCGCGACGAAATCCAAGTCGTCGGGCGATCTCATTGCTCAACGTCAGGGCTGCCATCAAGATTTCGCGCGATGCCGGAACGAATTCGGCGTTCTGAAAAGGTCTCTGAGTCAAGAAGATCGCTTTCGCCAGATGCCGGAGAATAAAAGTCGGCTCCTCTATTATCCCTGGGAAAACAACGTACGAGCCGTCATAGAATGCGATCTCTTCGGTAAAGGGATTGTCAAAGGGATCTTCTGCGTGTGCGATCCCGCCGTCACCGAGGGGGCTGGTGTTGCACACCGCGGCGAGCTTATTTTTCCCTATCTTCGGGCGACCGTCTGCAGCAGACAGCGACGCAGCCACATGAGCGAGAGTTTCTAGGCGGATGCTACGATCAGCATTCTGGGGGATCAACTGAAGGGCTGCCGCAGCCGAAACCAAATCGAAGGGGTCGTATACGGAGAGCTTCCTAGCCAGACCAAGGAGCGGGTTTTCAATGGCATCATCAGATCGCATCGGCCAACCTCGGCCCACTTCTCTGAGTATAACTCCGGTCAGCAAGCTATGCGCCGCGCGTTCCGGGATGTGGGCCGTTGGGCCAACGCGTTGCTAGGGCGCGGGTTTCTGGCTGCGGGCTCCGCAGACTTTCTCTTTTATGTATCTGCCCCACGAACAGGGGCAACATCTCTGTCACCGCGTCCTATCCATGGCCGGTTCTGGCTTCTTAACGTTGGCACCCGATGCATTGGGGTGCCCTCTGCATGGGGGCCTCAGCCTTCGACACAGGCAGGAGTGCCTGTGCCACCATCTCACGGCCTGTTCCTGAGGGCTTTTTCCACCGCTTCCGGGTTTCTATCCATCACCGTCTAATAAGCATGCACCGCGCTTTCCGGACGGCTGCGCCCTTGCTTAAAAGCAGTGACCAGTGACGAGTGACCAGGGACAAGAAACCGGTAAACTCCTCCGGCTGACGACGTCAAAAAGCGAGCGGCGCGTGATATTATTCAGGTAGGGCAATGGGGGGGTGCGGCGATGAGCGTGCTCAGTGAGGTAAACCCGACACGAATGGGCGAATTCTGCCAGAAGTGGAAAATTGCCGAGCTCGCCCTATTCGGCTCGGCCTTGCGGCCGGACTTTGGCCCCGCGAGCGACGTCGACGTGCTCGTGACATTTGCACCGGACTCCCATCCCAGCCTGTTTGATTTGGTCCAGATGGAGAAAGAGCTCAAAGAAATCTTTGCTCGCGAGGTGGATCTGGTAAGCCGGCGAGGCCTTGAAAATAGCCGGAATTACATCCGGCGAAAGGCCATATTGGATTCGGCACGGGTTTTCTATGCTGCGTGACGTTGCCTATCTGCTGGACATCCTGGAAGCCGCTAAACTGGCTGCCTCTTACGTCTCCGCAAAAACCAAGGAAGAATTCGTTTTGGACACCCAGTGCCAGGACGCGGTTATCCGGCGCCTGGAAATCATTGGCGAGGCCGCCCGCCGAATCTCGGATGAAACGCGAGCCAAGCTGCCTAATCTTCCCTGGTCGGCGATGATCAACATGCGGAATCTGATGATCCATGAATATGACCACGTGGATCTCGCCGTGGTTTGGGACACCGTCCAAAACCATCTCCCCGCCCTGATACAGTCCATCGCACCACTGGTGCCCCCACCAGAGAGCCCTTAGCAAACGTGCCGGGCGGCGCCCCGAGGCATGGGGGCGCCCCACGAACCCGGACAACATCTCTGTCACCGCGTCCCATCCGTGGCCTGTTCGGGCTTCTTAAGGATCGCCAACATGAAGGGTCCGCCGCGGCGGATCGGCTCCAGCCGCAAATCCGAAGAGGACGTTCCTGCTTCTTTGGGAAAATGGAGCTATAGACATGGCAGGAGGGGGGCGGTAGACTGAGGTTGACCGTGGAAAGTGAAGGAAGGGAACAGCATGGCCATCACTCTGAACCTGCCACCCGAGGTCGAAGCGAGTTTGGCAGCCCAGGCGAGAGCCCTCGGCTTGCAACTCAATTTCTACGTCCAAACCTTGCTGGAACAGCAGGCCGGCATGGGGCGTACGGAGCAAACCATAGACGTGGAGCAATTTGAGGCCGAACTCGATGCCCTGGCCCAGGGCTCCGATCAACTACCGTACCTGCCGCCTGCGGCTCTGACGCGTGAGACCTTCTACCAGGACCACGATTAATCCCCGGCTTATTGTACCTAGCTGATACCAACATCCTATTGCGCCTCATCAAATCGAACGACCTGGAATTTCCGCTGGTTCGCAGGGCTGTCCACGCACTTAAGGCGCGCGGCGAACGACTCTGTTATGTCCCCCAAAACATCGTTGAGTTCTGGAACGTCTGCACCCGGCCAGCCGACCGGAACGGATACGGCCTCTTGCCGCGTGAGGCGGATGAACGCGCCCGGCGAGTGGAACGCGCCTTCACCCTATTACCCGAAAACGAACTCATCCACCCCGAATGGCGGCGATTGGTATCAGATCACGCGGTTTCCGGAGCGCAGGTACACGATGCGCGATTGGTCGCCGCGATGCACGTCCACGGGGTCACGCATCTGCTCACCTTAAACGTCCGCGACTTCGCGCGCTATCCCGGTATCACGGTTGTACATCCGCAGACGCTTCAGTAGTATCGCCGAGCTGTGGCAGGGCGAGCGCAGCCCTTCGATCTGGCCGGTTGCCCTTCAAGTTGTGGATTGCGGCTTACTCCGGTACAATCAGATGGAGGTGAAAGGCATGGCGACGGAGACGATCACAATTCAGGTAGACCGCGAAGCGGCAAGAGCATACAAGGCCGCGCCGGCTGCCGATCAGAGGAAGATGGGGGCGCTCCTCAGCCTTTGGTTGAAAGACGTGGCCATGGCGGAACCCGCAGCTTTAAAACAAATGATGACCGATCTCAGCAAAAAGGCCCGCGACCGCGGCCTCACGCCGGAGATACTGGAAAACCTTTTGAAAGAAGCGTAGCTTGCGCTTCGTCTTTGACACCAACGTCCTAATCAGCGCAGCCCTTTCCGACGAATCGACGTCGCGCCGCGCCTTCGACCATGCCTTGGACCGCGGCACAATCCTACTCTCTTTACCTGTCGTGGCAGAACTTAGTCAGGTGCTCACCCGGGACAAATTCCGTCCCTACGTCACCGAAGATGAAGCGAGGCAATTTCTCGCCGTGCTTGCCGGGGCATCCCAATGGGTGGAGATTGATGTTCGAATCAGCAGCTGTCGCGACCCCAGCGATAACAAGTTCCTTGAGCTCGCGGTGAGTAGCCGTCTTCGATGGCTGTCCCAATGTCGACCTCCTGCGAAACGAGAATCAGTCCGGGGCTTGGTTGTGTTGCCGTGAATCGGGTGAAGTATGTCGGCATAGTTCCGCGGTCGTGTGATATCAAAATCCTATTTTTACGGGCAGCGATGGCAAGAACCTCCGGGTCAGGCCGGCCGATTACGCCACCTTGCGCCGCGGTTTGAAAGTCGATCGTGGGTTCTCGCCGGAGAAGGCCCAGAACAATTTTTTGGTTGAATTCCGCGTCAGCCAAAAAACGCGGCTTCATGGGCGGGAACTCGGCATGGAACGGCGCGCCGCTTCCAGCTTGGCATACAGGGCTGGGTTCTTGCGGCGAGACTCTTCGCGCATCCGCTCGAAGTCCACCCGCCCCTTCTGAAGGTACGCATCAATCGTTTGCTGGTGTGCCAGATAAAATGCAATGGCGCCGTACGCTTGCTCCAAACTCAGTGCCGGAAATGATTCGACGATGCCCTCCGGGGACTCGCCGCGCAGAAAGGCATACACGACTGAATCGAGCGAAACTCGGGTGCCGGAAACGTAGTAGCCACCTTCGCGCTGTTCGACGTATTGATTTTCCATGCCAGACCTCTTGCCTCTATTATAACCTGTTTGGGGATTCGCCGCGAGATACGGCTAAACTGGCGAATAGGTGACACCCCGATGTATCGGGGTGCCCTCACCTTCTGCCATTGACACGCCGACCGCGCAACGGTATTGTCTGCATCCGCAAGGACGGACATAAACAAAGGGGGGAACGCACATGGCACGCAAGATACGCAGGAGTCGGAATTCCTCTCAAGGTGAGAGCAGTCGACGGGATTTCTTGAAGAGCGCGACGACGGTGGCCGCCGGCCTGGTGGCGCCCAAGGCGCTCGAGGCGGAAACCGCTGACCTGCTGCCCACGGTCATGCTGGGTCCGCATCGCGTGACCCGGCTGATCGTAGGCGCCAACCCCATTTATGGCTATTCCCATTTCAACAAACAGTACGACCAACACATGCGCGAGTGGTTTACCGATGAGCGCATTGTCAAATTACTGCTCGACTGTGAGAAAGCCGGGATCAACACCTGGCAGTATAGTTTCAATTACGACCAGAAGCGGCAAATCCCCAAGTTGCGTGCAGCGGGGTGCAAGTTACAATTCATCTGCCTGGCCGCCTCCTGGCACTACGACGAAAAGATGGGGCGGACGCCGGAAGAGGTTCTGGATGGGACCATCAAGTGCGCACAGGCCGCGGCGCCGTTTAAACCCATTGGTATCGCCTTCCATGGCGGCGCCACTGACATCCTCTACCGGGCGGGGAAGATCGACCTGCTCAAGACCTATATCAACAGCGTTCACGACCTGGGAATCCTGGCGGGCATCTCCACCCACAATCCCAAAATCCTGGAAACGCTTCATGAAAAGGGATTCGCGAACGACTTCTACATGACGGGACTGCACTATCTCACCCGGCACCCTGAGGATTGGATGCGAGATATTGGAACCCTTCCCCTGGGCGACGGCTTTATCGACTCCGACCCGCCCAAGATGGCCGAGGCCGTCCGCAAGGTGAATAAACCCGCGCTCGTTTATAAAGTCCTGGCGGCAGGCCGCAAATGCGGGTCAGAAGAGCAGAAGCGCCAAGCCATCAAATGGGCATATCAGAACATCAAGCCGACGGATGCGACAATTATCGGCCTTTATCCGCGATATTCCGACCAAGTAACCGAAACCACGAAAATGGTGCGCGAGGTTCTGGCGTAAAGGCAAGTGACGAGTGATGAGTGATGAGTGACGAGCGAGCTAAAGATGAAAATCGAAACTAGAAACTCGAAACTCGCCGCGATTTTCGAGCTTCAATTTTCGAGTTTCGTCCCTTGTTGGCTCTTCACTCTTCACTCGTCACTGCCTTTCACCCTTCTTCAAGATGCGAGGAATCAGGAGTGGGGAGCACATCCCGGTCGCCAGCAAACCAGACATACAGGGTCGGCAGCAAGAAGATACTCATGACCAGATCTGAAATCAGACCCCCCACGATGACGATGGCAAAGGGCCGCTGGGAGTCGGAGCCAATGGCGTGTGACATAGCCGCAGGCAGCAGGCCTAAGGTTGCCACCAACATGGTCATCATAATGGGGCGGAGCCTCAAAACCGCGCCCTCAATCGCCGAGTCCCCTATCGAGTGACCTCGCGCCCGGCGCTGGTTGATGTATTCGAGCATAATCACGCCGGTCTGGACGGAGACACCAAACAGCGCTAAGAATCCTACGCCCGAGGAAACGCTGAGGTTGGTGCCCGTGACCAACAGGGCCATGAGACCACCGAAGGGGGCTATCATGACGGCGGTTTGAATCAGCAGCGCCCACTTGAACGATTTGAACATCGTGTAGAGGATGATGAAAATCAGCAGGACCGTGATCGGCACGATGACGAATAGGCGAGCTTCGGCGCGTTTTTCGCTTCGGTATTCTCCCTCCCAGTCGATGTGATAACCCCGCGGCAGTTGAACCTGCGCATTGACCTTTTTGATCGCTTCCTCCACGGTGCTGCCGAGGTCGCGCCCCCGCACGCTATACTTGATGGCGACAAAGCGTTCGTTCCCTTCGCGGTAAATTTCCGAAGCACCCTCCCGTTCTTCAATGGTGCAGAGCTGCTTCAGTGATACTCGTTCGCCCGTGGGCGAGAGCAAGCGAATATTCTCCAGTGCTTCCCGGTTGTCACGGTACTGGGGGAGATACCGCATCACGAGGTCGTAGCGTTGCTCATCTTGCAGAACCTGGGTTAGAGCATTGCCTCCGACGGCCGTCTGGATGGCATCCTGCACATCCGCGACGTTGATTTGATAACGTGCGGCTTGCTGACGGTCCACTCGAAAGTTTTCATTCGGTTGGCCCAGGGCGCGAAAAACCCCCAGATCCTCAATCCCTTTGACAGTGCGCATAATGCTGACAATCTGGTTGGCCTTGGCCTCCAAGACCTTCAGATCTTCACCGTAGACCTTGGTGGCTAGCTCTCCCTTTACTCCGCTGACCGCCTCTTCCATGTTGTCTTCAATCGGTTGAGAAAAACCCCAAACGGCGCCGGGGATTTTTTCCAGTTGGCGATTCATGGCGGCGATCAACGCATCCTTGTCCTGGTGAAATACCGGGCGCCATTCTTCTTTGGGTTTCAGGCCCACGAAGTATTCCGTGTTGAAGAATCCCGTCGTGTCCGTTCCATCGTCCGGGCGTCCTACTTGGCTGGTGGTTTCCGTAACCTCGGGGAAAGAGGCCAGCAACACGCGAGCCTGATTCGCCACCCGGATACCCTCGCTTGGGCCGGTGCTGGGCGCCAGAGTGCCGCGCACCCAGAGCGCACCCTCATCCAAGTGCGGCAGAAACTCTGAGCCGATTACCCCGCTCGTGGCTAGATAGATCGCGAGGAGCACGCTTAGCCCAGCCAGCCCGACCGTCAGGGCACGGTGATGAATAGCCCATCGGACGCCTATGCGGTAGCGGTCTGTGAGGAAGCTTACGAGAGGATTACGCCATTCGCGCGCGCCCTTCTGGAACAGGAAACTGGTCAGCACCGGCGCCACCACGATGGAGAAAAGCAACGCGCCCAGCAGCGCGAAGGCAACGGTCCACGCCATGGGTTTGAATAGGCGGCCCTCGACTCGCTGCAAGGTGAAAATAGGAATGTAGGCTGTAATGATGATGGCGATCGCGTAGAAGACCGGCCGCTGAACTTCGTGAGCGGCGGCGCGAATTCGTTGCTCGACGGTACCCGGCTCGCGCCGGTTTAAGTGGCGAACGATATTCTCGACCATCACTACCGCGCCGTCCACCACCATGCCGAAATCCAACGCGCCGAGCGACAGCAGATTGGCCGGAATATGCTTAAGGTCCAGACAGATCGAGGCGAATAACAAGGAAAAGGGGATGGTGAGGGCCACAATGAGCGCCCCCCGGGCATTTCCGAGAAAGAGAAAGAGCACGACGATAACCAGGATCATGCCTTCCCCCAGATTGTGCAGCACCGTGTGGGTGGTGAAGTGAATGAGGTCGGTACGGTCGATAAACGGGACGATTTTCACTCCCGCCGGTAAGATGCGGTCGTTCAATTCCTGCACTTTAGCTTCCAGCCCCTTGAGCGCGGTCTCGGTGTCGGCGCCTTTGCGCATCGGGACCCACGCTGAAACTACATCATCGTTGTCAATGATCTTTCCGTCCGCGCGGTGAATCGCCCGGCCGAACTGGCCAAGGCGGATCTTGGGGCCTTGCGCCACCACGGCGATATCCTTCACTCGCAGCGGTGCCCCGGCCTTGGTCACGAGGACCGTGTTTTCGATGTCTTGCACATTCCTGACCAGGCCCACTTCACGAATGTTGATCTGTTGCAGACCCGCCTCGATGAAGCTTCCGCCAGCATTGACGTTGTTATTGGTGATCTGTTGCTCCACTTGGGCAAGGCTCAGGCCGTAAGCAATCAGCTTATTGGGGTCGACACGAACCTGATACTCGCGAGTGGGACCGCCGAAGCTGGCGACGTCCACGATGTCGGGAGCGGCCTTGAGGTTTTTTTCCACCACCCAGTCTTCGAGCGACTTCAACTCCATAACATCGTACTGAGGGTTGGAATTGTACAGGGTGAAGAAGTAGATTTGGCCGACGGGGCTCCAGTCGGTGCCCAATTGGGGTGACACGCCTGACGGCAAGGTAACTTGCGAAAGCCGCTCCAAAACCCTCTCGCGGTCCCGGAAGTTCTCCTCTTCGTCATCAAAGATCAACTTCAGATCGGAGAGTCCGAAAAGAGAAAACGAACGGAGATGCACCACATGGGGAATGCCGTTCATTATAACTTCCAGGGGAATCGTGACCTGTTGTTCAATTTGTTCCGCCGAGATTCCCGGCCACTGGGTGATGATTTCCACATAGTTGTCGGCCACGTCGGGGTAGGCTTCGACGGGGAGCTTATGGAATGAAACGATGCCCCAGGCGAACAACAGAAGCGCAAAGGCTAGCACCAGCAGGCGGTTGTTCAGGGCGAAGTCGACGACGCGCCGTATCATTTACTGCTCCACCGTGGACTGAAGATCCAGGGCATTCATCACCACCTGCTGACCCGGTTTAAGGCCCGAGATGATCTCCTGCTGCTGGCTGGGGGTTGCCGGAAGCATCCTGCCGGTCACCACTTCGACGCGCCGGAAGCGGCCATGGTCCACAGGTTCGTATACCCAATTGCGGTCGTGCAAGTGCAGCACTGCGGTGGCGGGAACGGTGGCAAAGGCTTCTTTCTTGGGGCCATAGAAAGTTGCGGTGGCAAACATGCCGAGCCGCAACATTCCGGGATTCTGAACTTCCAGGCGGACCTTCGCCGTGCGGAGATTGGGGTCGAGAATGGAGCTGATATTGCCGATCCGGCCCCGAAGAGTCTGGTCCGGGTACGCGTTCAAATGGATGTCCGCATACTCACCGAGCCGAACAAACGGAAGGTCGTTCTCGTAGACATCGCACAGAATCCAAACATGTGAAAGGTCGGAAATCGTGAAGGCATTCGGTGAGGCCAAGCCTTGTGTTCCTGCTGCGGCAGTTACTTGCTGGTCGGTAATCACTCCAGAGGCGGGAGCGCGGATTTCGACAATCGCCGACGGGTTATGGAGGTCTGCTCCGAGGATTTGAAGGTGATTCAGCGTGGTCTTAACAGTGACCTTGGCCTTGGCTTCCGTGTCCTCGGCGACTTGGAGATCGTTCTGGGCAGTAGCGCCATGTTCATATAAGAGTCTCGCGCGATTGAGTTGCGTGTCCGCCAGAGTTTCATCCGCCACCGCTTGCTGGTAGTCGGAAAATGCCTGTGAAATGTCCTGGCTTTGCACACGCATCAGGAGTTGCCCTTTCGTCACTGCGTCGCCAAGCCGGGCGTGGATATCCACGATGCGTCCGGAGGCGAGCGAAACCACCGGGATGTTTCGTGAAACGTCGGGGCTGACGGTGCCGGTTACCTGTAACTCCGGGGCGGCCTCGTACTTCCCCGCGGTGGCCAAGGTAAACTGCTCGGGATGATCTACGGCGAATGCGCCACCATCCTGTTCCTGCTCGACTTGCGCGGGAGGCGGCGCATCGGACGCATCATTTGCCTTCCCTCCGCTCTTGCAACTTGACAAGAGAATGGCCGCAAAGCTGATGCTCAATGCGAGAGCTGCCTTGATGTAGGTTCGACTTTTCGTAAGCCACCTTCCCTAATCGCTGGACCACACTGTTTGCCCCATCTGGGCAGCCGCGGTGGTCGGATCAATTGTATCTTTTGCAGCACCATTTATTTCGCGAATGCATTTTTGGCGAGGGCCGCTGGTCGGGGCGGAACATCGGTTAATCCGGCTTGGTGGTTCGCCGATGGCGTCCTGGGCCGACCCATGGTGGCTTCCGCTATCACGGTTGCGATATTCAAGCAGATAGCCACTCGTCCCGAGCCGTCTGTTGGAATCTCTTAAACGTTGGAAGGAGGTGAGCGACCTTCGTACGCCAAAATCAGAGTGAGGCAGCGAAGATGTGTTTCAACCAGGACGACCGTACCCGAGGACCAAGGCAGAGCAGCAGCCGAAGAAGCGGCGCAGGGTACGGCCGCTATGGAGGAAGAGCTACCGGTGCGCAGGCACCCTTGCACCATATTCCGGGCTTTCATGACCGAACGGGATGAATCTTCCATAGCCGCCTGCTCAGCATGCAGGTCGTCGGTCAGGGAAATGACTGGAAAGAGCAGGACCAAGGCGCAGGCCAGAGCCACAATTCCAAAGGACTTGCCGTGGCCACGGCCCGTGGGCGCGCCCCTGTACCTTTCGGGACGCCAGAAGAGGAAGGCACCGATGACAACCAGCAGCCAGATTGTGTTCAGCAGCACTTCCATATGCCGAATAAACTCTACCATGCAGATTAACCAGGAACAGGCTTCGACGCCGGCTCTTGCCTGCCGGAACAGAACCATCTTATCACCTTTTCGATGCAGTAGCTTTTCAACCCGTTGGCTACTAAGAAGTTGGGGTCCGTCCACAAGATCAATCAAACTTGCTTGGAGAAAGGGTGCAAGGGTGGTACTCTAGCCCTTCTCAGGGTGTAGCTTCGACAAACCAATTGAAAGCAAACCCGGTCACCAGAGGAGGGCATTATGAAACGCAGGGACTTCCTTAAGACAACGGCCTTGGGTGTAGGCGCTGCCTGGGCGGGGATGACTCCGCTCGTGAGTTTGGCGGCGGAGCAAAGCGCGCGCTTTAGCGCGTCGGACATTGTGGTGCTGGGAAAGACAGGAATTCATACCAGCCGCCTGGCATGTGGAACGGGCACCGTCGGTGTGGACCACCACTCCCACCAAACGGCCTTGGGAATCCAAGGACTGAGCGACCTCCTCTGGCGGGGTTATGACCATGGGCTGCGGTTTTATGACACGGCGGACCAATATGGCTCGCATCCCCATGTGGCGGAGGCGCTGAAGCACGTCCCGCGCGAGAAAGTTACCATCATGACCAAGTCCTGGGCCCGTGAGCCGGACCAGATGCGCGCGGACGTCGACCGCTTCCGTCAAGAGTTGAATACGGATTACATCGACCTGCTGATGATGCACTGCCTGACGGAAGAGAATTGGTCAGAACGATTCCGCCCCACCATGGATGTCCTTTCTGAGATGAAAGAGAAGGGAATCATCCGCGCCCACGGCTGCTCCTGCCATAAAATTGAGGCCTTGCGCTTGGCCGCCCAGTCGCCTTGGGTGGATGTCATCCTCTCGCGCATCAATCCCATCGGCTCGCATATGGATGCCGATCCCGACACCGTCAAGGCCACCTTGGCCCAGGGACGCGCCAACGGGAAGGGAATCATCGGCATGAAGATTTTAGGCCAGGGCGACATGCGCACTCGCCAGGATGAAGCACTGAAGTATGCTTTCTCGCTGGGAATTCTGGACGCGTTCACCATCGGCGCGGAAAGCGCCGCCGAACAGGACGACTTGCGCCGCAGGATTGAGGCGGTGAATGCGTGAGAACGCTAGGATAGCTGAACCACGCGACGCTCTTAGCCCTTCAATGGCGCGGCAAGGTGCCTATTGCTGCCAGCCGCCGCCCAGCGCACTGTAAATCTGCACCAGGGAGAGCATCTCATTCAGCCTCGCCTGGGACAGAGCCAGCTCGGCTGCCAGGTAATTGGTTTCATTGGTCAGGACCTCGAGATAAGCGGTCGAGCCACCATCGTAGCGGACGTGCGCCAGCCGGGCGGAGTCCTGCGCGGCGGAGGCCAAGAGTTCTTGCTGTTCACGGCCCTCGCGGGTCTTTTGGTAAGTCACCAACGCGTCGGAAACATCCCGAAACGCACTCTGGATTGTTTGCTGGTACACCAGCAAGGTTTGTTGCTGTTGGGCCTCGGCCAGCCGGACGTTGGCCTGAAGCATGCCCGCGGTAAAGATTGGCTGGGTAACGGAAGCGGCAAAATTCCAAGCGCCGGCAGGCTTCGTAAACAGGTCGGTCAAGGCGGAGCTAATGAAACCGGCGGTCCCCGTCAGGGAAATAGACGGGAAGTAGGCGGCCCGCGCCACCCCGATCTGGGCATTGGCGGCGATCAATTGCAGCTCAGCCTCGTGAATGTCGGGACGGCGTTCCAGCAATTGGGAGGGCAGTCCGGCGGGAACCGCCGGCGGCCGCACCTGTTCAGTCAGGCTGTGCCCCCGCGCGATGGGGCCCGGGTATTGTCCCAGGAGGAAGCGGAGGTAGTTCTCTTCCTGTTCACCCTGCCGCTCAAGATCCGGGAGGGTGGCCGAGGCCACGTAGACCAGTTGCTCCGCCTGCCGCACGTCCACCATCGAGGCAGCCCCGTGATCCGCCAGGAGCTTGGTCAGTCGCAAGGATTCCTGCCGGGAGGCGAGAGTGCGCTGGGTGATATCGATCTCCAAATCAAATGCCCTAAGCCGGAAGTAGGCGCTGGCAACATTCGCAACTAGCGTGCTGACCACGGCGCGCTTTCCCCACTCGGTCTGGGCCAGATTGGCGCGAGCCGCTTCCGTTGCCCTCCGGTACTTCCCCCAGAAGTCGATGTCCCAAGACGTACCGCCCCCCAACTGAAGATAGTCCCAGCGATAGGGAGGGGAATAGGGGCTGGAGGGCTCCCGCTCGCTCGTGCCGCCTACTCCCACCCCGGCCAACGGGTACTGATTGGAGCGCACGATGCGGAGCTGAGCTTGCGCCGCCAGCACGCGTTCCGCGGCGATACGCACATCATAGTTCTGTTTAAGCGCCGTCCGAATAAGCGACTGAAGCTGGTCATCCTGGAAAACCGTCCACCATTGAGCATCTCCCAGCGATTCGGAGGAAGCAGCCCCCGGAGCGGTGGCCGGCACTCCCCGATATGCCCCCGGAATGTCCGTTTTGGGACGCTGGTAATTCGGTCCCACCGTGCAGGCAGACAGCAGAAAGAGCAGAAGCGAAATGGAATAGCCCCTTGCCAAGCGGCTCATGCTAGCTGCCCCCCTTTCGGTCACCGGCTGCCGGTTGCGGTATGGGGTGACGGCTCAGCCGTAAAGAGAGGCCCTCGAACACGGCAAAAGTAACCGGGATCAGGAAAATGGCGATCAAGGAGGCGGCCGACATGCCACCGATCACCACCGTTCCCAGAATGCGGCGCCCCACCGCACCGGACCCTTGCGCCGTCCAGAGCGGAACGCAACCCAGGATGAAGGCGAAAGAAGTCATCAGGATGGGGCGCAGGCGAAGGCGGGCTCCGTCCAAGGCGGCCTCCACCGTGCTCTTCCCCTTTTCGTGTTCGAGTTTGGCGAATTCCACAATGAGGATGGCATTCTTGGCGGTCAGGCCGATGAGCATCACCATGCCGATCTGCGTGTAAACATCGTTCTCAAAGTGGCGCAGCATGAGCGCCAGAAACGCTCCGGCCACGGCGATGGGCGTGCCCAGAAGGACGCTGAAAGGCAGGGACCAGCTTTCGTACAAGGCCGCCAGGATGAGGAAGACAAACATCAGCGACAGCCCGAAGACCGCCGTGGCCGGAACCCCCTGCGCGGCTTTCTGTTCCTGAAACGACATGCCCATGTAGTCAAAGCCCATCTCTCGGGGCATGGTCTGGGCGAAGACTTCTTCCATGACTTTCATGGCCTGCCCCGAGCTGATTCCCGGAGCAGCGGTGGCGTTGACCTGCGCCGCGTTGTATTCGTTGTAGCGCATGAGGAACTCGGGGCCGGTGAGGGTTCGAAGGTTGGCCAAGGTGCTGAGGGGCACCCGGTCGCCACGGGGATTGGTCACATAAAACTGGCCTATGTTGCTGGCATCGGCGCGATAGCTACCTTCCGCTTCCAGGTAAACCTGCCATTGGCGGCCGAAGCGGTTAAAGTAGTTCACCAGGTAGCCGCCCATGAAGGCTTCAAGCGTTTGGTACACCTCGGCAATATCCACCTGTTGGCGCAGCACTTTCTCGCGGTCCACATCCACGTAGATTTGTGGCACATGGGCGGCGTAGGTGGCGACGACGCGCGCCAGTTCCGGCCGCCGCTGCGCCGCCGTCACAAACCGTTCCAGGTTATCGGCAAAGAAATCCCCGCCCGTCCCCGACCGGTCTTCCAGCACAAAATTCACGCCCCCCGCCGCTCCGATGCCCGGAATGGCAGGCGGCGAAAAGGCAAAGCAAGTGCCTTCGCTCACCTGCGCCAAGTCCCGATTCAGCCGCTGTTGGATAGCCTGGGCCTGCTGCTCGGGCGTCCGGCGCTCGTCCCAGTCTTTGAAGCGCACGAAGAAGATGGCGTCGTAGGTACTCTGGGTCCCGCTCAGGATGCTGAATCCCATAATGGAAGTGATGCTCTGCACTCCCTCCACTTTCTCGACGATGTCTTCGACTTTCCGCACCGCCGCTGCCGTGCGCTGCAACGACGCGCTTCGAGGCAGGGTCAGCGTGATCATCAGGTAGCCCTGATCTTCTTCGGGCAGGAAGGAAGTCGGCAGTTTCCTTCCCATGGCCACGCCCAGAACGGCGACCAGGGCCAGGAACAGCAGGCTGAAAGCGGACTTGTGAATGAGCACGCGGGAAAAGCTGATGTACCCATTCCGCGACCGCCCGAACACCCGGTTAAACCCGTCGAAAAACCAGCCAAGTGGACCACGGGTGTGGTGGCGTGGCTTCAGAATCAGCGCGCAGAGCGCGGGGCTCAACGTGAGCGCGTTGAAGGCGGAGAAGATCACCGAGATCGCGATGGTCACGGCGAACTGCTGGTAGAGCCTGCCCGTGATTCCCGGAATGAACGCCGTGGGGACAAAAACCGCGGCGAGGATCAGGGCAATGGCAATCACCGGCCCGGAGACCTGCTGCATCGCCAGCAGAGTGGCGTCACGTGGCGTCATCCCCTCATCGATATGGTGCTCCACGGCCTCCACCACTACGATGGCGTCGTCCACGACCAAGCCGATGGCCAGGACCAATCCGAACAATGAGAGCGTATTGATCGAAAACCCCAGCAACGGGAAGACGACGAAGGTCCCAATGAGTGAGACCGGCACGGCCAACAAAGGAATCAGCGTAGGACGCCAGCCCTGGAGGAAGATGTAGACGACGAGAATCACCAGCAACAGGGCTTCAAACAGCGTGATCAGGATTTCATGAATTCCGGCGCTCACCGCTTTGGTGGTGTCCACACCAATTTCGTACTCCACGTCTTTGGGCAGCCGCTTCGCCAGTTCTTCCAGCTTGGCGCGAACTCCCGCGGCGGCGGAGAGCGCATTCGAGCCCGGCAGTTGGTAAATGCCGATGGCGGCGGCGGGCACGCCGTGGAAACGCGCATCGAAGCCGTAGCTTTGCGCGCCCAACTCCAGGCGCGCCACATCCTTGAGCCGCAGAGTCGAGCCGTCGGGATTGGCGCGCAGCACGATTTCACCGAATTCCTCGGGCGTCACCAGGCGTCCTAGCGAACGCACGGTGTAGGTGAACTCCTGGCCCTGGGGTACCGGTTCGCCGCCGATTTGCCCCGAGGGATTGATGGTGTTCTGCGCCTCGACGGCCGCCACAATCTGCGGCACCGTAACCCCCAGCTTGGCCAACTGATCCGGCTTCACCCAGATGCGCATCGCGTATTGGCCGCCGAACACCTGCACGCGCCCCACGCCCGGCACGCGCGAAAGCTCATCCACGTAGTTGATGTAGGCGTAATTGGTCAGGAAGTTCCGGTCGTACGTCGCGTGCGGCGAATAAAACGAAATGACCATCATGGCCGCCGCGCGCGACTTCATCACAATGACCCCGGTCGTATTCACCATGGCCGGCAACTGCGGCGTCGCCTGCGAAACCCGAAGCTGAGTCAAAATCTGGTCGATGTTCGGGCTGGTCGTGACGTCGAAATTCACCGTCAGCACCGAGTTGCCCGCATTGTCGTTGGTGGAGTACATGTAGTTCATGTAGTCTACACCGCTCATCAAGCTCTCGATGGGAGTGGCGACGGACTCCATCATGGTGCGGGCGTCGGCCCCCGGGTAGATGGCGCGCACCTGAATTTCGGGGGGAATAATTTCCGGAAACTGGGAAATCGGCAGGGTCAGCATGGCCACCGCGCCCACGATGACCATCAAAATCGAAATCACCATGGCGACGATGGGGCGGTTGATAAAGAACTTGGACATTAACGGCTTCCTTCCGGCCCCGGTGTTTCCAGCGTGGGCGCTACCGTCATGCCATCACGTACTTTGGAGGTGCCCTCCGCCACCACGGCTTCGCCCGCAGCCAGCCCCTCGTTGATGACCCACAACGCCCCCACGCGGTCTCCCACCTTCACCTTACGAACGAAAATGCTGTTTTGCGCCGTCACCACGGCCACTTCGTACGTTCCCTGAAGCTCCGTCACGCAGCGTTGCGGAACCAGAACCGCTCCCTGCCGCACGCCCAGCAGCGCCCGCACGCGCCCAAACTGCCCCGGGCGAAGAATGTTCCCCGGATTGGGAAACGCTCCCACCACCCGAATCGTGCCGGTCTGCGGATCCATCTGCCGGTCGGTGAAGATAACCTGCCCCTTGTGCGGGTAAGTCGACCCGTCCGAGAGAATCAAGTCCAGCGCCAGCGAACCGGAGGCGCTCAGCAAATCCCCGGCTGAGTTTTTCGTTGGCAGCTTGGAAGTAAATTGCAGGTACTCCTGCTCGCTGATGGGGAAATAGACTTTGATGGGGTCGAGCTGGGAAACCGTCGTCAGGACGGCCGCGGGCGAAACCAGGTTGCCCATCTGGGTGGTGGCAATTCCCGCGATTCCGTCCACCAGGGAACGGACGCTGGTGAATCCCAGGTTCAGTTGCGCCTGCTCGACTGCCGCTTCAGCCGCCTGAATAGCGGCTTGTGCCTGCATTTGTGCAGCCATTTCGATGTCAAGCTGGCTCTGCGCGATGGCCCGCTCTTTCACCAGGGGCGTGTCGCGCTTCACATTGAGGTCGGCTAAATAGAGTTGCGCCCGTGCCTGGGCCAGTTGGCCTTTGGCTTGGTCCAGCACCGCCTGAAACGGCCGCGGGTCGATTTCGAAGAGCACATCACCCTTGTGGACGTAGGAGCCTTCCTGGTAATTCTGGCGGATGAGATACCCACTCACCTGGGGCTGAATCTGGGCGTTTACGTAGCCCTCCAGGGTTGCAACCCATTCGGCGTGGACGGGCACATCCATTTGGATTGCCTTCACCACTGCTACCGGCGCGGGTGGTGCTGAGGCAGCAGCCGGCGGCTTCAGACCACCGCAGCTCGAGCCCGTCAACACCACGGCTGTCAACACGGCCACGATCAGGCCGACGCGCATCCCGACATTCGTCCTGCCGAAGGTCTTGGATACTGCGGGGGAGGCAGCCGGTGGCAAGACATGAGGACTGGACCGTTCTGACTGGTGCCGAAAAACAAAGTCCATGTTCATCAATTTCCACACCTTTTCTTGACAACACACAGGCAATCAAATCCGACATTTTGACTGAGCTTACGAAGCTGCCTTCCGCCTCCTTCAGTCAAGCCCGTATTTATAAATCAATTGATTGATACAATTCAATCCCTGTTTTATAATCGCCGGCGTGCGGCGGGGGATCCCCGTGAAACCGAAGCGAATGATGTCCACCGGAACCCGGCCTACCAGCGACCGCGGCGAGGCAACGCGGCAACGCCTCCTTGAGGTGGCTATCCAAGTCTTCGCGGCGCGCGGCTTCGATGGGGCCCGCACTCGGGATATCGCCGAGGCGGCCAAGACGAACCTTGTCTCGATTGCGTACTATTTTGGGAGCAAACAAGGACTTTACGATGCCGCGGCACTGCTCGTGGCAGCTCGTTTGGCAGCTCACGAGGGACCTCTGGTCCAACAGGCACGGACGTCAATGTCTCGCCCGAAAATCACACACCAGGAGTTGGTCGAGATTCTCTGCACGATGATGGGCAACTTTCTCAGAATCCTGCTTGGCCATTCGCTGCCCGACTATTATGGCAAGTTCGTCAGCCAGGCAGCAGCCGGACCTCCCCGAGCCTTTCGCTTGCTAAATCGCCCGCTCGCACCGCTGAGGGACACGCTGGCCGAAGTGATTGCCCGCCTTACCGGAGAATCCCCAACCTCATCTTATACTCGGGTGCGGGCACTGACGATTATCGGGACCTGTGTTTATTTCCGCCGCGACCGTTCCGCCGTACTGCACGCGCTGAAATGGAAGCAGCTCGGAGCGAAGGAGATCAAGATGATCGAAAAAGCCATTCGGGCGGGTATTCGGGCCATGTTCTCCCGATGAGGGATGGATTACTCCTGCCTACTCACCAAGGGTTTACCAATACCTGTTATCTCGCGATTACAGCCCTTCATTGCGACCAGCACCTTGACCATTAAGCGATTGGGCGTTGCTGGCCAGATCATCCAGCTTCCGGGTCGCCCACTCGGAATATGTTCCTGCACAACGCTTTGACAAAAAGTCCCTGCCTTCTCCGCAAGAGTCAAGAAATGGGGTTTCTTTCCCCCGAATTCTTCTTGATTTGGGCAAATAGTCTCTGCTGGCGGTCGGTTATCAGGCATGCGATTTTCGCGTTCACTCGACAATTTGTCCGTAACCTTCTCGGAAGGTCGCGGACAGTCGCTCATATTCGCGGAGAATCACGAGGTATCCACAATACTCCAGGGTGCCCAAGCCCTTTTCATCAGCAGTTTTCCAAATCCCATCGCGCTGCAATTCTGTTTGTAGTAATCTCATGCTCATGGAAGCAAGTGAAGCACGAGAACGACGGGAAAATAAGCCGCCCGCCTCGCAGCATCAGGCCTTGCTGGAGGTCACCGAATCCATCGCTACACACCGTGACCTGCCGGCGCTTTTTCACGATCTTAGCGAACGCCTGCCGCGCCTGGTAAATTGCGATACCCTCTGGCTGGTCTTGCACGAACCCGTCCGGAACGTTATGCGTGTTCACATCCTGGAAACCCCTTCCCGCGCCTACGTGGATTTTGTCGAGCGCAGCATTCAGGAGGCTCCGGCGGGCTGGGTTTGGGAACGGCAGGAAGCCCTCGTTGTTCCCGATCTGGAGCAGGAAAAACGCTTCAAAACGGCATTGGACTCGATGCGCGAAATCAATGTTAAATCTTTTTGCATCCTGCCATTGACCACTGCGCACCGCCGCCTGGGAGCCGTGGGATTCGGCAGCCAGCGGGTGGGGGCTTACGGTGAGGATGGGGTGGAGTTCCTGCAACTCGTGGCTCGGCAAATTGCTGTCGCCGTCGACAACGCGCTCAATTACCAAGCCGCCCAAGCATTGCAACAGCAGCTCGAGCACGAACGTGATCGGCTAAAGTTGCTCCTGGATTTAAACAACAGCGTGGTTTCTACCCTCGACCTTCGGCAGCTTTTTCGCGCCATTTCGGCAAGCGTTCGGCGCGTCATGGAGTGCGACTATGCCAGCGTGCTTCTGCCCGAACCGGACGGGAAGCAGTTAAGAGTGTACGCGCGTAACTTTTTCGAGGGGGAGGAATCCTGGCTGCAAGAAATCGTGGTTCCGGCTACAGGAAGACCTGCCAGCAAAGTCATCGAGTCGGGCAAACCCCTCATATTTGATAGCCAGGCGCTCAGTCGGTATGGCCCCCAACTTAACCTCTGGTCGATCGGGATCAAATCCCTTTGTGTCCTGCCGATGATCAGCCGCGACCGCGTTATCGGCACACTGAATCTAGGCCAACTGCGTGATGGGGCTTTCTCCCAGGGGGATGTGGATTTTCTCTCCCAGGTAGCTAATCAGATTGCCATCGGCGTCGAAAACGCACTTAACTATGAGCAGGTTAGAGAGGCTCGGGAAAGGCTGGTGGAGGAAAGGAACTACCTCAACGAAGAGATTCGCACCGAGCATGACTTTGAAGCCATCATCGGGCAGAGTCTCGCGCTGAAGCGTATTTTGAAACAGGCTGAATTGGTAGCGCCGACCGGTTCGACCGTCCTCATCCTGGGAGAAACCGGCACGGGGAAAGAGGTTCTGGCGCGGGCCATCCACGACATCAGCCCACGGCGCGAACGAACTTTTGTTAGTGTGAATTGTGCCGCCATTCCCATGGGCCTGCTGGAGAGTGAGCTTTTTGGTCACGAGAAGGGCGCCTTCACCGGGGCAATTGCGCAAAAGATCGGCCGTTTTGAGCTTGCGCATCAGGGGACGCTTTTCCTCGATGAGGTAGGTGACATTCCCCTGGAATTGCAGCCGAAGCTTTTGCGGGTGTTGCAGGAACAGGAATTTGAGCGCTTAGGCAACACCAGAACGCTCCACGTGGATACTCGCCTGATCGCAGCGACCAGCCGCGACTTGGCTCAAATGGTCGAGAATCGGGAATTTCGCAGCGAGCTGTATTACCGGTTGAACATTTTCCCTATCCTTGTCCCACCCTTACGCGAACGGCCGGAGGATATACCCCTCCTGGTGGCCCATTTCACCGACAAGTACGCACGAAGAATGGACAAGCGAATCAGTAAGATACCAACGGAAACAATGGATGCCCTGAGGTCGTATCCATGGCCTGGCAATGTGCGCGAATTACAGAATTTCATTGAGCGCGCTACGATACTCACCCCGGGATCGACTCTTCAGGCCCCGCTCTTAGAACTGAGGCAAGCCAGCAGGGAAGTCCAGCGCAGGACGCGCACGCTCGCGGAGACCGAACGTGAGCAAATCATGCGAGCCCTGCGCGAGTCCCAGTGGGTACTGGGCGGCCCCGGAGGCGCGGCTGAAAGGCTTGGACTCAAGCGCACGACGTTGTTCTACAAAATGCGAAAGCTGGGGATTGCACGGCCCAAGCCTGCTTAGTTGATCCTGACGTACGGGCGTCAAATCGTCAAAGATTTGACGTCAATTTAACGTCGTCAGACCCTCACCCTATTCGGTTCCGTCCTTAAGTAATCATTTAAGCAATTTATTTTGAATAACTTAAAAAATCTGATTCAGAGATAAGACATTGGAACTAAACCTGCCACATATTAGCAGATGTTGGGTGAGTTTTGCCGTCAAAACGCGAAAATTAATCTTCTGATGTTGTTTCGCGAAAGGCAAAATAAGTATTCTGGATTGCGTCAGCAGGATGCGAAAGATGTTAGTGCCTACTGCCTTCTGCTTACTGCCTACTTTCTCCTATGTGGATTGTCCGGTTAGCCTTACGACGGCCATACACCTTCATAGTGATGGCTATAGTCATCATGATTCTGGGGACGCTGTCCATCCTTCGCACCCCCAAAGACATTTTCCCGAATATTAATATTCCGGTCGTAGTCGTCAATTGGAACTACGCGGGCCTTTCGCCCGAGCAGATGGCGAACCGGATCTCGGTCATCAACCAACGTTCGCTTACCTTGACGGTGAATGACATTGAGCATATCGAGTCCCAAGCGCTGACTGGTGTCGGATTTATCAAGATTTTCTTCCAGCCGGGCGCCAATATTGCTATGGCGATGAGCCAAGTGACAGCAATGTGCCAGACCCAGCTTCGGCAATTGCCGCCCGGCACCACCCCTCCATTTATTATGCAGTACAACGCTTCCACCGTGCCCATTCTGCAATTAGGACTTTCCGGGCCAGGGTTTTCTGAGCAGCGGTTGTTTGACTTGGGCGCGAACTTCATCCGCGTCCAACTGGCCGAGGTGGAAGGCGCCGGCATACCGTGGCCTTTTGGGGGGAAGCAACGCCAAGTGGAAGTAGACCTTGACACTGCCGCAATGCAGGCCAAGGGGCTCTCACCCATTGATGTCGTGAATGCCATCAGCGCTCAAAACCTGATTCTTCCTTCCGGGACTTCCAAAATCGGCCCGTATGAGTATGACATTGAGACCAACGGCAGCCCACTAACCACTTCCGAACTCAATGATTTACCCATCAAAAACTCCGGTAACACTGTAATTTACATCCGCGACGTCGCGCATGTGCGCGATGGCTTCCCGCCTCAGACCAACATCGTGCGCGTCAACGGCCAACGGGCAGCTCTGATGACGGCGATGAAAATCGGCAATTCCTCGACTCTGGACATCATCTCAAAGATCAAAGCGGCGGTCCCGGTCATTCAAAAGGGTTTGCCGCCGCAATTGCAAATCCACTACCTCAATGACCAGTCCATCTTTGTGAGGGCCGCCATTGAAGGTGTAGTGAGGGAAGCTCTTATTGCCGCGCTCCTTACCGCGGCGATGATTCTGCTGTTCTTAGGGAGCTGGCGGAGCACCATCATTATCGCGGTCTCCATCCCGCTTTCCATCCTCACCTCCCTGGTGGTGCTCAGTGCGCTTGGGGAAACGATCAACATCATGACGTTAGGGGGGTTCGCCTTGGCGGTAGGGATTCTGGTGGACGACGCCACGGTCGCCATTGAAAACATCAACCGCTTCATCGCCATGGGGAAAGACAGTCAACAGGCTATTTTGGAGGGCTCGGCGCAGATTGCCGTCCCGGCTTTTGTCTCGACCATCGCCATCTGTATCGTTTTTGTGCCCATGTTTTTCCTTACGGGAGTAGCCCGGTATCTCTTCATTCCTCTGGCGGAAGCGGTGAGCTTCGCGATGCTGGCTTCTTACCTGCTGTCGCGGACCTTGGTGCCGACCATGGCGCGGTACTTGCTCCGCAGCCACGAGCATGACGCACAGAATCTGGAAGCGGAGGCCACGCGCCACTTTTTGGCCCGACTGCAAATCAGATTTGAGCATGCCTTTGAACGGTTGCGCGGCAGCTACAAGCGTTGGCTGCGGACCTGCTTGCGCCATCGTGCTTGGCTCGCAGTGGGGGTCTTAGGCACCGCCGCGGTTTCGTCTCTGCTGATCCCCTGGATTGGCCAGGACTTTTTCCCCAAGGTTGACAGTGGTCAGTTCACCTTACATGTGCGGGCTCCCACCGGAACCCGCATCGAAGAGACCGCCCTGCTTTGCGATCACGTGGAGAATTCCATTCGGGAAGAGATTCCTCCCCACGAAGTCATCAGCATTATCGATAACATCGGGTTGCCATACAGCAGCGTGAATCTGGCCTACAGCAACTCGGCTCCCATCGGCACCGGGGATGCTGACATTTTGGTCGGGCTGTCTGAGGACCATCACCCCACGGCGGAGTACCTTCGCAGGCTGCGGCTCAGATTGACTAAGGAATATCCTGGCGTAACATTTTATGTCCTGCCCTCGGACATGGTCAGCCAGATTCTGAATTTTGGCCTCCCTGCGCCCATCAATGTCCAGGTGGTGGGGAACGACCTCCATGCCAATCGGCGATTCGCCGAGGGGCTAATGCGTAAGCTCAAATATATTCCCGGCGCGGTTGACTTGCGGATTCAGGAACCTTTCAACCTGCCTCGGCTCCAGGTGGACATTGACCGCACCCGGACTACACAGGTAGGTTTTACGACCAGCAATGTCGCCAGCGACCTTCTGGTTTCCCTAAGCGGGAGCTTCCAGACTTCTCCCACCTTCTGGTTGGACCCACGGACCGGCATCAGCTACAGCATCACAACTCAAACGCCGCAATACCGCGTAGACTCGCTCCAGGATCTCCAAAACATTCCCATTGCCGGCTCCAACGGCGCTCCCCCGCAGATTCTCGGTAATCTGGCCACGATCAGCCGCGGCGCATCGCTGGCCGCGGTCTCACATTATAACGTTCAACCTATAGTCAACATATACGGTTCCGTGCAGGGGAGGGACTTGGGGGGCGTGGCGGGCGACATCGACCGAGTAGTGGGTGAGAGCCAGAAGGATCTGCCGCGGGGCTCGCGGACCATCGTGCGCGGGCAGATTGATACCATGCGCACGTCTTTCCAGGGACTGCTGGCCGGGCTGGTCTTTTCGATTGTGCTGGTTTATCTACTGATTGTGGTGAACTTTCAATCCTGGCTGGACCCGCTGATCATTATTTCTGCTTTGCCGACGGGGCTGGCGGGGATCCTCTGGTTTCTATTTGCAACTCACACCACGTTTAGCGTGCCGGCCATGATTGGCGCCATCATGTGCGTGGGTGTCGCCACGTCCAATAGCATTCTGGTGGTGAGTTTTGCCAAGGAACAAATGGAAGATGGCCTCAATTCTTCGGTGGCGGCGCTGGAGGCCGGGTTCACGCGTTTTCGCCCCGTCATCATGACGGCGCTGGCCATGATTATCGGGATGGTGCCTATGGCCCTGGGCCTGGGTGAAGGCGGCGAGCAAAACGCCCCACTGGGCCGGGCGGTGATCGGCGGCCTGCTGTTTGCCACTGTGGCAACGCTGTTCTTTGTTCCCACGGTGTTCAGCGCAGTGCACGGAGGGAAAAAGGATCGGGCCATTTAGCCATTTGGCCATTGAGTCATTGGGTCATTGAAAAGCTGTCAGTTATCCGTGGTCAGTTGTCCGTTGCAACATACGCGGATATCGAGGGCCTTAAGCCACTGACAACGGACAACGGACCACGGACCACGGACAGTCTTTCAATGACCCAATGACCCAATGAATCAATGGCCAAATGATCCAATGACCCGATGGCCCGATCCCTGGAGGACTTGATGAAGGCTGAGGAAAGTTACGACATCGAGACCCACGACGGGCAGGGCGGAGGTTCCGGCCTGCCGCGCCAACGTCCCCCTTCGTCCGGGATGAGCAAGATCCTCTTGGGGGTGGCGCTTCTCTTGATTGTTGCCGGCGCCGTCGTTTATCGGGGCATTTCCACTCGAGTCCGCGCCGCCGCCGATGTGAAAGCCGACACCCAAGACCTTGCCGTGCCCTCGGTTTCGCTGGCTCAACCCAAGCGCGGCGCCCCGCAGGAAGAAATCATATTGCCAGGCAACATCCAGGCCTTCATTGACGCTCCGATTTATGCGCGGACGAATGGTTACCTGAAGCATTGGTACGTGGACATCGGCGGCAGGGTCAAAACGGGCCAGCTTCTGGCGGAAATTGAGACTCCCGAACTAGATCAGCAGCTCCAGCAGGCGCGGGCGGAGTTGGCGACGGCAAAGGCCAACTACGACTTGGCGCAGATCACGGCCGCGCGTTATGAGTCTTTGCTCAAAAGCGATTCCGTAGCCAAGCAGGATGTTGACAACGCGGTGGGTGATGCCAACGCCAAAAAGGCCATGGTGGACTCCGCTGCGGACAACGTGAAACGCCTGGAACAGCTACAATCCTTTGAAAAGGTTTATGCACCTTTCGACGGGGTGCTTACGGAGCGCAAAACCGATATCGGCCAGCTCATTAATTCCGGAAGCGCTGGCGGCACCAATGAATTGTTTCACGTGGCGGCCATCAGCACCCTGCGTGTCTACGTGAATGTGCCGCAGATTTACTCCCCCGCGGCGGTCCCGAGCGTCCCAACCTATTTGACCATGCCGCAGTTTCCCGGGCGCCGCTTCCCCGGCAAGTTGGTGCGCACCTCTGAGGCGATTGACCAGGCGTCTCGCACCTTATTGGTAGAGGTGGATGTCGCCAACCCTACCGGTGAAATCCTGCCGGGGGCTTACGCCGAGGTCCATTTGAAGCTTCCCTCGGCATCCTCGACGGTCGTGATCCCGGTGACCAGCTTGATCTTTCGTTCGGAGGGTTTGCGCGTTGGCGTGGTCCGCAACCGCCATGCCGTACTGATCCCCATCACCCTGGGCAGGGACTTCGGAACGGAAGTCGAAGTGGTATCGGGCCTGGATGGAAGTGAAAAGGTGATAACAAATCCGCCGGATTCGCTGGTGGACGGTCAGGAAGTCCGCAGCGCTACCCCGGGTGCGGATCAATGGGGGGCGCAGTGACACGAACTGGACGGAATGGGTATATGGACAGGCACGCAGAAACGAAAGTCAAAAGTCAAAAGTCAAAACGGAAAAGTCAAAAGTCAGAGGGTAAAACTCAGAGCCGAGCGGTTTTGCCTTTTGACTTTAGCCTTTTGACTTTTGACTTTGTTTTTCCAACCAGCCTACTGCCTACTGCCTTCTGCCTGCTGTTCTTTGCCAGCGCTTGCACACCGGGCCCCAAGTACGCGAAGCCCACGGTTCCGACGCCACCCACATACAAAGAGCTTGCGCCCAGCGCCGCCGGTCCGCAAAGCGAATGGAAACCGTCCCAGCCGCAGGACCAAGTGATTCGCGGCAAGTGGTGGGAAATTTACAACGACCCGCAGTTGAATTCGCTTGAGGAGCGTGTCGACGTTTCCAACCAGAACCTGAAGGTCGCCGAGGCGCAATTTCGCCAGGCGCGCGACCTGATTCGCATTAATCGCTCGTCACTGTACCCGACGGTCAGCGTCGGGCCTTCCATCATTGGCGAGCAATATTCCCAGAACGAACCCAACCCCCCAACTAAGGCGGGTCAAACGCAGGGGGATTTCGTCTTGCCCTTCGACCTTTCCTATGAGGTGGATGCTTGGGGGCGAATACGTCGCACTATCGAGGCCTCAATGGCGAACGCGCAGGCCAGCGCGGCGGATTTGGAGACTGCCCGGCTGAGCATTCACGCGGAGCTGGCTGCCGATTACTTTTCACTCCGCGGGCTGGACGCGCTGAAACAGTTGCTGGACTCCACGGTGATCGCCTACCAGAAAGCATTAGATTTCAACACCAATCGTTACAACGGGGGCTTGGCTGCCAAGGTGGAAGTGGCGCAGGCGGAGACGCAGCTTGAAACCACGCAAGCGCAGGACATCGATGTAGGGGTACAGCGCGCGCAATTTGAACATGCCATTGCCACCCTTCTGGGCCAGTCGGCATCCACCTTTTCGATTCCTGTCTCGCCCCTCGATACGCCCCCGCCCCCGATTCCGGCGGGAGTCCCTTCTGATTTGTTGCAGCGCCGGCCTGACATTGCCTCGGCCGAGCGGAGGGTAGCTGCCGCCAACGCCCAAATCGGCGTAGCCATGACGGCGTATTACCCTACGCTCACCCTTAGCGCCGCGGCGGGGCTCGAAGGGTCCTCAATTGCCAACTGGTTTGCTTGGCCCAGCCATTTTTTTGCTGTGGGCCCGACTTTATTGGAAACACTATACGATGCCGGCCGCCGCCACGCCTTCACCGACCAAGCCTGGGCTGCCTACGATGCCAACGTGGCTTCCTATCGGCAAAATGTCTTCACGGCTTTCCAGGAGGTGGAGGACAACCTGGCAGCACTGCGCATTCTTGAGGAGGAAAGCAGAAAACAAAGTCAAGCCGTCCACTCCGCCGAAGTCTCGCTGGCCCTTTCCACGAACCGCTACAAGGGCGGATTGGTGACTTATCTCGAGGTTATCACAGCGCAAAGCGCCGCCCTGAGCGACGAGCAAACCGCCGTTAACATCTTGACGCGGCGGATGAACTCCTCCGTCTTTTTGATCAAAGCTTTGGGCGGCGGTTGGGATGTCTCCAAGCTACCCCCAGTCACCGGGCAGACAAGCAAGGCCGCGGGGAATGGGGCCGGGGGAAAATAGGTGTCTAGTTGTTAGTGTTTAGTGGCTAGGGGGCCAAGCGCAAGTCGTCAGCCACTAACCACTAGCCACTAGGCACTAACCACTGTTCTTAAGATGTTGCGAATCACCATCGACAAGAACTCGCGATACACCACCCTTCGCCTGGAGGGCCGACTCAGTGGTCCGTGGGTGGGCGAACTGGAAAGGACTTGGCGCGCAGTCACCTCTGACCCTGCCGATGGCTGCGTCTGGGTGGACCTCACGGATCTTACCTTCGTGGACGAGGAAGGGAAGAAGCTTTTGGAAGCCATGTACGGGGAAGGGGCCAAGCTCAAAGCCTCCGGCTGCGTCACAAGAAGACTGGTGGAGGAGATTGGGCATACCTTCAACCGATCCCATACCAAGCGTAGTCCTGCGAATCCAGAGTGACCCGCTGAAAAATCTGGGACAAAATTGACCGGCCTATTCCGGCTTGGGCATCCCAGTCAAGTTCGTCAGGCTCTGGGACATTCGATTGAAGGATCGCGGCAATTGAGCAATCTCATCCGAGCCCTTGGCGGGAAGCTCCGGGACATGGAGATTGCCATGACTGATTTCCTCTGCCATACGCGAAAGGCGGTCGACCGGGTGGACCACGACGAAAATTAACCCCAGGTCCAAAAGCGCCAGGGTGAATATAAATACGCCGCTCAGCGAAATGAGCAGGGGCTTGAAGGTACGGTCCGCCATGTTCTCGGCTTCGGACTCGGGTACAGAAACGACCTGAGCTGCCACCACTTCCCCGGCATTCCAGCCAAAGCCGTGGTCCGGGCCGTATGTTGCGGTCATGGAGGCTGGGGCGGCGGCCGGAAGACTATGGCATCTCAAGCACTCGGGAGCTGCGGTGAGTGGCCGAGCCAGAAAGAGCGAAGGTCCCTCGGGGGTATCCCACTGCAAAATCAGCTCCTTCCGCTCGGCATGATTGCGAAACTCCTCAATCACGTCCGCCTCCCAGTCCGCCGCCCGGTCACGCAGGTTGGTAGGGTTCAGGGCGGCCTCTTTGTAGGTATAAGCGGGGTAATCCTTGCGGAGATAGCTGAATACTTCCATAGCCGAATAAGCCGGAACACGCTGGGCCGCGAAATTGGGGGACTTGCTCTCGTCCGCCGCCAGCAATGGATCCACTTGCTTCGAGGTGTAAGTGCGCATGCCTCCTGCCGCTCCCATCATGAGACGTGCCTGCTGGATCACCTGTGCGCGGGCATTTTCCTTCAGGAAATTGTGAGCGACATAAGCGGTGATGGCCATGCTCACGGCGAAGACCAGGACCAAAAGAAGATTGACTTTATCAAGAGTCGCATGAATGATTTGCCCTTTCCCTGACGGCGTAGTTGCGGCTAAGCGGGTTTCTCGGTTGCCGGGTCCAATGCCCCTCGGAGGAATGGTTGGAACGACCATTATAACTCTTCCGAACTTCTCTTCAAGCTGGCTTGCCCTCTGGCAGTGTCTCGGTTTGATGTAGAGGCGGCTTTACCCGTCAGCCGAAGGACCATATGGCGAGGTAAACTCGCCGCTACCTCATCGAACTGAGAAACTGGAGCGACACTAGCTGCATGGAAGTAATTACAGGTCATTGACTTACGGACGATAACGAGAAAAACTGGAAATGTCTTGCTCCCATTTGCTACATATCAAAAGGGGGAGAATCCAAGGGGCGCGAAGACCTAGTGGCAGACACAGATCAAGGCAACGCCAAAAGTGGACTTAATGTCATCATTTTCGCAAATTGTGCAATTTTGAACAGAATTCAAAACATCCATAAATTAAATTGATCTAAATCAAATGCGCGGAGACACCCTAGTTGCGCCGATCATACTCCTACCAGGCGGACTATGGGTGCTCTCCCGCAAGCCATTACCGGCCATGAAAAACCCTGAAGTCCCTCCGCAAGTATTGAGTGGGCACTTCGGCTTTTGCCGAAGTGCCCCCCTCCTTTTTGGACCTTCCCAGAAGGGTCGTTCCTGACATGGATGGTCTGGCGGTAATGCCACCGGCACACGCGACAAAGAAGTAGTGAGAATGGCGGCTGGCGCAGTTCTACATGGTTAACGTCTCGTCCGCAAAGGTCTCCGGCAGGATGAGCGGGAGTTCCGGCCGGCGGTGATGTTCAGGTATAGGTACGTGTTCCGGAACACGGTAGCGCGGCTCTTGGCCTTTGCTGAAATCGAGGTAGAGTTTGCGCTGCAAATACCATTCCGGAAAATGTCCCAGGCGGAAGAGCGGATACTGATGTGCCCCTCTGGGGAAGGCTTTTCTGCTACAATCTCCCTGAATGACTTCCGAAAATTTTGTTCATCTGCATCTTCATACCGACTACAGTCTTCTCGACGGCGCTTGTGAAATCGAAAAGCTCATGGACCGCGCTGCGAGTCTGAAAATGCCTGCCGTCGCGGTGACGGACCACGGGAACCTTTTCGGAGCCGTGAAGTTTTATGAGGCGGCCAAGAAGCGCAACATCAAGCCCATCATCGGCTGTGAAGTCTATGTTGCCCCGGCCAGCCGGTTCGACCGCGCCGCCGACACCGACCGCCCCAACCATCTTGTCCTGCTGTGCGAAAACGAGCGCGGCTATCGCAATCTGGTGAAGCTTGCCTCCTCCGCGTATCTCGAGGGCTACTACTACAAACCGCGGATTGATAAGGACCTTCTGGCGCGGCACGCCGATGGCCTGATTGGGCTATCTGCCTGCCTGCGAGGCGAGGTGGCGGTGGCGCTGGTTTCCGACCGCTACGAGGTGGCGCGCCGATCGGCCTACGACCTGCGCGATATTTTCGGCAAAGGGAATTTCTTTCTGGAGCTTCAGGACCAGGGCATGGAAGAAGAGAAGCGCATCAATCCGCAAATCGTGCAACTCTCGCGCGAAACGGGCATCGCGCTGGTGGCCACCAACGATACCCACTACCTCACCGCCGGGGACGCGCGCGCCCAGGAAGTGCTGGTTTGCATTCAGACCGGCAAGACGATGAGCGACACGAACCGCATGAAGTTTCGCACCAACGAGTTCTATTTCAAGACTTATGAGGAGATGTCCGCGGTCTTTGGGCGCGACGTCCCAGAGGCGCTGGCCCGCACCCTGGAAATTGCCGAGCGCTGCAACCTGCACTTGGAAGCGAAGGAACACGTTTTCCCGCATTTCGAAGTTCCCCCCGGCGAGACGCCTGACAGTTACTTCGAAAAGGTCACGCGCGAAGGTTTTGCCCTCCGCCGCGAGCGCTTGGAGCGCCTGCGCGCCGCGGGCCGCCTGAAGTATCCCCTGGAAGCCTACCAAGACCGCCTGGAGCGCGAAATCGCCCTGATCCAGCAGATGCGCTTTGCCGGCTATTTCCTGATCGTGTGGGACTTCATCCGCTTCTCGCGCGAGCAGTGCATTCCGGTGGGCCCCGGGCGCGGATCAGCCGCAGGCAGCCTGGTGGCTTACTCGCTGCGCATCACGGATATCGACCCGCTCCAAAACGAATTGCTTTTCGAGCGCTTCCTCAATCCCGAGCGTATTTCCTTCCCGGACATCGACATCGACTTTTGCCAGCGCGGCCGCAGCAAGGTGATCGACTACGTCACCGGCAAATACGGGCGCGAGAACGTATGCCAGATCATCACCTTCGGCACCATGGGGGCCAAGGCCGTCATCCGCGATGCCGGCCGCGCCCTCGACATGAATTACGCAGAGGCCGACCGCATCGCCAAGCTCATCCCCAACACCCTGAACATCACACTGGAAGACGCTCTGAAGCAGTCGGGGGAACTGGCGCAGCTCCAGAAAACCGATGCGCGCGTTGCCGACCTGCTACAGGTGGCCATGCACCTGGAAGGCTTCGTGCGCCACGCCTCGACGCACGCGGCGGGCGTGGTGATTTCGCCCCAGCCGCTCCAGGAAATCGTTCCCCTCCACAAGAGCAACAAGGATGAAATCACCACCCAGTACGCGATGGACGACCTGGAGAAAATCGGCTTATTGAAGATGGATTTTCTGGGGCTCACCACGCTCACGGTCATCGACGATGCCGTGAAGCTTATCGAGAGGACGCGCGGGGAAAAACTTGACCTCGACGCGCTCGGGCTCGACGACCCCGCGGCCTACGAATTGCTCAGCAAAGGCCTGACGGCGGGCATCTTCCAATTTGAAAGTCGCGGCATGACCGACATCCTGCGCCGCGTCAAACCCACCCGTCTCGCTGACCTTACGGCTTTGAATGCCCTCTACCGCCCCGGGCCGATCCAGGGCGGCATGATCGACGATTACATCGCCCGCCGGTCGGGCAAACGCCGGGTCACCTACGAATTGCCGGAGCTCGAGGAAATCCTGGAAGAAACTTACGGAGTCATCGTCTACCAGGAACAGGTGATCCAGATCTTTAACCAGGTGGGAGGCTTTACCCTCGGCGAAGCCGATGTAGTGCGCCGCGCCATGGGCAAGAAGAAAATTGAAGAAATGGTTGCCAACAAGGAGAAATTCCTGGCGGGCGCGCGCGCCAACAACGTGTCCGCGGCGAAAGGGCAGAAGCTCTGGGATCTGGTGGAGCAGTTTGCGGGCTACGGCTTCAACAAGTCGCACTCCGCCGCTTATGCGTTGGTGGCCTACCAGACCGCATACCTGAAAACGCACTACCCGGTGGAGTTCATGTCGGCGCTGCTGACGTCGGAAATCGGCAACCAGGATAAGCTGACGCGCTACCTGGCCGAATGCAAGGATATGGGCATCGGGATTCTGCCGCCCGACGTCAACTCCAGCGACTTAGCCTTCACGCCCGCCGGCAACGCCATCCGCTTTGGCCTGACGGCCATCAAGAACGTCGGCACGACGGCGATCGAATCGGTGTTGGCGGCGCGCCAAAAGCTGGGGCGCTTTGATAACCTGGTGGAATTTTGCGAGCATGTGGACTTGCGCCTCCTGAACAAACGCGTTTTGGAGAGCCTCATCAAGGCCGGGGCATTTGACTCGCTTGGCGCGCGGCGCACGCAATTGCTGGCGGCGCTCGACCGCGCCATGGAGATCGGACAGAAGCGCCAGCGGGAAGCCGAGAGCGGGCAGCATGGACTGTTCATCGGCGGTGCGGACGCGCCACCTCCGCCGCCCTTGGAGATGCCGGACGTGCCTGATTGGAGCGAGGCGGAGCGCCTGGCGGCCGAAAAGGAAGTCCTGGGGTTCTACGTTACGGGCCACCCTCTGGAAAAATATATGCAGCGCTTGGGCGCCCTGACCCGGCATGACACGTCTTCGATTGAAGAAATGGCGCACGAAGCGCCCGTGATGCTGGCGGGGATTTTGCGCGGCTTGCGCGTGAAGCCCAGCAAGAAGGGGGACCTCTGGGCCAGCGCGCAACTTGAAGACCTGCGGGGCTCCGCCGAGTTGCTGGTGTTCCCGCAGGCCTACCAGCAATTGCAGAGCGTGCTGAAACCGGACACCGCGCTGCTCATCAAGGGGCGCGTGCGGCACGAGGAGAATCAGAAGCCGCGCGTGGTCGTTAACGAGGCCAAGCCGCTGGAAGCGGCAGTGAATGGCGCTAAAACCCAGTTGCGGATTCGCATCAACCTGGATGCGCCGCAGGATGGCCACCTGGAGGAAATCGCCAGTCTTTTGGCCGCTTATCCAGGAGATAGTCCGGTGGTGTTTGAACTGGCGCGCCCCGGCGACTTCGTAGTGTGCCTTCAGTCGCGCGTCCCCCGCGGCGTACGGACCGATGAGGAATTACTGAACCGGCTGCGCGAGCTCTGCGGCGATGAGGCGATTCGGCTGGAAAAACCCGCGCGAGCGATGTAGGGTAGGGGAATATGCCAAATACCGGAAACGACCAGTCGATCGCTCAGGAACTCGAAAAGCAAATCGCGGAACTCGAGAGGACCTCAAGTTCAGCCGCCTTGGAGGAAGAAATCGAGCGCTTGCGTGAGCAGCTCGTGGCGTTAAGGCAGAAGGTCTCGGGCCCCCCGCAAGACGCCTGGGAACGCGTCCTCCTGGCGCGCCATCCGCAGCGGCCTTTTACCCTCGATTATATCCAGATGCTCTGTACAGATTTTCTGGAGTTGCATGGGGACCGCCGCTTCGCGGACGACGCGGCCATGATCACGGGCTTTGCGCACTTTGAAGATCGCCCCATCGTCGTGATCGGTCACCAGAAGGGCCGCGACACCAAGCAGAAACTCCTTCGCAATTTTGGCATGGCCAATCCCGAAGGCTATCGTAAAGCCCTGAGGGTGATGGAACTCGGCTCCAAATTTGGCCTGCCCATCATTTGCTTTATCGATACACCCGGAGCCTACCCGGGAATCGGGGCGGAGGAGCGCGGCCAGGCGGAGGCCATTGCTTACAACTTGAAGGAAATCTGCAAGCTGCGCGTGCCTATTGTAGTGCTGGTTCATGGGGAGGGCGGCAGCGGCGGGGCGCTGGGCATCGCCGTCGGCGACGAAGTGCTTATGCACGAAAACGCCATCTACTCTGTAATCTCGCCGGAAAGCTGCTCGTCGATCCTGTGGCGCGACTGGGACCATAAGCAAGAAGCGGCACGGGTGCTGAAAATGACGGCCGAGGATCTTTATAGTTTGCAGCTTGTGGATCAAGTTGTGCCCGAGCCCCCGGGCGGTGCGCATATGAACCACGCGCAGGCGGCGGAACTCCTGCGGCCGATTTTGCGCAATTGCCTGGACCGGCTTTCTAAACTGTCCGTGGGTGATCTCCTCAAGCGCCGCCAGGAAAAACTACGCCGTCTGGGCACTTTCGTTACGGAAAGCTGAAATTTGGGGAAGGGCGGCGGGCAATTAGGCAGATGGGCAGGTTGGCAGGTGGGCAGATTCAAATGGCCGACCAGCTATTGCGCCCCGTTTACTGCCTACTGCCTACTTCTATGGGAAACCCCCTCTTTCGCGATTACGAAAGGCTGGTGAACATCACGGTGCTGGGGAAAGCTTTCCAGGTGCCGGAGAAGAACACCTGCCTGCGCGCCTTCCAATACATGAGCCCGGAGACGATTCCTTACGGCCGTTTCTGCTGGAATCAGGAGTGCCAGCTTTGCCGTGTGTCTTACACCATGCCGGGTCAGCCAGACGCGCCACCACGCCCTGTGCTGGCGTGCAAGGTCCTTGTTGCCGAAGGGATGCAGATCACTGACCTGTCCGACGAACTCCGCTACAACCTGACGAGGGTAATTCAACCCTCTCCGCCCCGGCCTTCATATGACGAGGAAGCGGGAACGTCCGAAGGTCTGGGTGATTGGTAAGCGTATCAAGATGCAGGATTGCCAGCAGCGCTCGACGGCGGCGGTCTTTGCCCTGTCTGCCTGGGCGCAGTAGAAGAACATAGGGCCCAGCAGCGCTGGGCCGAGGCCCAACGCTGTTCGGCCCTACGTTGCCTGTGCCGTCGCAATGCCGGCCCTGCCCCCGCGGGCGCAGAGGGTGCTTCGTTAGGGTGAAAGGAGGGGCGTGAATTCTCGCAAATTGCTCCAAAAAGCGCTTCGTCTCCGGCCAATCTACGCTTTGCTGAAGTTTGCGCGCTGGCGCGCGCATTCGGATTTCATCTTTCCAGGGTGAGCGGGAGCCATCACATCTTCGCTCACGAAGGTGTGCGGGAACTCGTAAATCTCCAGGACGTGGGAGGGAAGGCGAAGCCCTACCAAGTTAGACA
>Ga0326728_10004611_pt1 | contig 40370 bp, 34 predicted proteins | sample MB3enrmetagenome_FD_207602 | JGI IMG/M metagenome (GOLD analysis project Ga0326728, IMG submission 207602) | Lab enriched peat soil microbial communities from McLean, Ithaca, NY, United States - MB31MN | ecosystem: Environmental > Terrestrial > Soil > Wetlands > Peat | place: USA: New York... | reverse complement strand
TCCCGATGTCGGCCAGGGAACGCGAGACGCGGAAGACCACCGTCGCTGCCGCGCGGCAAATGCAGACAGAGATCGTTCTGGCGACGCCCTGAGCCGGTTACGCCTCAAACGCAATTCGAACGATGAAACGATTCTCAGGTTTGCTCTCCGTAGTCGCTACCGGTTTTACCGGGATTTGTGCGACGAGAAACCTGCTGCCCGGCGATGCGGACCGTGGCCTGGACGTGCTCCGCACGCGCAACTGCGATGTGTGCCACAGCATCGCCGGGCAGGGTGGAAGGGTCGCGCCGGACCTCGGGCGGGGCGTGGAGCGGGGCTTCAGTCCCTACGTCATGGCGGGCCTGTTGTGGAACCATGCTCCGGTTATGTGGGCCGCCATGCAGTGAAGCGGTGCGGGGAGTGCCACGGTACCGCGTCAGCGCTTGGGGCAGGCGTCCAGCCGGTGGCGGCTTGGAATTCCCTCGCGAACCCGATTGCGCTGGCGCGGCAGATGTGGAACTACTCCCGCGAGATGATATTGGCGCTCAACCTCCGTGCTGCGCGGGCATTGGGTCGAGAAACGGCTTCTGGAAGCTCCAGCCCCGCGGCATCCGAACAGCCGTAGTTTCCAGAATGCCCACTTTCTTAGCACAATCCCTTGTTCTCGAGTGTGCGACGAACCGTTCCCATTCCGCCTCAGCCAATATTAAGGGATGTGTGTTTGTCAACCGAGTCTCGAAGGTGGCGGAACCCTCGCCCCTGGCTACGAGCGATGAGCTCGCGGATGATGGAACGGCCCGCCAGTTATTGGAAGTTTTCGATCATCATCAGGTGAGCGCCGTTGTTCACGCTCCTGCTGAAGAGGATGGTCTTCTGGTCCGGAGACACACTTAAGCCTTGGCCAACGTACCCTGTGATTTCCGCCAGCAACCGGCTGCTATTGCCGGAGAACTGGAAGAACTCCAGCGGATAATACTCACCGCTCCGAGGGCCGATGTAGTAGATGCCTTCAGCCACCGGGAAGAACGATTTGTAATATATGGAAGGCAGCACCTGGCGCTCCGCGCCCCCCGACGGCAGTGTCGCAAAAAGAGGCTCCGAATTTCCTCTGCCTTTGGTATAGAACAGCGTTTGACCGTCGACGGATTCGTAAGCGGTGTATCCGCCACTTCTCGTCACCTGCTCTTGCGGTCCTCCGGCAAAGGGGACCCGCCAGATCTCCTGGCGCCCCGTGCGGTCCGACCGGAAATAGAGCCGTTTCCCGTCGCGCGACCAGGAGGGCATGCACTCGTTCGAAGGTCCGAAAGTTATTCTTCGAGGCGCGCTCCCGGCCGCATCGATGACATAGTTACCCCAGTGCCCATCCTGGCCCTGGGAACAGAATGCGATCCAGCGGCCATCGGGCGACCAGCTAGGTGACCCTTGGTGGCGTCCGAGACCATTTGTCATCTGGACCAATTTGGAACCGTCGGCTTGCGCGACCCAGATTTCCACGGCGTCTCCAGCACGCTCGGATTCAAACGCGATTCTGGCTCCATCCGGAGAAAACTGCGGACTGTCCTCGTTGAGCGACGAGACGATGAGAGGTTCCATGCCGCCGTTCATGTGGTAACGCCAGATATCGGTATCCCGTAGCAGCCTTTGAAACGCAAGGCGACTGACCGCAGGAGAAGCCGACGGGAAGTAGGCTTGCGGACCGGCAACCTCCAGCCGCTGTGGCGGCCGCCGACCGTCGATTCCCGTCCGCCACAGATAAAGCTCAAGGCTGGTGAGGGTCGAGGCCGAATAGACCAGCGAATCTCCGTCACGGCTCCAGGTCAAGCCGAAGATGCGGGCCGCTTGGCGCGTAAGCTGGCGCGGGCTGCCCCGAGGAGAGTAGCCCGAGCCTAACTCCTGGACATAGACGTCGCACGACAATTGGTCGGGGCAGCCAGCATACGCCAGCCGATGTCCATCGGGAGCGAACGAGGGCGATTCGTCATATGCAGGAGGTTTTGGATTCGAAATCCGGCGCGGCTCGCCGCCCTCCACCGGCAGCAGGACGATGCCGCGCTCTTCTTCAGCATTGCGGGATATCGCCAGCCACTTCCCGTCCGGCGACCAGGACATCGGGCGATTGGTGGTAATGCCGGTCATGCCGGCCAGTTTCCGCTCCGTCCCGCCCAGAGCGGACACAGTGTAGATACCGCCGTTGGAACCCACGCGGAAAAAGGCAATCCGCTTCCCGCCCGGGGACCAGGCCGGATGATAGTCGCCAGTCGGAGAGGTGGTGAGCCGCAACGCATTGGTCTCGCCAAGCAGCTTCACGTAAATGCTGAACTTGTCACCCTTCTCGCCATCCCAACTGAACGCGATCTGCTTGCCATCCGGGGAAAAACTCGGATCTATTTGCGAGCCCGGATCGGTGGTGACCGGCACAAGTGACTGCTGGGGGAGTGGCGAGGTGCGCCTTTTCATGAGCCACCGCCCGGCGCCCGAAAACGCCAGGACAAGGACGGCCACGGAAGCCCACAGCCATGCTCGTTTGCGCGCTAGAGCGGCGCCTGCGCCACGCGGGCGCCCGGATTCAGACTCTTCTTTCAGTTCCAGCAGGGCGGCTCGCAGGTCGTCCACGTCCTGGAACCGCTGCTCCGGATCCTTGTGCAGGCAGCGGGTGATGGTTCTTTCCAAGTCGCGGGAAATGTCGGCGGCGAGCTGGCTTGCGGGCTTCGGTTCATCCCGCAGAATCGAAGATATGATGGACACGGTCGTTTCCCCGCGAAACGCGCGCTGGCCAGTAGTCATTTCGTAAAGGACGGCCCCAAAACTGAAGATGTCGGAGCGGGGGTCGACCGCCTTGCCTTCGGCTTGCTCGGGAGACATGTAGGCGGGAGTGCCGACGATCTCGCCTCCCACCGTGGCGAGCGTGGTTTCGTCTTCCGCCTTGCGCAGGCGGCGCGCCAGGCCGAAATCCAGCAGCTTCCCCCGCCCATCGGTGGTGACCATGATGTTGGCGGGCTTCAGGTCGCCGTGAACGATGCCGGCGGCATGGGCCTTCGCGAGCGCCCCAGCGATCTCAATGGCATGGTCCAAGGCCCGAGGAAGGGGCAGGCGCTTGGCTTTGATCAACTGCGCGAGCGACTGGCCGTCGACCAACTCCATGGCGATGTAATCGACGCCGCGGTCGGACCCGATCTCGTACACCGTGACGACGGCGGGGTGATTCAAAGCGGAGGCTGCGCGGGCCTCGCGCATGAGCCGCTGCTTGCTTTCGGGATCGGCTAGGTGCTCGGGCGGAAGCACCTTGAGGGCGACCTGGCGGCCCAGCTTGGTATCCGTAGCCCGGTACACGGTTCCCATTCCCCCTTCGCCAAGCTTGGCGGAAATGCGATAGTGCGCGATGGACTGGGGGATCACGCTGGCCAGGGCATCGTCCCCCGCCGGGCCCACAAACGTGGCGCCGTCTTCGACATCGTGGGTCAACAGCGACTCCACTTCCCGGCGAAGCGATTGGTCCGCGGCGCAGGCTTCGTTGAGAAAAGCGGATCGCGCCTCGGGTTCAAGTTCGACAGCGCGGTGAAAGATCTCTTCAATCCGCTGCCAGCGGTCGTCGCTCATGTCGTCCGTCCGGATGTCTCATTGTACGCTTTCGCCCGCCAGAAACCTCCGCAACCACGCTTCCCCAAGCCGCAGGTCGCGCTTCACCGTGGGAAGCGTCAGGCCGAGGGCGGCCGCGACCTCCTCCCGGTCCATGCCCCCGAAGTAGCGCAGTTCGATCACCTTGGCTTTCCGTTCATCCACCGCCGCCAACCGGTTGAGAGCCTGGTCGATCTCCAGCACATCCGGGGCGCGGGCCGGAGAAACCGCCATGCAATCGTCCAAAGTGATGTTGGCCGCGGCTCCTCCCCGCTTGGCGGCATGGTGGGCGCGGGCGTGGTCCACCAGGATCATCCGCATCAGCCGGGCGGCAATGCCGAGAAAGTGCGCCCGGTTCTCCCACTGCATCGGCTGCGATTGATCGAGCAGCCGCAGAAAGGCTTCGTTGACGAGCGCGGTCGGCTGCAGCGTCTGGTTGGGCCGTCCCCGGCGCAAGTACGCCCGCGCGAGCTTGTGCAGTTCGCCGTAGACCCGCGGAGTGAGTTGTTCGAGCGCTGCCGCCTCACCGCGTCCCCAGGCGACCAGCAACTGGGAGACAGACGCCGATTCGCTCATGAACTGCATTCTTTCACAAATTCCAGGCACCGGTTAGCCGTTTGGTCCTCCGTTTCCGAAGGTACTGAGTGAAGGGGCGCCAGCGGTCTGGCGCCGACATGCGGGGTGTTTTCCGCCCCCGCAATTGCAACACAGGTGTCTGAGGACACAGAGAGGATCTAACACAGTGAAGAAACTAGGGCTTACGATTTTCGCGGCGGCTGCTCTGACGCTCCCGCTAGGCGCGCAGGTGACACAAGCTATTCGCGCGGACATTCCGTTTGAATTCGTCGTGGGGAATACGACGGAGCCCGCCGGGGCGTATCTTTTTTCCAACCAGGCCGCGGAGGGCACGGTGCTCATGCAGCCTTTGGGGGGGACGGGCGGCCACATTCTCGTAACCAGCCCGTACAGCTCTTCCACAAGCCCGCAGGGACCGAAGCTGGTTTTCCATCGTTACGGGAATCAGTACTTCTTGTCCCGGGTTGTGACCACGTGGACAGGCCGCGATATCCCGATGTCGGCCAGGGAACGCGAGACGCGGAAGACCACCGTCGCTGCCGCGCGGCAAATGCAGACAGAGATCGTTCTGGCGACGCCCTGAGCCGGTTCCGCCTCGAACGTGATAACGCGTTGAGGTGAATTACGGCGACCCGGCAGCCATTCGGCTCTGGGTCGCCGTTTCCGTTTCGGCCTTCCCGTTCCTGGCAACTTCGAATGATGAAACGACTCTCAGGTTTACTCCTCGTAGCCGCTGCTGGTTTTACCGGGATTTGTGCGACGAGAAACCTGCTGCCCGGCGATGCGGACCGTGGCATGGACGTGCTTCGCACGCGCAACTGCGATGTGTGCCACAGCATCAACGGGCAGGGTGGAAGGATCGCGCCGGACCTCGGGCGGGGCGTGGAGCGGGGCTTCAGTCCCTACGTCATGGCGGGCCTGTTGTGGAACCATGCTCCGGTTATGTGGGCCGCCATGGAAAAAACGGGAGTTGCGAAGCCCGAGCTGAGTGAGCAGCAGGCGGCGGACTTGTTCGTCTATTTCTTCGCCGCCCGTTATTTCGAGCAGCCTGGCGACATTCGGCGCGGCAAGCGGGTTTTTCTGGTGAAGCGGTGCGGGGAGTGCCACGGTGTCGCGTCAGCGCTTGGGGCAGGCATCCAGCCGGTGGCGGCTTGGAAGTCGCTCGCGGACCCGATTGCGCTGGCGCAGCAGATGTGGAATCACGCCCGCGAGATGATGCCGGCGCTCGACCGGAGGGAGATTCCGTATCCTCGGTTCTCCGCGCAGGAGCTGACCGATCTGCTGGTGTATCTGCGGAGTACGCAAATGCCCGGCCGCGCCGGCGCCTTCTCGCCAAGTTCGGCGGGATCCGGTGAGGTGCTATTTGCTTTGAAGGGCTGCGCCGGCTGCCACCGGGGCTGGTTGGCGCTGGAAGCTCGACCCACCCGATTCAGCCTGACCGATTTCGCCGCGGCCATGTGGAACCACCCATTCCGCACACTGCGGAATCCGGCGCCGCTTAGCTATGAGGAGATGCGCCGCTTGGTGGGCTACCTCGTTTCGGCGCAGTTTTTTGAGGAGCGGGGCGACCCGGAGCAGGGCAAAAAGGTCTTTGCGAAAAAGCACTGCGGCGCCTGTCACGACGACCCATCCAGTGGTGCGCCGGGGCGGCCGGCCATGGCTGGAAAAACAACATCCTTCGGGATGGTGGTCGCTCTCTGGAAGCACGGGCCTGTGATGTTGAGCCGCATGCGGCTGAAAAAACTTTCCTGGCCTCGGTTCAGCGGCTCGGAAATGGCGGACCTGGCGGCGTACCTCGACGGTTTCAGATTGAAACGCCGGCAGCCACCGGCCGATCCCGCACCGCATCCGTAAGCCACAGCGGCGGGCGGAAGCGGGGGGCTCGGACTTCCCCAAGTGCTCCGCCTACTCCACCCTCCCCAACCCGTCCAGCGCCTGCAGCAACTCGCGGAAGCGCCGGCGGCTGACTTCGATCCGCTGGCCGGTTTTCAGCACCAGTTCCCCCGAGCCGCCGGGCATGGGGTGGACCTCGGCGATGGCGTTCAGGCTGACGATCGCGGCCCGCGACACGCGGAAGAAGCGCGCGGGATCGAGCCGTTCCTCGATTTCGTTGAGGCTGGGATCCATCCAGTACTGCGCGCCGTCGGTCGTCAACTGGGTGAATCCTCCATCGGAGCTGAAGTACAGGACCTTGGCCTCGGCCACCACCAGGTAGTGCGCGCCGCTCTTCACCAGGAAACGCGCGGGCGCTTTGCGCTGGCTCGCGACCGCGCGGTCGATGGCCGATTCCCGGTCGGCGGCGGGCAGCGCCCTCACCCGGTCGAGGGCCTGAGCCAGCCGCACGCGGGTGATCGGCTTCAGCAGGTAATCCACCGCGTGCAATTCGAAGGCGTCCACGGCATGCTCCTCGAAAGCCGTGCAGAACACCACCGCGGGGCGCGGGTGCGGGAGGCAGGCGGCCACGTCGATTCCGCTGCAGCCCGGCAGGCGGATGTCGAGCAACAGCAGGTCGGGCGCCAGTTCCTTGGTGAGCTGCATGGCTTGAATCCCGGTCTCCGCCTCGCCGGCCACTTCCAGGTCGGGGTGCGCGGCCAGCATCTGCCGCAAACGGCTGCGGGCGGGCGCTTCGTCATCCACGATCAGTACGCGTATCATCGCTGCTTCCCGTACCCAAACTCTCGCCGTCCCGGCGGGGGATCACCAGGATAACCCGCGTCATCTCCTGGCGGCGTTCCCAAATGAGCGACGCGGCGCCGCCGTAGTAACCCCTCAGGCGCTCCGCGATGTTCTTCAGAGCGTGGCCCGAGGAATCGTCGCCGAGCGAGAAACCGGGCGGAAACCCGGGGCCGTTGTCCGATACTTCGACGCGCAGATTGGCTCCGTCGATCGCGGCGCGCAGGCGCACCTCGCCACCCTCTTCCACCATCGACGCTCCGTGCTTGATGGCGTTCTCCACCAGCGGCTGGATGCTCATCGCGGGGACTGGAACCGCGCCCAGCGAGGGATCCACATCGACCTGTACGCGCAAGCGCTCGCCGAAGCGGGCCTGTTCCACGCGGATGCACGACATCACGAACTCCACCTCCTCGTCCAGCCGCACCCATTCCTTCTCCGACTTACGCAGGGTGTAGCGGAAGACCTCGGCCAGTTGCTCGACGGTTTCCTCCGCGGCCCACGGCTGGGTGGGGATCAAGCCGGCGATGGCGTTGAGGGCGTTGAAGAGAAAGTGCGGGTTGATCTGGGCGCGCAGCGCCCGCAACTCGGAGCGGCTGGCCAGCCAGCTCAGGTGCTCCTCGCGCTCGCGCTGGCGTTCCTGCTCCTGACGGAAGCGCACGTTTTCAAGCACCACGGAGAGGGTTCGCGCGAGCGACTGCAACAGGCGATGGTCGTCGCTGAGGAAGGGGATGGAGTCGGGACGCTCACGCAGGACGATTCGGCCTCCAGGCTTTCCGGCGCCCGCCAGGTCCGCCCGCAAGCCGTTTTCCCGATGGGCGTCCGGCTCCAGCGCGGGGGAGAAATCGACTCCGACGGTGGTTTGGAAGATATCGCTCAGGCTATTCCCGGCGCGAGTGCGGAGGTCGTCTTCGCTGGCGGAGGCTTGAATCGCGTGGGTGAACCGGCGCTCGGCTTCCGCTTGGGAATAGCGACGGCGGAGCCAGATGCGGTCGATGGCCAGCGCCAGCCGCGAGTAGATCCACGGCGTCATCAGCCAAAAGGGCGTGAGCAGCAGGGCGCCGATCCACGGACGGCCCCAGGTGATCCCGATTCGCTCCGCCAGGCGCGCCTCCGCTACGAAGAACGAAGTCAGAGCCAGCAGGGCGAGGGCGAAGAAAGCGCCGCGTTTGACCAGCAGATCGAAGAACACCAGGCGCTCCTTGTAATAGAGCGTGATACAGAAGAACGCCAGCACCAGGTAGTCCGGCAACAGGTCCAGGTAGACTCCGACGCCGGCCAGGCTGAGCGAGGCGCTCAGCAGCATGAGCCACAGGAGCAGCCGGATCCAGAAGCGGTAGCGCTTCTCCGCGGGTTTCGGGGTGGGAGTCGAGCCGGCCAGCGCCGGGACCAACAGTGCCAGGCCCAATGCGCCCGCCGCTCCGAACATCAGCGCTGGCAGGCGGTCCAGGACGCCGCTCCAGCCCGTGAGGATCAGTTCCCGATCCTCCAAACTTCCCAGTAGCGCGCCGGCCGCGCCGATGGTGTAGAAGCCGGCCAGCAGCCAGCGCCACAAGCTTCGGCGCCTCACGCGCGGCCGCTCCTCGGCGTAAACCACGTGCAGCAGCAAGGCAGGCAGCAGGCCGGTGGCCAGCGCCATGGCCACTGCGGCGGAGGTGGTCCACCAGGTGTCCATCCTCAAAGCGGTCGCCGTCTGCAGCAGCAGGTTGGTTACGAACGCCGCGGCGCAGACCAGGGTGAAGGCCGGAAACACCGGGTTTCCGCCGGCTGCCTTCCTCGGCCGGCGTTCGCGCCAGTAAACCACGGTGAGGACAAAAAAGGTCAGCGCGCCAAAGGCGAAGACGATCACCGAAGCGAGATAGAAAAGCTGGTCGGCGCTCATGGACATATCAGGGCGAAGTCTGAATCGGCTTTCCGGTTACGCTCTTCAGGGTTTCCAGAATGGCTTTGTAACTGTCCTTGTGGACCTCCAGAAGCACGGCCGCCCGCTTACCGGCGTCATCGTTGAATTCGATGCCGACGAAGTGGGTTTTGCTTTCATGCAGCAAGCCGAACAAGGCCAGCGGCGTGAGGAAAACACTCAGCGTCACCATGTCGGCCACGCGGCGGTGAGCCTCCTGGCCGTAGCTCAGCGCGGTAACCTGGGACGGCTTCAGGCGCACGGTCACCCGGTGGCCGAAGACCAGGACGATGCTGTCCGAGGCGACCGTCAGGGTGGTGTTGTAGTCGTAGGGGTCCACCTTGGCCGCGACGGTGCCGCCGGCGTAGCGGATCTTGTTCCAACTGTTGCCCTCGGCGCGGAGACACGGTGCCGAGACCAGCGCCAGCGACAGCACGCACGCCAGTCTGGGGCGGGACCATCCGCCACCGCGGCTTGTCCAATTGGAGATCATCGCACCGGTCCTCAGTATAAGAGACCGGTTGGGACCCGGCAACGAGTTGCCGGTGAACGGCGCGGGCATGCCACCAGCGGCGCTGCGGCGTCATGAGCGGCGTCCCATGGCGGCGCGCCGCCTACCGTGCAATTCCGACCATTCATAGAAAAGGAGTCGCGCGCGGCGGCGATTCCGTTTAGGATGCTCAGTGAGAGCGGATCGCTACGATATGGCAAAACTTCCTAATCGTCTGTTACCGATTGCGTTGCTGATGATGGCGGCTGGCAGCGCCGCGAACGCCCAGAATAGCGACCTTGGGCTGTTACTGGGGGTCATTGCTTCGCCCTACGACGTGATCGGCGGGTCGCGGAGCTATGTGTCGACCAGCGTCGGCGTTGCCGGCCAGATCAACTACGCGTACCAGGTGAAAGGCTGGCGGGCGGGCGATCTCTACCTGGAAATTCCGTTTCTGGTGGCGGTGCGGAATGAGAACTGGGCGGGTAGCGGCGGCGCTTCCATCACCACCAAGGGTGTCGGCGCGGTGGTGCCGGGGGTCCGCTTCAAACTGCCCCTGGGCGGCCGGGCTTCGCTCTATGCGGCCGGCGGCGTGGGGTTCGGCATATATGGAGAAAACGTGGTGAGCGGCAACCCGGGCGGGGGCAGCATCACAAACCAAACCACCGCCACTGCCGCGTTCGATTTCGGCGGCGGCCTGGACCTTCGCCTCACAAAACTGCTCAGTCTGCGGGGCGAAGTCCGCGACCTGATCGTCAGCCCCAGCAGCCTGTCGAACTCCGGCGGCCGCAACAATCCGATTTTCGGCTTCGGGTTCGCGTTCCATTTCTAGGACGCGTCGGCGCGTCCTTCGTCCATAACCCATTCACGAGGAGAAACCTATGTTCCGATGGCTCACTACCGCTTCGCTCATTCTCGCGGCCGCCGCATTCGCGTGGGCCGACGACGCCAACACCTTCCAATGGCAGGGCGACATGACGCCCGGCCAAACCCTCGCCATTCGCGGCATCTCCGGCAGCGTTACCGCCGACCTGGCTCCCGGCACGCAGGCGCAGGTTACCGCCGTGAAATCGGGGACGCGCGACGATCCGTCCCAGGTGCAGATTCAGGTGGCGACCTCGGACGGCGGGGTGGTGATCTGCGCGGCCTATCCCAGCCTGTACGGGGGCCTGGTTGACGCCTGCAATCCGCCGAGCTCGGGGTCGGGGTCGGTCAATAGCGATGTCCAGGTGGTCTTCACCGTTCACGTGCCGGCCGGCGTCGCGCTGGACGTTACCACCGTGAACGGCGACATCCGCGCCACCGGTTTGGCGGGCGATTTCCGCGCCACCACGGTCAACGGCCAGATCGCTCTGTCCACGACCACCGGTTCGGCCCAGGCCACCACCGTCAATGGATCGATCGTCGTGGTGCTGGGGAGCGTGGAGTGGACCGGCACGAGCAGTTTCACCACCGTCAACGGAAGCATCGACGCGACCATTCCGGCTTCCGCGAATGTGGTGATCCACGCTTCCACGGTTTCGGGCGCCATCGCCACCGATTTTCCGCTGACCGTCCAAGGATCGAGCGGCTGTTTCGGCGGGAAGCAGGCCACCCTGAACGGCACGCTTGGGTCCGGCGGCCGCAACCTGGATCTGACCACGGTGAACGGCAGCATCCACCTGCGGAAGTCGCAATAGCGCCGCCTGGTTCTCCGGCGGTGTGATGTTGTTCCGCAGCGGGATTCCGCTCGCTGGCGCTCGCGGCTCCGAACGGAGCCACGACCTTAAGGGAGTGGTTCCCCGCAAGCGCGCAACGTCACACGGTCATAGACTTGGCCGCCTTTTCTCAGTGCGCCGGTAAGCCATCCGGAGCCTGTACTCGTACGCGCTCCAAAGACTCGGGCCGGTCCGTGAAGAACTCGGGTCGGCTTGCCGCCACCAGCTTTCGGGCGTTTTTGCCCCTTTCGAGGGAGTGTTTTCCCGCCAGAGCACAACGCCGGCGAAAAGTTCCCCAGCGAAAATGGCGAGTGTGGGGGCTGGTAAATGCTTGCACCCCGTACGGGAGTGGCTGCGTGGGGACTTGGTGCCCGGGGTGGGACTTGAACCCACACTCGCCGTACGGCGAAAGGGATTTTAAGTCCCTTGCGTCTGCCAGTTTCGCCACCCGGGCATATTGAAAGCAAGCCAGTTACTGTACAACTCCCACACCACGCTGGTCCACTGTGGGGGAATTTGTGGGGACTCTTTTCAGATTGAGGGCCGTGAGCCGCTCGTAGGCCAACTCAACCGATTCTGGAGACGGATGCACGTATCGTTGCGATACCGTGACCGTGGAGTGGCCCATAAGCCTCATGATCGTAAAGGCGTCCGCCCCGGCCTCCCCCAACCTGGTGCCGAAGGTGTGACGTAACGAATGTAGCACAAAGTCCGAAGGCCACTTCAAGAGCGCGCGCACGCGGGAGTGTTGCTGGTCAAGATGGCTGGCCGATAGCGCGTTGCCACCTTCGCCGTGGAAGACGTAACCCGTTTCTGTCGGCTTCCATTTCGTCAGCACCGCAACCACGCGTTCGCTCAAGGGGACGTTACGCGACTTGCGGCTCTTCGCCTTACCAGAGAGCACCGTAATGTGCCCGAATTTCGCGCCCTCAGCGGGCTCCAGGTGCACCTGGGGCCATTCAAGGCTCAGGGCCTCACCCAGACGCAAACCCGTGTCCAAGAGCGTTACGGCGATGTCGGCAAGCAGGTTGGGGCAGGCTGCAAGGTAAACGGGTTCCTGTGTGGGTGTGAGCACGAATTCCCGGTTTCGTTCGCCCCTGAGAAGGCGGATACGAGGCACACGAGAAATCTCTTTCCACTCGTAGGCAAGACGCAGCAGACGGCGCAGCGTCGCCAGTTCTCGATTGATCGAGCCGGGCGCAAGCGCCATCTTTCGACGCGATTTCACCTTGCCCCGCAACTGGACGTATTCCTCAACGGCGGCCTCATCGATAGCGTCGATCCTAAGGGACGCCAGAGTTTCGTCGGCCAGAAGCGTTTTCAACTTGGCCTCGTAGAACTCCACCGTTTGCGGTCTTTCGGCGCATTGCATTTGAACCGCCTTCTGAAAGCGCGGTGCAAACTCCCTGAGGGTTGGGGCGGGCACACGGTCCTGTATGCCAACCTCGCCTTTCGCAAGTTCCGTCTTGCGGGCGGATTCAATCTGCCCAGCAACACGTCGGTTGCTCACCTTCGTGCTCTCGCGAATCCGTTCTCCCTTGAACACGAACTCATACCACCAAACCCCGCCGCGCTTGTATAGCATCACTTGCCGCCTTTCCCTGCCTGCTTTTTGCCGCTTCCCTTCGGGCGCCCGCCCTTCCTGCCCCACGCTGACAACTCTTCCTGGGTGTGCTTCTTGGCGCGCGTCCGTCCACCCTGAGCCCCAGTCTTTTGAAAGAACTTCAATGCCTCTTTCGTCAGCTTGACCATGGCCGAATCATAAACCTAGGCCCTACCTTTGTCAAGATCAAAAGCAACGAGATCGAACGGAGAGTAAGGGCCTCCGCGCCATTGAAGCCGGCGCCCGCCGGATGGTTGACTGACGCCGCGCGCCTCACTGCAAGATGCCCTCCAGCGTGCGGTAAATAGCCCGTATTCGTTCACACAGCAGCCGAAGGTTTCCTGGGGCATCCCCGCCACGGGGAAGCCTGCGGCGCGGCTTCCTCCTGGTCAGTGGCGTCCGGGACAGCCCGCCTCAGTTGGCTGCGGAGCTGGTTTGTGGCGGTAGTTTCCCAATCTCGCGCGGTGGCGATCCAAGTGCGCAGGCGCTCGCCGAAGCCGGTGTCTTCCGGGTCGGCCTGCTTAGCTTCGAGCCCGCGGAAGGCCGCGTCCTGCTGTGCGTGCTCGGCGGCGCGATTCTGCGCGATCTGGTCGAACAACGCGCCCTCGGGGATTTGGCCTGGCGTTATTGGGACGTCGGGAGCTTTTCGGCTGAAGAGGGGTTGTCGGGAAACTCCCGGTTCCACACCTTGGTGAACTCCTCGTGCGGCAGCTTCGTTGCCTCCACGAGCCGATGAAAGCGGTCCACCGCCTCCTTCACCTTCGCCTCCAGCGCTGGGTCGTCGCTCGGAAAGTCCTCGGGAAACTGCTGCTTCAGGAGGGGCATTAACATTTGATGCGCCCTCCGCACTCGCAGCCTATCGGCTTCTGACCTGATCGGCGACGTCATTATCCGCATACCTCAGAATACCTCCCATCTCGGCGCCGTGGCGCGCGGTGATGCACTTTGCCGCGCGCGCCGCTTCGACGGGACGGTGAATCGGCTTCTCACCCATTGCCGGCCGCCTTCCATTCACCGTGCCGGACGGTTGCCACCGTGATGCGGCCCAGCTTCCCGGTGACGCCTTGCTCTTGGAAAATCCGGTTCAGCACCGCCGCGTTACACTCCGCCCACGGGATTCCCTTCGAGCACCAGCCCAATTCGTTTAACATCCGGTCCCGGACCTTCCACGGGTCCGCCGGATGCCGTTCCATTTCGGCAAGCACGTTCATGGGGACGGGTTCACATTCAGCCCCCCGCAACTTGTACCGCATCGGGATACCGGCCCCGTCCAGGTAGCGGACGGGGAGCCGGTCCGATCCGAAGATCCGAAGCGCCGCCCGAACTTCCAGCCCGTCCAAATCGCTCCATACGCCGATCGTTGCGCCGCCTTCAAGAGCCATGATGCGGACGCCAGCCCGGCTCAGCACGGCGGACGCGCGCGCCAACTCCGCGGGGTCCGGCCCCGCCTCAATCTCGGGAGATTCGGCGGGAGTGGCACCTTCAAAACCTACAGAACCCGGTTTTGATGGTTTTGTAGGTTCGCTCTCCGCCGTGTCCGCCAAGATTCGCGGCTTCGGCTTCCAATCCATCCATCGGCTTCGGGTTGTCGGGTGAAGGGTGGGAGTGCTCATTCCCACACCCCCGGATTCACCTCGTACCGATTGGATGGGCGCCCGCCGAAAGGTCCCGATTCGCCGGACAGATCCCGAACCCAGCCGGCATCCTGAAGCACTTCCGCCGCCAGTTTCACGGCTTCAGGCGAGTCCAAACCGCTCCAACCTTTCAGGTAGACGTCCCGGCAGGAGAAGAAGCCCTCCGTCCCCACCTTCCGGTGTTTGATCTTGTCCGCCAGTTCGCGCGCGGCCCGCAGTTGGGGAGTCACGATACAGGAGTAGACCCGCCGCGCGTGGGACTCCAGGTACTCGCACCATGCCGCCGCCTGTTGCGCGTGCCGAAGGGAAACCGTATCGGCATCCCCGTTGCCCGTCGCCGTCTCTGCCAGGTGGAAGAGAACCGCGAGAGCCGGCATCAGCTTGCGGTACTTGCTCAAGTGCGAAACAAGAGCCGGGTGGAGTTCGTCCCCCCGAATCTTCGCTTCGAGTTCCGCAAGCCATTCGATGAAGAGTTCCTGTGCATCGGGCACGAAGCGGAACCGCGCCGGATTTTCCGCGTCCAACTCCACCAGCTTGCGGAAGACCCGCGCCGCCTGTTGCTCCGAAGCCGCATCAGGCGCCCGGTCCACATAGTTCCAATCGGGCGCCGTGTCCGGCCACACCAGCAATTGAAACCGCTGAATGAGCCCGTCATTGCCTGGACCGTCTTCGAGTGCATCCACCAGGTAAGAGCGAAGCCGGCCCGGCTGAATGCCGCCCAGCATAGACATGCAGCACGCTTCAACGTGGATGGTGCCGCGCCCGATTCGGTCTATCGTGTGCCCGGTATCTCCGTTCCACGCTTGCAGGCAGAAGGCCCGCTCACCTTCACGGCCCGCCCGATCCAATTGACTCCACCAGCCGGTGAGTTCATCCCGGATTACCAGGATGCCCGCCGGGTTCTCACTCATGGTCTGGTGAAGCGCCTCAAAGGTGGCGTCGTTTACGATCAGCCGCCGCGACTTCGGTTCTTCCGGTTCGTCTTCCGGCCTGTCGGGTGCTGCGTTCCCCTTCTTCGATGCCGACTTGTACTGCTCTTTCCACGCCGCGCGTCGAAGTTCGTATTCCTCTTTCTCCCGCGCGTATTTCTTCAGCGCCTCCTCGTGTTCTTGCCGCCATTCGGTCTGAATCTGATTCAGGGGACGGGTTGCCGCCTGAATGACAGGAGACTTCATGAATCCGGGTGGCGCGATGATGCCGCCCCAAAGGTTCGGCACAACCACCCATCCGGTATCGTTCGCCTTCGGCTGAATGGTGGCCCGCCGGTTTACCGCGCCGGCAAGACAGAGCACCATCACCACCGCCGGGTAGTCCATCGGGACTTGCATACGCTCCGCTACGTCCGCCGCCAGGGGACGGAACGAATCCGGGAGAAGGTCTTCGGAGAAGGCTTCCACTGGCGGAAGCTCGCTTTGGATCGGTTCCAGCTTCGGCCAATCGTCCGCCGCTTTCGCGCGCGCCGCCGGGTGATTCGGTTGCTCGGTCGCCAGTCCCCACCGCGCCCGCAGCTCGGAGAGAGCCGCCCCGTCCATCGGCGCCGCCACGTTGGTCAGCTCCCGGAACCGCTCGAAGGTTCCGCCCGCGTCCCGCCAGTCGGTAACGTCCCCCTTCGCCGGCAAGCCCGGAAGCTCCACGATGCGGACGGAAGCCGCAATACTCAGCAGAGCCGCCGCAACCGCCGCCGCGTGCTTGCAGCCTGGTGCGTCATTGTCGGGGAGGATGACGATATGTCGGCCCCGGAAGTAGTCTGCCCATCCCGCGTACAAGTGACTGTTGCCGGACCCGCCCGGATTGCAGGACGCCACCAGACCCCACGTTTCCAAGGTGTGAACGTCTTTTTCCCCCTCGGGAAGATAGACGGTTTCGGCATTGAGCAACTTTGGAAGCCGGTAAGGGACCCGCGGACAACTGCGGAAGCGGTATTCCGCACCGTCATAGTCGGCATGGTCCGCCGCGCGCTTCCAGGTGGTCTTCCCGGTTCCCCGCGCCGCCCTCGGATCGGGAAGGTACTTGCCCTCATCCAGCCCCACCACAATCCCGCCGGCCTCAACTCCGCCGATCCGCTCCGGGTCCGTGGTGCCCGCCGCCTCAACTCCACTCGGGCGGACTTGAATGAAGGTCTTCGTCCCGTCCGGCTTCAGGTAGCGAATAACCTCGAAGAGAAGGCTTCCACCTCGATCCACATACGGGTAGCGTGCAGTTTCCCGCCGCCCGCCCGCCGTACTGGTGGGTCTTGTGGGTTTTGAAGGTGCCGTACCCGCCGAATCTGCATTCGTGCGGGCGCCGTAATGGCGGTCTTCGGGTTCGATCCGCCCCACCAGCCGGAAGACCTCGGCCTTCGCGGTTTTGAAGTCCGCGCCGGTAAGGGCCATTTCGAGTCCGATAATGTCCCATCCCTGTCCGCACCTGGAGTGACAGGAGCACAAGCCGGTTGCCGGGTCCACCGCAAAGTTATCGTCCTTCCCGTGGTGAACTGGGCAGGCGCCACGCCACTCAGCATCCCGCCGCTGTTTCAGGTGCGGGACGCGCGCCGCGTAGTAGCTGGCGACTTCGCTCGAAGTGAAGGTGATGGCTGAATCCGCCATCTATCGGGCCTCCGCTTGGCGCCCGCCGCCGGACGGACGGGATTCGAGCCATGCCGAAATGTCTTCGGGCTTGTAGCGGACCGCGGCGCCGATCTTCAGGTACTTCGGCCCTTGACGGAGAAGCCGCCATCTGCGGACTGACGCGACGGACAAGCGGGTGATGCGCGCCAGGTCGTGCTCATTCAGGAGAGATTCAAGTGCCTTGTGAACTGATTCCATTCGTAATCCTCGGTTGCCCCTGGTTGGGACACCTGTAACGTATCCGGTGAGTAGGTGAGCGAGAGAGTGAAATCTTTCACGGCGCTATGCACCGTTAAGAATCAGTACGTTCTGGCGTGGTGAGCAAATAGGTGAGTGAGGTGAGTTTCTAGGCTTGGTGCAGGACCTTGGTGATTTTATCAAGCACTGTCTTGAGCGTTGCCTCCGAATAGCGCGGCTTCCCCTTTTCGGACATGATGCTCTTGAGCGTGTCTACGCCCACGCCCAAACGCCGCGCAGCTTCAAGATTGGTTCCCAGGCTGCAAGCCTTCATGTACGCCTTAATCTCGGCTCGATGGCCCCGACGTGCCGGGTGGTTGCCGTCCGTCCCGTTTACCGCCGGCCCCGCGCCGGTGCGGGTCGAATCATCCCCGCTCGAATCGGTGGCGCCGGCCTGCTTGGGCGTCGCGAAGTCGCCTTCTTCCGCTTGCTTTTCTGCAACCGCCAGTAACGCCGCCTCGTACTGGTGCCACTCTTCAGAGCCATAAAAGTACCGTTCGACTTCCGGTAGTAAGCTGCCATTCCAGTTGTATGTCATGGCCCGGAATTCCCGCCCAGATCTGTCCCGGCCCTCTTCGTGGTGAGCGTCGATGATGAACACGCGGAGGAATTCATCCACTTCAGAGCGAATACGGTCCACGCACCAAGTTCCCTGTTTGCCGAGTTCACAAGCCTCGCGCCAAAATGCCGCGAACACGCGACGCATGTAAGCGCGGAAAGCCTCCTCATCCCATTGCCTCCTCGTGATGGGAGAAGGTGGTTGCACGGTCCGGGCTTCTGTGAGGGTATGCTTGGCCCGTAGCTGCTCCGCATCAACCCTCGCGCAGGCTTGACGGGAGTACTCCTCGGGGTATGTCATCGCTCCCTCCGCGATTCCCTGGGTAGAGTAGCCGCCCCTGGGTAGGGTGCCCAGCCTTCGTCCCGGTTCATGACGCCGGAACTAGGCGGCTATCCCCAAACATATCACGGTCTGTATGCTTTTGGGGACCATGGCTATTTCGGCCGCGGCTCCCCTCGGCCGGCCCCGCGCCGGTCAGTGGCCGGGCGCGGGCTTGAGATGCGGGATACTTGCCGGACCCAGCAAGCAGCGGGTGGCCACCAACGACAGGTCAAAATACTTCCTTTCCGCGGCAAAGATCGGCAGCGTGCTTGAATGCCTGCACAACCCGTTTCGTCGTTGCTTCTTCGGTGAAATCCATAAAGGCGGCGTTTACACTCTCACTCTGGGTGGTGCGTGGCGCATTCTCATCGCTGTCGCCAGCGCCAACGATCACCGTCCATGTCTCCTTCAGGATGGCATTTGACTTGGTTATTAGGGCAACGCTCCAAAGTTCGGGCTTTCCCGGAACTTTGGGCAGATCAGCGGGCGTCAATATGGATACGTCAGAGATCTCGCCGAGTGGGACGGCGTAGCGTGTCGTGTTCACCTCTCGCAGCTCGCGATACTTCTCCCAGACCCACACTTCCGAGTCATCAAAGCTGATGGTGCAAGATTCAAAGTGCCTTGGGATGATCCTGTCAGTAACCTCTTTTGTCCGTCCATAGCCCAGCAACATCGGGATGGAGGCAAGTGAGAGAATGTAATGGACCCCAGCTAGAGCAGCCTTCTCCTTTAGCCAGTCAAGTGTCTCTTTCAGTGATGGGCCGGCGACCCTCTGAACTGTCGTATTGACAAGGTTTTGTCGCATCTGCGCCAAGGTCCATTGATCGTGGAGGTTGTTGAGTAAGTCGCGTACATAATTGATCGGAACTGCAAAGTTCAGCCCTTCTGCCGAGCGCAATTTGAAAGAGACGACGCCAACCGCTTGTCCCTTACCGTCTACAAGAGGTCCGCCGCTGTTGCCCGGATTAACAGCAGCATCGGTCTGGAGAACTTTGATTCCGTCGCCACCGTCGCGAATTGAACTCAGGATTCCAGCGGTCACAGTCCCTTCGAGCCCACGTGGACTCCCAACCACCACCACCGGCTCGCCGACGGTGAGCGTGTCGGAGTTGCCCAGAACCAGAGCTGGAAGATCGAGATTCAGTCTCCACCCCCCTCCGATGTCTTTCCCAACTGGCGGGGTGACCTGCACAATCGCAAGGTCCCTCAATTCGCTCACGGCAAGGACAAAGAACGAACCCAGGACCTCGCCGGTGGCTAGTTTGATGATCGCGGAGTTCATGTCTCTGATGACGTGAAGGTTGGTGACTATCTTTCCGTCCTTTGAGATGATGAACCCGCTTCCCAAAACACCGCCGGAATCCGTGTTGCCCTGAATGACCACCACGCTTGGTGACACCCGCTTGGTGATCTGAGCCGTGGTGAGGGTTGTTTGTCCAAATACGGCGGCTGCGGTCAATAGCGTTGTGGTCGTCAGTTTCAAAACCCTAGCTGCTCCTTTCCAGCTCTCGACTGTCGCACAGATGTGCCGCGGCAACAGTATAGCCCAAGTAATCCCGCCGATTAAGAATAACGAAGGTTATTACCACCGGGTTGCCTCGCGTCAATGAGGCATCCACACGGATTTCATCGCCGGAATCGGAAGCCGGGCCATACCGGCGTTGTCGCACCTCACGCCCCAGTGGGGTGCCGGCGGACTTCGAGGCTTGGTCGGCAACCCGAACTGAGCCGACGACCGGCCCGGCTCGGTGCCGCGGCCACTTCTCCGCCGCCGGCTCCTACGCCTCCTCCACCTTTGCATCCGCCTGAGGGCCGGGCTTCTCGAACAGGTCCTCCCAGAACTTCGGCCACCCATCAGAGAGGGCCTTCATTTCCGGGCTCATTTTGATCGGCCTGCCGAATAGCGGGCAGCAGCCGTCCGGCAGCGGCGATGTCGCGTGCCCAACAATGTGGGGCACGGATCGAAGGGGCACTCCGTTCGAAAGCGTCACGGCCCATTCAAATTCAGAGTACGACCAATGGAACCGCGGCGCTCCAACCAGCTTGGGAGACAGCGAAGCCGCGAAGAAACCGAGCGACGTGGTTGAAGTCTCCGTCACTCGATATCGCTGGCCGCCAATCTCAAACAGGTCGCCGAGCTTCAGTCGGGTTGATCCGTTGAAAAGTCTCGCCGTGCCTATCGGGCGCCGTGTCGGAATTGACACAAACTTCCTGCCGGGTACCCACAACAGCCGCTCTGGATCTTCCAGAGAGACAGCCAGGCCGGCCCCAATGACAGCAAAGAAGGTGCGGCGCTTCATCCCAACCTTAGCCTTTCTTCCCCCAGCGCGTCTGGGCAGTTCGCCGGGCGGAAGCCTTGCGCTGGGTCGGGTTGATCGGAGCGTTCAGGGCAGCCGCTCCCTTGAGACCAGCACTCTGCCGCGGCCCGCTTTCGGCCGGCTTCCAGTCTGGCACGAAGCTCAAGTTCGCCGGTCACGTTGAGATTTACCTTCGAGCGCTCGGCATACTTCTCGGGACTGTGCGCCTTGAGCAACAATTCCAACAGCCGATCCGAGTACTCCATCTCGTACCCCACGACCTTGCCCTTGTAACGCACGGCGCGACGGACCCCGTCATGGGCGCGCCGCACTGCTTCGTCCTCAAGCATCTGGGCTACGCGTTCGCAGGCGGCCTCGAAGCGCGGTCGGTAGGTCGGGTCTTCTCGTAACCACCAATAATGGCTCTGGCGGTTCAACTTCGCCGAACGGGCGGCCTTCAGGACCGATCCGCACGCCGCGAAGCACTCCAAGAAGCGCTCTTGGTGTCTAGACGTGTCTATGGCCGGTGCGAGTGCCTTGCTCATGGGCGCCGTGCGGTTCCCATTCTACCTCGGGACGCCGGTTCCCGCCGTTGGCATCGGTTGCTGGGTGGACACTGTTGACGGGACCAATGCACCGACGGATAACCGGCGTCCAAAATTGTGGGGGATTTTGTGGGGACTCACCGTATAGCAGGGTTGAGCGCGGCTACCCGGTTTTCGCCCCGTACCTGTCGAACTGCCTGAATTTGCAACCTGTTGAGCAAGGGCGAGAAATCCTGCGTACCCCAGCTTCCGGCCCTCGGCTTGATTTTAAGTCCCTTGCGTCTGCCAGTTTCGCCACCCGGGCTCATCCATCAGTGTAGCCGACGAACGGTGGAGTTTGCGCGCAAGCACCAAGTGCCCTCGCTCAAAGTGCCGGGTCCCGCGGAGCCGAACCCGGGCGGCGGGCGCAACCCTCGACCCTCAAGGGTGAGGGCGATAGATTCCGAGAGACCCGCCGTTGGGTGTGAGAGGACTCCAACCCAGACCGCTTATGACCGCGTCCGTCATGGCGCCGGGCCGGCCTTCCCGCACGACAAAACTCAGATCCGGTACTGCTTCCCCGGCGCTCAACACGCCCAACAGCGACTCACCCGCCGGCAACGGATTCAAGTAACTCCAGCGGTCCGGATGCGCCGGCCGGATCATGACGAGCGGCACGTCTAGCCAGGGCGCATTCGCCAGAATCGCCCTGGACCTACGAAAATAATGGACTCCGCCCCAGAAGAACGGATCGAAGGACAAACCTTCCGGAAGGGACGACTTTTCGCCGATGATGAGGCCCACCGATCCGGCCTTCGCCGGGAGGGTGTCCATCACCGAGCTCACCTCAGGGGCGATTCTCGATACATTTACCCACTGAAGCGCCAGCACCGCGATCGTAACGCACAATGCGGTCACCCCGGCCGCGAGGCTGCACAGACGCGGGGGACGGAACCCGGCCGTGGCCGCGATCAGAAACAGGACCCAGAAAATTGCAAAGCGCTCCGGAAAAAACCCGCTACCGTTGATTGAGCCCGGCGCGATGCAAAACAACGTGAAACAAATCGCGCCGGTTGCGATTATCGCGATCGCGGCGGGGGATATGCGATCTTTGTGTATCCAGGCGCCCACAAACAGGAACAGGCCGGTCATGGCGAGCAGGAACAGGAGGCCGCCGCGGTAGGCCGGCGATGTGAACGGCGCTACGGGCCACAGCTTTAGCAAGCTGCTCACGGCGCGAATCCAACCATGCTCCCCAACGGAGCTTGGCTGGTTGCGGAAGTGCCCAGAGTGGTTCACGAACATGCCAACCCAAACCGCCGCCGTTCCGGCCATCAAAGCAATCATCGTCAGCGGCCGCCACCGCGCCTGGAGGGATCGCGCCCAAAGTCCCGGGCCGGCCTTGGCTGCACACGCCAGATCCGCGGCGAAGTGCAGCCCTACAAACAGCAGGAAAATAGCCACCGGCACCGGGTGGGTGAACAACGTCAAAAGGAAGCAGGCCAGCACCGCGGTTACGCGGCCGGAGCGGAGCCGCCCCGAGCAGCGAATCCAGAAGCCGCACAGAAACAGCGTCAGCGCAACACCGATAGAGTAATTCAGGGACCCCAAGTACACCAGCGCGTTCATGCAGAAGGGCATTCCGGCGAGGGTCCAGGGGCTGCGCCGTTCCGCCACGGATTCCACCAGATACTTGAAGCCAAAGCCGAACGCGAAAATGTAACAGCAGACGACCAGTTTCTCGCTCATCTCCGGGGAGAACGCCGTTTCCAGGACGACCAGCGAGTAGTACTCAAGCGCGTAAGGCGTGAGAAACGACTTGATCTCGAAGTGTTGGGCGTATACCCCCGAATGCGTCAGCAAACTCCGGATGATATCGGCGTAGTAGAGATGGACGGGCCCATCCTGACTCGGGAACAGTGGCAAGGCAAGCACGACAATGGCCGTGCAAACAAGGACGGCGATGACGGCCGCGTCCCAGAAGATCCCCGGGCGGGGATTCAACAGCGCCGGCTGAGTGTCCCCGACTGGGGTTTCCGGTTGGCTATGAGACGGCATCGGTTTCGATCCAACGATTCTAATATGGCGAATGTTCAAGAAACTCATGCCGGCAAGCCGCGGAAGTACTCCACCGTGAGAGCCAGCCCCTCATCCAGATCCACCGTCGGTTCCCACCCCAACAGGGCTCGCGCTTTGGCGATGTCCGGCTGGCGCTGCTGCGGATCGTCCTGGGGTAATGCCTCGAACACGATCTCGGACGAGGTCCCGGTCATTTGCAGAATGTGGCGGGCGAATTCCAGAATGGTCATCTCGCGCGGGTTGCCGAGGTTGACGGGGTAGCGTTCCTCGGACAGCATCAGGCGGCACAGGCCGTCCACCAGGTCGCTTACGTAGCAGAAACTGCGGGTTTGCGATCCGTCGCCGAAAACCGTCAACGGGATGCCGCGCAGCGCCTGGTCGAGAAACGCGGGGACCACGCGGCCGTCGTCGAGTTTCATGCGCGGACCATAAGTATTAAAGATGCGCGCGATGCTGGTGCGCAGCGCGTGGGTGCGGTGGTAGGCCATGGTGAGGGCCTCGGCGAAGCGCTTGCTTTCGTCGTAGCACGAGCGCGGGCCCACCGGGTTCACGTTGCCCCAGTAACTCTCGGTCTGCGGGTGGACCAGCGGGTCGCCGTAGCATTCCGAGGTCGAGGTCAACAGGAAGCGCGCGTCCTTGGCGACCGCCAAGTCCAACATGTGGCGCGTTCCGGACGAGCCCACATCCAGGGTTTCGATGGGATGCTCCAGGTAGTCCTTGGGACTGGCCGGAGAGGCCATGTTGACCACGCAATCTACCGGCCCCTCGATGGAAAAAGGCTGGGTGATATCCCGCTCCCGCAACTGAAAACGGGGTTCGCCCGCCAGGTGAGCGATGTTCCGCGGGCTTCCCGTCAGGAAGTTGTCCAGCCCCAGCACGGTGTGGCCTTCCCGCAAGAGCCGGTCGCACAGGTGAGATCCGATGAATCCGGCGGCGCCGGAAACGACTATTCGCAAATGACCCCCAAGATGTCTATTCTAACCAGCCCAGGGCCGTACCACATGCTACATTCAGGTTTTTCGCCGGTGGCCGCATTGTTATGAACGCCGCATCCTGGGTGGAACGAGCGATTCTGATCGTATTTCTGGCGGCGTCCGCCACGTGGTTCTGGCGGCGCCTGCACAAGGTTCTGGACACAATCCGACGGTCGCGGGCGACGCCCGATTTCGAGGTCCTGCCGGCCGGCCCGCGCATCCGCCGGTTCCTGTGGGAAGTGGTGGCGCAGGGGAAGGTGATCCGCGAGCGGCCGCTGCCCGGCATCGCTCACGCTTTCGTCTTCTGGGGATTTCTGTCGTTCGCACCGGTCAGCGTCAACCACTTCGCCAGCGCTTTCGGACTGCGCTTCCTCGACGCCGCGAACCGGATCGGCGGCCTGTACCTGGGGTTCGTAGCGCTGTGGGCGGCGGCGGTTGCGGTGGCCATCGCGGGTCTGTTTGTCCGCCGGTTCGTGGTGCGTCCGCGGTGGCTGGGAGCGGTGTCGCCGGAATCGGGCTTCATCGCATTCCTGATTTTCTTGCTGATGGCCACGTACCTCGGCGGCTGGTGGTTCGGCGACGGCACCACCGGCGGCCGCGCGAGCTGGTGGCTGCACACTGTGGCGCTGCTGGTGTTCCTGCCGCTGATCCCGCATACCAAACACCTGCACCTGGCGCTCAGCCCGATCACCGTGTTTCTGCGCCGCGACGGTTTCAGCCGCATTCCGCCGCTCACCGGAGACGAGGACTTCGGCCTGGATAGCGGCAAGGACGTCACGCGCATCGACGCTCTGCAGGCCTACTCGTGTGTGGAGTGCGGCCGATGCACCGAGCATTGCCCGGCCAATAACACCGGCAAGGCGCTCAACCCCAAGGAAATCGTTTTAGGCCTCCGCGGCTATCTCAACGAATTCGGTCCGGCCGCCGAAGCGCCGCTATTGGGGGAGCACATCTCCGAGGAAGCCGCGTTCCAATGTACCACCTGCGGGGCGTGCGAGTTTCAATGTCCGGTGGGGATCCAGCATTTGCCGATGATCGTGGGCCTGCGGCGCGGCGCGGTGAACACCGGCAAGTGGGAGGACGAGTACGGCACCAAGCTGTTCCTCAACCTGGAGCGCCACGGCAACGCGCTGGGCTTCGCCCCCAGCGAGCGCCAGAAATTCATCGAGAAGGCCGGGCTGCCCATCTACGACGGCGCCCAGGAGTACTGCCTGTGGCTGGGCTGCATGGGCGCTTACGATCCGCAGGGCCGCGAGATCGTGGCCGCCCTGGCGCGCGTTCTCGGCCACGCGGGGGTGACGTTCGGCGTGTTGCGCAAAGAAAAATGCACCGGCGACCCGGCGCGCCGCCTGGGCAACGACCTGGCGGTTTCGCAAGTGGCCGAAGCCAACATCGAGACCCTGCGGGCGGCCAAGGTGGGCAAAATGGTGTCGATCTGCCCCCACTGCGTGCGCACCATCGGCACCGACTGGAAGGAGTTCGGCGGGGCGTTCGAGATCGAGCATCACAGCGAACTGCTGGCCCGGTTGGAATCGCGGCTGCCCCCGGCCGCCGGGTTGCGGGAGAAGACGGTGTTCCACGATCCCTGCTACCTGGGCCGCTACCGGAACGTGTACGGCCAGCCGCGCCAAGTGGCCGGGCGGTACGGCGATCTGACCGAGACTGGCCGAAGCCGCGAGCGATCATTCTGTTGCGGGGCGGGCGGCGGCCAGATGTTCCTGGGAGAAGAGAAAGGCAAACGGGTGAACGCCGAGCGAGCAAGCGAGTTGGCGGCCACGGGCGCTGGGACCATCGCGACGGCGTGTCCCTTCTGCCAGACGATGTTCCGCGACGCGCTGGCCGAGGCGCCGGGGACGCCGCCCAAGCTGCTGGATATCGTGCAGATTGCCGCGGCGGCGCTGCCGGTCGATCCGCCGAATCCGGCGAAGAACGCGTGAAGCACATGTGACAGGCGGCCGCGAGATGTTATAATCGGTCAGTCGGCGGGTGCTGTTGCATCCGGCGGTCTCCAGCCATCTTCACGGAGCGGGCGCGTAGCTCAATTGGCAGAGCAAGTGACTCTTAATCACTAGGTTGAAGGTTCGATTCCTTCCGCGCTCACCAGCATTATCAATCACTTACAGGCTATTGGATCAGGCCAGAAGTGGGCATTGTAGGGACTTTTGTAGGGACCCCGTTTTTTTCCGTGCCCTTCTTCAGCTCCATCCCAGCACCAGTGCGCGGCAACGAAAGCGATTGAACGGCATCCCGTTTCGCCGCCATGCGTATGTGAGAGTAGCGCTCCAGCATGGCCCGGCTCATGTGGCCCATCAAGGCCAACATCGTTGACTCCGGAACGCCGGCTTCAGCCAGCTTGGTAGCCGCCGTGTGCCTGAGGTCATGCAAGCGGCAGCGGATACCCGAGGCTCCCCGGAGTGCATCCCACGCGCTGGTGATGTCCGTTATGTGTTTCGTCGGGTCCTGTGGCATCGGCTTGCCGAATGGGAAAAGGTAATGCTCCGGGTCTGTAGTCTCGAATCGCTTCGTAAACCAGGCCGCATGTGCGGAGAGAACGTCAAACAACTCCGGGTTCATGGGAATCTGACGGCCGGTACCTGACGATGTCTTTGCACGGCCAACTGTGACAACCCGTGCGGAGAGGTCCACCTGTCGCCAAGTCAGTGACACGATTTCGCCGGCCCGCATACCCGTGAGCAAGGCAATTCGGATGAACGTACCGATCAGCGGCGAACGCATCCCGTCAACGGTGTTGAGAAGCCTCCGTTCCTCTTCGGCGGACAGCGCGCGGCCCACGTCGCGCCGTTCTTCCAGCTTTCGCACGCGCGGCCAAAGCACTGACCACGGCTGGCCGACAGCGCGGCTCAGTTCCCCCACCTCCATGTTGATCGTTCGGCCGGCGGCGCCCTCATCGAGCCGGGTCTTGATGTAGCCGCGTATAGCCTTTTCCGTGAGATCCGGCAGCAGTGTATTGGCCAGCAGTCGCTTGACGTGCGCCAAGCGACCGTTGGCAAACAGCACGGATTGCTCACGGTGATTGATACCGTAGTGGCCCAAATAGACCTTCACAACGTCAGACACGCTCAGGATGCGGTTTTGCCGCTTCTCAACTGGCATCCCGGCGAGCGTCTTTTCGAGTTCCAGGCGACGGCCGCGCTCCGCTTCCGCAGCGACGGTCCTCCGCGTGGTCTTTGCGGATTCCTGTATTCGCTTGCCAGCAAACCAGAACTCATACCACCAAATGTTTCCGCGCTTCCTAAGGCTCATGCGCTATTGCTCCCGATGCCGTCCGAGTTCACGGCGAAGCTGGTCCTGCCGATCAGATGGCAGCTTCTCCATTTCCGCCAGAAGCTCCGCAACCTTTTGCTCAAACCATGCCCTCGTCCGTTTCGTCCGTCCCGGTCTCCCGAATTCGCCCTTCGCTTGGTGTTGCGCCATCGATGGCGTCCGTACTGTGTCCTTTGCCATGATTTACGCCGCCCGGAGCAGTTCGGCCACATACTGAAAGCGCCACCCGGTTCCCCGTCTGGTGTTGAAACCCCGCGCGTTTAGTTCGTCCGCAATCGCGCGCACGGTGAAGCCGGCACCCTTCAACTCCCGAATACGGCCGATGATCGCTTGCTCTGCCGGCGCAACTTCGAGGCGCATACCGTCCGCGGCCACCTGGTAGCCAAACGGAACCGTTCCCACCCGCTCACCGTTCGCGCGCTTGCGGTGCATTGCGTCCCGCGTGCGCTCTCCGATGGCTTCCCGCTCCCACTGGCTGACGGAGACCATGATGTTGAGTACCAGTCGGCCGGCAGCGGACCGGGTGTCCAGGGAGTCCGCGACGCTCACCAGGGACACCCCGCGGCGCTCAAACCGCTTCAGCAGTTCGGCAAGATCGGCAACGGAACGGGTGAGTCGGTCCAGTTTGGCGATGATGACGGTATCCACCGCGCCCGAGTCCACCAGGGACAGAAGCTTGCCCATTCCGGGACGGTTCAGGGACTTTGCGGATTCGCCCGCGTCCACGATCACGTCTACCAGTTCCGCGCCTTGCACGACGGCCATGGCCCGGACCTTCTCGGTTTGAGCTTCCAGGGAGACTCCGAAGTCCGCCTGCTTTTCCGTGCTCACTCTGACGTAGCCGATTGCCTTCATGTCCCAAGTATATCTAAACCCCCTATAGATGTCAAGAGATTCTTCACATCAGATCTAAACGGGGTTAAGATATAGCCATGGCGAAACGACTACCCCCGGATGTACTGGAGTTCTTCAAGAGAAAGGGAGCCAAAGGCGGAAAGATCGGCGGAAAGCGCTCCCTCGAAACCATGACGCCGGAACAACGTTCAGAACGTGCGCGCAAGGCTGTTGCCGCGCGTGAGGCAAGACGGAAGGCTTAGCGCCGTCCGCTAAGGCAGGATCCTCTTTGGCATGTCCAACACGGCCTTGCCGCACTCGCCGCAGAATTTCAGGCCAGCGGCAAGCGGTTGGCCGCAGTCAGTACAAAATGTTCCTCCCGCTGCACGGTCAGAATACTCGCCGCAGTGTTTGCACTTTCTCGCGGACGCAATGATCGTCTCTGCACAGTACGGACACTGCTTGACGGTTCGATCCGGTAACGGAGAGGCTTCGGCGGGTTCCGGCTCAATCGTGGGGCCGAGATCCTGCCCGGCGGTCGAGACAAGGCCAGCTTGACATTTCGGGCATCGCGTAGCTTCGGGGTGGATTCGTTCCCGGCAATGTGGGCATCTTCGATCAGTGCCGGAAGCAAATGCGAAAGCAAGCCCGAAAGGCCCAAACAGCACGCCCAAACAGAACCAGAGAAAACCGCTTGCGCCCCGGCTCTGAGCAACAAACGCCGCCGCGATACCACAGAAGATCCAAACCAGAACAGCAAACAACCACATCTAGGCCCCCATCTGTCAACTGCCGTAGCGGATTTACCGAAAGCACTCTACTCTATCCCCCGGCACTGCCAACAACAAGCCCGATTCGAGGTTCTTGTCATGTCACCGCACCGTTGCATGACAAGGCCCTTTTGCAGACGTATACACTCACGTGCAAACTCAGCGCCCACCGTGTCCACCCGGTCGTCCGGCCGCGAACGCCGGACCTTAGGCCGCATCCGCACGCGGCTTTTACCCGAAGCGGAGGAGCAGGGTGTAAAATGCTGCTTCGACGCCGAACGGGGAATCGTATGGCATCGAGAGAAAGCGAGCACAGCATGAGGACAATAGCAGTCATCCCGCTTCTGGCGTTAGCGGCTTGCGGAACGAGTCCAGAGCCCCTGCCCGACGCGACGGCGCATCCGACCGCACGGCAACGGAGCCCATTCCAGAAGGCCACTATTTCATACCTTGGAGTGATTGCAAATCAATCGATGAACGTGGCACAAACGATGGCCCGCGGCGAGAGCCTCTCTTCAATTGCCACAAGCCTCCGCTCTGCACAGGCAGCCGAAGATCTCGAGTACAACGTATACCTGAAAGCAATCCAACCAATCCCAATTGAGTTCCGCGAAATGGCACAAGACACCGACAGGGTTCACCGGTCATTCGCCTACTCAATGGCAGAAATGCTGGCTGGCGCCGAGGGGGATGGTAACGAACACATCGTTAATGGCTCCGCCAAATTCAAACAGTCCGGAGAATTAGCAAACACCATCATGAAACAAATCATTTCCGAACCTTAACCGAGGGGCCCACACGAAACCACCCGGCAAAGCTGCAATAGAGCCCTCGCTCCTTCGGGTCAAACCCCATCTCTTTGAGAGATCGAAACAGCTCCCGTTTCCGCTGAGTCGCTGAATTGATCTCTTCGACCAGGCACAGTAATTCTTCCTTCTCCGGATAGCGAAGCATCGCCTCTTGCCAGGCCGTGGAGGATAGGTCGAAACTGCTTTGGCGCGGAGAGTCGGAACTCGGAGCCGGCGCCCGCGCAATCACACCCAACGAGCCGGAACAAATCCGTGCCTTCTCCGTTACGGCGCCCAGCTCGCGACGGATGGCGGCATACTCGTTGACCAGCTTCCCCGCAATCGTAATCTGTTCCTGTTCGCTCATTTCTCCGGCTCCTTCTCCCGCCCTCTCCCGCCCGTTCCTCTCGCACGAATCTCTTCGGCACCGGCTCCAGCGCCTCGCGTCCCCACGTGGCCACCGGCTGCGCGCAAAGGTCGTCCGCGCCAGCTCCGGCGCCGCGAGCAGCTCACCAGGCCCATGTCCGCACGTGACCTGTTGCACCAGCCTCGTTGCATCCTCTTTTTGTTGCATCAATTCGCAACACCGAAATGCCGCGCACAGCGCGCCTTACGCACCGGCGTGCGGCACCCTTTTCGGAAGGACCCGCGAGTTTGGCGCGCCATGCACAGTACAACTCCCCATTTTTCACCTGCAACACTTGAAACACCTGCTACATTCCGGAGAATAGAGCACTTACGCTGTTGCAGGTGGCCGAACCCACCTGGAACACCTGTAACAACCCGGCCCCGATCTGAGGCTCAAGCCTGTTGCAGGCTGTTGCAGGCTGTTGCAGGACGCAACGGCAACCTGCAACAGCCCAAGCCGCAGAAAAATAGGCCCTGTTGCAGGTGTTTCAGGTGTTGCAGGCAAAGACAATAGTCTCGACTACGCAGAGTCTCTGTCTTCGAGAATCGACGCGCGAACACAATAGGCTCGAATCCATCCCATCTCCGGCACCCGCACGGCCTTCATAAGCGTGTCCCCCTGGGTATCGAGGTAGCCACGCTCAGCCAACGCGCGCGCCACCAGCTTGGAGTTGAAATCTCGGCAAAGCTCTTGCCGAAAGACCTCTTTCAGAATCCAGTACTCCGTCTCTCCGTCATCGTTCCGGCGTCGGAAACCGGCACGGTCCTTCACCACCTGGTTTTCATCAGGACTGGCTTCCCCAATGGGATGCCGAATGACCTGGAATCGAGAGGCACCATGTTTTTCTATGAACCGGCGAACGTCACGGACCGCCGCTTCGGTGTCGCTACCGCCAACGGTTCCGCGCGCGGTCCACCAATCCTTGTAGCACCGGGCCGCGGCATCCGTCGCTGCGCCCTCCGGCCAACCCGTCAATCCCGCGCGTGTGGCCAGTTCCCCGGCGCCCGCGATGAGAGCAAGCCGCGCCGCCGCCCGTGAGAGTTCCCCGCCCGCCTTCTCTGGAACACGCTGCATGAAATCGTCCCGAAGACCCCGCAACGATGCCTCACAGGCCGCCCGGTTGGAAACCACCGACCGAAGGAAGGCCCTGAGTGGAGCGCCATAGTAAGCGCGCGCCGCCTCTTTCAACTGCCGTGCGAATAGATCCGGCGAAGCGGCCCCGTGGAGGTTCTCAAACAGACCCATCCCCGCACCGGCGTCCGCGTCGATGTCGAGCAATCGCACTTCAACACCGCCCCGAATTCGCTTGCCCGTGGTGCGCGCGTGATCGGCGAGCGTAACCTCGCCCGCCGAAAGAAAGAGAAGCGTCCACGTCAGTTTCCGGCGCGCGGCAACATTCCGGCTCATGCGCGCTTTCCCCGTGCCGTTTGCCAGCAGATACGCAATCTCGGCCGCCTCTTCGGGTAGCACCTGGGCCATTTCGTCAAGCGGCAACGTCAGATCGTTGTGAAGCGCCGCCGTCGCTTCCAACCCGTTTGCCGTCGCGTTCCAGGTTTGCACGAACCCGTTTTTGCCGCCGCCCCCCAACACTGAGCCGCACACCACAAGCGCCGTGCTCTTGCCCGTCGACGTGTAGCCCACCAGGTGAACGCCGCCAGACTCCGCACCCATCAGCGAAAGCACCGGCCCGGCAAAGGCACACGAAGCCGCCAGCATCAGCCGAGAGTTGCCGATGCACAGCCGCCCCACGTGCTCGCGCCAATCCTCAACCGCACCAGCCACGCCGAAGTAGTTCTCCGAATCATGCTGGGTCTGAAAGAGAACTCGGTCCGCTCCATTCGGGCCGATGGTTTCGCCGGGTAGCACGAAGCTTTCGCCGTGCCACCCCACGCGAGACACGCAAAGCGCGCGCGCCGTGGTCTGTGTGGTTTGGATGTACTCTGACAGCAGCGGCCCAATGCCGCGCCCCGATGTGATGAACAATCCGCCGTCCAGCAGCCGCGCGCGGTATTCGCTTCCCTCGCCCGCAAGCAAGCTCACCGGCATGGGCCATTCGTGTTCGCCGCCCTCCACGTCTTTCCACTTCAGCAGACGTCCCCAGCCCGTCCCCTCTGAGTCGCGAGTGATTGCCTCAACCGTGAGCCGCCCGCAGATCCGCAACGGCTTCTTGTCGCCGCCGGGCGCGCAATAGTAGACACCATCGTCTTTCAGCCGAAAGCGCGTGTGCTGACTGACACGCGCATCCGCGGCGCCGGATTCGCACGCGCCCGTGTCGCCATCGGACCAGCGCTTCCGCAGTCGCGCCAGAACGTCCGGCGTGACAACCTCAGCCGCTTCAGTAAGCTGACGCAGAGCCTCAGGGGTTCCGCCAGCGGAAACCCAATCCGCGGCATCCTTCCCCTTCGGAAGCTCGGCAATCCGTATTTCACAACCGGCAACCAACAGAGATTCGGCCACCGCCGCCGCGTGTTTCCGGCCCGGCCCGTCGTTATCCGGAAGAACGGCGCACCGGCGCCCCCGAAGCGCTTCCGAGTACTCCGCGCGCCATTTACCAGCGCCGCCAGGATTCGTGGTTGCCAGCAGTCCAAGGGACTCCAGAGCGTGAACGTCCTTCTCACCTTCAACGATGAACGCCACGTCAGAACGGCGCCGTAGCAGCTCGGGCAGACGATACAGCACCGCACGCACACCGCGGACGCTCCAGGCCCAACCGCCGCGACCGTCAGGCTTTCGTTGCCGGAAGTCCTTCGGATCTTTGAGGCGCACCACTTCAAAGAGCAACTCGCCCTTCTCATCCACGTACCGGTAAGCTTCCACGATCCGCGCGTCCAAGCTCTTTCGGCCCGGATCTTCAGCGCGTCCGACAACCCGGAACACTTCCGCGCGCGCCGCCTTGAAGTCGCCTCCGGTGAGCTGCTGTTCCAACCCGATAAGATCCCAGCCGCGCGCGCATGCCGAATGGCAGTACGCGCGCCCGGTTGCGGGATCAACGGCGAAGGAATCGCGCTTTCCCCTGTGGACTGGACACGGCCCACGCCACTCCGGGCCGGCCTGCCTCAGCTTAGGCAAACGCGCCCGATAGTATGCGGCGACTTCCGATTTCACGAAAGTCTCAGGCATCGGCTATGCCACCCTGACCCGGTAAACCCAGCGCTTGCCAGCGTCCCGGCAATTCGACCTGCATACACCCCAGGCGCCGGATGGCCTTTCTTTGTCCCCACGCCAGAAATGCAAGTGCTTCTGGTGGCAGTGCGGGCAATCAGCGACCGTCAAGACCCACCATGCGCGGTCTCGCCGTACCTTTACGACCGCCCATGGAAGCTCTTCATACATGATTCGCACCAGCTTGTACGACCGCCCGCCGCAGCCCGATAGTCCAAGAGCCGGTTCGGGACCCGAACCGCCCGATTCCGTATGGCCACCGCCGCAATACGGACACCGAATAACCTCCAATGCCCAGCCACCATCATCGGTCTTGTGCGCGTAGGCCAAGGCTTCGGGCACACCCTCAGGCACTGACGAACCCCCGGCCGCAATTCGAACGGCCGTCGCCGCCTGAGGCTCAGTCATTGGCCACCGCCTGGCCCCCGTCGCGGCCCGATGGCTGACTGTCGATCCAAGAAGCCAAGCCGCTGGCCGGGTACCGAACCAGGCGTGTCCCGGCCTTTACGAAACGCGGCCCGCGGCCTAATAGCCGCCACCGTTGCAAGGTTTTCACCTTGATGCCGAGAAGCTCCGAAACCTCCCGTTCGGTATAACAAATCCGATTTGTCTGCATATGCCCCTTTCGTGTGTGATCTGTTACTAGCCACCGCACGACTGGAGTATCCGACACAGTCGGCTGGAGTTTCTATGGAGTTTGTTGGAGCTTGTTGGAGCTTCTTGGAGTGCCTTATTTTGGCAGTTGCCCAAGCGGAATGCCCAGAGCCTCAGCCATTGCTCTTCGATTCTCGGCCCGCAGCGCCTTGGTCTTGCCGTTCAAATAGTCCTGAACGGTGTGATAGTCAACCCCAGCCTTTTTGCTCCAGTCCAAAAGAGACCACCCCTTCGTTTCGAGAATTGGATCTACCACAAGGAGCCGCGCTCTTGCCCGAGCTTTTGACTCACCTTCAGGAGCCTGTCCGATGGACGTGTCATCCGGCCCGACCTGACGTTGATCGGCGGGCGATGCGGAGCTACTGCTGATTCGCGCGGCCTGGCGAACCTTCTCTTGCACCTTCGCCAATTCGATGCAATCCTTCAGCCAGGGTTGACGGAGAAAAGCCTCCTTCTGTGTTAACAGCACACGGTCGCCGCCAAACTCCACCAGCGGTACCGGCGCCGGCTTCTCGTACCCAATTGACTCACCATTCAGATGAGCTCTGGCTCCGCCTGGATCAAGGAACCGAAACCTTATCGTCCGATATGGCCGGGGTTGCTCTGTAGTCGGTGTCACCCATCGCCATCTCACCGCCAAAGCGAACACCAGCTCCGGGATATCCAATTCAAAGACAGAGTCCGCTAACTCCCCGTCAACCGCCTCCACCTTGGACGCCATGCGTTCCGCGATCAACGAAAACGCATCCTCAAGCCCGTGAACGCACGCCAGATGGTCTTTTTGTCGGTACAGACGGTTGGCCTTGACCCTAATAGCGGTCAAGTTCGATTCAAGGGCGTCCAGCAGCTCGGAATTTATCATCGCTACCCTTCCCGCGGCCCCAGGGAGAAAACAGCCGCCCCTGGGCAAGGGATTCCCAGCCTTCGCACCGGTTCATGACGCCGGAACTAGGCGGCCACTCACAAACATATCACCCATCCCGCGTTTTGGTAAGACTGTAGGGACTTTTGTAGGGACCCCATTTCAAAATCAGAGGGAGTTGACCGCACTCAAGAGGAAACCGCGCAAGCGGAACCCGCTGATTTAGCGGAACTTATAGTGACGGGTGGGAGTAGTGCGGAAACGCCGTTGAGCGTCTCTTAATCACTAGGTTGAAGGTTCGATTCCTTCCGCGCTCACCACTAAAGTCAATAATTTAGCGTTGGCCCTCAACGCACCGCCAGCGCCTGATCCGCGGTGGGCGCATAAGCATCCACCAGCCGCATCTGGGTAGCCTGAAGGCGCCGCGCTACCACCCCGAGGAGATGGTGTAGCAAACCGTAACCAAAAGCGGGGTCCTCTTTGCAAGCCCGGTTCAACTCGGCTGCTTCAAAGGCCAGGGCATACGACGGCTCCAAGGCGCGAGCCTGGAAGTACCTCCGGTCGCTCATCAGCATCGACGACCAGCCCAACTCATCCCCCGCTCCCAGCGTCTCTATGCCCAGGGTGCAGCCACCCACCACGATTTCCAGAATCACCTTCCCAGACGTCAGCAGATAAAACACTCTGCATTCGTCGCCTTCGTGGAAAATGATCTCATTCTTGCGAAACGGAACCTCGTAAGCCATGGTGCGCAGCTTTTCGATGTCGCTTGGCCGCAATTCATCGGTAAACGGATGACGGCCCAGAATCGCCAACAGTGTCTCGACACTAGTCATATCTTTCCCCTCTCAACTTCGATGATTGCGTCCGCTCGATTCCGGCAGAGAATCGACACGATACGGACCTCCTTGGGTAACACACACTTCACCTTTCCGGGCCAGGACCCGGTGCTCGCTAGGCTGATTCAGTTGTTAGCGGCGGGCTCGCCGCTTCGGAACGTTGCGCCGTGGGTATCTTCTGGGCGTTGGCCCGGGGTGCGGCGAACCGTTTGGTTCGCGGACGGCCTGAGGAGCAGACGGTAGTCTTCTGTTCTTCGGTGGAGATGCTTTGGTAGCGCGGAAACTGCAAATCGCAGAAAGAGCCGGATTCCACCCCCCAACTGTCTCGGCCGTCCGGTCGGTTACGGAGCGGACAAGCATCTCGGAGCCGAGTACGCCGTGTTGGGATGGTCGACATGGTCTTGCCACACGACTCTCCTTCGATTGGGATAATAGCACCCGACTACCCGATAATCAACAGCGAATTGCCATTTTTGACGGATTTCCCTTAAGCCCTGTGGGATTTTCAGACTTGTCGGCCAGATAGGGGCCGCAGCCGCAAGAGGGTCTATTCGGCAATGGCTGGAAGGGTCGCCGTCTTGCCGGTGGCGAGAGCGTGCCGCGAACAGGTAAATACCTGGCGAAGGACAAGACAGGGACGGTGACTTGTCACTGGAATCCATAAAGGGTCCAGGTTCTTGGCTACGGGGGTTGTTGGGAGCACCCGACTGGCTCTCTTGGGTTTGAATGCGCACATTCAGGAGAAGAAGGTGCACTTCCGCGGCTTCAAGACAAGTCGCTGGTGGTATACTTCTCCCAACCGGAAGGCCAAAAGGAAAACTCAGGCTAGGAGATGGTTTGTGTATTCTCGTAGCCACCGAGGGCTCCGGGACGGAAAACTCTGGAACAAAAAACCTGGATAGGAGACAAGTGCAATGGAGAAGCGACTCCTTCTGACGATGGGCATGGCGATCTGCCTGGGGTTCAGTGTCGGGTGCCAGCGGCCGGCCGGACTGTCCGAGGCCGATCGAACTGCGATTCGCCAAGCCGATGCGAACAATGTGAAGCTGATGAACGCCAAAGACTGGAAGGGGGCGTTGGCGCTCTATGCCGAGGACGCCATGGAATTGCCGCCCAACCACGCGGCGGCCCAGGGAAAAGCCGCCATCCAGGCTTGGCTGGAAACTCTCCCGCCGTTTTCCAACTTCCAGGTGCAGAGTTTGGAAATCGAGGGGCAAGCGGACTTGGCCTATGATCGCGGAACCTATTCCATGACCGTGACCCCCGCCGGAGTGACGCCCATCAAAGACCGCGGCAAGTATCTGACCGTGTGGCGCAAACAGACCGACGGGTCGTGGAAGGTTGTGCGCGACATCTACAACTCCGACCTGCCGCAGCCGGCTCCGGAAAAACCCGCCGGTCCAGCGAAGAAGAGAGCGAAGAAAAAGTAGGCCCCGCGTCCTCACGGTCGCGGCTCAGTAGGCACAGCGAGCGGGCGTCACGGTCATTTTAGAACGGCCGCCTATTTGCTTTCTCGGTTCAGGGAAGGCCGATTGGCGGTCATGCGCTCTCGTGCAGCCCTAACGGTGCGACCGCCCAGTCATACAAAGCCCCCGGACCGGGAAGCGACGCCAGAAACCGCCGAAGATCGCGGGCATCGCCCGGTGTTCTCGCCAGGAGCATGAGGAAACCACCGCCGCCGGCGCCGGCTAATTTGGCGCCCAAAATGTATGGGCGCACCGCTTCGAGAAGCCCGTTGATGGGCGCGTTGGTGGTGTGGGGGTCCAGGATCTGGTTGAGTTGCCAATGGCGATCAAGCAGGCTGCCGAGATATTCCCAATCGGATTCCTCCATGGCGTATGCCATCTCCACCGCCAGGGTCTTGATGCTGTGGAGTACCTGCACCGTCTGAACCTCACGCGCCAGATATCGGCCCACCACTTGTCCCAGCAGGTTTTTCGCAATGCGCCGGATCCCGGTGTAATAGAGGACGAACCGTTCCGCGAACTCCGCCGGACACGGGACCGGTTCCACGCGGAGGCGCTGGCGGGGCCCCGGGCCGGTCATCGTCAACTTTGCGCCCGGATAGATACCGCCTACTTGATCCTGCCACCCTCCTCCGGTGGTCATGAACTGTTCCAGGGCCAACACCAGATCCGATAGTTCCTGAACGCTCACATCCTCACCGCGCATCGACAGGAGAGCCTTCAACACGGTCGCGGCGAGGACGCTGCTGGTCCCCAATCCGGAGCCCACTGGCAGGTTCACTTCGGTGCGAATCTCCAGGCCGGTAATCGGTTCGCCAGGCCGCACAAAGCCGAGTATCTGGAGGGCGGCGTGATGAATCGCGAATGGGGAACCGACGCTGGCGGCGGACGAAAGAGACTCCGAGGTCAGCGACTCCGCCGCTTCCGAAGAAACCAAACGCACCACGGGTTCATGCAGCGGGCGGGCGATCGCGCGGACGGGGTAGGCGCCATTCACCGTAATGGCCATGTTGAAGACGGTGCCGCCCCAATCCAGGCAAAACGGCGGGGTGTCGGACCAACCGCCTCCAAAGTCGATCCGCGCCGGAGCCGACACCGTCAGATGGGAGGCGCACGCCGGACCGCGGTGGCCGTCGACACGGCAGGACGGAAGCGTGCGCGCAGCCACGGCTTTCCGCACGGCCGAGAATGCCGCGGAACGGGCGCGCACCGACTCCTCCGCAAGCCCGGACTGGTCGTAGAACAGGCTGGCTTGAAAGTGGCGGCTGGCCGCCTCCGACGGAGCTGTCGCCTCCAGCCCCACCGCTTCCGCGCTCAAAGCGCGGCCGGTCTCCGCCAGTGCGTTGATGCCGGGTGCATGCATCAACAGTGGCCGCACGTCGGTTTCCGCGCGGGCAAGCGCCACCGCGGAGGCCCGCCAGTTGGCATCCCGGCGGCGGTCGCGCGCTTCGGCAAGCGCCTCGGCATCCGCACACTCGGTGCTGGTGGCCAGGGACAGGCGAGGTAGCGTGCTGTTGTTGAACAGAAATAGCCGGGCGTTCCAGAGGCAACGCTCCCGCTCCGGAATACCAGGCCAGACCTCGTCGGGATGGAGATCGAGGGTCTGCAGAATTTCAAGAATCGGGCGGCCGAACCAAACCGGAGTCTTTGGGTCGTCCTCAACCCCATACGTACGCACTACGAACCCCCGCCGGCCATCCGGCAGTTGGACCGGCACCTGGTGCACAACCGTGTCCTCGGCTACCGTCACGGGACCGGACGAGTCCGTCAGGCCATGCACGATTGCGCCCGCGCCCACGCGGAGCGGCTGAGTCGAGTGACATTCGATCACCAGCGCGCCGGGACCAAGTTCGCTTCCCGGGGCCAGGATGCTGTCCACCAGTCCGCCCTGGAACAGCCGGCGAAAGTGGGAAGTCGTGCCGACGTGCGTGAACATGCCTTCCACCAGCGAGCAGTGGAACGGGACCCCGTGCAGCAGGGCGGCCAGCTCGGGCAACGCGCACGGCGCTTCTCCAGTGAGCGAAAGCGTGAACTGCTGGTAGAGGTCGAGAAACGGGATTTCGGGCAGGGTGGAAGCCAGATGAGACAGGCTGGCGGATAGCGCTCGGTCGAAGTGAAGTAGCCCCGTATCGAGCGCGACGTCTTTGCCGGAAGAGACGTCGCCCGATGAGACGCCGCCGGGCAAGATGCCGCCGGCAGCTTGCACCTGCGCGGGAGTGGCCTTCTGCAAGAAGGAATACACCCGGCCGCGATCGTCGAGGACATAGATCCCATGGCGCGTCCCGACCTCAACGGGTTGCCGGATAGCGGCGCCCACCACTCCGGGACGGTCCCAGTCAAGCCCTACCGGGTCGAACGTCAGGACGACGTCGCCGGAAGAGACCACCAGACCGCCAGAGAAGCGCTCCACCCAGAGCGTGGAGAGAGCCAGGGTTTCATCGAAGACGGTGCTGTTCTCGCCCCACGGGGTGCGCACGGGCAAAATGCCGAAGAGCTTGCCAGTGAGACTATACTCGGGCAGACGCCGGGATTCGCCGCCGGCGTGGATCACCAGGACACGGTTGCGGCTCCACCACGCGGCATCGCACTGGTTCAGGACCTGGAGGGCGCGGAGCGTGGCGCCTCCGCTCCCAATATGGCGGCCTTCCGGATCGGACACAACGTGCCAGACGACGTCGCGCGGCAAGTAACCGCGCGCGGAGCGATGACGGATTTGCTGGCGGTACATCTCGGCTTGGGCCTTCGACCCCGCCGTGAGGATGACCGCGGACCACCAATGACCCGCAGTGGCGGATTCGGCGAGGCGCTGGAGAAACGCATGGTAGGAGCGTTGGCGGATGTCGCTGGGTTCGTCGCCGTCGGAGATCCCGGTCGCGGCGGTTCCGGTGTCAGTCATAGCTGGAGTGCCCTGCGGCCGGCTAACTGGCGCTCTTTCCAGGCTGTTTGGTTCGGTTTCTTCCATTTCCGATAGCCGGAGATTGCGCCGGCCATGAAATTGGTTTTACCACGTGGCGGCGGGCGGACAGTAAACACCCGAAGCGAATACCCGGCGTTTTCCCGGGTCTGCACGGCGGCTCTCCGATGCAGGGGCTTTCGCGGGGGTCGCATTTCCGTGAGTTTAGCGACATTTCGCCGGCCGTTACAGCCGTGGGCGGCGCCACCGCTCGCCCCGCGAATCCACCCATTCCATCGGGCATGTCGCCATTCGATGGATACCGGTTTGTTTCAATCGGTTCAACACGGCAAGATACTTCCAAACTGGGAAGGATCTGTCTATGAGCACTCAGACCGTCGAACCGAAAGCTACGTCCTCAGTGAACCTGGTACAAATCGGGTCCATCGAAGACCTCATCCAGCAGCGCCTGCGAGAAGAGCGCGAGCGGCTGGAAAAAGAGATGAGATTCGTCAAGCACGAAACCCACCATTTTAAGCGGCCGGCGGAGAAACCATTCACAAAACAGCAGCGCGCCGAGACCACCTTGCTCTTCGGCGGTCTCACCTGGAAGCACGAGAAGTTGGTCCACGGCGCCCTGG
>Ga0326728_10004610_pt1 | contig 40372 bp, 33 predicted proteins | sample MB3enrmetagenome_FD_207602 | JGI IMG/M metagenome (GOLD analysis project Ga0326728, IMG submission 207602) | Lab enriched peat soil microbial communities from McLean, Ithaca, NY, United States - MB31MN | ecosystem: Environmental > Terrestrial > Soil > Wetlands > Peat | place: USA: New York... | reverse complement strand
GGTAAACCTGATGGAAGGCCGAATTTGGGTGGAGAGCGAGCCGAATCAAGGAAGCAGGTTCCATTTCACGGCGAAGTTTGGCTTTGTGAAAGCGCCGCAGCCACAGCCCGCGCCCCTGGCAGAGGTCAACCTGCAAGGTACGCCGGTGCTCGTCATTGACGATAATGCCACCAACCGGCGTATCTTGGAGGCCATGCTCAAGGGCTGGTCGATGCAGCCCACCTTGGTGGAGAGGGGGCAGGAGGGTCTGGTCGCGATGCGGCGCGCAAAGGAAATAGGCAAGACTTTTCCTTTGATTCTGCTGGATGCCCAAATGCCGGGCATGGACGGCTTCATGGTTGTGGAGAAGCTCAAGGAAGATCCAGCCCTTGCCGGAAGCGCGATCTTGATGTTAACCTCTGCTGGACAGCGCGGTGACGCCGCCCGCTGCCGTGAGCTTGGCATCTCGGCGTATCTCGTCAAACCGATCCGGCGGTCAGAGCTCCTCGAGGCCATCCTGCTCGTTCTTGGCCAGCCCTCCCAGGGGAAGGAACACAAAGACCTTGTCACCCGTCACACGATTCGAGCAGCGCGTCGCAAGGTCCGCATCCTTGTGGCGGAGGACAACGCGATCAACCGAGAGATCGTGACGCGCCTGCTCCAGAAGCACGGACACACCGTCATGGCAGTCACGACCGGTCGAGAAGCTGTCGAGCTATTGGATAAGGATGCGGCGAATTGTGACATCGTGCTGATGGATGTGGAAATGCCGGACATGGATGGCTTTCAGGCCACAGCTATCATCCGTGAGAAGGAAAAGGTCAGCGGTAACCACATCCCGATCATTGCCTTGACCGCAGACGCTATGAAAGGCGATCGTGAACGTTGCTTGGCGGCAGGCATGGACGGCTACGTGCCCAAGCCCATCCAACACCAAGACCTGTTTGAAGCAATCCAAGCACTCGTCCTGGACGTGCCCAACATTCCTATCCATGCGCCTCCTGAAAAAACTCCAGTGGGCGTTCTGGATGAAGCGCTGCTGGTGTCTCGTGTGGACAACGATCCTCAATTGCTAAGGGACCTCGTGGACCTGTTTCTGGAGGACTGTCCGCGTACTGTGGATGAAATTAGGGCCGCGCTGGACAGGAAAGACGCCAAAGCCCTGGAAAGAGGCGCGCATAGTCTAAAAGGCTGCACAAGTAACCTTGCTGCGCAGATGGCCTCGGAAGCTGCGTTCAAGCTCGAAAGACTCGCTCGCGCTGGGGACTTGGTGGACGCCGAAAGTGCGCTTAAGGAGTTGGAGTATCAACTGGAGCGCTTGAAGCCAGCTTTACTCGCCGTTCAGGCGGAGACAGAGAAAAGACCGTTCTGATTCCGCGGAAACAGTTCAGAACACTGGCGGCGGCTGATTTGTTCATTCCCGACAATGGCAACACCAAAGCCCGGGGGTCGTAGCACAAACCCTCCAAAGAACGTAGCGCGGTAACCAGGAAAATGTCCACGACGAGAATCGTGATCGCCGAACATGAGATCACGTTCCGGTAAATGCTCAAGACCTTCGTTACCAGGTGGGGTTCCGAGGTGGTGGTCAGGAACGATGTGCTAAAAGCTTAGAAGATGCTTCAGGAGCAGAATGGACCGCGGCTTGCCGTTCTCGAATGGATGATGTCGAACATGGATGGCATGGAGATTTGCTGTAATCTCAAGTCCGGGCCGATTTGGCCATTTGGCCCCCCGAAGCATCACGATGATCCGCGATCACTTCTTCCAATTGTTACTAATCCTGCTGTGCGCGGGACAGCGGTAGGTGCAGTCGAAGACTTCGAGCGGAAAGTGGCAGCGGAAACAGCGCTGAAGTTGTTCGAAACGGGAATCCGACACGCTTGTGCCGCTATGGTCAGAGGCGCTCAAGCCGACGAGCTCGGGCAGATCCGGCCCGGCGACAAGCGCATTAGCGGCGCAGTGGTGGCTGTCAAAGTCTGTCCTCTTCCTGACGAAGTGAGTTTCAGATCGAAAGGCGCAATCGCCGCAGGGACGGCAAGCTAATCCGGGTGCGCAACAAAGCCTGCCTGGTACCGGGCAGGAAGGAGGTCTCGCGGCTTATCATGGCGAGCACGGCGGGCATCACGGAGCGCAAGCGGGCGCAAGCGGCGCTGGAACAGGCTACAAATCGCCTCGAACTGTTGACCCTGGCAACGCAAGATGCTGTCTTCGATTGGGACCTTGTTGCCCATGAGGTCTGGTGCAATGAGAATTACCATCGGCTGTTTGGAGCGCCAGAAATGAGCCCTGAGAGCGCCAACTCGTGGGTTGAGCGTCTTCACCCGGAAGATTTGGAGCGTATCGCTAAGGCACGGAATGCTGCGATGGGGCCCGAGGGCAAGCCTTTCTTATCAGAGTACCGACTGCGCCGCCCCGATGGGTCGTATGCGGACGTCGTCGAGCGTTCCTTCATCGTCCGCGATGCTCAAGGTCAACCGTTGCGGATGATCGGGGCGCTTACCGACGTCACCGAACTGAGGGGGGCGGAAAAGGCGCTGAAGGCTAGCGAACAACGCTACCGGGATCTTTTTGAAAACGCCATCAACATCGTGTTTACCTCCAACCTGCAAGGTTATATCACCTCGGTTAACGAGTCCGGTGAGCAGAGCAGTGGGTATACCCGCGCCGAACTTACACGCATGAACGTCCTCCAGCTCCTGGCGCCTGAATACGTGGAAGAGGGACGACGCGTGATGGAAGGTCTTGCGGCCGGCATGGAGCCCGGAATTGGCGAGTGGGAGGTCGTCACGAAGGACGGACACCAGCTCTGGCTGGAAGTGAGCCTGCGGCTGGTCCGCCGGAGCGGGGAGCTCGTGGAGGTGCAAGGTATCGCCCGCGATATTACTAAGCGCAAGCGGGCGGAAGAAGCGCTAAGGCAAAGCGAGGCGCGTTTCCGGGTGGTCTTCGAGAATGCCGCCATCGGGATCGCTCTGGTAGACACACACGGCCATCCCATGGATAGTAACCCCGCCCTCCAGAAAATGCTGGGCTACAGTAAGTCTGAATTGGCGCAGATGGCCCTGCCCGAGTACACGCATCCCGACGATGCCCAGGCAAGTTGGGACCTGTTTACAGGGTTGGCAGAAGGAAAGCGCGACCAATACGAGCTCCAAGAGCACTACCGCCGGAAGGATCGCCAAATCGTATGGGGGCAATTGACCGTATCTCTCGTCCGGAACCAGAACGGCGAACCGCAATACGCCATCGAAATGGTGGAGGACATAACCACACGGAAGCGGGCGGTGGAAGCCCTGCGCGAGTTGTCAGGGCGCCTCCTTCGCTTGCAGGACCAAGAGCGGCGTCGAATTGCTCGCGAACTGCACGACAGCACTGCCCAACGCCTGGCAGCCTTGGCGATGAACCTGAGTGTGGTGATGAAGTCGGCCCAGGACTTGAGCCCCCGCGCACGCACCTGCCTTTCGGGGAGCCTCGAGTTGGCCGAGGAATGCTCGCGCGAGATCCGCACTCTCTCTTATCTGCTGCACCCGCCTCTACTTGATGAGGTTGGATTGGGCTCAGCCTTGCGGTGGTTTGTAGACGGGTATACACAAAGGACCGGAATAGATGTCGATCTGGAAATGCCGCCCCAGTTCGCCCGTTTACCCGAGGATATCGAGTTGGCGCTGTATCGGGTGGTGCAGGAAGGGTTGACGAACATCCACCTCCACTCGGGGAGTAATAAGGCCCATATCTGCCTGAAGTGCCGCGCGGATCAGGCCGTCCTCACCGTGGCGGATGAAGGACATGGGTTGCCTCCGGGTCTGGTGGACAGAGGGGGCCGGCGTGTCGCCAAGCTTGGAGTAGGAATATCAGGAATGCGGGAACGCATCAGGCAACTGGGAGGGCAATTCGAGATTGATACCGGGAGCAAGGGAACGACGTTGAGGGCGATCGTGCCGTTGGGAGAGCATCAAACATGAGCTGGCTTCAAATCCTCATCGTGGATGATCACGAAGTGGTTCGCCGCGGCTTGCGGGTCCTGATTGAACCGCACCCTGGGTGGGAAGTGTGCGCGGAGGCAAAAGATGGCCGCGAGGCGGTGGAGAAAGCAAGGGAGTTGAAGCCGGATGTGGTCGTCATGGACATCGGCATGCCGGAGTTGAATGGTTTGGAGGCAACCCGCCAAATCCTGAAAGCGGCTCGGCGAACCGAAGTGTTGATTCTCACAGCGCACGAGTCCGAGCAGTTGGTCCGAGAAGTTCTAGAGGCGGGCGCGCATGGTTATGTATTGAAATCCGCTGCGGGCCCCGATTTGGTGAATGCGATTGAAGCTTTGAGCAAGCACGAGGCGTTTTTCACCAGCAGCGTGGCGAGAATAGTGCTCAACAGCTATCGGAAGAAGGGTTCGCCGGAGGAGTCCTCCGAGGAGCTACCTCCGCTGCTCTCTCCACGGGAGCGGGAAATCATTCAATTGCTGGCCGAGGGCAAAAGCAACAACGAGGTTGCGGGGATACTCTGCATCAGCGCCAAGACCGTGGAAACCCACCGGGCGCACATCATGGAGAAGCTCAACCTGCATTCCATCGCCGAGTTGGTACATTACGCGATCCGAAACCAGATTGTTGAACCCTAGCAAAGGTCTCGGGACGACGCTCTTGAGTGGAAGGATTAAGTATTAGCCCTGCCGACGATTCCGAAGAAGAGTACTCTCCCGCTGTGATCGGGCTGCCTTTGCGACGGGGTTAAACCCCAGCCCTTCTGGCCGCCTGACTCGAAACGGCAAAGCACACTGAATTATCCGGACGCGCTGTCCTCGGACCGGCCCGCAGCTGACAATTTGACTACCGGAAACCTCCCCCGCAGAATACAGCAAATGCCTGATTTCTAATTAGATTTTCATGGTGTAAGGTCTTCTTGCATATGTCGGTGCCTAGCTCACCGTCGAAATGACCATTACCTAGGAATGCACGTGGGTTTGCCTCCGTGGAGAGAGCATGCCTGTGTTCGCGTCTTAAGCCGACCGAGCTGAGAACCCCAGTGAAGAGTAATGAGAGCCGGCAGGCGCGAGGTGACAATAGTGGTGGAAAAGCCGCCAGCCTAATGTGGAGATACAATGGGCATTCTTGTGGTCGAGGATGAGGGGCCGGTCGCCAGCTTTTTAAAGCAACGTCTGGAGTCGGACCAATATGCCGTGAATGTGGCGTACGACGGCGAGCAGGCTCAGTCGCTCGTTGATGAGGCTGACTTTGACTTGGTGATCCTGGATTTGCTCCTTCCCAAGGTTGCCGGGTACGAAGTGCTGCATCACATACACACCCAAAAGCCGTCTCTCCCTGTCCTGGTCATGTCCGGTTGGGCAGATGTGGAGGACCCGGTGAAAGGGCTGGACCTGGGGGCCAGCGATTACCTGGCGAAGCCGTTCTCATTTAGCGAGCTGTCCGCACGCGTCCGGGCTTTGTTGAGGCGATCTCCTGATTCGCCGGATACCGTCTTGGAATTGGAGGAGTACCGGGAACGGTTCGAGCAGATGAAGCAGATCCTGGGTCTGCCCCCCACCTTCGGTTTCTTAGTTGAAGCCGACGGCCCTTATCCAAGGGGTCATTCACAGGCAGTTTCCTGGCTGGCAATTCAAATCGCGAGGCAGGTGGGATTATCCCAGGAAGAAACCGAGGAAATCCGTCTGGCGGGCCTCCTTCACGATATCGGCAAGGTCCACGTGCCTTTGCACATACTCGACAAGCCCGAATCCCTGACGGCGGAAGAGTCCGCGATCATGAAGAGCCATGCGACCGACGGTGAGAGGATGCTCCGGCCTTTCAAAATGAAAGCTCTAGGGCGCATCGTACGTCACCACCACGAGCGCTACGACGGCAAGGGTTACCCGGACGGGCTGGCTGGGGACAAGATTCCGCTGGGGGCTCGAATCGTGGCAGTGGCAGAGTCTTTCGAAGATATGCTTTCCGAGTTGCCTTACAAGAGTGCCCGTGCTTTCGAGGATGCCCTTGCCGAATTACGGCGTTGCTCCGCGACGCAGTTCGACCCCGAGGTCGTAAAGGTCTTCCTCGACTGGCTCCAGATCTTTGGTGATCCCCGCGAGCAACAGTGACACCGGGATCGTGCCGTTTTCGGTGAAATCGACGAGGCTTGTCTCCCACGACGGGGCCGAGTTGAGTCGGGTGAGCTGAATCAACCCTGGTTCGGAAGAAAGCAGCCGGAAATGTTCATTGTCAAATTGAACGACCTGGAGGCCCGTTGGTAATTACACCGTAGCGCGCTTGACGCCCGCCTCGAATTAGCGCGGCACGGAATCTAGTGCGCCTTTTGGCCCAGCTCATGTCGAGATAAGCCGGAAAGCCGGCTCAGGAAGGAGTCAGGATGCTGAATGCAAGTTTTGGCACATCTGCTAGAAGAAGCGAAAGGGTGTTGCTGAGAATCCCCATACGGGTCGTGGGCAACGATACCCATGGCAATGCATTCGACGAGACTACCTATACGCTGGTAGTGAATCGGTCCGGAGCGCTAATCGTCGTCGAGCACCTACTACAGCTTGGCGCCGTGATCAAAATTACAAACATCAAAAGCCGAATCTCTTGTTCCTTCGTAGTCGTTATGCGAGCCGCGGGGTCACTGAGCGGTACTCCCGAATGGGGCGTGAAGTGCCTGGAGCCGGAGATGGAAATCTGGGGTGTTCACTTTCCAGACAGATCCGAAGAACCTGCAGAAGCGAATCTCACTCATGTCTTGCTGGAGTGCCGGGAGTGCTCTTCCCGGGAGATGGCGGCGCTGACGGTGGAACACTATCGCAGGTTAGAGGCGCAGTCGCGCTTACCGCGCCTCTGTCCAAAATGTAGGGTCATCAGGGATTGGAAATTCGTGGTCACCGAAGTTGGACTTGGGGGAATCTCACCCAGCCTTCCGGTCCCCTCAGCTTCTGGGTTGACTTCACAGGACGAAGCCGACAGACGGCGAGATCAAACCTTAGCGGTAAAGCTACCGCTGGAAATCAGGCGTCCGAATGGATCCGAGGAGACCACCAAGACAGAGAATATTTCCGAATCCAGTCTCTGCTTCGCGTGCGACCTCGAAATGCAAATTGGAGACAGGGTGTATGTGACTGTGGGATTGGATCCCCCTGGAGAACAACGCGATATTCCTGCTCGCATCATGTGGCGAAGTCCCGCCCAGGGTAAGGGAAGGGCGTTCTATGGGGCAATGCTGGATAAGACGAATGGCGCCGCGGCGGCCAGTTATCGGTCATCGGTTTTCGCTGAAGCCCGGCGGATGCAACTCTGAATTTCTATCGTACTCTTCTCCGTACTCCCTGCTGCCAACTGGCTTCTGTCTGTTAATTGCTGCCTGTTACTCGTTAGTCGCAAATCCGCAAGGGGATGCCGGCGCGACGCGGGCTCGGATGTTGGCTTCTTTTGAGACTCCCGCTCGGGACGCCTGACTCGTCACAGTTCTTCGGGCGCCGTGCTTTCGCAGGCCTCCGCGGAGAGGAGGGTATCCATCTCTGGAGTACGCTCCGTCAACGGGATGGCTCCCGGTTGGCGGCTACCAGCATGCTGGCAGAAATGCCCTTTGACGTGAGACCCCTGCTTACCAACAGGGTTGTGACGCTCCGGCAGCTTTTTGCGAGTGGCTACGTAGATGTCAGCACCGGGATAAAAGGGAGCTAATTCCATCAGCGTACAGGGAACCGGGATTTGACCACCTCATCGCCGCGGACACGGCAGAAACTCTATGTCAGCTTCGATAACAGGGGTCTTGATTGTTTTTGCCGAGGCGGTGCCTGGGCACGGGCCGTCACGGCCACGGTGATAGCGAGTAAGACTAATATTGGGATCCGGCGCTCGGAAGTTGTAGCCATGCCTAATGGGGTCGCCCTACGAAGCGGAATATAAAGCACGCTAAACTTGCGGAAACGATCAGTCCTCTGTCTCAAACACGCGTAACTCGTCGATCTCCTGTTGAAGCTTCCGCTTACGTCGCTTCCTCAAGGGAAGAAATACTGCGAGCCATACGGCAAGAAGCACGAAAACCGGCACCATGTTCACCAGGAGCCTGGGGTCGTCGAGCGATTTGATCAGTGCTGGCACCACAACCATCGCCAGGCCCAATGAACAATACGTCAAGCCCGCCTTGCGCCAGACGTGCCGGCCATAGTCGCGCCGATTCTCAAGTTCGGTTCGGTAAGACTGGAGCGTGGTGTTCAGTGTCGCATCCGGCGCTAGCCGCCCCTGCTGAATCCATTTGTATGCCTGATAGGCAACATAGATGGACCAGAGAGTTAGCAAGCCCATCCCCATGCGCGGAACCACCTCGTGGACCCTGGCGAAGGTCCGTGCGAAGAATCCGAAAAGGATGAGTCCGATGAACACCGAGTAAACCGCCTCAAAGCGGAATTTCGTTTGACGCTCTTGCGCCTTACGGCGTAGTTCAACTGCTGACATTTTTAATGCCTCCGTCGGTTGGTTTATCCAGATATTTTGTGGGTCGTTCATGGGGAACTCATTTGGCATGAAGCGCTCCTTCGTCGAACCAGCGCCTCATGATGTTCTTAATCCGGTGAACTTTCATCGCGATGTCCGCCGGCGATAACCCGGTGATTTCACTAATCGAGCTGGCATCCATCCCCTCGAGATAGGAAACGATGATCTGACGATCGATCGGTTTCAGGCGCTGGATCAGCATCGAGAGACGCTCGAGCGCTTGGGTCTGGTTGGCCGCGAGTTCAACCTGTTCACTGCCAGGCATGGTCTCGATGTTTTCGAGGCTCACCAGTCTGTTCCTGAACCGGCGCTGCCGAATCACGTACCGGGTAGCTACGTTGGGAGCGATACGGTACACCCAAGTTCTCAGCGAACATCGTAGGTCGAAATACGCGAAGCTGCGCCAGAGATGTGGATGAATATTCTGAAGCAGGTCACGGCGGGCCTCGGGATCAAGCTCATAAGCTCGCGCGAGCCGGTCGCGTGAAGAACCGTAGGTGTCCGCTGCCCGTTCGTACAGAGAATCCTGGCTCACGTCTCCTCCCGATTTGGGTTCAGGCACTCTCACAGCTAGCCATGCCTGCCTCGCAGCAAAGAAGGCTTATTTGCTGAATGAGTCGAGGAGACTCTCGGGGCTTTCCGGGGGGGATTCGGGGGCGCCTACGAGCTTGGTACGACGCGGCTTTTGCATACGGCTGGCGTCGAAGCGATTCGCCGCCATGATGTGTGAGGAGGGAGGGCACACCCGGGAAGGTCCGGCCCCGGTGTGCCCTGTGGAGGGTTGAACTAAGGGTTCACGAGGTAGCTGACCGCCGTCGAGTGCCTGAACCCTACCGTGTTTACGCGCTGGCCGATAACATTAGCAAAGTATTCCAGAACCGAAGTCATTCTCAGGATTGCCTTCTTCTCGCCCACTTTCAGCAAAAGTCGCACAGCCAACGAAAGCAACTGACACCGGAAATACAGGATCAAGAGCCGTTCTTCGTTTGAATAGCGCCGGCTCACGTTCGCGGTATTCTTAAGGAGGTGGGCCAGGGCGAGAAAGTCGCATTTGAGCATCGTGTGCAGCCTGGGGTAGTCGACGGACGCGTTGGATTCTGCCATCGTCCGGCGCACTGCAGGGAACTCCAGGCTGACGGCTTTGGCAATGGCTAGGAAGTACTCTCGCTCGAATTGTTGGCGCAGGATCCGTTGGCAAGTGGCCTGAAAATAGAAAAAGAAGAATGCGGTCGAGAGGATCAGGATCAGGCCAGCCAGAACCATCGTTTGCCTCGCTTAAGTTTCCACTCTTGCCGGAATCACGATCGCGCCCGGAACCATCTGGGCCGCGGCCGATGCTGTTGCAGCCTCCAGCATCTTGTGTAGGTTAAGGGGAAGTTACATGATCAGCGATAGTACGCGAGTACCGGTTTCGAGGCCTTGGGAGCGGGGGCGGCGATTTCAATCCCGAGACATTCTCGGCCGTTGAGGTCATCCAGCGGCTCGCACTCCGGCAGCGGCCAGCCAAAGGGTTGAAAGCGAGCGAAGCTCGGTTCAGGGCGCCGCCAGTACCCTTACGCAGCCGTGCCGAAAGCACACCAAAAACTCGCCCACCCTACCAATGTAGGCCGCCGTCACTCTACATGCACTCCCTTGGGTAGGGGATTCAAGGAGTTCGTGTCATTTGCTGTCTCCTTGCGACGAAACTCGGAGGAGGCGAATCTCCACACAGACCGCGCCAGCGAACCTTGGCGGAACCTCTCCTTAGCCTTGCGCTTCACGATGGGTTCCGGGCTACAGGTTTGTCGAGGGTCAGTTCGATGATGGTGTCAATCGGATCGCGGTACTCCATGGGCACCTGGATCTCGATAGCGTCATCCGTCTGCGTCACCGCTGACTCTCCTCCTGTGAGGATCTTGCTGGCGGTAACTCTCTGGGCAATGGGAGGCAACCGAAGAACCTTCTCTATGCTCCATGCCTCCCGGCCTCCCCCTTTTTCTCGAACGCCGCTCCAGCGCAGCAGATGGATGTAAATCTTGTTCCCCCGCCACGTGGCGCCGCCCCAGTCCGCAGAGATAAAGGGCCCACCGCGAGTGCCGTAGATCGCCTCGCCGTACTTCCTGAGCCATTCACCTATTTCCTTTACCCGCTCGACCTGGCGAGGGTCAAGCTGCCCGTCCGGCATAGGACCGAGACCTAAAAGCGCGTTACCTCCTCGTACGACACACTCGACGAAAATGTCGAGACTCTCCTCTAGCGACTTGATTTGGTCATTGGGTTTCCAGGCCCACTGCGCAGACACTGGAAAATCGTGTTCCCACGGGCGGTTGATCTGAAACTCGCTGACGTAATCCTCCGGGGTGTCAAAGTCGCCGGGCAGGCTCGAGCGGTTATTGATGATGATGCCGGGCTGGAGCCGGCGAGCCATCTCAAATAGTTCTTCCGACTTCCAGTCCGTCGCTTTGAAAGTACCGGGATACCACGCATCGAGCCAGAGAATGCGAACCGGGCCGTAGTTGGTCAGTAACTCGCGAACCTGCTCCTGCATGTAGGTAATATAACGCTCAGGGTGCGGGCCAAAGTAGTCCGGATGATACCAGTCGCGCTGGGAAAAGTATACGCCCAAAGGCATGTTGGCTTTCCGGCAGGCCTCCGCCATCTCCTTCAGCAGGTCCCGGTGGATCGGCGTGTTCATGATGTTGTAAGGCGTGGTCTTGGTGTTCCACAGGCAGAACCCATCATGGTGCTTGGCCTGAAAGATGAAGTATCTCAGACCAGCCTGCTGAGCGGTTCGGACCCACTCGTCCGCGTTAAACTTCACGGGGTCGAAACTCTTATAAAGGTTATCGTATGCCTCGACGGGAGTAAGGCCAGTTTCTTGGAGGATTTCCCCATTTGGAGATCCTCCCTCCGGCCCGCGACTCCCCCCGCGTGACCATGAGACCTCCTTGCCTGTCAAGACGACCGGCCCCCACTGGATGAGCACGCCGAACTTCGCGTCCTGCCACCATTCGCTGTCCTTGGGAAGGGCCCGAGAACTCTTCTCCCACGCTTGGGGCGAAAAGGATTCGATAACCGGGTACCCCTCGATGACGGAAGTCTGTCCGAACGCCGCTCCGCTGCCACTCACTAGCCCCCAGATAACTGCCGCTATCATCAAGGCGCGGCACAATGGACGCATACGAACCTCCCTTTGAATTGACTTCTCCTCAAAGTAACCTCAAGATTGCCGAAATTCAGCGCCGCAGTATTGTCAATGCGCGGAATGCTCCCCCCGGTTGGGCCGTGGTAGGCGGTCCGGCGCGCACCCCGCCGCAGTTGATAACCAAGAGCCCGCTGCCTCCGCCCAGCTTTCCTCGCGAAGTGGCAGCCTGGTGGAGCCGCTTCTGCGTCAACCCAGCACGCGCGAGCCGCTTCCCTACTGGAACAGGTCTTCGTGGAAGAGTTTCTGTCCTCCGAGCGAAGTGTAGAAACCCCAGGCGGCAATGGCGACGAAGCTCAGCAGCACGGCAAGCGCGCTGCCTGCGTACCAATTGCTGAAGTCGAAAGTGTACGGCACATTCAACGCAACATTGGCTGTGAAGATGGCCACGGCCAGAGTGATCAAGCCAAAGCGGGTGACGGCGTAAGCCGCAATGGCAAAAACCACCAGCCAGACCGGCACAAAAACCTCCGGGTGGACATTACGCAGTGAGTTCAGGGTCGTCCAAATAGCGATGAAGACGGCGGTGGCCAGCCACTTATTGCGCAGAACTACGCGCAGTAGGAACAGAGCAAAGAAGAACTCGATGGTTGCCCTAATGCATTGGACGATGTTCAGCAACCAGATCCCTACCATCTGACGTCCGCCCGTGAGGAGGGCTTGACTGGCCAATTCCGGAACTTCCCCCAGCCGGTTCAGGATGAGCAAAGCTACACCGATCACCAACGACCACACCACACCCAGGACAACACCCCAAAGCACATCGCGCCCCACCAGCGGATCCCGCACGCGGCCCGTGGTCAGCCGGCTCCAGGAAACGATGGCCTGCGGCCAGCGTCTGCGCACGTACGGTTCCAGCGCCAGGTACAGCATGCCGATCGCCCCCGAAATAAAGAGCCCTGTACTGACCGCCAGCACGAAGCGTCCGAAAACGGACATAGTAGGGATGAAGTGGTAGCGGCAAACCCAGATGGCGATCTCAATGACGAAGACTGCGATTACAAGTCGAAGGGCGCCCCGAAGATCGCTTTTCCCCTGGCGGTAATTGCGGCGCGCGATCAGAGCACCGGTGGTCAAAAACAGAATTGCGAGGGTCGCTCCCAGAATCGAGCTTGTGTGCTCAAGACCTGTCTCGCCGGATTGTCCCTGCCGGCCAGGCTTAGTCCAAGGTCCGATCAATCGGAAGTAAACAGGTTTGCCCCGCCATGCGGCGGCTTCCACGCGCAAGGGGCGGCCGGAATCGGGCCAGGTTCCCGTCCAAGCTGCACGCGTGTCCGAAGCACCCAACTCCACCCATTGCGGTTCTGCGGACTTTAGCGATGCAGGGTCGATCCTAGCCGCTGCGAAGAGAGGTTTCCAATCAGCGGGCGTAGCGGGCGGAGGATTCGGTTCGACTTCCTCGGGAATCGCCTCGAAAGAGGTCAAGCGGCCCTGGGAGTCAACAATGAGGTTGATCATGCCCGACTGGATGGCGGGTGGGTCATCAAACTGGACGATGCCCGGAGTGAGGGCCATGCCCTGAAAGCTGTCAGGATCAAGGTAGACTGGACTCTGCCGATAAGCATAGACCAGCACTTGGGGGCTTTCAGATAGAACCTTCGTCCAGTTTGGCCGCGCGCCGTCATGGCTGCGGACGTAATCGGTGAATTCTGTCTGGTAATACCACTCGGCGGCGTGATCGACCGGTCGACCGGTGTAGCCAAGGCTTCTGATGATTTCGTGTGCCTTGACCTGCAGGACGAAGGGCGGCAGAGGCGGAGGCATGAGGCGCAGCCCGCTCACCCGAATCCCGATTATGCTGATGATCGCCAGTCCCACGATGACAGCCGCGAAAGCAGTGACTGCTACTCGCGGCGCGATTCCTTCTTTCTCGCCCGCCGCCGCCACCATTTCCGGCGAGGGCGTTTCGCCCGCTGCCAGCGCTGCTGCCAACGGATCGCCACCCGGCAACGCTGCCGCCACGGCAAGCGCCGAGGCCGGACGCAAGCCGGGATCCGGTTCCAGGCAGCGCATAATCACTCGCTCCACGGCGGGATCGAGGTCCTTCACCCAACTCGAGGGGTTGCTGACCGGCTTCTCATTTCGAACTCGCACCAGTTCGGCCAGTGTCTCAGCTTCAAAAGCTCGCTTCCCCGTAAGAATCTCGTACAGAACGAGGCCCAGCGAGTAAATATCACTCTTGGCACTCACCTCCTTACCGGCGAGCTGCTCAGGCGACATGTAGGCCGGCGTTCCGCTGCGCACGTCAGGGCCTTGGATCTGGTCTACGAGTCCGGCCAATCCGAAGTCTGTAATAACGGCGTGGCCGCGGCCGTCCAGCATCACATTCGCCGGTTTCAAATCCCGATGCAGCACGCCCTCCTTGTGCGCCGCAGCAAGTCCGGCGCAGAGTTGGCGCGCGATCTCCACCGCCTTGTCGGGCGGCAAACGGCCAATGCGCCGCAGCAACGACGCCAAGTCCTCGCCATCAACATATTCCATGGAGAGAAACGTGTGGCCCTCGACCTCCCCAACGTCATACACACGGCATACATTGGAATGAGAGACGCGGCGAGCCGTGCGGACTTCATTGCGAAAGCGCTTGAGCAGCTCTTCATTGCCGCCTGCCGCCTCGGGAAGGAATTTCAAGGCCACCGGCTGGCCCAGCACCAAATCATCAGCGCGATAGACTTCGCCCATTCCTCCCCGGCCGAGCAACGCCACAATTCTGTATCGCTCAGCCAGCAAGGTTCCGGGAAGGAAGCGCCCTTCGCTCGCTAGACCGCTTGAACTTGAGGGACTCCGCGGGCCGCCGGGTGACCGGGGAGCGCTCGAGCGCGGCCGAACCTGCCCACTTGCGAACTTCGGCGCGGCATGCTGCAACCCGGCCGCATTTGCAGCCGCGGTAAGTGCGTCGTCAGTCCCTACGCTCGCCCCGCACGACGAGCAGAACCTTGAATCCTCGGCAAGCGCATTTCCGCATGATTGGCATTTCGCCATAAGTCAGCCTTGTCCGAAGCCTTGTAGGGGCGGCCCTTATGGCCGCCCGGAGGCAACAAGAAGGGTTGCCCCTGCCACGGCTAGTCTCAACGTGATTCTATCACTCCGTCGCAGGCTTTTCCGCAAAACAGGCGGCAGAGTACCAGGTTATAGTGCTATGATTTCCTATTATCTCATCGGGGATTCATGAAAAAGCCAGGCTTCGATCCCGGTCTCACGCAACAGTACGGTGCCAGGCTCCGGCGTGTCATCCGCAAAGATGGCGAGTTCAACGTGAAGCGCCGGGGCAGAACCTGGCAGGATATCCATCCGTACCTAATCCTGCTCAACACGCCCTGGTCCGTGTTTCTGGCGCTGCTTTTCGCGGGCTTCGTCGCGGTTAACCTCGTTTTTGCGCTTCTCTACTATCGGGTGGGCGGGATCGAGCGCGTCCATCATGCAGGCGCCTCGGCGTTTGGCCGATTTCTCGACGCGGTTTTTTTCAGCTCGCAGACCCTGACCACCGTCGGTTACGGGACAATATGGCCAGAGACTACGGCCGCGAACGTGATCGCCTTTTTTGAAGCGATGATCGGCTTGCTGGGCTTCGCAGTTGCCACGGGCTTCTTGGTTGGCCGCGTGTCTCGCCCTACCGCGCGCATTGGATTCAGCAAATCCATGGTTGTTGCACCTTATCAGGAGGGTTTGAGCCTCCAGTTCCGCGTCGTGAATCGCAGCGTAAGCAACTTGATGGAACTCGAGGCCCGGATGTTGCTGATGACCGTGCAACCCATTGTGGGACGCCTGGAGCGCAAATACGAAGTGTTAGCGCTCGAGCGACAGACCGTCCTCTTCCTGCCTCTGACCTGGACGATCGTTCATGTCATTGACGCTGAAAGCCCTCTCTACGGAAAGACCGCCGCTGACCTCGAGCAATTGCAGGCGGAATTCCTCATCCTCATCAAGGGCGTCGATGACCGATTCAGCCAGACCGTGCACGCGCGCTATTCCTACCGTTACGATGAGATCGTGTGGGGCGCTAAATTCGCACAGGCCTTCGACGTCAACAATCAGGGCGATCTGCGGCTGGACGTCGACCGCGTGAGTGACATTGTCCAAGTCACGCAACTTAATCGCTGATTGTTGATTGAAGTGTCCCGGCCTGAGCTTATAGTTTTCCGGGGTTATGGCATGAGGGTTCTGCTGATCTCGGCCAACACTGAAACCATTAGCATGCCCACGCTTCCTCTGGGACTCGCCAGTGTGGCGGCTGCAACCCGTAAAGCCGGCCATGAGGTGGTCCTGCTGAACCTGATGTTCGAAGCCGATCCAAAGCTGGGCATCAGGAACTCCGTCCAAGACTTCGATCCACAAGTGATTGGTATCTCGGTGCGAAACATCGATGACCAGAACATGGCGGAGCCCCGATTCCTGCTATCTCCGGTCAAGGACGTCATAGCCACCTGTCGCGGCATTTCCGATGCTCCCATTGTTGTTGGCGGGGCGGGTTACAGTATTTTTCCTGGAAGCGCGCTGCATTATTTGGGCGCAGACGTGGGAATCCAACGCGAAGGGGAGGTCGTCTTCCCTCTTTTGTTGGATCGAATCGGACGGGGCGGGGAAGCCTCGGATCTTCCCGGCGTCCACTTAGAGGAGTTCTCCCTCGCGAACACGTCCCCACGCCTGTCATTCCCGCGCCAGCGGGATTCTACAGCAGACAGGGGCCACCGCTTATGCGAGGGTGACAACCCATTTTCGTCCCGACCGGTGGCTGATGAGGAAGCGATCCGCGAACTGGGCCCTCCTCGCTTTGTAAAGAAATTGGATGATCTGCCTCTCCCGGAGCCCGGCCTCTGGATTCCTGCGGATTCCGCCAGGCGCAAGCTCTGGGTGCCGGTTCAGAGCCGGCGAGGATGCCCACTGGACTGCACTTATTGTTCGACGAGTGCGATCGAGGGCAGAGCGGTACGAAGACGTTCGCCCCTCAAGGTCGTAAACTGGCTGGCGGAGCTGAGGAAGGCGGGCTGCCGGAATTTCAATTTCGTCGATAATGTTTTCAACTTCCCTCCCAGCTATGCAAAGGACCTGTGCTGCCAGTTGATCCGCGCCCAACTCGACCTTCATCTGTGGTGCCTCATTTACCCACAGTGGATCGACAACGAGCTCGTACTGCTCATGCGACGCGCCGGATGCCGCCAGATCAGTTTTGGTTTCGAAAGCGGCTCGGACCGGATGTTGCGCAGCCTCAACAAGAGATTCGTGCAAAAGGAAATCAGCGTCGCTTCCAAAATGTTCGCGGAAGCCGGAATTGAACGAATGGGGTTCTTGTTGCTAGGAGGTCCTGGAGAGACGCGAGAGAGCGTCGAGGAGAGCCTGGCGTTTGCCGATTCGCTGGGTCTCGAGTCCTTGAAGATTACAATCGGCCTCCGCATCTACCCGCATACTCCCCTGGCTAGGGCCGCTTTCGAGGAAGGGGTTACGAGACCAGGCGATGATCTGTTGTTCCCGCGGTTTTATTTGCAGCCGCAGTTGAAGGGTTGGCTCCCGGAACGCGTAGCTGTTTACAAAGCCTCACGCGCCTGGGTGACCGGGTAGCGAGGACTACCGGCTGCTATCAGTTATCAGTCGTCAGCTCTCAGCAAACGGTTCGCAGCCAGGCTTTGCTGATGGCTGCTCGCTGAGAGCTAAACCGTCTGAATTGCCGGATCACACCTAGGCTCCTCTGGCCGTGCCACTGCCGGCATCCCAAACAACCTTCTTTCCGCTGCGCACCGAGAGGTTCACCATGTGGCCGGCGGCTGCGGAGCGGTGACCCATCTCGGCATCTTCCACCGGTTCGCGACGGGTGCGAACGGAATCGAAGAATGCATTCAAGTGGAAGATCACGGCATCGGGGCCGCTGGGCTTGAAGTTCAATGCCCCTTCAGTTCGCACATAGGGACTTGACTCCTCGCGATGGTGGCCTTCCTGCCAGAATTGGTCCTGAAGCTTCTTGGGCCAGGGTTCGATCTGAGATTGGTAACCCTCGCTTGGGGTCTCGCTCGTCAAAGTCATGTCCGCCCCAAGACTAACCATTAGCGTGCCCTGAGTTCCGAGGTACTGAATGCCCTGCTGTGAACCGCTCGCATTGTTCATCGTCGAGCCCATATTCACATGGAAGCTCGGGTAATCAAACAGCGCGTCAAGCGTGTCAGGCACTTCGCGGCCATCGTGCCGGGCCAAAATGCAACCAATGGCAGCCACCGTATCCGGCATCTTGGCGTCCATCACAAAGTGAATTGTGTTAATGAGGTGAACGAAGAGGTCGGTGGAAATACCGCCCGAGTAATCCCAGTATTTGCGATATTGGAACACGCGCGCCGCATCGAAGGGGCGCTTGGGTGCGGGCCCCAGCCATTCCTCCCAGTTGAAGTTCACACCTTCTTTCAAGTCCGGCGGGATGGGATAATTCCACGCGCCCGTCGAGCTGTTCCGGTTGTAAAAGGCGACGACCTTCGTAACCTGGCCGATCCTACCGGACTGCACAATTTCCTTTGCCTGCTTGTGCATCGGCGAGGACACCCATTGGCTTCCCACCTGGAGAATCCGATTATTACGCTTCGCTGCTTCAATAATCTTCGGCCCCTCCTCGATGCAGTAGGTCATCGGCTTTTCAATGTAAACGTCCTTTCCTGCTGAGAGAGCGTCTAGCACCATGGGCGTATGCCAATGGTCAGGCGTCGCGATAATCACCGCGTCCACGTCTTTTCTTTCGAGCAGCTTCTTATATTGCGCAAAATAAATCTCAATCGCGTCGTCGGTGCGCTCTTTGGCGCGGTCGAGGTGCCCCTGGTAGCAGTCGGCCACAGCGATAAGATTCGCCTGCTGCGTCTGCTTGACGTTTTCCATCAGATAGCACCCACGGATGCCGTATCCGATGATTCCTACGTTAACCCGGTCATTCGGGTTGGCCGGCGCGGGCAGGGGCGCGGCCTCCAAATGGACTCGTTTCCCGTTGAGAAACAATCCCAGGGTGGTGGCCCCGGCAGCGCTTTGCCGGAAAAACTCACGACGTGTAACAAAAGACATTTTGGACTCCTCCATCAAGTGCCAACGATCTCAGGTATATTATCTTGCTAGCTGCCAGAGAGCAAGATTTAGCCAATGGCCTGATCACCCCTTCTCGTAATTTGGCAACCCAAAGTTGCTTTCGTTTGGTATCCTCTCAGGTGTTTCGTACCTTATCGTGGAGAAGAACGCATGGCAATCAAGAAGCAGGGCATAGAAGAGACACTGCTGGTGTCTTATCTAGACCACCAATTCCTCGAAAGCGGGGAAGCGCGCATGTTGCGTATTCTCAGCGAATATCTCGCGCCGCAGGCAAGACTCCGACGCGCCGGAGTTCACCACACAGTTGTGTTCTTCGGCTCCGCTCGTATCCGTCCGCGCGACGAAGTGCTTCCGATAGTTCAGGAACTGGAAAGCAAGGGGGAAGACGACGGCGCAGGCCGTTTTGCGGCAGCGCTGAAGAGAGCCCGCATGGACCTCGAAATGTCCCAATATTACGAAGACGCGCGCGAATTGTCACGCTTGGTGACGACGTGGGCGCTTTCCCTCCGGCCCCTTTTCCTGGTGGTCTGCTCGGGCGGGGGGCCAGGGATTATGGAAGCCGCCAACCGGGGCGCCTCCGAGGCCGGCGGAAAATCCATCGGGCTGAACATCATGCTTCCCGCCGAACAACGGCCAAACCCTTACATCTCTCCTCAACTGGGCTTCGTGTTCCGATACTTCTTTATGCGCAAGCTGTGGTTTGCCCAGCCCGCTCGAGCCCTCATTGCCTTCCCAGGCGGGTTCGGCACTTTGGATGAGCTTTTCGAAATGCTCACTCTCCTCCAGACCCACAAGATGGGTCACCGCGTGAGCATCGTGCTCTACGGCTCGAAGTATTGGAAGCGCGCCATTAATTTCGAGTATTTCCTCGAGACGGGGACGACTTCAGAAGATGATATGAAACTCATCCGCTTTGCCGATACTCCGCAGGAGGGGTTCGCCATAATCAAGGATGACCTGACCCACATCCTCCAAATCCGCACCGTGCTCAAGCATCCGTTCATCTGAACGGACTCCTGAAACCTGAATCCTGAATCCTACTGCTGGTTCAGCGGTATAATTCACACCGGAGGGGCTCAATGCAATTTTTCAAAGACAATATATTGGAGTTGATCATCCAGACTTCCACCAACCTGCCACCAGACGTGCGCCAAGCCATGGGTATGGCGCTCGAGAGGGAGGAACCGAGAACGCAAGCGGGCCAGGCGCTAGCCATCATCGGCCAGAATATCGACATGGCTTACGAGGATGAAGGGGCCATCTGTCAGGACACGGGCATGCCCACGTTTGAAATCAAGACTCCGGTGGGCGTGAACCAGATAATGATGAAGAAGCAGATTCAGGAGGCCGTCGCCGATGCCACCAAACGCGGCAAGCTGCGCCCCAACTCCGTGGACTCGATCAGCGGCAAGAACAGCGGCAACAACCTCGGTCCGGGTACTCCCGTCATCCACTTCGAGCAATGGGAGGAGCCCGATATCGAAGTGCGCCTGATCCTCAAGGGCGGCGGCTGCGAGAACATGAACATCCAGTACTCGGTGCCCTGCACGCTCGAACATTTGGGGCGGGCTGACCGCGACCTGGCGGGCGTAAAGAAGTGTCTGCTGCACGCCGTTTGGCAGGCGCAGGGACAGGGCTGCGCGCCGGGGGCGATCGGCGTCTGCATCGGCAGCGATCGCGCGGCAGGCTATCATCTGGCGAAACTGCAACTATTTCGCTCGCTCGAGGATGTCAATCCCGACCCGAGGCTGGCCAAGCTCGAGCAGGAGATTATGGAAGAGGCCAACAGAATAGGTGTGGGGCCGATGGGCTTCGGCGGGAGAACTTCGCTGATCGGCTGCAAAATCACCGCTGCCAATCGCTTGCCTGCCAGCTTCTTCGTTTCCGTCGCGTACGATTGCTGGGCCTTCCGGCGGCTGGGATTGTTGCTCGATGCCGACTCCGGCGCCATCAAGCAATGGTTGTACCGCGACCCAAAGCGTCCCGTCGAGCGGTTAGTGGCGGGGACCGGGTTCCAAGTATCTGGCAGAGAAATCCGTCTGGAAACCCCGCTGAGCGAAGAGAAAGTTCGCGCCTTGAAAGTGGGTGACGTGGTCCTGATTAACGGGCCGATGGTCACTGGGCGTGACGCCGCTCACACCTACCTGATGCACCACGACGCGCCTTGCGATCTGAGCGGCGCCATCCTCTACCACTGTGGCCCAGTCATGATGAAAGAAGGGACGCCACCCAATACACGCTGGCGCACGGCCGCTGCCGGCCCCACCACCAGCATCCGCGAGGAGCCTTACGAGGCCGATGTTATCAAGCGTTTCGGCATCCGCGCCGTCATGGGCAAGGGCGGCATGGGTGCGAAAACCCTCGCGGGCCTGAAGGAACACGGAGCCGTGTATCTCCACGCCGTCGGCGGCGCCGCTCAGTTCTACGCCCGCTGCCTGCCCAAGGTCCACGGCGTCTACCTGCTCGAGGAGTTGGGCGTCCCCGAAGCTATGTGGGTGTTCGAATCCAAAGATTTTCCCGCCATCGTGACCATGGATTCGCACGGAAATTCGCTGCACCAAGTTGTGTCCGTTGCGACCGGAGCGGAGTTGGAGAAGGTGGGTGCCGGTGTTGGTGGAACGGAGTAGGCAGAAAGCAGGAGGCAGAAAGCGACCCCTCACCCGTCCCGCTGCGGCTGGTGAAAGCGCCGGCAGCGGGACACCCTCTCCCCAAGGGAGAGGGCTGTCGGACCTCCCTCTCCAACTACTTTGCGGCTCAGCCACTTCTTGCCGAGGGCTTTGTATAAACTCGTTCGGCTCTCGGATGCAGGTACGGGCGACCCTGATATCTAGGCTTCCATCCCTAAATTGCACGATCTCCAGGGGGACTCTTTGGCCCTGCAATGATCGATTGCATTCTGTTACAATGCCGAGCAAGCCCAGGAGCCCTTGGGCGAGGCGATGGTCGAGATTGAGGCGCCTCGTTCTGGGAAATGGCTGAGGTGAGCCGGAGTGGAACAGGAACCAGAGTTGCTGAATCGTTGCCTCGCCGGCGAAGATTCTGCCTGGGAGGCTCTTCTCAAGGCTTATACTCGAAAAATCTATAATCTTTGCTACCGTTTTACGGGCCGGGCGGAAGAAGCCGAAGATGTGACCCAGGAGGTTTTCATCAAGGTTTTCCAGACTCTAAAGACTTATCAGGCCACTCAGGGCAGTTTTGCGACCTGGCTCAACCGGGTGGCGCGCAACCATCTGGTGGACCACTACCGGCGCGCCCGGAAGGACCGTGTGACTTCATCGCTGGAGGACGAACTGGCAGAGGCCGAGCAAAAACCTAGCCCGCATATGGAGCCGACAGGACAGGTGGAATCGCGGGAGCGCAGGGAGGTCCTGCAATTGGCTTTGGACAAGCTCTCCCCGGACCTGCGGGAAGCCGTGATTCTGCGCGATCTGCACGACCTCGATTACGAGGAGATTGCCCAGGTCCTGAGCGTTCCTCAAGGCACTGTAAAATCGAGAATCAATCGCGGAAGATTGGAACTAGGACGAGTTCTTAAACGTATGGAAGGAATGAGAGGCCCCGCCAAGGCGGGAAACGAGCCATGACGCACTTGGAAGTCGAAAATCTGACGAGCGAGTACTTGGAAGGCCAGCTCGAGCCCGGGCTTAAGCGAGAAGTCGAAGCCCATCTGAACGTCTGCCCCTCCTGTGTCGAAATGCTGGAAGACGTGCGCCGGGTCATGGAAATGTGCCATGCCGCCCCGCAGCTCGAGCCCGCTCCTTGGCTGGTTCCGAAGATCATGCTGGCCACGGTGGGCGAGCGCAAACCCGGCTGGCTCGAGCGGTGGCTGGGTGTCCTGCGGCCTGCGCTGCAAGCTCGAGTTGCTTACACCATAGCGATGGCCGTGTTTTCCTTATCTATTATCATTAATGCCGCCGGCATCAATCTCCGTCACTTGACCGTCGAAGACCTCAACCCCCGCACTTGGATCTTCCGCGGAAATCGCGCCGGGCATCTCTTCCTCGCCCGCGCGGAGAAGTTTTACTACGACCTCAGGGTGGTCATCGAGATTGAATCTCGACTCCGCCAACTTCGCTACCACACTCCGGAGGAGCAGGAGTCACCCAAGCAAGAACCGGCGCCGGGTGGCTCGACCAATTCCGTGCCCCCGGCATTCCCCGCGCTGGCAACCAATCAGCATCGCTTTGCCGATCTGGCTCAACCCGGCGCCGCTCTGCGCAGTGAAAACGTAGCGCCGCTAACTCTTGAGGAAGTAAGGAGCCAAAACCCATGAAGTGTGCCAACCATCCTGATGTTGATTCCGTAGCTTACTGCGGCCTATGCGGGCGTGCCCTTTGCGCGGAGTGCGAGCGTGAGGTGCACGGAATGATCTATTGCGAGAGCTGCTTGGCAAGTCGTCTGCAAACCCCCTTGCTCGGTCCGCAAACTGGTCCGAGTCCCGGCGTCGGGTTGGCGTTGGGCTTCATCCCCGGCGTGGGCGCTATCTATAACGGCCAGGTGGTTAAGGCCATGATTCAGGTGTTGATCTTTGGCTCTCTCATCGCTCTGAGCGATAAGGTGGGTAGCCCGATGGACACCATCTTCGGCTTGGGTGCGGCGGCGTTTTACTTTTATATGGTGATTGATTCCTATCAGACGGCTCGAGCGAAGCAGCTCGGCCAGCCCGTCCCGGAATGGTTTGGGTTAGGCGACATGAAGATGAATGCGCCCGTCGGGGCCGCGCTGCTCATCGGCCTGGGGGTGCTGTTTTTGCTGGATAACCTGGGCATCCCCGTTTTTTATAACCTCGGCAAGTACTGGCCGGTGTTGCTAATTGTGATTGGAGTGCTCTTGCTGCAACGGCGCTTGGGTGGCGGTGGGGGCGGACACCCCCCTTCGCACTCCTCCACGGACGCCCGCAGTCTAAAACAGGGACCCGGCGGCACGTTTGGACCACGAGAACTGTAGGTGACACAGCCACTCTTGGCTGTGTCACGAGCCAGAGTGCCTGTGCCACTCGAACGCCAGCATCACCCATTAGTCCCCTTTTCAGGGGGAGGAGATTAAGGGGTGGTGGAAGTTGCGCACGAGAAACCAGTGACCCGGAGGTTCTGCATGGAAAGCATCCTGAGCAACCCCATCCTCATTCCGCTCTCAGCGTTCGTGATGGTGATCTTTATCGTCGCGATCGTTTCCATGAGAAAAATGAGGGAGCGCGAGCTTCAGGCCCACCAGGAGTTGCGGATTCGAGAGATGGAGCACGAACGAAAGTTGAAAGAGATGGAAATCGAGAAAGCCAAGCTGGAATTGGATAAGGCCAGGGCTGGAAAGACCACAGTTGCATGAGGCGTCCCGGAACGGAAGTGGCGTCCTGGCCGAGCGTGGGAAGGAGACTCGAAATGGAACCGGCTCTGTTGATTCCCCTGGTGGCAATATTGATGCCGCTTGGCATTGTTGCGGTCGTATTCTGGTACAAGGCGCGCGACAAGGAACTCCAAGCCCACCAGGACATGCGCATCCGCGAAATGGAGCATCACCGCAAAATGAAGGAGTTGGAACTGGAGCTGGAAAAGGAGAAGAATCGCAGGGTTCCGGACAAGGCTGTCTGACAAGGAGGGTTCCCAATGTGGCATGTTTCTGACCTGACTCCGGTTTTGGGTGTAGGCGTGCTGGGCATATGTGCGATTTGCATTGTTGCCATCGTGAGCTGGTACAAGGCGCGTGACCGCGAACTGCAGATCCAGCGTGAGATGCGTATCCGCGAGATGGAGCACCAGCAGAAAATGCGGGAGCTGGAAGTAGAACGCGAGAAGGCAAAGGCGGCTCAGGTTCACGTGCCCACGGCTTGATATAGCACGGGCGTACCGCCCGTTGTCGCGGGAGCGTCCCGCTCCCGCAAGTTGGTGCGGGCAGAGCTAGTCGTGAGCGGAGCAGCGGGTGACCGAACGGCGTGCGAAGCGCCTGCTCGAAGAGGGTGCGGAGGTAAGAAGAAAATGGATTCACCAGTGATAATTCCCTTGGCAGCGTTCGCTGTGGTGGTTGTCATCGTCGCCATCGTACACCTGATGAAGATTCGCGACCTCGAGATCGACACCCACCAGCGTTTGCGGATCGAGGAAATGGAGCACCAGCGCAAGATGCGCGAGCTGGATTTGGAGTTGCAACAGGTAAAGCAAGGGCAATAAGGGTGCAGTGTATGACTTATCCACTAAGCACATCGATTTCGCGCCGGCACAGTTTGACGGGGCCGGTCTTTCTGATCGCGCTTGGAATTGTTTTCCTCATCGGAGAGTTTGTTCCGGAGTGGGGGATCTGCAGGACTTGGCCCGTTCTATTAATCGTTTTCGGCGTTTTAAGACTCCTCGATTCTGCGCTGCCGCCGCGGCCGCCCGAGGGACCAAGGCTTTAGGAGCGAAGTAAGGGAGGATAACCAGGAGTTGGCCGATGTCATTCCGAGCGCAGCGAGGAATCCTGCTCTGCGCGCGGGCGAACGAGCGCCGAGCGCGCCGGCGAGGAGTAGAAGGCAGCACAGCGAGATTCCTCGTTGCCCTCGGAATGATTCCGTGAGGCGACCACAAGGCAGGCAACCATGAGCACTTACATCTATCGACGGGGATCGATTTTCTGGGCGCTAACCCTGATCGGCGTAGGCGTCATCTTCCTGTGGCAGAACTTCAATCCCGCGGTTCGTCCTTGGCAGGTGATCGCCAAGTTCTGGCCAATCCTCATCATCTTTTGGGGCCTTTCGAAGCTGATCGAGTACGTTCAGGCACGCGCCCACCCCGAAACCGTGCCTCCGCCTCTCTTCACCGCCAGCGAGGTTATCTTGCTGGTATTGATACTGGTTCTGGGAACTCTGGTTTCAAAGATCGTGTTGAGGCCGTGGCAACAGTGGCCGGCGTCCATGGGAGTCGATATGGACGACGAGGGCTTTGCCGGCCTGTTTATGAACTCCTACACGTACACGCAGACGTTCTCTCAACTGGCCCGTTCCCAGCCTCATCTGCTCGTCGTGGACCGTCGGGGTGATGTGGAGGTTCACGGCGCCGACCAAGCGACGTTTGATGCGGTAATAAAGAAGACCATCTGGGCCCCGAATGAAGAGGACGCCCAGAAGCTTTCGAACCAGGTCAAGATAGAAATTGTCGAGGAAGCAGGACGATACCTGGTTCAGACCAATCTGGATTCGCTTCCCGGCGGGGGGCGCAACGTGCGCTTGGACTACACGCTGCGCGTTCCTTTCGCCGCCAGCACGGAAATTACGGTTGAGCATGGGGACGCCATCCTGGATGGGCTAAAGGCTGAACAAGCCGTAACTGCCCGTCACGGAGACGCTCACGTCACGAATGTGGAAGGCTTGGTGCGGCTGACCAGAGGCAGCGGGATGACGGAAGTGCGCGATCTGAAAGGCAGCCTGGAAGTCGAGGGACGGGGAAGTGATGTCGATATTTCCGGGGTCAGTGGCACCGCAAGCATAAACGGTGAGTTCAACGGCGACATGGATTTCCGTGACATCCGCCAGACACTGCACTTCAAGTCCTCGCGCACCGACATGATAGCCCAGAAGCTTACCGGCCGGCTCAACATGGAAGTCGGTTCGCTCGAGCTGAACGGCATCGACGGTCCCTTCGAAATCTCGACGCGTCAAAAGGACATCACCGTCACAGATTTCAAGCACAGCGTGAAAATCACGGATACCAACGGGGACGTGGAGCTTCGCACTACCACTCCGCCCAGCCATCCCATCGAGGTCGATCTCAAGAAGGGCGAGATCGAACTGAGCCTCCCCTCCTCGAGCAGTTTCCAGATCGACGCGGCTTCCCGTCACGGTGAAGTGGAAAGCGATTTTTCGGGGTCGGGCTTGAAAATCATGAAGGAAGGCGACAACCCATCCATCAGTGGAAGCATCGGCAAAGGTGGTCCTCCAATCCGGCTCGACACGGAATACGGGACCATCCGGTTGCTGCACATCGGGGCCCGCCCCACGCCGCCCCCCACCCCGCCCCATCCGCCGGCCGGGGATGAGAAGCGAGCCTGGAATCCGCCCGCGCGTCACCACCGCGTTTCCCCCGCCGCGGGCCGCGCGGTCAGTCTTCTCCCGTTGATGCGACTGTGTGAATGGTTGAAGTGCGGCAAGGGGATAAAGATTGGAGACTTACCTGACGCTTACACCCCGGCGGAGTGGCAGTAGCGTCACTCTGTTATTCTGGCCAGCGTTGCAAAGAAATCGGGGAAGGAAATATCAACGCAACTGCTGTTCTTGATGTGCGTTTCCCCCTGCGCCACCAACCCCGCCACTGCAAGAGCCATGGCAATCCGGTGGTCGTCATGAGGATCGATCCGGGCCCCGTGCAGGGTTTGCCGTCCCGCAACCCGCAGCCCATCCGGGAATTCTTCGACTTCTGCGCCCATCTGCCTTAAGTTCTCAGCCACCGCTGCCAGCCGGTCGCTCTCTTTTATGCGCAACTCTCCCGCCCCTCGGAAGGTCAGGCCTTGCTCCGTCTGTGTTCCCAGGACCGCCAGGACGGGCAATTCATCAATAAGGCCGGGAACCGAACTCTGCGGAATTTCGCCGCCTCGCAACGCGCTGGCCTCCACGTGCAGGTCGCCGATCAGTTCGCCGTTCATCATTTCCAAATTGACTACTGTTACCCGTCCGCCCATGGGGACAAGGACATCGAGAATACTTGTGCGCGTCGGGTTCAGGCCCACGTTATGGAGCATCAAGTTCGAGTGCGGCGTGATCAATCCTGCCACGATGAAGAATGCCGCCGAAGAAAAATCGCCTGGCACGTAGAGCTTCTTACCTTCCAAGCGTGCCCTACCGCGCACTGCAATGGTCCGTTGGTGCCGGCCGATGTCGGCGCCCATTTGCTCCAGCGCAATTTCCGTGTGGTCCCGCGTCCTGACGTGTTCGATTACTTGTGTTTCACCCTCGGCGAACAATCCTGCCAGCAGTACCGCCGACTTCACTTGCGCGCTGGCCACCGGCATTTCGTAGCGGATGGGCGTGAGCGTGCCGCCTTCAATCTCGAGGGGAGGCAATCCTCCGGGCTGGGAATTGATCCGCGCGCCCATGCTAGAAAGCGGATCTGCGACGCGCTTCATGGGACGGCGTGAGAGTGAAGCGTCTCCCACCATTATGGAGCGAAACGGCTGGCCGGCCAGGATGCCTGCCAGCATGCGCATGGTTGAACCGGAGTTGCCGGCGTTCAGCGGTTCGGTGGAAGGCCGCAGCCCGCCCAGGCCGGCGCCCTGAATCGTCACCACATGGTCTCTACGCTCAATCTTCACCCCAAGCTGCTTCAAACAGGAAAGCGTGGATTGACAATCGGCGCTGGTCGAAAAAAAGTGGAGTTCGCTCGCTCCCTCTGCAATTGCCCCCAGCATGGCATAGCGGTGCGAGATGGACTTGTCCCCGGGAAACTGAAGGGTGCCCGTCAGTCCCTTGGCAGGCTTGATCTTCTTCGTCTCTGAACCGAACAATGCCATCGTCAGCCCTTACCCCACCGTAAGTAAAATCTTGCCCACTGTGCCGCGACTTTCCATTCTGCGGTGCGCCTCGGCCGCTTGCGCCAGAGGCAACTCCAATCCGATCACCAGCTTTAGCTTGCCATTTGCAATCCAGTCCATCACCTGCTGAGTTCCTTCACTCGCCTCTTCCGGGCGTTGCCTGACGGTGTAAAGGCTGAAGGCACTTTCGGTCTCCATGCTTGCTACCATATCGCCTTCGCCCGAGTAGCGTCAAGGCGCGCTTGAAGTTGTAGCGGCGAGTTTACCTCCCCACGTGGCGGCGTAAAGCCGCCTCTACGTTAAACTGAGACACTACCGCCCTGTGCAGGTGTGCGACGGTATGGGTTATTGCCTCTTATCTCTTCATCAGCCAGCGCAAGTACTCCGGCAAGGATTGAAGTTCATCCACGTGGTCGGGCGCCGAATTGCCCGCGAAACCCAGCAGCAGCAGTCGGCCCGCTTCCATCTCGCTCAAAACCTGCGTCCCCAGAGGCCCCCACTTGACCACCGCATGCGACTTCACCCCCCATTCGCGCAGGAGGTAATCAGCAGTTTCGGTGGTACTTGCGAACGTGCCCGGGAAGATCTCCGAGTGGGTGATGATCAGACGCTTCTTCCCGGCCATGGCGTCGCGCCCGATCTGCAACCATACCTGAAGATTTTCCGGATCAATCTGAGATTCCTCCGGACCCGGCTTGCCATTAACGTACCCGGTGTGAATCCCATCGATGCAGAGCACGCGGCTGACGCGCTCGTAGGATGAAGGGTCTTTCAGAATCTGGCGCAACGCGCCGCAGCCCGCGCTCCAGCCTCCCAGTTCTACTTCGCTAAATTGCAAGCCACTCTTGCTCTCGGCGTCAGCGATTAACTTCAGAAATCGCAGGGGGTCTGCGAACAGGTTTGCGTAAGTGCTCGAACCAGCCCCCGCCTGGACGCTAATCACAGCCATGTTCCGCCGGCGCGCCGCCGCAATCTCAGGGAGCCAGTCACCACCATGAAAGAACAACAGCAGCCTCACCCCGCGAGTCTTCTTCACCCTCTCCGGGACGAACAATGTGCCTAGTTCAAGATCCACTCTCCGGCCGGCGGGTGTTTGCTTGCTCGGCCGCGGATGTTCTCTCGTGTGTTCCACCATCGGCGATGGGTTCTGCGGCATCTGCGCCATCAGGGTAGAGGCGAGAAATAGCAAGAGCGGAATTCGTGACGCGCACACCATCTCGAGCACTAGTTCACGGGACGTTGTTATTCTGCGAAGATCTCTTCTCCGTGTTCCCTGTGCCTCGATAGACTGAACACAGAGTTCACTGAGACCCTCCGTGGTATCTGTGGTATCTGTGTTGAGACTTTCCTCAGGCAGGCCCCGCTAGAAAGCGTACCTCCTCGACGTATTTGCCGATCTGGAGATGTGCCGGACCGTTGACTGGGGAGCCGTTAAAGCGCAAGTTCTCGATCGTCACTCCTCGCACGTCGTGCGTGGCGTCCAGGCCAGTGAATGCCGAGGGCGGCATCGTTTTCCCCCTCACCGCTATGTCTTTGAAAATCACGTCTCGTACCGTGCCGGCTTCCCGGTCCCGGGTGATGGCGGTGGGGTGAATTACGATTACAAACAGATTGGGGATATAGGCGGTGTGCGGGGGGAGAGTTGCGCACCCGCCGCAGGCCGCAGCAGGAGCTTCGGAGCCGGGGTTGTATTTCTCGCCTGGTTTGTTCTGGATCACCGGCAAGGGATTCAAGTCGTCTACTTCCACGCGCACATTTTCGTAATGGATGTCGTGTATTGCCGCCCGATCACTGTGCTGGATGTCCATCGCAATGTGCGTATTGCGGATTACATCGATGTCGCGGAAGACCACGTCCGCCATCTCCGGGGCGCTGGTCTCAGCTCCAATCTCCAATGCCCGTCCCCAGTCACACCAGATGACAAGTCCGCTCACCCGAATATTCCGCACGGGTAGTTCGTCGTAAGACTGACCGGGTAGGGGCCTTGCGCCGCCGGATCGGCCTTTAACGCCTTTGAGGACCATGCTGTCGTCGAAGGAACGGATGAAGGAATCCCGGACCGTGGCGTCCTGGGTATTGCACAGATCAATGCCATCAGTGTTGTAACGCCAGAACCCAACCAGTTTGACACGTGAGATCGCAAGTTTATGGCAGCCGAACGCGCTGACGCCATACAGGTCAGAATCACGAATAATCACGCCATCAATCTTCACATCCGAGCAGTCCTCGAGGTGAATGGAGCCGCCGCCCTGGCCGCGCGCGAATTCGCTGGTGTCGATAATGCCGCGCCCGAAAATCCGAACGCCTGTCACTCCGCGTCCCTCGATCGCCGTGTAGACCACCGCCCCACCCGCCACGTACACGCTCTGGCCACTCTTCAGTTGGATCTTCCCCGGCCTGTGCACGCCCGCGCCGAAATATAACATGCTTGGGTCGCTAGGCTTGGCAGACTCAGCCTCCGGCGGATCGGCGAACAGGTGCAAGGCATGATGCGTCCCGTCCACCTCCACCGTAAACTGGCCCGGACGTGAAATCTGGAACGTGATGCGCTGACCCTTTATGACCGGATGGATGCCCTGGGAACTGGGCCGCACGGCCACCGACGTGAAGGGCCGCAGCGAGGTAATCTCTACGCTGACTGGGCTGGACATGCTCCAGTATGCAAAGCCCGCCAATTCCGTCTGATCGATGGGCCGCTGGTAGCCCGGCCATACCTGGTTGAACGGCATGGCCGAGACTCGGCAGGAATATACCGGCACCGTGTTGCCGTCAACGCGCAGCATGTAGTCCGGGAATAGCTTCTCTCCAGCCGGAGCTGGCCAGGTCACTACAGCCCCGCCGCGGCTCGGCACGCTTCCCCTATTGGTCACTTCCGCCCTGATGACCGACGCGAAGCTGGCCACCAGAACCAGGGCGGCGAATATCGCGTTCGCTTTTTGCAGCATTGCACACCCGCTTGAATCGGATAATCAGGAGATCGGGAGATCGAGTGAACAAAGACCTCTCGAATCCGGCGACCGGAAGGGCAGACGGAAGAACAGCCGAGGAGTTTGATCACCCGATCTCCCGATCACCCGATTACCCGATATTCTTACTCTGGCGCCAGTTCGAAGTGCCGCACTTTGGGTTGGGCTGTTGCGCGCTGCTGCTGGACGATCTGTTCTTCCAGTTTGTCCAACGAGTCCGCGGCCGCCTTTTCTGCGGCAAACTTGTAGTCCTGGAGCGTTATCTGCACGTCCCGCCAACGCGCAAAGTGGATGTCGTTATGCTTCAACGTCAGGTCGTGAACCTTGGATGCCTGTTTGGCCATGGGTGTGGGGAGGGTTGCCAGGTTGACCCCCTCCTCCAACTGCTCCTTCGTGAAGTCGCCGACTTTCTCGCCGTCGATTGTCAGTTTGTAATTGGCGGCGGAAAGCCCCTTGACCTTGAGGGGCTCCTGGTCGAGCGCGGCGATGAAGTCCGAGCTGCGAAGGCTGAGGGCCACCACCTTGTCCTCCAGGTCCAGCGGCATGGGAAGCGCGCCGTCAGTCTCGCTCCAGGTAACGCTCGATCCGGCCTTGAGGTCCTGAACCTTGGCGTTGTCGGCGCGCGCCACGCGCCCGGCCGCTGCGTCGATCTCGACCGACGCCACGGTGTCCGGCGCATTCCAGGCCTTGAGCAGTGCCTCGGCCATGATGAGGTGGCCTCCCGGCCCCGGATGAACGCGGTCCTCGATGATCTTCTTCGCAAGCTCTGCGTCCTCTGCCTTGGCCTTCTCGAGCATGCTCACCACCGGTGCATTCAGATCGGCCGCCAGCAGTTGCTCACGGTACCCGAGCCCCTTGACGAACTGGCCGTAGCGAACCAGCACGGCGTTATACCCATCGTCAATATTGAGCGGACGCGTTACATCGTCGTAGGGCGAAGGCTGGATCACGGTGATACGAATTCCAGGCAGCGCGTGCTTCATGGTGTCGATGATGTGCTGGTAGCCCGTCGAGTAGGTCTTGAAGACGGCGTCGTCCCAGCCTTGGTAACTCCCGTCGTTCATGCCGAGCATGATGGTCATGACGGTGGGCTTGTAGGCGATTACGTCGCGGGGCAGGCGCACATCAATAGGGCCGGCCCAGCCGCCCGTCACGCGGTCACCGCCCACGCCCGAGTGCACGAACCAAACCTTCAGGCGCGGGAAGCGCGTGACTGCGTACGTCTCGACGAAAGTCGTGTAGAGCCGCTGGTCCGTGATGCTGTCACCGTAGAAAACCACACGGTCGCCGTCCTTGAGCAAGAACTTTCCTTGGGCCAATGCCAAGGAAGCCAATGCCAGGGCAACCAGTACCAGCAGCAGAGCGCGTCGTATGAGTCTCATTCCTTACCTCCCAGGAAGGCATGTCAAAAAAGTGCCCACTAACTCTAGCGGTTTAGGTTGATGAGGTCAATCAAATCGGGGCTGGGGACTGGGGGCTGGGGACTGGGGACTAGGGGCAGGGAACTAGGGGCTGGGGGCTAGGGGCTGGAGGCTGGGGATTGGGGACTGGCGCCAGAGAGCAGGGGCTGGTGCTAGCGACTATCCTTGAGTATCGACAACCCTCTCCCCGGGTATTGACGCCCTCTACCTTAGTATCGACGGCCCTCTCCCTGGGTATCGACGGCCCTCTCCCTGGGTATCGACGGCCCTCTCCCTGGGTATCGACGGCCCTCTCCCTGAGTATCGACGGCCCTCTCCCTGAGTATCGACCGCCCTCTCCCTGAGTATCGACGGCCCTCTCCCTGGGTATCGACGGCCCTCTCCCTGGGTATCGACCGCCCTCTCCCTGGGGAGAGGGTGTCCCGCTGCCGGCGCTTTCATCAGCCGGAGCGGGACGGGTGAGGGGTCGCGAAGCTTGTCGCCCCCGGTTGCCGAAAAGACAGAAGGGCAATTCAAACGGCAAATGGCAAATGGCAAAATTCAAATGGTTTTCCATTTGCCCTTCGAATTGCTTCTCCGCCAAGCCCCAGGAAGCGACCAGCGTCCCCAGAAATTCCTTGCAAATCAAATCGCAAATCTCAAATGATCAACCATTTGCCATTTGCCCTTTGCCATTTGAATTTTGAATTGCTTTTCCGCGTCGGGGGTGAGGGGTCGGTTGCACGGTGACTCCAATTGCACATTCGTCCCATGTTCTTCCTTGACTTCCCTTGGTATTGTTCATAACTTGTAGTGTTCTTCTGCGCCGAGGCGGCGAGATAAACTCGCCTCTGCACTGATTGGGATTCGTGAATCACAAAGGGTGGGGACAATGTTGAAAGAAAGCAAGAGTGAGACCGAAGGCGTCACCAAGGGAGTCTTCGAAGAGGGCGCAACTGCCGCGGCCCTGACGGGGATTACCTTCATCACCGAACCGCAAAGGGTTTTTGGCGCCAACGACCGCGTCCGGGTCGGCGTTTGCGGGCTTCGTGGACAAGGCTTTGGGCACATCGAAGAATACGCGCGAATGCCGAACGTGGAAACTGTGGCCGTGTGCGATGTGGACGAAAACATCATGAAGGGGAGGCTGGCGGATATGGATCTCATGAGCCTGCCTGCTCCCAAAACCTACACCGACGTGCGCAAGCTTTTGGAAGATCCTTCTATCGATGCTGTTTCCATCGCCACACCCAATCACTGGCACGCCTTGCTGGCAATCTGGTCTCTCCAAGCCGGCAAGGATGTCTATCTCGAGAAGCCTTGCTGCCATTACTTGTGGGAAGGGCGGCAACTGGTTCGCGCGGCGAAGAAATACAACCGCATCGTTCAGCATGGAACCAACAATCGTTCTGCGGGAGCGGTGATCGAGGGCATCCAGAAAATGCGTGATGGTCTGATCGGCGACCTCTATCTCGCCCGCGGTCTCTGCTTCAATGAACGGAATACGATCGGGCGGGCTCCGGTCGAGCCGGTCCCAGCGGGCGTGAACTACGACCTCTGGACAGGGCCGTCACCTCTCCACCCGTTCACGCGTAACCGCTTTCACTACAACTGGCACTGGTTTTGGGACACTGGCAACGGTGACATTGGCAACCAGGGAATCCACCAAATGGACGTGGCCCGTTGGGGACTGGGAGTGAAATTCCCGAACAAGGCGTCGGCCGTGGGCGGACACTTCATGTTTGTGGACGACCAGGAGACTCCCAATACGCTCAACGCCGCGTTTGAATTCAATCAGCCGGAAGGCAAGCCCAAGATTCTGGAATTTGAAGTGCGCCATTGGATTACCAACCAGGAGGCCGGCATCGGATCTGTCGGATTCGGAGTCGCCATTCCGGGATTTCTGGGTCCGCCCCGTAGAAATCCCTCTCGCCCACACCGGGAGGCCGTTCCCGGTTCCGTGGGCAATATTTTCTACGGATCGAAGGGCTACATGGCGATGTCGAACGAGGAATTCCCTTCCTACCGCACCTGGTTAGGAGAGGAGCAGGAGCGCGGTCCCAGCGGCTCACGGGAAGGAAATAACTGGCAGAACTTTATCGACTGTGTGCGCAGCCGCAAGCAGGAAGATCTCAACGGACCCATCGAGGAGGGTTACATCTCCTGCGCGTTGGTGCATCTGGCCAACGCCTCGTACCGCTTGGGGCGGACGCTCAACTTCGATCCGGAAACTGAACAGGTTATCGGCGACGAGGAAGCGAATAAGCTTTTGCGCGGCACTTATCGCGCGCCGTATGAAGTGCCGGAACAAGTCTAGCATGATGCGTGTAGGGGCGGTCCTTGTGGCCGCCCTGGTGCGGCCACAAGGGTCTCCCTGACAGTCAATTCCCTGTTGACGTGCCGGCCGCCGCCGGCTTCTGCCGCTCGACAATCTCAAATCTGAAATCCTCCATGCCCGCGCCAGCGAGTCTGAAATCTTGAATCTGAAATCTTCCATCCCTGCTCCTCCGCCCCAACGGCCGCCGCGATGGAAGCGCGCGCCAGACCACACGTCATTCCCGCGAAGGCGGGAATCCATTCCGCAAACCTCCGGAACTGAGCGCCTTACGTACTGGATTCCCGCCTTCGCGGGAATGACGTGTGGTCCGGCGCGTCTGCATCGTGCAAACGAGTCCACTACCGAACATTCACACGACTTACTCTGCGCTCAGTGTATAATCAGGGCATGGGAAACCGTGTGATCCACATCTCGGCTACGGAAGCGGCAAGCGATTTTGCCGCGTTATTGGATCATGTACGCGCCGGCGACGAAGTCGTCATCGAGCACGATGCGCATCCGGTCGCGGTGTTGCGCCCCGCCGCGCCCGCGCCCTCCCTTGACAAAACCTTCCCGGCCATCACCCAAGCCGTCCCCGACGAACAATGGGAGCGCGTCCCGAAGGACCTCGCAAAGAACCTCGATCATTACCTCTACGGAACCTCAAAATCCGAAGTCCCGAATCTGAAATCTCGAATCTTGAATCTGAAATCTTAAATCTCAAATCCTCCATCCCCACGCAATCGAGTCTGAAATCTCGAATCTCAAATCTGAAGTCCTCCATCCCCCGCCAGCGAGTCCAAAATCTCAAATGCGAAATCTTGAATCTGCAATCTTCCATCCCCGCCAGGCACCGCCGCTGAGATACACTTACGAGAACGTGTCGTTGAGCGGTTCTGAGCTATGGTTTGCCGGGAACCGCCGCTGAGATACACTGGTGTTATCCACGAATTGCGAGATGACCGGCCCGCGGAATACAACCGCTAACGGGCTGCACTCTTCCCGATCTGGTCAGCCGCCTTCCTCAGTTCTCCCGCTGCCGCGCTCCTCAGCCTGGCCTCTGATCGTTCGTATGCCTCGCGGAGCTGGGTCGCGCGTGCGTTGAGTACCGCTTTGGCGTCGCCCTGCGCCTTCGCGGCTTTTTGCTGAAGAGCCTGGACCTTGGCTTCAGTCTCGCGTCGCATTTCCTCTGACCGGCGCTTTGCCTGCTCCAGAACATTCTGTAGCCTGGCGCTGAGACCGTCAATCGTGGCCTGAAGCTTTGCCTTGCGTTCGGCGCGAGCCTGAGCGTGCTCGGCCTTCAGCGCGTCGATTTCAGTTCGGAGCTCGGCCTCGTCCCTGGTACTCTGGTCCTGTTCAACCGTGCTTCTTGCGTCACGAAAGATGACACCGCCCAGAGCTTCCATCCGCGTGTCCACCGGCGTCACCCACTCTTCACTAACATCGGCGACCACCGCACACTTCCCGGGTTTCAGCGTCGCGGAAACATCGTCGAGAAAACCCGCGTCCACCCCGGCTACATTGAGGTCAGCCATCATGCCGGCCAGCGCGCCCGCGCCGGCGCCGATTCCTAACCCGATCGGTCCACCCAAAAGGCCGATCAGGCTCCCGATGGCTGTTCCCCCTAAAGTTCGAATCGGGAAATCACCTTCCGTCTGTTTGGCCGAAACCGTTCCATCGGCGTTCTTCTGGACCACCGATTCAGCATGAATCGTAATGCTTCCTTCCGCATCGAGCTGAGTGAGAGCACGCGATCCTTCATAAGCTTTCTTTTCATCGTCGAACACCACAACTAGCATTTTTTCCATGACAGACCTCCTTTTTTCCCTGCTCGCAAAGGTTTGCGAGTGACAGTCTGTGAGTGAACGAGAGCCCGGTTATGGTTGGCGAACTTAAACCTGAATTCCGTTTTCAGTTTTCGCCCGAACAGCAGTATACGCCGGAGCGCGCTCTGAATTCAATCTCCAGTCGAGTTTTCAGTGCGAGCGAATCTGAAATCTCGAATCTGAAATCTTCCATTCCTGCAAGCGGGCCACCAACCTCCCAACCCCCGCCCCTTCACCATTTACTATTCACCATTCCGAATTTCCCGGATGATTCTCTCACCCTTTACCCTTTCCCCTTTCTCCCGTTCGAGCGAGAGGTAGGGCTGCCGGCCAGCCGTTCCGTATCGAGCCAGGCATTGAAGCCCTCCGCAGAGAGGTCCGCTTCGAGACGCTTGGCCAGTTCCGCACCGTCTTTCCGGGCATAGGATATGAAAACCTCGGCATTGCTCGGCCCGCGCATATGTGGGAGTAGTCTATCACTCCTATTTAACGGTTGGGGCGAGGAGTGTCCTGGCAGGTCGGGCCCGCTGCATTGCTGCATTGGGAAATGCCCGACCCGGAAAATGGGACTGCGCTTTGAAAGCGGACCAGACTCCTATTGGCTGGGCATCACTATTGAGTCGTCGCCAGGGGTCTAGCGGTCGCCGTGAGTCCCGCCACGCCGGGCGCTTTGACGAGCAACCCAACAGTGCTCTTGGCTCGTCGCCGTCGATTTCTAAGTCACAAGAACGGTAAGCCGACTTTACGACCAAGTGAACCACCTGGTTTTGATTCTCATACGACCAGAGAAGGGCGTTTCATTTCCAATCCCGGAGAACGCTTTCCCTGCCAGAGAGTTGGTGTAGACTGATGCTTGACCCGCGAGAGGTTGCCCCGAGGGAAAAATCAATGTCTGAGCTACCGAGTGCCATAGGTAATGCGCAATCACAGGCCGTTTTTCTGCGTGAAAACGAGGTTTTCCTCCGCGAGTACCCCGAGCTTGCAGGACTTGAGACCAAGATCTTCATCCGCGCTCTTAGCCAGCCTCCGGAAGCAGAGTTGGAGGCCATCCGCAAACTCCCAGAGGACAGCGCCGCCGTAATCGAATTTGAGAACAAGCTTAGCTCTGAGCCGATCGTGTTCTACCTGGGCAGGATTGCCGCGGATGACTTTGGGGAGATACTCGTACTCGCTGGCAATGGATACGGGTTCGGAGCACACAAGATTGTTCGGGGAATGTTCGAGCGAGTCGTCACGGCAATTTACATTGCCCGAAACCCCACCGAGGCGCGCGTATTTGCAGAACAGTCGGCGATTGACAAGCATAAACTGTGGGAACGCACGGTCGCCGCGTTCCCGGAAATGGCAAAAGGTGCGAGTGAGGAGGACCTCCAATTTCTGAGGGAGTCAAGCGATGCCGCTCGAAAGAAACTGAAGGCATCAGTCTGCCCAAAGTGCAAGCAATCCTTGCCAGATAGCCCATGGACACGTAAGGGAATTGATGCGATGGCTAAAGAGGTAGACGAGACCCTGTTTCGCCTTTACGGTCAGTTTTACTTGGAGGGAACGGCTCAATCGCACGCGAACTCGCTGGGGATGGAACGTCGCCTTGTAAGGTCGGATTCTGGAGGTTGGACCTACAAAGAGACTTCCGGGGACGAGGGGCGATTCGCCGTGAATCTAGGCCACATACTGCTCCTAAAGATGTTGAGGCTTCAGAATGAATTCTTTGGTCTCGGATTAGACACTGAAATTGAGAAGAGAGAAGACGCATACAGATCGATCTGGAAACCGGACGCAATGACGTCATCCGCCCAACCTTGATTCTCAGGCGCCTCGCATCGAAATACAAAGGTGCACGGCAGGTAGCACGGAGGGGGGCGCGGTTTGCCTCCCTCCGCAGTAGCTATTCGGGAAATAACCGATTGCACGCAGGTGTGCAAGGCCTATTATGGGCGGCATGCGGCGTCTGCGACGCCACAGATGAAGATACCCGCATCTGATTGCGGTGCAAAAGCTGTTTCGTCGCGGCCCCCCAAATGACGAGCCGCGGAGAAGGCCAGGGTACGCCCACCTCAGCGCTTCCTGCTTCTACGTGGACGGCTGGCTGGCGCAGGGCGCAGCCCTGCGAAACCACAGGAAAGCGGCGGTTACGAGTCGCATAGCTTCGCTATGCGCCAGCTTGCGGTCGGCGCAGGCTCAGTCCCAGGCCATCTGCCTTCCACAGGCATTCAAGTTCGGCCCATCCTGTGGCGCGTCCGCGGCTTGCAGATCCAGCGGACGTGGCGTAGTCTAGAGTGGTAACGAGTCGGGGAATGCCGTCATTTCAAGACTCCGAGGCGGCGTCGATGCCCGCTCGGCCAACGAGGATTAATATGCATTGCATCGTGTTAAACCCGCGCTCGAGTGCCGTGCACGAGGCCAACCAGAAAAGTGCATTCGTGATAATGCCCTTCTCGCCAACTGCATCCGAAAAGAACTGGACGGAGATCTTCGACACCGTGTTCAAACCGGCCATCGAAGAATGCGGCTACGCCTGCGAACGTGCAGCACCCTCAACGGGAAGCCTGATTATTAGCATCGTCGAATCGCTGAGGCGAGCTGACTTAGTCATTGCAGACGTCACTGATCGCAATCCCAACGTATTTTATGAACTTGGCGTCAGACATTCTCTTCGACGCGGGACAATTATCGTTTCTCAAGACGGCGAACACGTACCATCTGATCTCCGAGGCTATTGGTATCTCACTTACGGTCTCAGACCTCGACAGGTACTTCAATTTAAGTCCGCCATCCGAAAAATTATTGCTGCCATTCGAAAAGCTCCCAACAGGAGCGACAATCCGGTTGCGGATTACCTGGACCGGGAACAGATCAATATCTCGCACTACGTCCAGCGCGACAACGTCAAAAAGCTTGGTGCGCTATTGACGGAGTTATCCGGAAATCGTCTGGCCATTGCGCAGCAGCTATCAAGCGGCGAGGCTCAGCCTCTTTCTCATGGATGCATTCAACTCTTGGTACAGACGCTTTACGTTGACATAGGGCCAGAGCTCCTGAAGACATGCTATGAGCTCGAATATAGGCTGGGGTTGATTATCAAGGGCGGGGCAAATTCCGGCATTCTAGAGCAGGCCCTAGAACGCACAGAACTCTTATTCGAACGAATCTCGGACATCCGCGACAGAATCGGCAGGGGAGAGTTTGCAGAGCCCGCGGTAGCGTCCACCATGGTTTGGAGCCCCGCAGCGCCGTTACGATCGACTGCGATTCAGGAATGCACCATGTGCAGCGGCAGTGGCCAGATCGAATGCCCGACTTGCCGTGCCCGTGTTATCACAGAAGAAACGGACAGCCTCCTGACCTCCGTTGACAGGCACTGTATTCGCTGCAATGGTTCGGGTATGACGTCATGCCCGTCCTGTTCTAGTCGCGAATCAACCGACGACAGGCTTGATCTAACTTCGGCCGAAGCTCGCGTCCGATAGGCGGCGAGCGCAGCCCCTCCCACCAGCAATTATGCAAACTCCCGAGATACGGGGTTCTGGGATGTCTGGGTCTGCGCTACTTTCCACTTGGATGTATAACGGGTATTAACCGGCCAATCTTTTAATAACACCTTTAAGCGCTGTAGCTGAGAAGCGTTATTCTTCTCCAGTTGGGGTTTTTTCTTCAGGAGGAGGGGCCCCGCTTCCGGCTCAGATCTTGGCG
>Ga0326728_10004608_pt1 | contig 40380 bp, 32 predicted proteins | sample MB3enrmetagenome_FD_207602 | JGI IMG/M metagenome (GOLD analysis project Ga0326728, IMG submission 207602) | Lab enriched peat soil microbial communities from McLean, Ithaca, NY, United States - MB31MN | ecosystem: Environmental > Terrestrial > Soil > Wetlands > Peat | place: USA: New York... | reverse complement strand
CTGTGCGGAAGTCCGGGCCGAAGTCCGATGCGCCGCCGAGCGTTTCGCTGCAACCTGCGTCTCGCGCGTTCCTGCCGTTACCGGAAGGTGGACCAGCAAAACTCTCTTTCCGGCCAGGCTATTACCCTTCAAACGGTTCCAGGTGCGGATCATCTTGGCGGAGACACCAAAGTTTTCCGCCACCGACTCCACCGTATCCCCTTTGCGAATCTTGTAGCGGGTGATGGCGCGGGCATAGGTGGTCTCGCCGCTTTCCTTGCCGGGGGCGATGGGAATGATCAGCCGCATCTCGGACGAAAGGCCGTTGTCGCCAAGATTGTTCACCTCTGCAATCGACTGCGGAGAACTGTGATATGTGCGAGCGATCGAGGCCAGCGTCTCTCCGTCCTGCACCTTGTGATAACGCCACCACACCCGCTTATCGGCGGGAATGGGCGCAACCACACTCTGAAATTTCTCCGCCGTGCCCGCCGGCAGCCGCAGGTCGAACGGTTTATCGTTCGGAGTGGTCAGGCGCAGCAGGCTGGGATTCAGTTCCTGCAATTCCGATGCGGACGCATCCACGCATTCGGCCACCAGCCGCAAATCGATGGGATAATCGATCCTCACGGTCTCATACGGGATCGGTTTTTCCTTCTCCACGTCCGCCAGGCCATATTGATCCGGGTTCTTGGCCATGATGGTGACCGCGACAATAATCGGAACGTAGTTGCGTGTCTCTTTCGGCAGCACGTTGCGGCGGTAAAGTTCCCAGAAGTCTGCATAGCCGGTGCGCTTCACCGCACTCTGTACTGTGCCAGGGCCGGAATTGTACGCGGCCATGGCCAGGTACCAGTCGCCGAATTCCTGGTACAGGTCCTTCAGATGGTGGGCGGCGGCTTGCGTCGCTTTTTCGGGATCCTGCCGGTCATCGACCCACCAGCTGCGTTCGAGCCCATAGCTGCTGGCGCGGCCTGACATGAATTGCCACATCCCACGCGCCCCCGCCCGCGAAACCGCCAGCGGATGAAATCCCGACTCGGCCTGCGCCAGATAAATAAGATCTTGCGGCACACCCGCTTCCTTCAGAGTGCGGCGGATCATGTCTTCGTATCGGCCCGAGCGCGTCAACGCCCGCACAATCGTCCCGCGGCCGCGGGTGGAAAAATAGTTGATGTACCCCGCGACCTGGTCGGTCATCATCAGCGGCAGGTCGGAATGCGTGGACTTGATCTCGGCCTCGGCCTTAGCCTTGACGTTTTCGTCGACCGCCGGCGTCAACTCGTTCGCTTCGTCAATCGGGGCCGGCTCAGACTTCTGCTCCGAGAATCCGTCGCCCATCTGCAGAGCTTCAAGTTCCGTGCTGTTGGTGCCGTCCAGAATGCGGTTCAGTTCCGTTTGCAGCCGGTCATCGGATTGAATGTCGATGCCGCTGCCGAGCAACAGGTTGAACGACGCATCGAAGTTCTGCTTGGCCGCTTCCAGGTGTCCGGCGTGGTAGTTGTCCTGTCCCGCGCGATATTCCTTTTCCACGTTGGCAATGAGATTGGCAACGGGATCGACTGCCAGCGCCTTCTGTGCGGCGGAATTCTGCTCGGATGTGACCGGGGCCGGCGTCGCGTTCTGCTTGTTCGCATCCGCCGCAGTCTTGGCCCTCAGCACGGGTGGCTCCGCTCCTGAGGGCAGAAATGTCGATTGCCTCTGCGCCGTCTGGCAGGCCACTGTCACCGCCGCCAGGGCGCAAAGCAGTACCGCGCGCAACCGTTGGGGAAAAACTCTCATAGCGTCAAAAACTTACGTCCTGCGCATGCCGGCAAACACCGACGTCAGAATTCTTACGGCAATGTGAATATGAGATGGTACAACCCCAAAAACGTTGGGTCAACGCTACGGGAGACGTATGTACTCCATGTACTTCTCATTACTTTAGGGATCAGCGGCGAGGTTACCCGACTGGCCCAAATCCCTACTGGCCAATCACGGATGGCAGCCGCTCTTGTTCTCCCATTCGGCGCTGAATCGAAACCCCCGCTTCGCACATCTACAACCGCATATCCAGGGCGTTACTCGCAACCAAATCAAATCCAGGTCCACGACACAAGACAATCCTGAAAGGAGAAACTTCCATGCCTCACGTTCAAGTTGGCAAAGAAAATTCGGGCGACATTCACCTCCACTACGAAGACCATGGCTCCGGCGACCCGGTCGTGCTTATCCACGGCTATCCCTTAAGCGGCTCCTCCTGGGAGCGGCAGATTCCGGCGCTGCTGGCTGCCGGTCATCGCGTCATTACCTACGACCGCCGCGGCTTTGGCCAATCCAGCCAGCCCGCGTCGGGCTACAACTATGACACTTTTGCCGAAGACTTGCACAAGCTGATCGGCCACCTGAAGCTCCGCGACTTCGCGCTCGTCGGGTTTTCGATGGGTGGCGGCGAGGTGGCACGCTACATCGGCAAGTATGGGTCGAAGGGTGTTACCAAGGCTGTATTCATGAGTTCCGTTCCACCCTACCTCTTGAAGACTCCAGACAATCCCGAGGGTGTGGACGCATCCGTTTTCGAAGGCATTGAAAAGGCGATTGCCGCCGATCGCTACGCCTTCTTCGCCGATTTTTTCAAAAACTTCTTCAACGCCGATCAGTTCCTGGGCAAGCGCATCAGCGAGGCCGCGCTCCAGGCAAACTTCAACGTCGCCGCCACCGCTTCGCCCATTGCGACCGCGGCCTGCGTCCCGGCCTGGCACGAGGACTTCCGCAAGGACCTCGCCCGCGTCGACATTCCCACGCTAGTCATTCAGGGCGACTCCGACCGCATCGTGCCTTTGTCCGCCTCTGGGCAGCGCACCGCGCAGTTAGTGAAGGGAGCGCAACTGCACGTCATCAAAGGCGGGCCGCATGCCGTGAACTGGACCCACCCGGAAGAAGTGACACCAGCGCTTCTGCACTTCCTCGAACCCAGGGCAGCCGCGGATCGCAAGAAGTCGGCAGCGTAGCGCAGTCTCACGCGCGTCGCTGATTGTATTGAGGTGCCGTCTTCGGGCGGCACCCGCTATTCTCTTTCACACTCTCTTTCTCGCTGCGAAGCTTCGGGAACTTCGCTGCTGCATCCGAAGCCAGCTTTCGAGCTATATTGTTAGGTTCATTCAAACGATTATGAAAGCCATCCAGGTAAAGCAAACCGGCGGACCCGAGGTCATGGAACTGGTTGACCTTCCCGTTCCGCAGCCGAAATCCAACGAAGCCCTCGTCAAGATTCAAGCCGTCGGCGTGAACTTCATCGATATCTACAACCGCAGCGGCCACTACAAGCAGCCGCTGCCTTTCGTCCTGGGCCAGGAGGCGGCCGGAACCGTTTCAGCCGTGGGCGCCGATGTGCGCGCCGTTGCCGTCGGAGACCGTGTAGCCTACACCATGTTGCTCGGCAGCTATGCGGAATTTGCCGTCGTGCCCGCCGACCGCCTGGTGAAAATTCCGGACGGAGTCACCGAGCGCGATGCCGCTGCCGCCATGCTTCAGGGAATGACGGCGCACTATCTTTCCCATGACACCTGGCCCCTGAAGAAAGGTCAGACTGCCCTCGTGCATGCGGCCGCCGGAGGCGTCGGGCTTCTGCTCGTGCAGATGGCCCACAACATCGGAGCGCGCGTCATCGCCACCGTTTCCACCGAGGAGAAGGCAAAGCTCGCCCGCGCAGCCGGCGCCGACGACGTGATCCTCTATACGCAGACCGATTTCGAAGCCGAAACCAAACGCCTCACCAACGGCAAGGGCGTCGATGTTGTCTACGACTCGGTCGGCAAAACCACGTTCGACAAAGGCCTGAACCTTCTCCGCCCGCGCGGCCTGATGACCCTTTACGGCGGATCGAGCGGCCCGGTCGCGCCTTTCGATCCGCTCATCCTCACGCAAAAAGGTTCCATCTTCCTCACTCGCCCCTCGCTCGGCGCCTACGTGATCACTCCCGAGGAGTTGCAGCATCGCGCCGCTGCCGTCTTTGGAATGATTCGCGACGGCAAACTCAAGCTGCGTATCGAGCACATCTATCCGCTCGGGCAAGCGCAGCAGGCGCACCGCGATCTGGAAGGAAGAAAAACAACCGGCAAGCTGCTGCTGTTCCCGTGACGCCGAGCGACTCGATTCCATGCCCTTCGTGGAACTCAAAACCTCGCCGCACGCCGACGGCGTTTCGCCCGTCTCCATTCACTATCGCGACGTCGGCAGTGGCCCGCCGCTCGTCTTCCTGCACGGCGGTTGGGGTTACGGCGTCTACCCCATCGACCGCCAGATAGACGCGCTCAGCAGCCGCGTCCGATTCCTGATCCCAAACCGCTCCGGCCACGGCCGCTCCACACCATTTGCGGGACCATTGCCTCTCGACTTCCACCGCCGAGCCGCCGAGGAAACCCTGCTCGTGCTCGATGCGCTCGGCATCGAGCGCGCGTTTTTCTGGGGACACAGCGACGGCGCTGTCATCGCCGCGTTGATTGGCCTTCGCGCTCCCGAACGCTGTCAGCGCCTGCTCCTCGAAGCCTTCCATTTCTATCGCAACAAGCCGGCCTCGCATCAGGTCTTCTTCCAGCGCTTTGCCGATCACCCAGAAGAAGTGGGCGGCAAGGTGCAGACCCTTCTTGCGGCCGATCACGGCGAAGAAAACTGGCAGCACGTCGTGCGGCGAAACTGCCGCGTCTGGCTCGAACTCGCCGCCGCGGCCGTCGCATCAAATCAAGATCCGTCAAATCAAGATCGGCCCAATCAAGATCTATACAACGGCCATCTCGGCGAACTGCGCGTCCCCGTAACTTTCATGCACGGCCGAGGCGATCCGCGGACCGAACCGGACGAACTCGAACGAGCCTGCGCCGCGCTTCCCCGGGCCGAGATGCGCTACGTCGAGACCGGGCGCCACAGCCCCCACAGCGAAGAAGCCGCTTCGCGCGAATGCACCGAGATCCTCAGCAGCCTGATGTGATTTTGGGTGGCGCAGCGCTTCAGCGCTGCGGTAACCACATTGCTTTTGACGCGGCTTTAGCCGCTGAGGTGACGATTCTTTCTCAGGAGCGATTCCTTCTCGAATACCCCTTCAGATATTCCGGGAACTCCCGCGAGCATCCTTCATCGGCAATCGGCGCGCCCATCCTGGTTTCAAACGGAAGCACTCCCGCCCACGTTGGAAAGGTCAAATCCTCTTCATCGTCGATCGGAGGTCCGACGCGCACTTTGGCCGAAAACTCCTCAATCGGAATCTTCAGGACCGACGTCACCTTCAGCTCTTTCTCGTTCGGCTGCCGCGCATCATCCCAGCGATGGGGTACGACGTGCTCGCTTAACGCGCGCAGCGCCGCCAGTTTTTCCGCCGGATCGTCGACCAGCGTCGCTTTCCCCAGGATCACCACCGACCGGTAGTTCATCGAGTGATTGAAAACCGAGCGCGCCAGCACCAGCCCATCCACCAGCGTGACCGTCACACAAACCGGCAGGCCTCCTTGCAGGTTGCGCAGCATGCGGCTCGCAACCGAGCCGTGTATGTACAGCACGTTCCCTTCACGCCCATACAAAGTGGGAATGACATACGGCTGCCCATCCGCCACGAAGCCGACGTGACACATCAGGCCCTCATCCAGAATCTGGTTGACGGTCTCGCGGTCATAGAGTCCGCGGTGCGCTTCCCGCACAACTCGAGTTCGCGGCGTAGGGTTGGCAGTATTGAAATTGACAATATTCGACATCAAGCGGAGTCCCTTCCGGCGGCGCCAGAAAATGTGGAATCGAAATTCTATAGCGGTTCCGAGGACAGTGTAGAGTGAATCCCGAACGCTCCCCGCTCGCCGCCATGATCCCAGCTCGAACAGGCGCTGCCTCGTCACTACCGGACGCTCTTTCCATGCGAGTCATCCTGAGCGAGCCCCACCACGAACGGCCCGCTTTTCGTGACTGGGTTTGCGAGCGAAGGATCTATGCATTCCATCCGCTTCCCAGCCGTTTGTCACCTCCACTTTTCTGTTGACTTAAGCATGCCAGACTCTCCACCATTGAATAGAGTTGATAGAGCTCGTGAATCACCGTCCGCCCAGGCGGAAGGAATGTAACTTCTTTTAAATCAAGACTTTGAAATGGAGAACGCGAGCCAAGTCGCTGATTCTAAAGTATCGACCTAGAGGCCGCTCATCCTAACTCCTTTACTTTGAATACTTTGACAATAACTCCTGCGGGCTCAAGACTTTGGCGGGAATTTCTCCGTAAGGTATTGATTCCATAGCGAAGGGTGAGGGAGGGGGGGAGGGGGGTACCCTGTCCTGGGCTGGGCGTAGCAGGCGGGCGGAGCGCGGCCGATTGTCGTTCCCGATTCGCTTCCGCTGATCTTCAACTCGCGTCGGCAGACGATGCGTTACTCTGCGGATGGTACTTTGCCGCTCCCCAAGATGCGTCTGTTGCGCTTTTTTCGTCCGTCACACCAGCACACGGCCTTTTCCGCCACCCTGCTGCTGATGTCGACCATCACGCTCTCGCGCGTGATCGGATACATCCGCGAGGCCTACATCGCCTATGCCTTCGGCGCCGGCCAGCAGACCGACGCTTATGTGGCCGCATTCACCCTGCCCGACTGGCTGAATTACATTGTCGCCGGCGGCACCGCCTCCATTACTTTCATCGCGATCTATACGAAGTTTCTCGCCGAAAAACGCGAGCGCGACGCCGAAAAAACTTTCTCCGTCATCATCACCGTGATGACGACGGTTCTCGTCATCGGCACGCTGATCGCCGAAATTTTCACTCCGCAGTTTGTCGGCTGGATGTTCCACGGCTTCAACCCGCAGCAAATGCAGCTTTGCGTTCACCTGACGCGCATTCTGCTGCCCGCGCAGATCTTCTTCTACGTTGGCGGAGTCGTTTCCGCAGTCTTGCTTTCGCATCGCCTGTTTCTGTTTCCCGCCTTCGGTCCGCTGCTTTATAACGTGTTCATCATTCTTGGTGGAGTCGTTGCCGGCCATCAGCTTGGTATCGCGTCGCTCGCTTACGGCGCATTGTTTGGCAGCATTGTCGGGCCGTTTCTCGTCAATGCAATTGGCGCGGCCAAAATCGGCACTGGATACAAACCGTCGTTCGACGTCAAGAATCCCGCATTCCGCGAATGGGTCAAGCTCTCGATTCCGCTGATGCTCGGAGTTTCGCTGGTCACCGCCGACGATTGGATTCTGCGCTACTTCGCTTCCAGCGGCATCGGAGACATTGCGCGCCTCAACTTCGCCAAGCGCCTGTTTGCCGTCCCCATCGCGATTCTCGGGCAGGCAACCGGACAAGCATCGCTGCCCTTCTTTTCCCGCCTGTTTGGCGAGAAGAAGTTCGACGAGTTCGCCGCCACTGTGAACGCTTCGGTCTATCGCATCACCGCCGCTTCGCTGCTCACAACTGGTTGGATGGTCGCGATCGCGCTGCCACTCGTCGATCTGGTCTATCGCCGCGGCAGCTTCACCTTCGCGGATTCCACTTCCACCGCGCTCTACTTTTTGTGGTTCTCGCTCTCGCTGGCATTATGGTCAAGCCAGGCGCTTTATGCACGAGCCTTCTACGCTTCCGGCAACACGCTCACGCCCATGGTCGCGAGCAGCTTGATCACGCTCGCCTCGCTGCCGATGTACAAACTGCTCTTTCATCAGTTCTCGGTTACTGGCCTGGCAGTCGCGTCCGATCTTGGGATTGCGGCGAATGCAGTCTTTATCGCCCTGTTGCTGCATATTCGTGGAATGGTTCCGCTCGGCGGAATGAACTGGAAGGAACTCGGCAAGGCCTCGCTGATCGGAGCGGTTTCCGGCGCATTGAGCTACGAAGTCGCCAAGGTTGTAGCGTTGACTGGCAGTCGCCGCGCCGATCTGGCCGCGTTGGCGCTGGGATCACTGACTTGGGCCGCAGCCGTCGCAGCGGGCTTGTGGATTCTGCGTTCGGAATTGCCGCGCAATCTGTTCCGCCGGCGAGCAACCGCGTTTCCTCGGGTTGCGGAAGGTCAGGCCTCGGAGACGATGGCAACGGGAAAAGAGCCCTGAGGAAATTTCTCCTAGAGACGCGGCTAGCCGCGTCTCCGCCAGCAGCGGCAGCGCTGAATTTGAACGATCTACGAATCGCAGTCTTGCAGGGGCTGTGAGCACTTTTGACTGCTGTGAACGTCTGCGCCCCGGCAACAGTGGCCGCCACTGTTTCGTGGCTGTCCAACTCCCGGCATCGCTTTTGCAGAAGCCACCCCCACCACTCTGCGTTGGGGAAGATTGGCGTGCAAGCTGGAATGCCGGGACGTGACCCAAAGCGGACCTGACGCCCCGGCGCAATCCGTCGGGCGAGTCGCGCGATTAAGCGGGAACGTACGTCAACCGAATCACGTCCTCGCCAATTCGTTTGCTGTCCACAAAGCGGAGCGGCGGCCGAGGGCCGGAGAAGAATGGCTTGCCGTGACCAAGTACGATGGGATGGAGGTAAAGTCGATACTCATCGATAAGACCAAGGTCGGTTAGGCTTCCTGCCAAGTCGGGTCCGGCAACTTCAATCTCCCCAACGAGCTGAGCCTTCAGCCCACGTATCGCCGCTTCGATGTCATTCTCGACAAGCGTGGCGTTGGGTCCGACCGACTTTAACGAGCGCGACACAACCCACTTCGGCTTGCTCCGCCACGCCGCCGCGAAGTCACGATCCTCTGCGTCCCAATCCGGAAGGTCATCGTCCCAATAACGCATGATCTCGTACATGCGGCGACCGTACACACTGCCCGTCAGGCCGCGCGCCTGCTCGATGAAGTGACGGGAGAGCGCGGGACTGGGTGGCCCGATTCGTATGTGGTCAACGTAGCCGTCGAGGGATTGGTTCAATCCATACACGAGCTTTGCCATGCTACAAAACCTCCATCCCAGGTTCTTCAGAATAGCTTGAGCGGACGTTCCGCAGAAATGAAATTGTCACGATCTGCGCGCCGCATTGTCAGTGTAACCAATAACCCGAGGTCCGCTTTTGGCTGGGAACCGCCGGATACCCTTTGAGGAGGCTGCCGTTCGCTGTTGCACAAAGGGTAACTTTGCACGATTGTTTGAAGCCGCGGAAACAACGGGAACTGCATTTTGCAAATGTCTATGCAAAATGAAGGCATGAAATCGCCGAGGAAAAGACGCGGCAAGCCGCGTCTCTGCACCAACGTTTCGTCCCACACACAAGCGTTTCGTCGGGCATCGCCAAAAAAAAGGCACCCCTCAAAACGAGAGAGATGCCTAATCTTGCGCTATGAACTCTCCGCGGGCGAACAAGCGCCGAATGACTTTCGTCTGATTGCCTCGCGCTTACGCGCGAGCTGCGGCGACAGGTTCTGCCACGGCCGCCGAAGCAGAAGCGGCAGCCTTAGCTTCCTCGGCCTTCGTTCCGGCTTTGCGGATATCGATTCCGCCCTTGAAGAACGCTCCGTCTTCAATGGAGATGCGCGCTGCGACCACATCGCCAGTGAGTGAGCCGTCGCTGCGAATGTCGACGCGATCGCTGGCCGTGAGATTGCCACGCACTTTGCCAAGAACGACGATCTCGCGCGCATTGATATTGGCAGCGACCACGCCATTGCGGCCGACGGTCACGCGGTTGCCCGCAAGGTTGATGGACCCTTCGACTCTTCCGTCGATGTAAAGGGATTCGGATCCAGTGACTTCACCCTTGATGACGAGGGACTTCCCAATCGTCGCCTGGTCGGAAGTCGTCGTGGTAACTGGACGCGGCGCTGCGGCCGGTTCGCTCGCAACAGGCATCGACGGAACCATCATGCTCGAACGCTCAGGCTCCGCTGGACGGCTCGGTGTTGCAGGTTGATTCGTGGGCTTCCACATTGTGCTCGAAATCCTTTCCTTACAGTAGGGGATTCAGATCCAGTGCCGCATTTCAGTGGCCAAAGCGATTCTACTCCTTGCTCTCGCAGAAGAAGCTGTGGAAATCCATAGTTTTGTAGGGATTCCTTTGGTTCGCCTGGCTTCTGCGGGGCTTCTGCAGGTCGAGAGGAAACTGACCCAAGCGTGTAATCCATTCGCAGGTTGGCTCAATTCTTCTCGCACCTCTATTTCGCCGGATCGCGATACTATGAAAATGGGAACTTAGGAACGCTTTTCTTACCCAGGTCAGGAGAACTACATGTCCACGCTTGCGACTGCGATTGGCCGCCCTGAAACCGGCGAATATGCTCCCTTTTACGAGAAGTACATTTCCCAGATTGCAGGCAACGACATCCTGACTACGCTCTATGAGCAGCGGCGGCAGATGCTGTTGCTGCTCTCGGGACGCAGCGAAAGTGATGGCGAGATTCGCTATGCACCGGACAAATGGAGCGTGAAGGAAGTGCTCGGTCATATATGCGACGCAGAGCGCGTATTCGCTTACCGCGCGTTGCGTATTGCGCGCAACGATGGAACGCCGCTCGCCGGTTTCGACGAGAACGAGTTTGTGAAGAACGCGCCGTTCGCTCGCCAGCCGCTCGCGGACCTGATCGAGGATTTCATTGCCGTCAGACGAGCCACAATCTCGCTGTTGCGCGGATTCGATCAGGAAGCCTGGACGCGCAAAGGGGTTGCGAGCAACAATCCGGTCAGCGTGCGCGCGCTGGCCTACATTATCGCGGGACACGAGTTGCATCATCGACGGATACTGGAGGAGAAATACTTTAAGTAGGTCTCAGGTGTCAGGTCTCAGGTGTCAGGAAAAGTGGCAAAGCCTGGAAACCGATTTCCTGCGACCTGACACCTGAGACCTGTTCTTCCATGCTTTCCGACTCCTCTATTCTTCGGCACATCGAGCGCCAGGCTAAAAAGACGGCGAGCCACAAGCAGTTGCTGCGCGAGCTTGGCGCGCGCGGTGGCGACGCTCGCCGTGAACTGACCGATCAGATCAAGGCGCTGGTTCGAAAAGGCCAACTGCTCGAAATCGACCAGGGACGCTATTCCATTCCACAGGCGAAAGCCGGCGGCAACACGCTGGTTGGCCGCCTCAGCATGCATCGCGACGGTTATGGCTTCGTCATCCCCGACGCCAATTCCCTTGACCCGAAAATTCAAGCGCGACTCAGCGGAGATGTTTTCATTCCTCCGCCAGCCGTCGGTTCATCGATGCACGGCGACCGCGTGCTCGTCGAGATCTCGGCCTTTCGCACCGACGGCCGCGCCGAAGGCCGCATTCTGCGCACAGTCGCGCGCGCGCATCCGACCGTCGTCGGCATCTTCCATTACGATCGCCGTCACAATTACGTCAGACCCATCGACGACAAGGTCACGCAGGAGATCGTGATTCCGCCGGGGATGGAAATCCCCAAGCCTTTAACCGCCGAGGACGTTGAGACCGGGGAGAAAGGCAATGTAGGAAAATCAAAGGCCGCTCGGCACCGTGTGATCGGCGACCAAGCCAAGGTCCACAGTGACTGGCAGGATCTCGATGGTGTCGTCGTCGACGTGGAGATCACCGATTGGCCGAGTGCCACGCAGAATCCGCGCGGACGCGTGATCGAAATCCTTGGCGAAGAAGACGATTTTGGCGTGGATGTCGAGATCATGATCCGGAAATTTCACCTGCCGCATCGGTTTCCGGAGCAGGTGATCGAAGAGGCACAGGCGATCGAGAACGTCATTCCGGCGCGCGAACTGCGGCGGCGACGAGACTATCGCCATCTTCCGATCGTAACGATTGACGGAGAAACGGCGCACGATTTCGACGATGCGGTTCACGTGCGCCTGCTCGAAAACGGCAACTACGAGTTGCAGGTTCACATTGCTGACGTCGCTCAGTATGTTACGCAGGATTCCGCGCTGGATGACGAGGCGAGGCTGCGCGGCACGAGCGTTTATTTCCCAGACCGCGCTGTGCCCATGCTGCCGCTCGAGCTTTCAACCGATATTTGCAGCCTGCGGCCGAATCTGGATCGGCTCGTCCTTTCCTGCACCATGGAGATCGACCATCGCGGCGAATTCCTGGGCTATGAAATCAACGAAGGCGTGATCCGTTCCGCTGAAAGGATGACGTACACCGCAGTCAATGCCGTGCTGGAAGGCGATGCCGGCATGCGCGAGCGCTATGCCGCACAGATAGAGCATTTCGAGCGCATGCGCGACCTGGCGCTGATTCTTAATCGCAAGCGCGAGAGGCGTGGATCGATCGACTTCGATTTGCCCGAGCCGGTGATCGAGTTCGACGAGTTCGGGCTGATGAAAAGCATTACGCGTTCGGAGCGCAACATAGCGCACAGGCTGATTGAAGAATTCATGCTCTCGGCGAACGAATGCGTTGCGCATTATCTGGAAAACAAGCAAATCGCGTCGCTCTATCGCATCCACGAAAAACCGGACGCCAAGCGCGTCTACGACTTCGAGGTGCTGGCTTCAGCTTTCGGCTATTCGCTCGGGGTGGGAGCGCTGCCGATTGAACGAGTGCAGCTTAAGGCGGATCGGCGCGCTGCGCACGGAACCGGCAAGCGTGTGCGCGAAATCGAGGTTCCGAAAGAAGTGCATATTACGCCGCGCATGTACCAGAAGCTGGCGCAGAAAATCGCGGGCAAGCCGGAAGAAAGAATTCTCAGTTTTCTTATGCTGCGGTCGTTGAAGCAGGCGCGCTATTCCGAAGAAAATCTTGGGCACTTCGCGCTGGCCGCGACTACTTATACGCACTTCACTTCACCGATTCGCCGCTATCCTGATTTGATCGTGCACCGAATCTTGAAACGAGTGTTACAGGAATCGGCGGAGACGATGGAAGGAAATGTGCCAGTGGGCACCTCGGAGCGTTTCGGGGTGGAGCGGGAGCGGGGCTCTGCCCCGCTCGCACGGGGCGAAGCCCCGTCCCGACCAGCCCCATCCCCACAAGGCCGGCAGGACGCCGGCGCTACACCCTGGTCCAAACGGCGCGATCGCGATGCGGATCGGCAAACCCTCGCGCCGCTCGGCGGACCCATTTCGCTGGAAGAGCTTCATGCTATCGCCGAAGAATCGAGCCAATCCGAGCGCCGCTCCGACAATGCCGAGCGGGAACTGATGGAATGGAAAAAGGTCAAGTTCATGGAGCGGCGGATCGGCGAAGATTTCGACGGGCTGATCATCAGCGTGACCAAGTTTGGATTTTTCGTCGAACTCACCGATCTTTTTGTCGAGGGTCTGGTTCCGCTCAATACGCTCGGCAATGACGGTAACGATGCTCGTAACTCTGGTGGTAATTATGACCGCTACACCTACCACGAAAATACGCGGCAGATTATCGGGCAACGCACGCGCAAGTCGTACAGCCTGGGCGACCGCGTGCGGGTGCTCGTAGACCGAATCGATCCGGTGGAGAAAAAGATACAGTTTGCCGTGGTAGAAGAAGAGCGGCAGCCGGCCCCGCGGCGGAGGAGATAGGAGCGCGCCCGCCCTCTACGAGATAGTGCACTTGAGTGTACTGCTTAAAGAGGATTCGCCGAACTGCCCGGTCAGTGAGCGTAATGGCGATCTATTGCCAACGGCCAGAAGCGCGAGACACAATTCGCCGGCGCGGGTTCACCTCGGCACTTTGCGAAACTCATTCACCGACAGCACCTCGCTGGTGTGACCGGGATGTTCCTTCTTGACCCGATCCTGGAGAATCGCCACGTAGTCGCAAGATCCGCTGGTCTGCCCGCCAAACATTTCGTAAGTACGCTCGCAACCAGGTTCCGGGCACGGCACACGATCAGGCTTGAGCGCCTTCCAGCGCTGCTGGATTTCTTCTTGAAACTTCTTTTTGCTGAGCACATCAGTTCTGTAAGCCTTTGCCATTTGTCCAGCTTGCCACAATTTCCGGGTTGGTGGTTGGTGTAATTGTCTTTCCCGGCCCCCAAGGTCCCTTCCGGTGGTTTGGAAGGAGCATTTTGCCGGTCGGTATACGCTCCGCCCATGGTCCCCAGGTTGACGGTGCCCGCGGCGGCCACGTAAGATTCGCGCCAGTGACTGGACTGCAGCCGTGTCCTTGTCCTTTTCCATGCGCTCCGATCCGCTCGATCCTTTTGGCAGAATCGCAAAATACCTGGTGATTGGGGTGGTGGCACTCTACGCCCTCGACTGGGTGGTTTTTGCCGAGCGGCGGGCGAGTGGCGGCGGCATGGGCAGCGTTCCGGTCGAACAGTATCTACAAACCTCGCTCAAGGGCAACAAGGCTGAATACGACTATCTGGGGACTACAAATCAAAGTTGCGCGCGGACGCTTTTTCCCCAATACGCGGGAGCGCAGTGGAATCTGCCCTGCTGGTGGATGGCTCGCCACAGGGCGCAATGGCAATGAGGCAGTGAACAGCGACCACCGGGGCTGAAGCCCTCGTTGGCTAGCACAAGTTACGCGGCCCTCAAGGGGCCGCTCTTCCATGGTTGTGCCAGCAGCCGTGAAATTTTCCGCAACCTCTGGAATGTCGTTGCCAAAAGCTGTTCTTCAATCACGCCCTACTATTACTGCTGAATTACCTGCTGATCGTGCGGCGGTTTTTCCGAGACTTGCTGTGCGGTGGGCAACTGCGAAGCGTCCCATCCTCCGCCCAACGCCTCGACCAGCAGCACGGCGCTGGTCATCTGTTGCACCTGCGCGTTGACCAGGGTTTGCTGAGCGGAAAGCAGCGTGGTTTGAGCGGTGAGCAAGTTCAGATACGGGTCCAATCCGGTTTGATACCGCCATTTTTCCAGGTCATAGGCTTTCTGCGCCGCATCGACGGCCGCTTGCTGGAGCGTGACTTCCTGCACTCCGAGCCGGGTTTGCGCGAGCGTATCCTCCACCTGCTGGAAAGCGTTCAGTACAGTTTGCCGGTAGTTGGCGAGGTCGGCGTTGTAAGTGGCAACATATTGCTGGATGGTGGCGCGGCGCAGGCCGCCGTCAAATATAGTTTCTGAAACCGACGGGCCCACCGACCACGTCCGGCTGGCGGTGTTGAAAAGTTTACTGATCGCGCCGGTGGCGAAGCCTCCGCTCGCGCTTATTGTCAGGGAGGGATAGTAGGCAGCGTAACCGACGCCGATATTGGCGTTGGCCTGCGCCATCTGGCGCTCGGCGGCTGCGATGTCAGGACGGCGCTCCAGGAGCTGTGAGGGCGCGCCCGTTGGAATTGACGGCGGTTGCGAAACCAACGGCTGCACTGGCATGGAGAAATCGGTGGCGGCCTTACCCAGCAAGGTTGCAATCGCATGCTCGTATTGGGCGCGCGTGATGGCCGCCGCTTCCGCCGCTGCCTTGGCCGCTTCCAGCGTCTCCCGCGCCTGGTCCACCGGCACTTCGCTGTCGGTTCCTACGTCGAGGCGAGCCTGCGCCAGGTCCAGAACCTCCTGGTCCGCCTTCACTGTGTCGTTCAGAATCTTCAGCAGTTGATCTTGCCCGCGAATTTCGAAAAATGTCTCGGCGAGCGTGGCCTGCTCGAGCAGGCGTTCGTTTTCGAGGTCGGCGGCGCTCACCTGGGCGGCTGCCCGCGCGGCCTTCACCGCGTTTCGCACGCGGCCAAACAAATCGGGTGCCCATGAGATTTCGAGCGGCAGGGAAATGTCGGTCAGTTGCGCGCCGTTGCCGGTTCCTACGCCATTGGCTCCGGGCGCCAGAGTGCCAGAGGAGTGAGAGCGCGTGACGCCCGGGCTGATCGACGCGGTTGGATAGTACTGCGCGTGGGTCTCACGCAGTTGCGCGCGCGCGACCATATAGTTCTCGAAATAGACTTTGATGTTTTCGTTATTGATGTTGAGCTGCTTTTCCAAGTCGTTGAGTTCGGGCTGCTGAAATACTTCCCACCAGTTGCCGCGCAGCATGCTGTCTTGCGGCGACGCGACTTTCCATCCCTGGTCGTCGGGGAAGTTGACGGGCGACTCCTTGTAATTCGGCGCCGCGGGAGTAGCGGCGGAAGGCCTGTGATACGCCGGTCCGGGAGTGCAACTGGTGAGGCTCAAAAGGATGATGGCTAGCGCAGCCGTCGCATGGGCGGCGGCCGTTCCTGCGCCGCGCGCCGAGAGGAATGAGGGCTTGTTCGCTATCGAAATCCGGAAAAGCAATGTTCGAAAACCTCGTTTCATGCCGTGCCTTCCTCGGACAATGGCAGAAGTGTATCGCGGGCCTTGCCGAGCAAGCGGAGCCGCAGTTTGTCCATGTAGAGGTAAACGACCGGCGTCGTGTACAACGTAAGCATCTGGCTCACGATCAATCCGCCGACAATCGAGATGCCCAACGGGCGGCGCAGTTCCGAGCCTGTGCCGGTGCCGAAGGCCAGCGGCAGCGCGCCAAATAGTGCGGCCATCGTGGTCATCAGAATGGGACGGAAGCGCAGCATGCAGGCGGTGAAAATGGCATCGTGAGTAGTCATTCCGTGTTCGCGCTCGGCCACCAGCGCGAAGTCGATCATCATGATCGCGTTCTTCTTGACGATGCCGATCAACAAAACGATGCCGATAATCGAGATTACGTTGAGGTCGTTGTGGAAGATGAGCAGCGCCAGCATGGCTCCCGCGCTCGCCGAAAGCAGTGTCGAAATGATGGTAAGCGGATGCACCAGGCTCTCATAGAGAATGCCGAGCACAATGTAGACCGCGAGCAGCGCCAGGCCGATCAAAACTTTCTGCGTTCCCAGAGAATCCTGGTAAGCCTGCAGTGTTCCGGAGAAATAGCCGTGAATCGTGGAGGGCGTTCCCAGCTTTTCCTGCATCTTCGAAATCTCTCGCGTGGCATCGCTCAGCGCCAGTCCCGGCGCCAGATTGAAAGACACGGTGACCGAGGGAAACAGGCCCGAGTGCGCCACCGACAACGGCGCCGTGTTGGTTTTAAAATTCGCCACCGCGCTCAGCGGGACGTTGCCATTACCATTGGGCAAATAGATGTTGCCCAGGCCCAGCGGGGATTGCCAGTACTGGGGGGCAACTTCCAGCACCACGTAGTACTGATTCAGCGGCTCGAAGATGGTCGACGTTTCTTCCTGGCCAAAGGCGCTGTACAAAGTGGAATCGAGCGTCTGCGTAGAGATTCCGAGCTGGGCTGCGGCGATTCGGTTATAAGTCACATAGGATTGCAGGCCGCCGTTCTGCTGGTCCGAGTTCACGTCCTGCAGCCCCGGAACTTTCTTCATATTGGCAAGCAGGATGGGGCCCCACTGGTTCAGATCTTCGACGTTGTCGGCCTGAATCGTGTACTGGTACAAAGCATTGCTGCCGCGGCCACCGATGCGGATATCCTGCGCGGCCTGCAAGAACGCCTGCGCCACAGGCAGGCGATTCATCTGCGGGCGCAGGCGATTGATGATCGTCGCCGCGTCCACTTTCCGCTGATTCAGCGGCTTCAGCGCGATGTAGATGAAACCGCCGTTTCCCCCGCCCGTGTAGGCGTTGACGTGCGCCACCGCCGGGTCGGCCTTAATGACATCCACCAGTTGCAGGACGGAATTCTCCATCAGCGGGAACGACGCGTCCTGCGGTCCCTGCACTCCGCCGATGATCGCCCCGGTATCCTGCTGCGGGAAGAATCCTTTGGGCAGGCGCACAATCAGCAGCCAATTCAACGCAATCAGCAGCAGCAGCGCGATAATTGCCGATCCCGGATTGTCCAGCACCCAGCCCAGCGAGCGCCGGTAGCGCTCGTGAATCCAGTTGAAGGCGTTCTCGTTCCAACGGTAAAGCCGGCCATGCTTTACGCCTTCTTCTGTTCTCAGCAGGTGGGCGCACATCATCGGCGTGGTGGTCAGCGAAATTACCATCGAGACCAGGATCGCGGTCGACAACACCACTGCGAATTCGCGGAACAGCCGGCCCACAATCCCGCCCATCATCAGAATCGGAATGAAGACGGCGATCAGCGAGATGCTGATGGAAAACACGGTGAAGCCGATTTCCCGTGCACCTTGCAGCGCCGCTTCGAACGGGGCCATCCCGGCTTCCAGATGCCGCGAGATGTTTTCCATCACCACGATGGCGTCATCCACAACGAAGCCTGTGGCGATGGTCAGCGCCATGAGGGAAAGATTGTCGAGGCTATAGCCGCAGAGGTACATCACGGCGAATGTGCCCACCAGGGAGACCGGTACGGCCACGAACGGAATCATGGTGGCGCGTACGTTCCGTAGGAATGCGAACACCACCAGCACCACCAGCACCACTGACAGCACCAGCGATCGCTCCACGTCGCTCAGGCTCGCCCGTATGGTCACGGTCCGGTCGAACACATTCGTGATTTCGATGCCTTGAGGGATCGACGCTTTCAGTGCGGGGATCGACGCCTTCACCCGGTCCACCGTGTCGATAATGTTCGCGCCGGGCTGGCGGAAGACAATGATGGTGACCGATTTCTTCCCGTCCATGTAGCCCGCGTTGCGGAGGTTTTGCACCGAGTCGTTCACATCGGCCACATCGGAGAGCCGCACCGCCGTTCCATTATGCGTGCCGATAATCAAGGGCCGGTAGTCGGCCGCCAGCGTCATCTGGTCATTGGTGACGATGTCCGCCGTCGTGCTTCCGTTGGAAAGCTGGCCCACCGCCGTGTGCGCGTTGGCCAACCGGAGCATGTTTTCAATCTGTCCGAACGAGATTCCGTAATTATTCATCTGCGTGGGATTCAGTTCCACGCGCACCGCCGGCTGCGATGCCCCCACGGCGGTGACCTGCCCCACGCCCAGAATCTGCGAAATGCGCTGCGCCAACACGGTCGACGCCGAATCGTACATCTGGCCCTTGCTGTACACGTCGGAGGTCAGCGCCAGAATCATGATCGGAGAATCGGCGGGGTTCACTTTGCGGTAGGTCGGGTTCGACGGCAGGTTCGACGGCAGATAGGTGCGCGCCGCGTTGATCGCCGCCTCCACGTCGCGCGCCGCTCCGTCGATGTTGCGGCCCAGATCGAATTGGATGGTGATGTTGGTGTTGCCCACCGAACTCGACGAGGTCATCTCGGTGATGCCGGCAATGTGTCCGAGTTGCCTCTCCAGCGGCGTTGCCACCGACGACGCCATCACGTCCGCGCTCGCGCCGGGCAAACCGGCGTTGATATTGATGGTAGGGAAATCCACCTGCGGCAGCGGCGATGCGGGCAGCACCGTGTAGGCGATCGCTCCGGCAATGCCAATCGCGACGGTCAGCAGCGTTGTCGCTACCGGCCGCCGGATAAATGGACTGGAGAAGCTCATGCTTCCTCGGGCGCCTCCCACCCGTCACCCGCCGGGTGCTCGCTCCGCCGGGAAAAGCGCTGTGCGATGCGGTCAAAGAAGATGTAGATGACGGGCGTGGTATAGAGCGTCAGCACCTGGCTGAGCAGCAGGCCGCCCACCATGGCGATGCCCAGCGGCCGCCGCAGTTCCGACCCCAGGCCCCTGCCGAACGCCAGCGGCAGGCCGCCCAGCAGCGCCGCCATGGTCGTCATCATGATCGGCCGGAAGCGCAGCAGGCTGGCTTCGTAAATTGCGTCGGTCGAATTCTTGCCGTGCTTGCGCTCCGATTCCAGCGCGAAGTCCACGATCATGATGCCGTTTTTCTTGACGATGCCGATCAGCAGGATGATGCCGATGATCGCCACCACGCTCAGGTCCTGGTGGAACAGCATCAGCGCCAGCAGCGCGCCGACGCCCGCCGAAGGCAGCGTCGAGAGAATCGTGATGGGATGGATGAAGCTCTCATACAAAACTCCCAGCACGATGTACACGGTGACCAGCGCCGCCAGAATCAACAGCGATTCGTTGGAGAGTGAATTATGAAACGATGCCGCCGTGCCCTGAAAACCGCTCTGCAGGCTGGCCGGCGGGTTCAGGTCCGCCGCCACTTTGTCGATCTTGCTGATCGCCGTGCCCAGCGACGCTCCGGGCGAAAGATTGAACGAAATTGTCACCGCCGGAAACTGACCCTGGTGCGTGATGGTCAGCGGCTTCCGGACCAGTTGCAGATGCGTGAATGCATCGAGAGGCACAGCATTGGCAATCTGCGAACTGTTGGTCGTATTGGAGCTGACCGTTGTTTTCGACAGGGCCGTCTGGAGCGGCGCCAGCAACGACTGCGAGGGCGTCGGCGTCAGCTGCGCCGACTCGGTCGTCGCGTTCGATCCCGCCGAGGCCGAACTTGAAGATGAAAACGACGTCGCCGCTCCCGCTCCCGTCGCTCCCGACGAAGCATTCGCCTGCAGGAAAATTGAGCGCAGGTTGTCCGGGTCGGTCTGGAACGAGGGTTGCGCTTCCAGGATCACGTGATACTGGTTCAGCTGGGTATACATCGTGCTGATCTGGCGCTGCCCGAACGCGTCGTAGAGTGCGTTGTCGATCGTCGAGGTCGCAATCCCCAGCCGCGATGCCGTCACTCGATCGATCGTCAGCGAAACCGCCAGTCCGCCCGTTTGCTGGTCGGTTGCCAGGTCCTCGAGCTCCGGCATGGCCTTCATCTTCGTCAGGAATCTGTTGGTCCAGTCGTTGAGTTCGTTTACGTCCGGGTCTTCCAGCGTGTACTGATACTGCGTGCGGCTGACGCGGTCATCCACTGTGATGTCCTGCACCGGCTGCATGTACATGTCGAGCCCCTGCACGCGGTCGTGAAGTTTCGGCTGCAGCCGCCGGATCACATCCGAGGCGCTGAGTCCGCGCACGTCCAGCGGCTTCAGATTGATGGAGAAGCGCCCCGAGTTAAGCGTGGTGTTCGTGCCGTCCACGCCGATGAACGACGAAAGGCTCTCCACCGCCGGATCTTCCAGAATCACCTTCGCCATTTGCTGCTGCTTCTCGGTCATGGCAGGGAACGAAATGGTTGCCGGCGCCTGTGAAATTCCCTGGATGACGCCGGTGTCCTGCACCGGGAAAAATCCCTTGGGAATGAAGATGTACAGCACCACCGTCAGCACCAGCGTCGCCAGTGCCACCAGCAAGGTGAACGTCTGGTACCGCAACACCACTTTCAGCGTGCGCCCGTAGAAGGCGATCATGCGCTCGAAAACGTGCTCGGACCAGCGATAGAAGCGCCCCTGCTGGTCTTCCGGCGTGTGCCGCAAAATCCGCGCGCACATCATCGGCGTCAGGGTCAGGGACACGACGGCGGAAAGCACGATCGTGACGGCCAGGGTGACAGCAAATTCGCGGAACAAGCGCCCGACCACGTCGCCCATGAACAGCAGCGGAATCAGCACGGCGATCAGCGAAACCGTCAGCGAAACAATCGTGAAGCCGATCTGCTCCGCGCCTTTCAGCGCCGCCTCCATCGGACGATCGCCTTCTTCCAGATAGCGCGAAATATTTTCGATCATCACGATGGCGTCATCCACCACAAATCCGGTGGAGATGGTGAGCGCCATCAGCGACAAATTGTCCAGGCTGTAGCCGAGCAGGTACATCACCGCAAACGTGCCGACCAGCGACAGCGGCACCGCGACGCTGGGAATGATCGTCGCCTTCCAGCTGCGCAGGAACAGATAGATGACGAGCACCACCAGTACCACGGTCAGCATCAGCTCGAATTCCACATCGTCCACCGACGACTGAATGCTCGTCGTCAGGTCCGTCAGCTTGGTTACATTGATGCTCGCGGGAAGGTTGGCCTCGAGTTGTGGCAGCAGCTTGGTGATGCTTTTGACCACCGTGATCGTGTTCGCGCCCGGCTGCCGCTGAATGTTCAGGATCACGGCCGGGGTCGAGTTCATCCACGCCGCCTGGTTCGAGTTCTCCGCGCCGTCCACCACCTTCGCGATGTTCTTCACGAATACGGGCGCACCATTCCTGTATGCGACCACGACATTGCGGTAATCGCCGCTGGTGACCAGTTGATCGTTGGAGTCGATCTGAAAATCCTGCCGCGGCCCGTCGAAGTTGCCCTTGGCCGCGTTCAGGCTTGTCTGCGTCAGCGCCGTGCGCAGCGATTCCAGATCGATTCCATAGGAAGCCAGCGCCACCGGATTCGCCTGGATGCGCACCGCCGGCTTCTGTCCGCCGCTGATGGTTACCAAACCCACTCCGGTCAGCTGCGAGATCTTCGGCGCCAGCCGCGTATCCACCAGGTCTTCCACCTTCGAAAGCGGAATCGTGTCGGACGTGATCGCCAGCGTCAGCACCGGCGCATCCGCGGGATTGGTTTTGCTGTAGATCGGCGGCGTGGGCAGATTGGAAGGAAGTAGGCTCTGCGCCGCATTGATCGCGGACTGCACTTCTTCCTCGGCCACGTCGATCGGCAGGGTCAGCACAAACTGCAGCACCACCACCGAGACCCCGCCGGCGCTCGTCGAGGTCATCTGGCTGAGTCCCTGCAATTGTCCGAATTGCCGCTCCAGCGGCGCGGTTACGGTCGTCGCGGTCACGTCCGGGCTGGCGCCCGGGTAGAACGTCAGCACCTGAATCGTCGGATAATCCACCTGCGGCAGAGCCGACACGGGCAGCTGAAATTTAGCGACGATCCCCGCCAACAGGATTGCGGCCATCAGCAACGAAGTTGCCACCGGCCGCTGAATAAATGGCCGCGAAGGACTCAAGGCGTTTTCTTCTCCGTCTGCGCCCCTGGCGACGCTCCCTGTCCTTGTCCTTGCGCTGGTGCTGGCTGCCCCGGCGCTTGACCTTGTTGCCCCGGTTGACTTTGTCCCGTCTGCCCTGGCGATCGCAGTCCCGGCACCTGCTGCACAATGTTGACTTTGGCGTTGTTTTGCAGCTTCTCAAAGCTGCTGTCGGCCACCACCTCGCCAGGATTGAGCCCGGTCACTTGCGTCAGCCCGTTGTCGGTCACTCCGGTAGTGATGTTGCGCTGTTGCACCGCTCCGTTCTGAATCACCCACACAAAAGCTTGCGTGCCGTTGTGCTGCACCGCCGACGCATCTACCAGCGTCACGTCGTGCAGCGTGTTCACCAGCAGCCGCGTGTTCACAAACTGATTCGGAAACAACGCGTTGTCTTTGTTGTCGAACACGGCTCTCAGTTTCACCGTACCGGTTGAGGTGTCGATCAGGTTATCGGTCGTCGCCAGCTTTCCTTTGGCGATTGTCTTCATCTGTGCCCGGTCCATCGCCTGCACTTCCAGCGACTGGTTCTTGTGCATCTGCGCCAGCACCTGCTGCAGATTGTCTTCGGAGATCGTGAACACCACCGTGATCGGCTGCAGTTGCGTGACCACCGCCAGCGCCGTCCCGCCGGCCGCGGTCACCACGTTTCCCGGATCCACCAGCCGCAGCCCCACTCGGCCCGTAATCGGAGAGGTAATGTGACAGAACCCGACCTGCACTTTGTCGTAATCCACCGTGCCCTGGTCGTTTTTCACCGTGCCCTGCGTCTGCTGTACCAGTTTCTCCTGGTCGTCCACTTGCTGCTTCGCGATCGCTTTTCGTTCCAGCGCCGCTCGGTAGCGTTCCAGGTCCATCTGCGCCTGTTCCAGCACATGCGTATCGCGCTCCAACGTTCCTTCCGCCTGCTTCAGCGTCGCCTCGTAGGGACGCGAGTCTATCTCCACCAGCGGATCGCCCTTATGCACCAGTTGGCCTTCGCGATAGTGCACGGCCACTACCTGCCCCGTCACCTGGCTCACGATCGAATCGGTGTAGACCGGCGTTACCGTTCCAATCGCGGTCAGATAAACGCCGATGTCGCCTTTTTTGGCAGTGGCGGAGGTCGCCGTCACCGGACCCGCAGCGCCGCCTCGGCCGCCAGCCCCCGGCGCGTTTGTCGTCTGCTTGGTGTTTGTGCTGGTGTACACCCACCAGAACACAAGTCCAAACACGAGCAGGATGGCAATCCATACCCAAGCTCGGTGTTTCGGTTTCTTCTCCGAAGCCGCGGCTTTATTCACGGGCGTCGGAGGTTCTGGCGGAGTTAGTGTGCGTGATGTTTGATCGGTCATCGTAAGTTAATAGCGTAAGTGAATAGATGGATCGGGAATGTGTTCACAGCAAACAGTCCCGGCGGATCGCGCGGAGTGAAGGCACTAACTTCGCGAACCTGCCAAGTGCATATTATGGACTATTCAGGCCGAGCGTGGCGTAAAGTCCTGTAAACGGCCATGCGCTGGAGAAATTCATCGAGCAGCAATGATGCACTAGAGATAGACGGACGCGAGGTTTCGTGGGTATCAATCTGGTCGCAGGGAGTCAAACTTCGGCGACATACTAGACAAAACATCTCCAGGAATGCACGTACTCGCGGAAGTGAAGCACGCATTTGAACAAAACTTGCACTTCAGCCCCTTCGGTAGCGATGGATCGAGTCTACGGAGCGCCCGAGTCGCTTCCTCCTCTTCGACTTGGCGCGCTGGGCCAGGTGATCGCCCAAGGCCATCCAGGTGATCGCGATCGGCGCCGCAAGCATCAACGCCGCTGCCAGAGCGAGCACAATCTCGTCTCGATGGTCCCACGCTGCCGCCAGCAAGGTGCCGATGAAATCGCCTAGAAAGCTGTGCACGCGAATGCGCACCGCAACCCAGATCGCAATCCCCACGATCGCCATGCACCCGAGCGCTAAGCGGCGCTCACCTCGGGGAGTAAATGAGAGCAGCGCGGCCACGATGAGAACCAAAATGAGCACGAAGAAGATTGCGGCACCCAAGTGTGCCTCCATCCGATCAAGCGGAATCCCACGCGTCTCCGTTAGTCAGTTGATCCTTAGACAGAAAGATCCTGACTACCTCAGCCTGACACCTGACACCTGAGACCTAAAATCGCTTCCTTGCCCGGAACGGTATTTCGACTACCGCTTCGACCGCTACTGGTTTCCCCTCTCGCAATGCCGGGAGGAATTTCCATCCTGCGAGCGCGCTTACAGCCCACGCATTCAGCCTTTCGTCCGGAGTGTTCAGCACCCGAATTCCGTCGACGCCGCCGTCAGAATGAATCACCGCATACAGCGTAACCTTGCCGTGCACGTTGGATCGTATTAACTCCAGCGGATATCCAGGGTCCGACATCTGCGTCGGGAGCGGCTGGAGCAGATTACCCTTGTTTTCCTCCGTCGCCAGTTCCGCAAAGTGCATCACCCAGCTTCCGGTCGCCGAGTTCAGGTTCGGCATATTCAACGTCGTGCCGAACGGACGCCTGCCGCCAAACACCTCGCGGTCCGCGTCGGTGACCTTGTCGTCGGCAATCGCCGCGGCTGCGCGGCGTCCGGAAGGAGCTATCGATGCTGCATTCACCGATGCCATCTCGCGGCCCTCGCCGTTTGAGCCCGAAGCCCCTTCGCGCTGAACGGCACTGGTTGAGCCCGGAACTGCGCTAACGTGCAGTCCCGCTGGAAGAGATCCGTCGCGTCCTTTGATGCCGGTTCCACTTCCCGGCGTCTTCGATGCCGCGATGGTGGGCGTTCCGCTGGCTCCCGCTTTTCCCTGCGGACCAGCCTCAAAACTCCCTCGCCGATTTCCAGACGGCACAGCGACTGGTCCGGTTGGCGCGGCTGGATTGACGTTCAGGGCGATCAGCCTTCCTTGCTGTGCGCTTCTTCTGTCACTTGCGCCGCTTGCGGGCACGCTTGGCGCAGGCGCAACGGCTTGCGCTGGCTGGCCCGAAAACCCGTTGCCGCCGCCGTGTCCGCGGCCATAGAGCGCATGCTGCTCTTCCATCGTTAGTTGCGGAGCGGGCGCTACAGGCGCGCCGGCGGCGATATTGATCTGGGTTGCGCGGCCTTTCGCGGCCGATAGTTCTGGCGGAGGCTGAACTACGGCGCTTTCCGGTCCGCTCAGGCCATTTCTGCGATCGCGCTGAGTGTCGTGCGGAACTTCGGTTGGCGGAGGAACGATCTCGGCGCGCAGCGCGGCCTGCGTGATGCGGTTCCGCGCGAACTCTACTTCTGGAGCCGGCGCGACCACTTGCGGATCGGGCGCCTTGCTGCGGTTGGCGGAGGCGATCGCGTTCAGGGGTATGATCGGCGCAACCGCTCCAGTCGCCACAATATTCGGCAGCGGAACGTCATGGTCGAGCTTCAGATCCGGAGGCACAACCACCGTCTGCGAGCGGTTATTCGCCTCGCGAGGAACGGACAGAATCGGCTGCCTGGCATAAACCGGATCGCCGAGTTGCGGCTTGGCCGCTTCCGTTTTGCCCGTGTCCAGCGGAGGCAAATACTCCTCGGGCGAATAGGTAATCACAGACGACCGATCAAACGTCGGCGCGAGAATCCTCTGCTGGCGCAGCCAGGCGATGGAAAGCGTCCACACGAGGACGAGCGCGCAGGCGTGGATGAGCACCGATTCCACGAAGCTGCTCCAAGGCAGTTTCTGCTGGACGAATACGTCTTTCCACAAGTCGAGATCGGGAACGCCGACCTGCGCGCTGGCGCGCATCGCTTCGCGCACACCTTCGCGGAACTCCGAGCTGGCTGGATCATGCTCGGCTAACAGCTTCACGATTTCCCTGGCAGGAATTCCCATCTTGCAGGCAAAGGCTTTCAGCCAACTCCTCTGAATTGCATCCCGAATAGGCAGGATCGGGACTTGCCGCGCTTTGGCCGCGCAACGGCCATTTAGGCGATTATACGGGAATCGTGGCGCGCCAATTCGCCGGAAGGGCAATCATCCTGAATCGGCCTGAATACACAAGGGCGGATTAAGATGGTTCGGGACATTCTTATGGCGCGCAAAACCATGGCAGGCAAATTCGTGGCAGGCAAATCAAGATCACCCAAATTCACGGCCGCGACGCTTTTCGCCCTTCTTATTTCCTGCGGATTTATTGCGGGCCAGGCTGCGCAATCGGCGGCGAATTATTCCGGCATGTACAGCTTTCTGCGCGACGGTGAGTTCGTGCAGATCAACATCCACGAGCACGGACGAGTGACTGGCTTCGTCTCGCGCTACGGCGACACGGAGAGCGATCGCGGAGACTTTCTCGATCACTTCTTCAAGGAGGGCAAGCTCGAAGGAAACCAGCTCGCATTTTCCACCGAGACGGTTCATGGGCTCGCATACGAGTTTCGCGGCACGGTCGAGCGCGGCGAGGGCAAGAATCCAGGCGATGAAGCGTATTACATTTTGAAGGGAACGTTGATCGAGAACGCGATGGGAGATGGGAAGAAAGCGTCTTCACGCTCGCGCGATGTGGCGCTGAAGATGTTTCCGCAGGATTTGGGAGCGAGCCCGGCGACGAAAAAATGAGTTCGCGCCTTTTCATTTCCCATGCTCAGGGGCGGCGGCGATAGTAGACGTTGAACTCGAAGCCCGGATTGGGCGGGAAGATTTCCGCGACCTTGCGCAAGCGTTCCGCCAGGGGGGTGGGCGCGAGGAGCGGGTAATCGCGTTCGCGCAGGTCGTAGTAATCGACGTCGAGATAAATCGCCAGCAGATAAATGGAAAGCGCGTCGGCGAAGCTGGCCGACAAATATTCGTTCTTGTATTTTTCCGCGTCGGGGCCGTGGGCGGTGGCGAACTTGCGCGATTCCCAGGCGTCGAGGGAGGTTTCGCCGCGCACGCCGGCTTCCACCTGCTGCCATGCCAGGGTTGCGAAGTCGGCGGCGACTCCGGCGCGCTCGACCAGGGCGTGTCCGACATTGATGAAGAACTCGAAGGCCACGGAGAACTTGTCGTCCATCAGGCGCGTGGAAATGAAAACGCACTGCGCGTCGCCGATCGTGAGATTGCGGTGGCAGACGGCGCTGTCGCTGAGCACGACGTCGTAGCGATCGGCAATCACGGTGTCATCGCCCTGCGTCACGGTAAGAGGCACGAAGTAGTACGCCTTGCGCGTGAGCGCGGCCGCAATCGCGGTGGGAACGGCGGCGACCATGCGGTCGAGATCGTTCTCCGCGACGGAAATTTCTCCGGAGCGGGCGTAGCAGATGCCGTTGGGCGCCTGCGAAACGGGGCTCGACTGCACGATTTCCGCGGGGCTGCGGGTAATCGCAGAAACAGTTTGCGACATGAGTCGTATTGTAGCGTATTGAAACCTACGTCTCAGGGCTCAGGTTGCAGATGCTGGTTGTCAGTTCTCGGTTCTCAGTTGTCAGTTCTCAGTTGTCAGTTGCTAGTACGGGGTTTGGTATCATGGCCGGTTTCGTAGTGGAGAGGACAAGCGGATGAATGTGAAGGGGAACACAATCCTTATTACTGGGGGCGGGAGGGGAATTGGGCGCGGGCTGGCCGAGGCTTTCCACGCGGAGGGGAACCGGGTGATCATCGCAGGGCGCGGGAAGAAGGCGCTGGAAGAGATGGCGCGGGCGAACTCGGGCATGACGTGGGCGGAACTGGATGTGGACGACGCGGGCGGGATCGTGCGGTTTGCCGAGCGGATGAAGCGCGAGTATCCGGCGCTGAATGTGGTCATTCTTAACGCGGGCATCTCGCGGCCGGAGGCGGTGAAGGACGGCGGCGTGGCCGACGCGGAGGCGATGGTTACGACCAATTTGCTGGGGCCGATTCGGATGACGGCGGCGCTGCTGCCGCAGCTGCTGGGGCAGGAGCGGGCGGCGATCATGACGGTATCTTCGGGGCTGGCGTTTGTGCCGATGGCGGTGGCTCCGACGTATTGTGCGACGAAGGCGGCGATTCATTCGTATACGCAGTCGCTGCGGTATCAGCTGCGGGAGACGAAAGTGGAAGTGCTGGAACTGATTCCTCCGTATGTGCAGACGGAACTGCTGGGGGCCGGGCAGATGACGGATCCGAATGCGATGCCGCTGAAGGATTTTATTGCGGAGACGATGCAGATTTTGAAGCGGTCGCCGGAGGCGAAGGAGATCTGCGTGGACCGGGTGAAGGGGTTGCGGAGCGCGGCGGCGGGCGGGGACTACGAGACGTTTTTCAAGAGCTTTAATGACAGGGTTGCGGCCACGCATACGACGTTGTAGAGGGTGACAATCACAACCAAGTTCTACCGACGCCGAGAGCGCGGAGAAAATCTTTTCTGACTTGGTGTAATTTGGAAGTATGGCGAATGCTGGATCAGCGCGGCCGGGGTGGATTGGCGTGCCGGTGCGGGCGCTGCTGGTGACGTTTCTGTTTACGCTGCTGTCGTTTGCGGTGGCGCTGTTGCTGAGTATTTTGGGGACGGTGGTGTACTCGCAGGTAGTGCACGTGGCGCCGAACTTGCAGTACGCCTATCGGCATATTGCGTTTCCGTTCGCCATCACGGTAGGAGCGATTGTGCTGGTGGTGATGCTGGTGATGGAGATCAGGAATTACCGGCAGCGGAAGGCGCTGGCGGGGATTGAAAGATCATTGAGTCAATGAATCATTGAGTCATTGAATCAATGATTGAATAACTATGCCTCGAATTGCGATTCCGGTTCCTAACTCGGACGATATGGATTACTCGGAGCGGGTTCTGCCTCGGTATGAAGAGGCGGTGCGCAACGCTGGCGGAGAACCGGTGCGGATTGCACTCGACTTGAGTGCGGAGGAGATCGCGGCTACGCTGGCCGAGTGCGATGCGGTGATTCTTCCGGGGAGCCGGGCCGACGTCGATCCGCGGCAATATCATGCGGCGCGGCATCAGAAGACGGCCTCGGCGGATACGAAGCGCGACGCCGTTGACCGCATGCTGATCGAAGACGCATACCGCGGGCGCAAACCGGTGCTGGGGATTTGCTATGGGCTGCAATCGCTGAATGTGATTCGCGGCGGGACGCTGGTGCAGGACATTGAGTCGACGATCAGTGAGTCGGAGATCAATCACAATGCGGGGAAAACGGTGGCGAATGCGCACACGGTAAAGATCGAGCCGGGGTCGCGGCTGGCGGGGATTGTCGGGGCGCGCGCGGGCGAGGAGATGGCGGTGAATTCGTCGCATCATCAGGCGGCGGAAGTTGCGGGGAAAGGGCTGCGGATTGTGGCGCACTCGCCGACGGATGGAGTGGTGGAAGCGCTCGAAGGAACGGACGCGGATCATTTCGTGCTGGGGGTGCAGTGGCATCCGGAGCGGTCGGTGGGCGATGGTCCGGAAGTGGCGGATTCGGCGCGGGCAATTTTTCGGGCGTTTGTGGAGGCGGCTAAGCAGTAACCGGTATCCAGAAATAATCTGTAATTGGTAATTTGTGATTTGTAATTGAAAATCCCTCGTGTGCGATCCGTGGGTCGGTAACCGACAGCGGGGTCGCATGTCACTGGATACTGGGTACTGGATACTTCCCTTTCTGTGTACTATTCCTTTCGCTGGAGAAGGACGGATACGTGGGCGATGGCGGCGTTGTCGGTGTGGGTGCCTTCGGGGGTTTTGGCTTTTAGGCCTACGCAGTCTTCGGGGATGACACAGAGTTCGGCTACGCGGTGGCGAATGGCAGCGGCGTGGGGGCCTATCTTGGGCGCGGCTAGAATCAGCGTCGAATCGAGATTGACGAGCGCATAGCCGGCGGCGGCGACTCGCTTTAGGGCCTCGCGGAGAAAGACGGCGGAGTCGGCGCCTTTCCACTGTGGATCGGAGGGCGGAAACAGCGCGCCGATGTCGGGGGCGGCGATGGCTCCGAGGAGGGCGTCGGTGATGGCATGGAGGAGGACGTCGCCGTCGGAATGGCCGCCGAGCCCTTTATCGTGAGCGAGTTTGACGCCGCCGATGATGAGCGGGATTCCGGCTTTGAATTCGTGGGAGTCGTAGCCTTGGCCGATCCGCATAGTTAGTTGCCAGTGGTCAGTGGCCAGTAAAACCAAGATCTACCGCCGAGACGCAGAGGACGCCGAGAAATTCCTTTTTTCGATTTTCTCGGCGACCTCGGCGTCTCGGCGGTGAAAAAAATTCTATCCACTCTTCAGGTAAAACTCGGCTAGTTCCATGTCGGCCGGGGTGGTGATCTTAATATTACTGGCCGAGCCCATGACAACTACCACCGGCTGACCGGCGCGCTCGATCAGCGAGGCTTCGTCGGTGCCTACGAAACCGTCGGCGGCGGCATCATCGAAGGCCTTCTTCAAAACATCGTAACGGAAACCCTGAGGAGTTTGCGCCATGACCACGCCAGCACGCGGAATGGTGGTCTTGATGATGGCGCCTTCGGCGGTGCGATCCACCTGCTTGATAGTATCGACGGCGGGCCATCCGGCAATGGCTGCGCCGTGCTTGGCGGCGGCGGCGATGACGTCGTGGATGGTCTCCGCGGTGACGAAGGGGCGAACGGCATCGTGGACGAGGACAAGGTCGTCAGGATAAGCCGCGTCGGGATTCACGGCGTTGGGATTGGAGGCGATGGCGGCGAGGGCATTGGCGACGGAGTCCTGGCGATGCTCACCGCCTGCGACCAGATGCAGGCGCTTGGCGAGGACTTCGGGAAATTGCCGCTCGAGCTGAGCGCGAAAGGGAGCGATTTCGTCGTGGCGCAGGGCAACCACGATTTGGTGGACGGCAGGAATGGCGGCGAATTTGCGGAGGGTGCGGACGAGGATGGGGATTCCGCCGAGTTCCTTGAACTGCTTGCTGGGTGAGTCTCTTCTGTCTTTGTCGGACGAGGGGGCCATGCGCGTACCCAGACCAGCGGCCGGAATGATGACAAACACCTTCATACGGGGCGATCAGTATAGTACAGGAACGGGGGCGATGCCGGGCGGGGAGTTTCGGTCCGGCACGACCGCTGCTGAGAAGAAGGAAACGAGAGCCCGTCTTAGTTTTGTGACGACTGTCACACTCCTGTCAAATTGTTGAGAGGATTACGCATGCGGCTGCGGTTACTTTTCAGTGACACAACCGCCCATTGGTACCGTTGGCGAGGAAGAAGTTTGTGGCTTATGCTGGTGGCGTTCCCACGGGTTCGGGTTCCACAGGAAATGATTTCACTTCGCGTCTATAGCCTTGCCGTGTGCGCGGTAGGAGTAGCCTTCGCCAGCTACGCGCTCCTGCGCCGCAAGCCCAAAACCGCCGAGGAACTGGAGCAGGAGCGCCGCCACTGGCTGACCGAGGTGGGGCGCATCACGGATGGGACCGTCATTGACGTGCAGGAACTGACGACGGAGAAGCGCGAGGCCACCATGCTGATCTATAAGTACGACGTGGCGGGCGTTTCCTATGAAGCCTCGCAGGACGTGACGTATCTGCGGCAGTGGATCAATCTACATTCGTGCCGGCTGGGATTGCCGACTTCGGTGAAGTACGATTCGCGGAATCCGGGGAATTCGATGGTGATCTCGGAAGGGTGGACGGGGCTGCGGCAGTAAGGATTTCTGCTGCTGGTAGACTGCCCGCCGCCCGCAGCGGCTAGAGCCATCGAAAACAGGCCCGCTTATCGCAGCGCTGAAGCGCTGCGCCACCCAAAGCCAAAAGCTTTTTCAGTTATCAGAACAATCCTGGCCAGAAGGTCGCCACGACCAGATACGCAACCTGAGCTGTGGCCAGGCCGATCCAGATGCGACGGCGGATTTTTGAGCGGCGAATGTCGCGCACTAGATCGGCGGTAGTTGGATCGGCCGCCAGAACTTTGGACACTTCGACCGCGACCGGCGCGGGAGCAGCACTGGGCCGGGGAACTTCCGCGGGCTTGGGTTTATCGGGATAGAAAATTTTCGGCCCTTCGATGGCCTCCGACCACATGGGCAGGAGGATCCAGGACTTGGCAATGATGTCGGGAACCGGCTTGGCCGTGAGTTGGAGCGCAGGCAAAGACTCCGGGGCCACCCGATCCGCCAGATTGCGCAGTAGCGATGCCCACCAGAAGTGACTGAGCTGATCGGTAATCAGTTCGCCGACATCGACGGGGCGGGATTCGAGTTCGAGGGGCGGCAGCGTTTCCGGCGAGAGGACATCGCCAATATTGGTGAATACAGTGCGAAACCAGGGCAGCGCGAGACGGTCGCCGAGCGGAAGGCCGAGATCGACGGGCCGCGAGGTCAAGAGCAGCGGCGGCAGTTTGGCCGGCGCAAGCGTATCGCGAAGATTGCCAACCAGCGAGCGCCAGAGGGGCCAGCTTAGTTCCGGGGGCGGAAGCAGATCGAGCGGAAGCTCTCGAGCGGCGGGGCCTTGCGGCTGCTCGTCATACCAGGCCTCGGCGGCGTTCGAACGATAAGTCATCGAAAAATGCGGCTTATGGACGGCGGTCGGAGGAAGCCATCAGCCCACAGAACCTTGCCTGATTTGATGATAGCCGATTTCGACGGTCTGGCACGAGCGTTTACGGATCTTTACCGGGCACTCGGGGCCGCAGTTTGCTGAGAGGGTCTTTTTTCGCGGGCGGGCAGTCCCTCAGCGGCTCGAAGCCGCTGTTGATTTTGCGCCACTTGCGGCACGAGTGGAAAAGGTTGCGGACAAAGTCCGCTGGCATGCCGAGAGCGACCACCGGGGCTAAAAGCCCCAACTGATTCGAAGACTTACGCGGCCCTGAAGGGCCGCTCTTCCACGGTAGCGCTTACATTTGTGACTTTTTCCGCAGCCTCTGGAACTCGTGCCCTTCCCGTTCGTGCCCAATTCTGAAGTTTTTCGGCACCCTGCGAGAGGACAAAAGGAGGCCGGACGTGCCCGGTGAGATCAAGCCGATCGCGAGAACCTCAATTACCTGCGTAATTAGCGGCCTGGAATCGCGGCGCATACCATAAAACACAAGCAATCCCAGCAATTTGCCTTTCAACGTACCGGGAAAGGAAAGAAATGCGGAAGAAAGACACCGCATCGGCTGACCGAGACAAACTGCCAGCAACAAAGGTGCTGCCAAGAGTTGGCGCCCAGGATGCAGAAGGTTGTCCATTCGCGGAAGACGCCGGTCCGCAGGAGTCCGCTGTTATCGAACAAGCCTACTTCAAACAGATCATTGAGAATGCGCCGGAGGCAATCAGCATTCTCGACGAGAACTATCGGATTCTGCGGGTGAACGGCGAGTTCACGCGTCTGTTTGGTTTCTCGACCGAAGAGGCCATGGGGAAACCCAGCCACTTGGTGGTTCCGCCCGATCGACATGCGGAAACAGCGTGGATCCAGGAGAGCGTCGAGAAGGGCCAAACGCTGTCGTTGGAGACAACACGCTTACGCAAAGACGGTACGCTGGTCGAGGTGCTGCTCTCAACCTCGCCGGTGATGCTGGACGGCAAGAGAATCGGAGCCTATGCGTCGTATCGCGACATCACGGAACAGAAGCGGGCCGAACAGCTGAACGCCGCGCTCTACGCGATTGCCGCGCGCAGCCAGTCGCCCGAAGACCTGCAGCAGTTCTACGCCGCCATTCACAACATCGTCGGACACCTGACGTATGCGCGGAATTTCTACATCGCGCTTTACGATCCGCAGACGCAAATGTTGAGCTTCCCGTATTTTGTCGATGAGATGGATCCGGCGCCGGCCCCGAAACGGCTGGGACGCGGGCTGACCGAGTATGTCATGCGGACCGGAAAACCGCTGCTGGCAACACCGCAGGTGTTCGAGGAGCTGGTGCGCACCAGAGAGGTCGATTTGATCGGGGCTCCGTCGCTCGACTGGCTTGGGGTTCCGCTCAAAAGCAACTCGGCCACGATCGGGGCAGTCGTCGTTCAGAGTTATGCGCAAGAGACGCGCTACGGCCAGCGCGACCTGGAGATTCTCCGCTTCGTTTCGCAGCAGCTCGCCACCGCCATCGAACACAAGCGTTACGAGGAAGCGCTCCGGCGGTCGGAGGTTCGTTACCGGTCTTTGATCCTGAGCGCGGTGTTTGGCATTTACCGCTGCACGCTCGGCGGACGCTTTCTCGACGTCAATCCCGCGCTCATCAACATGCTGGGCTACGAATCGGTGGAGGAAGTGCTCCGGCTCGATCCTCGCCGCGACGTGTTCCTTAACCCGCAGGAAATCGAGCGCCTGACCGAGGAATATCGCCGTTCGGGAACTCTGAATGGCGCCGAGGTGCAGTGGAAACATCGTGACGGACACCCCATCACGGTGCGGCTGAGCGGGCGCGCCGCCAGCACGGAAGAGGAGACGGAAGAAGTTCTGGAGCTGATCGCGGAAAACATCACCGAACGGCGGCAACTGGAAATGCAGTTCCGGCAGGTGCAGAAGATGGAAGCAGTGGGACGCTTGGCCGGCGGCGTCGCGCACGACTTCAACAACCTGCTGATGGTGATCAACGGCTACACCGAGGTGTTGCTGGAGCAGCTCAAAACCAATGCCGACGCGCATCACAAGGTGAGGTGCATCCAGCAGGCGGCCGACCGTGCGGCCGCGCTGACGCGCCAGTTGCTGGCTTTCAGCCGCAAGCAGCTTCTGGAATTTAAAGTGGTCGATCTGAACGCCGTGATCAGGGATATGGAGCGGCTGCTGCGCCCGCTCATTGGCGAGAACATCGAACTGGTGACGAACCTGGCCCCGGAGACCGCGCGGACGCGCGCCGACGCCAGCCAGATCGAGCAGGTGCTCATGAACCTGGTCGTGAACGCCCGCGACGCGATCACCGAAAACGGCAAGATCGCGATCGAAAGCTCGAACGTCGAAGTGCGGCCAAACATGGGCGAGCCGTGGTTCATCCAGCCCGGGCGCTACTCGGTCATCTCCGTCACCGACAATGGACACGGCATGGACAAGGAAACGCTCATGCGCGTGTTTGAGCCTTTCTTCACCACCAAGGAAAAAGGCAAGGGCACCGGACTTGGTTTGTCGACCGTGTACGGCATCGTGAAGCAAAGCAATGGATATGTTTTCGCGGAAAGCCAGGTTGGAGTGGGAACCACCTTCCACGTGTATTTGCCGCGAGTGGAGGACACCTTGGAAGAATTGATTCCTGCTCTGAAACAGGAAGCGGAAAATAACGGCTGCGAAACTGTCCTGCTGGTGGAAGACGAAGAGTCGGTGCGGGAACTGGTGCAGGTGACGCTGAGCGCGCGCGGTTACAAGGTTCTGGAAGCGGCCAACGGCGAAGACGGGCTGCGCATGGCGGCCGAAGTCGAGGGGCCGATCGACATCCTCGTCACCGACGTGATGATGCCGGGGATGGGCGGCCGCGAATTGGCAAAGCGGCTATGCATCATGCGCCCGGAAATGTGCGTTCTCTACCTTTCCGGTTATGCCGAAGATGCAGTGGCGTCGCCGGGAGGCCTGGGGCCGGGGAGCGCGTTCCTGCAGAAACCGTTCACGCTGCAAAGCCTCGCCAAAAAAGTGAGGGAAGTGCTGCGTTCGAAGGCAACAACGAAAGCGGCGTCGGCTTCGCAGTAGGCGCTGCTTCGAAACCGAGCTCCTGGTCCGACGAGTAACACTCTTTCTGCGTTTTCCGTTATTGGCCACTTTCCGTCCGCAGTAATTCAACTCCGCGCCCATCGCAGTTAATCTTTGTGAAGCCCGCCTTAACCACTCCGCATCCAAGCCTCTAACTGGAGGTTTCTATGTACGTTGTTCTTGGAGCAAGCGGTAATACCGGAAGCGTTGTGGCCAACAATCTTCTTTCCCGCGGACACAAAGTGCGCGCGGTGGGAAGAAGCGCCGACCGTCTGAAAGACCTTGCGTCACAGGGCGCGGAAATCGCGGTGGCCGACCTGGCCGACGCCGCTGCGCTGACCCGAGCGTTCAAGGGAGCGGACTCGGCTTATGTGCTTATTCCACCCGATACAACCAGCCAGGACCCGCGCGCGTATCAGGAGCGCGTGAGCGATGCCATAGTCAGCGCGCTGAAGAATGCCGGCGTGAAGAACGTGGTCTCGCTGAGCAGTATTGGCGCCGACAAATCGAGCGGCACTGGCCCAGTCGTCGGCCTCTTTAACCTCGAGCAAAAACTCAATCAGATCGATGCCAACGTGCTGCACTTGCGCGCTGGATATTTCATGGAAAATACATTGTCACAGGTGGGCGTGATCCGCACGATGGGAAGCGTGGCCGGTCCGCTCCGTCCCGACCTCAAGCTTCCGATGATTGCAACTCGCGACATCGGGAACGCCGCGGCCGATGCGCTGCGCGGCGAGATCCGCGGCAAGCAGACGCGTGAACTCCTGGGGCAGCGCGACATCGACTATGTGGAGGTGGCGTCGATTATCGGCAAGGCAATCGGCAAGCCTTCGCTCGGATACGTCCATGCACCGGACGATCAGCTTCGCGCGGCGCTCGTGCAGATGGGAATGTCGGCCAACTTTGTCGGCTTGCTCCTGGAGATGGCCGGGGCACTAAACTCGGGCTACATGAGGGCGCTCGAGCCACGCTCGGCGGCCAACACGCAGCCGACTTCGTTCGATACGTTTGTGGAGGAGGAATTCGCTCCGGCATACAAACAGCAGATGGCGGCAGCATAACCAGATGGCGCCATAACAAGGAAAATAGGCAGAGAGATACCAGCCACCTTCCGTGGGAGGGTGGCTTTTGGTTTTTGGGGAGGAACCTTTGGGACAAACAATGTCTTCTCCCGTAAATATGGGAATATGGTAATATGGGATGGTGAAGACTACTCTCGAAATTCCTGACTTCCTGTTCCGCCGCGCCAAGAGCGTGGCCGCCGAACGCGGGATTCCATTGCGCCAGTTGGTCACCGAGGCGGTTCAGGAAAAAGTGGGAACTTCGTCCCAGGAAAAACCCTGGATGAAACACCTCGGGAAGCTCAAACACCTCCATCAGGAGCGGAAGCGGATCGAAAAGCGGGTGGAAGAAGCGTTCGAAAAGATTGACCCGGAACTCTGGCAATGATTCTGTGGACTCACGTTCTGGAAGCAATCTTCTGAGAAACAAACTGCTGGCGCCGAATTCTCTGGAAGTAATTCTCTGGGAATGATTCTCGATACAAACGCGCTGTCCGCTGCGGCCGACGACGATCCTGCGGTGATTGCCCTGCTCGCTCGCGCCGACCAGGTGGCGATACCGGTGATTGTGCTGGGGGAATATCGGCATGGGATCGCGCAGTCGCGGAATCGGGCGAGCTACGAGAGCTGGCTCACGGGGCTGCTCCACGACTGCATGGTGCTCGACATCAACGAGCCGACCACGCACTACTATGCAGAGGTCACCCTGGAGTTGAAGCGAAAGGGCAAGCCGATCCCGACGAACGATCTTTGGATTGCGGCGCTTTGCCGGCAGCATTCCCTGCCCCTCTTGAGCCGCGATCGGCATTTCGATTGGGTGGCGGGGAGCAAGCGGGTGGGATGGTGAGCGACTCTTCGGATGTACCCACTCAAGCCAAAAGCGGGTTTAGGTGTCGTCCCAGCAAACCACTTCCCCGGCGCTAAAACACGATCAGCCGCTTCTCTGGGCCTTCGATTTCCTCTTTGGCCTCGAGGAATTCTTCACTCCAAGGCTTGCCAGCGCACTCGGGGCACTCGTCAATCGTATTGCCCACGGCGAAACAGTGATAGCACGTCCCCTGGGAACTGGCGCCCGGGAACTTTTTGCATTTCTTGCAGGGCTTGAAGAACTCGCATTCGAGCGCTCGATGCTCTTCCCACAGTTCGTGTTCACAGACGATGCACATATCTTCTCCTCCTGCCGGTCTCCTGCCTCCAGCGAGCCGTCTGGAGGCCATCATATCGGCCTGCGGAACTCTCATGCAGTGAGCTGGAACACGGTTCGAACGTGATGAAACCGGAATAGACGCGGACAGGAGGTTCGTGCCACGCGATCCAGGCAAAAAGGAAAAGGCCAATCTGATTTCTCAGACTGGCCTTTATTTTTATGCCGGCGACGACCTACTCTCCCACACACTTTCGCGTGCAGTACCATCGGCCCGGCGGGGCTTAACTTCCGTGTTCGGGATGGGAACGGGAAATTGAACCTCTGGCTATGCTGTGCGATCATAGGCGCGCTGGAGGTCCCGGATGGCGCTTGATCTTAAGCCTTATCTCAAGAAGTATCACGATGCCGGCCCGCGCTACTATAACAAGACGTACGACTTCGCAGAGATAGAGAGGGCGCTTGTTCCTCTTCGGGAGGGACGGGAGTGGCTCAAGCCAGAGCACGTTCTGCACGTCTTTGATGCGGATAAGACGCCATTCGCCAAGTATTGGCCGAAGCCAAACAACGATGATCTTGACAAACTCTCTGCGAGGCGATTGCGCCTCGATTTGAGATCGCAAGATCGAGGCGATCGAGCCGCCCTGATACAAAGACTGCTAGAGGTTTTCTATGACATCGGCGTCACCTCTATTGTCCTTCGCTTCGTCCATCCGGATTGCTTCGGCGTCATCAGCCCTCCTGTGTTCCATCTGCTCCAGGTAACTGACATCTCTACGGTGGATCTCTACCTTGCATACTGCGATGAGCTTTCCCAATGGAAATCACATTTTCGTCTGTCATCCGTCGCAGAAGCTGAGATGGCGATCCTGATGGTTGCCGAAAGCATCAAGGGTGCAGACGGTGACACGGAAGCCGGGAAATCTAGAAGAAGTTTTAACGAGGACGTTTGGGTTCAACGCCGGAGGGTCGCCCACGCCGTTGGGCCATTCCTGCGCAGTTTCGGGCGCCTGGAGTTGGCAAGGATTCTCGTCAACGAGGACGTAAAGATCGCTGGAATGATCGCGGGCGAAGAGTATGAGCGGCGACTTAGATTCGCCTCTCGGCGGTTCTGCGGCTATGAGTTGACTTGTGAGAAAGGCGCCGCGAAAAGATTGCTTGGTGAGCTTGAAAGCCGAACTGTAATAACCCCGGAGGAGAGGAAGGCGCTCGACAGCGCATGGGACACACGCAATAAGGCAGTGCATCCTCGCGGACCTACGCCCACGCCGACAGACGTCGAAAACATGATCGATAAGATCGACGATATCTGCGGCGACTGGAAGCCGAAATAAGCCAGATGAGGATCACAAAGGAAAAGGCCACGCTCATTTCTGAACGTGGCCTTTATTTTTATGCCGGCAACGACCTACTCTCCCACACACTTTCGCGTGCAGTACCATCGGCCCGGCGGGGCTTAACTTCCGTGTTCGGGATGGGAACGGGTGGATCCCCCGCGGTAAGATCACCGACAAGTCGAAGCAGCTTCTGGCTACTAGCTTCTAGCTATTAGCTTGAATCTCCCGGCGCTTACTTCATTGCGAGCACGGAATGATTCGTCGCTGCAAACTTGATCTGTCGGCTTCCGCCCCACGGCCTGAGCCCATTGGAATGGGCTAGAAGCCAGGAGCTAGAAGCTGATTTTTCAAAGAGCGTGAGGACGAAACCTCACAACTGAATAGATTGGGTGTTTCTTAGCTTTGCAGCCTTGATCGTTACAATTTCGTCGGCGCCCAGTTATCAGTGATGCTTCTCAGTCATCCAGGTTCTGACGACTTACTAACAACATTGCTAATTCCAGCTCAAGTTCGAACTGGGAACTGGCAACTGAGAACTGACAACTGGTGTGTTATGCACCGAGTAAATTTTATGGTCAAGCCGAACGGGCGATTAGTACAGGTAAGCTTCAAGCATTACTGCTCTTCCACATCCTGCCTATCAACCAGGTAGTCTACCTGGGCCCTTCATTACCCTTAAGGGTTGGGAGATCTCATCTTGAGGAGTGCTTCCCGCTTATATGCATTCAGCGGTTATCACAACCGGACTTCGCTACCGAGCGGTGCCGTTGGCACGACAGCTCGATCACAAGGGGTCCGTCCATCCCGGTCCTCTCGTACTAAGGACAGGCCCTCTCAAATCTCCTGCGCCCACAACAGATAGGGACCGAACTGTCTCGCGACGTTCTGAACCCAGCTCACGTACCGCTTT
>Ga0326728_10004607_pt1 | contig 40395 bp, 31 predicted proteins | sample MB3enrmetagenome_FD_207602 | JGI IMG/M metagenome (GOLD analysis project Ga0326728, IMG submission 207602) | Lab enriched peat soil microbial communities from McLean, Ithaca, NY, United States - MB31MN | ecosystem: Environmental > Terrestrial > Soil > Wetlands > Peat | place: USA: New York... | reverse complement strand
AAAAAGACGCGATTGTTCAGCAATTCGCGGATGCGGCGGACAACCATCAAGGCATTTTCCTTGGAAGTCTGGGGAAGCAGCACGACGAACTCGTCGCCGCCGTAACGGAACGCATAGTCGATCATGCGCAGGTGGCCTTTGATACCGTCGCCGATCATCCAGAGAAGTTTCGACCCCACCAGGTGCCCGTGCACATCATTGACCTGCTTGAAATGGTCCAGGTCAATGAAAATAACCGAGAATTCATAGCCGTAACGATTGGAGCGGTAGATCTCCGTGTCGAGGACGAAGTTGAGATGCCGGGCGTTGTAGAGCGCGGTGCAGTCGTCAGTGATGGTGAGCTCATGAATGCGCTGCACGTAACGGGCGTTTTCCAGCGCGATAGCGGCATAGTCCGCCAGGCTTTTGAGGATGGGAATATCATCATTGCCGAAGCTGGGTTTGCCGAGGGCGTTGACGAGTTCGATGACCCCCAGCACGTGACCGTGCGCCTTGATGGGTACGCAGACGATCGAGCGCGTCTCCGTGTGCGTCAACTCATCCACCTTGGGCGTGAAGCGGGGATCGTCGGAGGTGTTTTCAACCAGCAGTGGCTCGCCGGTCTGAGCCACCCACCCCGCGACTCCCTCACCGAGCTTTAAGCGCACATCCCGGAGCTTTTCCGCACCGGCGCCAATGGCAATCTCGAAATACAGCTCCTGCGTGTCCTCATCCAACATCAACAGCGACCACGTATCCGGCTGGAGCAGATCGCTGATCTTTTCCATGATGGTCTGAAGAATCTTCTGCAAGTCGAGCGTAGAGAATAGTGCCTTCCCCACTTCATGAAAGAGTGAGAGGCGTTCGACCTGACGTCTCAGTTCACTGACTTCTTCTTCTGGCCCCATCATGTTCCCAAACTAACACCGGATAAATGTGTGTATAAACCTTTTAAACCATTGAGCCAAGCTTTTCAACCCTTTTGTCAGGGACCCGCCCCGCCGGGGAGACCCCGGGGGAGTCCTGTTAAAGCATTTGACACTGTTATGCACGTGAAAATATGATGAGTAAGGCTTGATTGGTAAGGAGCGAACAAGGCCCCCTTATGCCCGCCTTTGGTGAGAATCTTCGGCGCGAGCGAGAGATGCGAGGCGTCAGCCTGGAAGAGATTTCTTCCGCCACCAAGATCAGCTTGCGTTTTCTCGAGGCCATTGAGCGGGAGGATTTCTCCAAGCTTCCCGGGGGGATTTTCTCGCGCAGTTTCATCCGCAGCTACGCGCGCTATCTGGGCTTGGACGAAGAGCGCGTGGTGGCTGAATACCAGCTTGCCGCCCACCCCCAGGCGGATTTTGACTTGCATCGGATGGCGGCGGGCGCATCCAACTCCGGGCGGCAGGCGGCACGAACTCCGCTGATCGCAACACTGGTGGCGGTGATACTGCTCGCCGTGGGCTATGCGCTTACTCGCTACTCGCCACGGACTGCGGAAACTTCGGCGCCGCCCCCGCCCGCCCAAGTTCTGACGCCCAAACCGGCTGCCCCTCCCGCCGAGCCCGCCCCCACTACTTCCGGCGATGCTACGACGGTCCCCGGCGTGAATCCTGCGGCAGGCGGTGAAACGCCGCCAGCTACCCCCGGCGCGCCCACGGCCACCGCCCCTTCCGCCCCCCCCAATCCCCAGGGAGGAGCGGCGGCAGGGGTAAGCCCCGGGACACGGCCCACCCCGCCAACGGGAAATTCGCCTGCCACGAAGCCCGCTGCCGATACGGACCTGGTGCTCCAAGTGGCGGCCACGGACCGCGCCTGGGTCGCCGTGGATGCTGACGGTAAGACAGTGCTCCAACGTGTGCTCAATCCCAACGAAGTGGAAACACTGAAGGCGCACCAGTCTTTCGACGTGACGACAGGAAATGCGCGATCCGTTATACTCACATTGAATGGCGAGACTTTGAAACCTTTGGGCCGGACCGGCGAAGTGAAGCGCGTCCATCTGTCGCGTGACGACCTGAAGAACTCTGCTCCGTGAGGTCATAATATTTCCGACCGTCTAGTGGATTTAATTCGTTCCGGCAGGGCGCCCGAGGTGTTCCGTCGAAAGGGTGCAGAGGGAAATCTGCCTTTACCGGCGGAAGATAAAATCGAAATCCTGACGCTGCTCGCGGTGGCCCCGGAAGCGGATGTGCGCGAGAAGGCGCTCGAAACGCTGCAGGGATATGACCGCGCGGAGGTCCGCCGGGTGGTGGCCAGCCCGCAGACGGCGCCCGATGTGCTGGCTTTCGCGGCGGAGCATCTCCTTGCAGGGCGCGAAGAACTCAGGGAAATATTGCTTTGGAACCCCAGTCTTCCCGCCGAATCCCGGGCGCGGCTGCAACGGCAGCCTGCTCCCCAATCTGCCGTTGTGGAGGCAGCGGCGGCCCCCCTCAGCCAACCCCAGCCGGAACCTTCCCCGCAGCCTCCCCAGCCGGAGGCCGCGAAAGAATCCCCTGCCACACCGGCGCCCGAGTCTGCGCCCAATCCCCACGAGGAAGCAGCGGCGGTTGAAATTCTGGCCAAGTTGGCAGCCGGCGCGAACGTTGAGGAAGTGGTGGGCGCGCATGTGGAAGCCCCGCCGGAAGTCACCAAGCATGACGACCAACTCACCCAGAAAGAACGTGAAACCTTGATCGAGAAGATCAATCGCATGAGCGTCGTGGAAAAGATCAAAGCGGCGTTGACCGGCAACATGGAAACGCGTTCGCTCCTGATTCGTGACTCGAATAAAATCATATCGCGCGCGGTGTTACAGTCCCCCAAGATTTCCGACACGGAGATGGAGGGCTATGCCGCCGCCAAGAATGTTTCCGAGGAAGTGCTGCGCCTGATCGCCTCGAACCGTAAGTTTATGAAAACCTACGTGGTGATGAGAGCCCTCATCAATAATCCCCGCGCGCCCATTGACATCACCATGCCCCTGCTTAACCGCGTCAACGAAAAAGACCTGAAGGGCCTTTCCCTCAACCGCAATGTTCCGGAGGTCATCCGGAGCCTGGCCATCAAGGCCATCAAGCAAAAGGAAGAGGCCAATAAGCCGAAACTTCCCAAACACTAACCTCCTTTACGCTCCCACGCGCCCGCTACCCTGCCCGCTGCGCCAGGACTGCGGCGAAGACTTCCAGCATCTGATCGTGCACCAGTCCGTTGGAGACAAACACATCGTCACCCAGCAGGTTGAAGGCCCCCCCCCGCACGTCGGAAACTCGTCCACCCGCCTCCGTAACCAGCAGCGTGCCTGCGGCTTTGTCCCAGGGATTGAGCTTCAGCTCCCAGAAGCCGTCAAAGCGCCCCGCCGCAACGCAACAGAGGTCGAGGGCCGCGGAGCCCGCGCGCCGGATGCCGTGGGATAGCTCCGTGAAGCGAAAATAGAACTGAATGTTCAAATCGTGATTGGTCGCGAAGGGGGGAAAACCCGTGGCCACCAAGCTCTCGCTCAGTTTTTCCGTGGCGGAAACGTGCAGGGGCTGGTTGTTCAGATACGCGCCGGCGCCACGTTCCGCCGTGTACATATCGTTGTGCGTGGGATCGTAAACCACACCGGCAATCACCTCGCCTCGATAAGCGAGCCCGAGGGTGACGCAGTACACGGGAAAGCCGTGCGCGTAATTCGTGGTTCCATCCAGGGGATCGACATACCAGCAATAGTCGGAGGAAGATCGATGGTTGCCCCCTTCTTCGGCCACGATGGCGTGATCGGGAAAGCGCTCACGCAAACGCCCGACAATCAGGGCTTCGGAACGGCGATCCGCCACCGTCACCAGGTCCGACCGGCGCTTGTAGCTGATTTCTAGAGGCTGAGTAAATAGCTCGGCGAGAAGAGCCCCCGCTTCACGCGAGATTTCTACCGCCGCGCTGAGATGATCCACCATGATTCCCCACCACCTAAAGTGAAGAACAAGTCAAAAGTCAAAACGCAAAAGTCAAAAGTGAAAACCGTAAACAACCTGGAGTTTGTATTTGGGTTTTCCCTTTTGCGTTTTGACTTTTGACTTGCTCTTCCGGTTTGCACAGATTTAAGCGTCTCCCTTCACTACGATGTGCGACTGGCCTTCCCCTTCCGCCCAAACGGCGCCATCCGCAAAGTACTCCTTCTTCCAGATCGGCACTGTCTGTTTGAGGCGGTCGATGGCGTACCAACATGCCTCAAATGCGGCGCGGCGATGTTCGGCGGTAACGATGATGGCCACGCTGGTCTCGCCGATTTCCAGGCGGCCCAGGCGGTGAATCATGCCCAGGCCATCAATCGGGAATTTCTGTTTGGCCTCGCGCCCCAGTTCCTCCATCTTGCGGATCGCCATGGGCTCATACGCCTCGTATTCGAGGTAAAGCGTGGCGCGCCCGCGCGAATGGTTTCGCACAATCCCTTCGAAAACCACCACCGCCCCGTCTTCAGGAGCGCGGAGTTCCTTCGCGAGGTCGGAAGCGGAAATTGGATGGCGCGTGAGGCGATAGAAGTCGCCGCCCGCGCCGCCGCTTACCGGAGGCAGGAACGCCACCTCGTCGCCGTCGCGCAAAGCGGTGGAACCCTTGACGACTTCCTGATTGACCACGAGGAGAAGTGCGTCTCCCACCGACTGGAGGCGCGGAAAGCGCACCTCGTAACGGCGCCGCAGTCCCTCCAGGGTTTCTCCCGCAGGGAGTTCCACCTGTTCCTGCGTGCAACCCGTCAGGTCATGCGTGATACCGAAAAAAAGTACGGTGACTTTCATGATGCGTTGGAAACTCCGCTCCCCATCGCCAATCCCAGCGTTCATTCAGTATACACGCCGGGTGCGCAACCTTCATAATTCATACTCCACACTTCATACTTCATTATTCCGCCTTCCTCGCCTATCCCCATTTCTTTTCATCAACATCGCCAGAGAGCGATTTTAACTCTTTTGGTTTCATCAACATCGCGAGAGAGCGATTTTCAGACATTTTTTCTACATTTGTTTTCAATAACATCGCCAGACTTACCTTCACATTTCCCCCCCGCGTTTCTTTCCTAACCTTGGCATCAGACGAGGATCTAACTATTTTAATTTCAAGGAGATAGATTTTTGCAAGAATTTCGCAGTCCATCGCTAACACCCTTTATTTCTAGCACATCGTGGAGATCCGCGCTCCTTTTCTTCACTCCAGCTCCCGACTCTCGAGATAACTCTTTTTGCTTTAATGGGTTAAAGCTTTTAGACATTTTGACTATAACCGCTAACCACATTTTGTTTCTAGCACATCGCGAGAGCCGAGATATCACGCAGCGCGGGCGTCTCCCGTGGTTCTGCAGAAACACCCCGATCCCGCAACGGCGAAGCGCTTGTGGCATGGCTATACTGGCGATGAAGGATCGCATCCGTACTTTCCACAGATCCCACGGATTTGCTCCTGCCCGCGCGCGCGGGGATAATTCCCTGACACCTGGCACCTGACACCTTCATCTCTCGGGCCGCGCTCGTGACCAGCCATCCTCTCGGTATTTTGTCCTCTCGTGGTGGGAGAATCCGAGAGGCGCATGGTTCTGGCAGGATGCCAGAATCCACGTTGACAATAACACATTCGTAACAGAATGTCAAGAACTTTTTCGAGCCTATTGGAAAGAAGTTATAGCCAATGACACGGGCATAATGTCGTAGCTCAGAGCGTAAGAAGGAAATCAAAGCCAGGAACTTCCACGGGGACGCCGGATTGCGCAGAGCGCAGCTCTGCGGTCGTGGGCTTCCAGTGGCTTCGCCGTGGATTCGTGGTGAACGATTCGCAGAGCTTCGCTCTGCGCAATCCGGGATCCATTTTCAATGCAGCGGTGTGGCTCCGCCGCGGGGCGCTGCGCCCTGGCCTCCCGTCAATCTTTTCCAAGCACGTGGCGCAGAGCGTCTTCCAGTTGCGGGAACTGAAACTCGTAGCCCGTGGCCAGGAGTCGCGCGGGCTCCACGCGCGCGCTGGCTAGGAGGAGGTTGTCCGCCATTTCGCCGAACATGCGGTGGGCCGCAAAAACCGGCAAGGGAAAGATGGTGGGGCGCCACAAGACGCGCCCCAGGGTTTTGGTAAAATCCCGGTTGGTAACGGGATTAGGCGCCACGGCGTTCACCGGGCCGTGCACGGTATCCGAAAGGATCGAGTGCGAAATGGCTCCCACCACATCATCGATGGCGATCCAACTCAGGTACTGGCGGCCACTCCCCACCCGCCCACCGATGCCTAATTTGAAGGGCAAGAGCATCGTGGCCAGACCGCCGCCCGCTTTGCTGAGGACAAAGCCAATGCGCAGATTCACCACGCGAATGCCGTTGCGCCTCGCAGGTTCTGTCGCGATTTCCCAGGCCCTCGCTACCTCCGAAAGAAACAGCGAGCCTGGGGAGCTTTTCTCGTCCAGCACTTCGTCGCCACGGTCTCCGTAGTAACCAATCGCGGAGGCGGACACCAGCACGATGGGACGCTTCCGCAAATGCGTCAGGGTTTCGCAGAGCAACCGCGTGCCCTTGACGCGACTGTCGAGGATGCGGGCCTTCTTCTCCGGCGTCCATCGGCCCACAATGGTTTCTCCCGCCAGGTGCACCACGGCGTCGAAATCTTCCAGGTCGTCCTTCTCGATGATGCCCGCGCCGGGATCCCACTCGATGTGCCTCCCACGGGCGGGGGACTGCGCCCGGACGAGGCGGACCACCTTGTGGCCGTCGGCCGTCAAGACCGTAAGCAGGGCATGACCGATCAATCCGCTGGAGCCTGTCAGGAGAATCCGCATCGGAGAAACCTCCAACTGGCCGGCGAGAGGCGTGGAGGGTTAGGGATGAAGAAGGCCTTCTCCCCATCGCCAGCCGAAGCGCATAATACTCCCATAACGAACTGGAAGCCAGCTTCAGCGCTCCGAGTTTTTCTTGCGCTATTGGAGATGAGGGGTCGAGTGCGTATGAATGGCCCCGGAGGCTCGTGATGAGTCAAATTCTCATCGCCGGAAAAGATTGGCAAGCCCGTGCGCTATTGCGTGCGCAACTGCTGGAGGAAGGGTTTGAGGTGGAAGCCCACGAAACCATCCCTGAGGCTTTGGCGACGCTGCAGCCGGACGCAAAACTTCCGGATTTGTTTATCGCGGATATTTCCGCGAGCGACGATCCGTCAGCCGACGTCGAAGCGCTCTCCGCATGGTCTACGAAGCTTCCCATCTGGATCATCGCCAGCCGATCCTACATCATCGAGAAAGGTCTGCGCGGTCACGGATTTGAAATGATCCTGCTGCGCCCCGTGGATGTGGGTGAGCTGGTGGACCAGATCAAGCAGAGGCTTGAACAGCAGGCCTGAAATGCGGTGAATTGGAGGTGTCAGGTGGCGCGTACCGGGCAATCGTGGGGGACGAAGGATAAAGTGTAAAGGGTCAAGGATAAAGTATTTCGGATTTATACTTTACCCTTTAGACTTTAACCTTTACACGTTCCAATCTCCAAACCTGGCACCTGGCACCTGATACCTGACACCTGGCACCTCATCTGATAGCCGGCTGCTGCTGCGTGACGCAATGCAAGGTGCCCAAACCCCAAACCAAATCGACGGCGTGGATTCCCACCACCGGGCGATCAGGAAAAAGGTCCCCGAGAATTCCCAAAGCGATAAAGTCACGAGGATCATTAAAGGTCGGGACCAAAACCGCGGCATTGGAGATATAGAAATTCGCATAGCTCGCGGGCAGGCGCTGGCCGTCCAGGTAAACGGGGGACGGCATCGGCAATGGCACAACCTCAAGCTTCGTCCCGATTTCCGTGCGCATATCCTTCACGCGCTCCCAGTTTTCCCGAAGCGCGGAATAATTGGCATCGTGCGGATCCTCTTCCCAACAGAGAACCACGGTGAATGGATTCACAAACCGGCAGAGGTCATCAACGTGACCGTGCGTGTCGTCGCCGGCAATTCCCTTCCCCAGCCAGAGGACGTTGGTCACTCCCAGATATTGCCGGAAGACCACGGCAATTTCCTCGCGGCTGAGGCCCGGATTGCGGACTTGGGTGTTGGGATCCAGCAGGCATTCCTCCGTGGTCAGGAGCGTGCCGCGCCCGTTGACGTCGATGCTGCCGCCTTCCAGAACAAACGTCCGGCCCCTCACCACGGCGTCGAACCTCCGGAGGTGCAACGCCCGCGCCGCGCGCTCCGGCACCTGGCAATCCTTTCGCCAATTCGGATACTTCGCCCAACCCGTGAAGCCGAAACGCGTGACGTCCACGTTGGGGCCCGGCGCGTCACGCTTCGCGAACATGGGGCCGAAATCGCGCGTCCAACTACGATCGGTGGGGAAGCGGAAAAACTCTACGCGCGCCAAGTCCACGCCGATCCTCCTGAGGATGCGGCGCGCCTTTTCCTCATGCGCTTTCGAGTTCACCAGTATTCTGACGATTTCGCCGGGGACGATCCGACGGACGATTTCTCCGTAAACCCAGGGGATGGGCGCGAATTTCCCCGGCCAGTCCGTGAGGTTGTGCGGCCACGCCATCCAGGTGGCTTCATGTGGCTCCCACTCGGCGGGCAGGCGGTAGTGGAGCTCTGCGGGGTTCTGCTCTAATCTTTTTTGCGCCATGGGTCCTCGTCCAAGAAGCGGCTGGTAATTCCCGCGTAAGCGTCAATTCGCCGGTCGCGGAGAAAGGGCCAATTGCGCCGCACGTCCTCGAGGCGCGCCAAATCGATTTCCGCGAGGAGGATTTCCTCCCGCTCCGTCGAGGCCTCAGCCAGCACAACGCCAAAGGGATCGCAGATGAACGTCGAGCCCCAGAACTCCAGGCCGGCGCCCTCGGCGGAGGTTTTTTCAAAGCCCACGCGATTGGCCGCCGCGACGTACACCCCATTGACGATGGCGTGGGCGCGCTGAATGGTTCGCCAGGCGTCGCGCTGCGCGGGGCCGAACTGCTCCTTCTCTGCCGGATGCCAGCCGATGGCCGTGGGGTAAAACAGGATGCTGGGCCCTTGCAAGGCCGCCAGGCGCGCCCCCTCCGGAAACCACTGATCCCAGCAGATCAGCGTTGCGATGCGGCCCACTTGCGTGTCAAAGGCGCGAAATCCCAGGTCGCCGGGCGTGAAGTAAAATTTTTCGTAATAAGCGGGGTCGTCGGGAATGTGCATCTTGCGGTAAAGGCCCACCACTGCGCCGCCGGCATCAATCACCGCCGCGCTGTTGTGATAAATGCCGGGGGCGCGGCGCTCGAAGAGGGGCGCAACAATAACCACCCCGCGCGCTTGGGCGACTTTCCCCAAGGCTTCGGTGGTCGGGCCGGGAACCGTCTCGGCAAGATCAAACAGCGCGGCATCCTGGCGTTGGCAAAAGTATTGGGAGCGGAAGAGTTCCGGCAGACAGACGATCTCCGCGCCGCGTTGGGCCGCGTCTTCAACCAGAGCCGCGGCGCGTTGCAGGTTCTCGTCCGGACTGGGGGAGCATGCCATCTGCACCAGTCCCGCAATGTATTTTGGCTTGGATGACATCAGGATGAGACTACACAAATCGCGAGACTTTGCCAAGATTGCAAGCTAGCTCCACAACCGGTCCCAGGATTTTTCTTTGTCCCACTCCGGCGTGGCTGGGAAGTAGCTCGTTCCCGGCAGCAGGTGTTCCTTCACCGCCTCTTCATTGAGGGTGATTCCCAGCCCCGGCTTATCGGGCACCGCAATCCAACCGTGATGGACGATCGGTTTCTCCACGCCCTCCACCAGGTCGCTCCACCACGGCACATCCAGGGAGTGATTTTCCAGCGCCAGAAAATTTTGCGTTGCCGCCGCGCAATGCACGCTGGCCATGCAGCTTACCGGGGTCCCAGCGAAGTGCATCGCCATCGGCACACCGTATTCCCACGCCATGTCACCGATCTTGTGCGTCTCGAGAATGCCGCCGGCGGTCGCCAGGTCGGGGTGGATCTTGCTTACCGCATGGTTCTCACAGAGGACCCGGAAGTTCTCCTTGAGATAAATGTCCTCGCCGGTCAGGATGGGGGTGGGGCTCTCCGCGGAGATTTGTTTGAGCAGGTCTGTGTACTGCCAGGGAATGACGTCTTCCATCCAGGCAAGATTGTATTTCTCATAAGCCTTTCCCAGACGGATGATTGACTTCACGCCCAGGTGGCCGAGGTGATCCATGGCGAGCGGGATTTCCATGCCCACGGCGTCACGCACCGCCGCGACGTACTGCTCAAGCAGTGCAATGCCTTTGTCCGTCACCTCCATCGCCAGCAAGGGATGCGGGGTGTTGGTCATTTCGTTGGGGGTCAGATCCGACCGCTGCGTAACTGTACCGGGCGTGTCCGCCACCATCTCGACTCCCAAGTCCATTTTGAGCCAGGTGAGCCCCATTACCTCTTTCCGCTCTTTCATCCTTCGGGCGTAAACCTGGGGATCCTTGGATTCCGTCGTATCGGCATAGATGCGAATCCGGTCGCGGAATTTGCCGCCCAGCATCTGGTAAACGGGGACGTTGTACGCCTTGCCGGCAAGGTCCCACAACGCCATCTCCACTCCACTGACGCCGCCCCCCTGCCGCGCGTCGCCTCCAAATTGTTTGATCTTGCGAAACAGCCGATCGACGTCGCAGGGATTTTCGCCCAGCAAGCGGCTCTTCAGCATCAAGGCATAGGTCGGGCTGGCGCCGTCACGAACCTCTCCCAATCCATAAATACCCTGATTCGTATCCATGCGGATAATCGGGCAGTTCATCGGCGCCTTGGCAACGTGGGCGATGCGTAGGTCGGTAATTTTGAGGTCGAAGGGCCGCGACCGCGGGTTGACGTTTTGCGCGGCGCCTTCCGCCGCTTCATTCCGCCACAGCGCGCCGCCCAGCGCCGCCACCGCAGACGATTTCAAAACGCTCCGCCGGCTCATTCCAAGTTTATCGTCAATCGGCATGATGCTTCTCCCCTCCCGGGTTTACTCCACCTTCATTCTGACCTTGGCGCCCCGTTTTTCGGCAAAGCGGTTGAACTCCTCGATCATTTCCTTCGTCCACTTGGCGTCGATCACCCCTGGCGGGTATTTCCCTTCGCGCAGCATCTGGTGGCCCCAATCGTCGCGGAGTTGGGTCAACTCGGAATAGTCCGCAACCTTTTCGGCGAGTTGCGGCGGGATGAACGTGAGACCCTCGGGATCGCTCACCACAACGTCACCGGGCATCACCGTGACATGTCCAATGCGAATCGGCACATTGATGCCCATCAGCGTGACGCCGGCAATCGCCGAAGGATCGACGCCGCGCACGTAACAGCGAAAACCTTTGATCTCGGAAATACCCGACTCATCGCGGACGGAACCATCCACGATCAGGCCCGTGCCGCTCTTGGCAAAAATCGAGGTGGAAAGATTATCCCCGGCAAATGTGCCGTCCTCGATCTTGCCAAACATGTCCACCACCAGAACGTCGCCGGGCTTGAGCGTATCGATTACCCAGGAATTCTGGCCCTTTCCCACCCGGCCCTCCTTGTTTCCATGATCGTTGATGACGGCGTTGACGTCCGGCCGCAGGGGCATGAAAACGGCGGTGACCACCCGCCCCACCAGCCGCTCGCCGGGGTTAATCACTTTCCAACCACCTTCGAACTGGTGAAAATATCCGGCGCCGCGGAGCACGGCCCAAGCCTCCTCCGCACTGACGGTCTTAAGGCGGGTGACGACGGCCTGCGGCACTTTGGGACGCCCGTCCGGAAAGCGCTCTCCCGTCCACTCGCGCGTCAGGTCAAGGCGTTGGGCGTCCGAAAACATGCCGATCTGCGGGAACGCCGGCTTGCTCAGGAATAAAATCAGAACGGCCGCGTAAACGATTCGAAAGGTCGTTTTCATTTTCTCTCTCCACGTGGGAACTCGGCTGGATCATGGCTCAAGCCGCCTAAGCCTACCACAAGTTGGAATCATACCGAACCACCTGGGATGGCTCGAACTGGAAATCCTCCGGCGCGACGCCGAGCCCCAAACTCTGCTATTCTTCGAAACTTCGGTGCGCGCTTGACGGGCGCTATGGGCGATTGCCGCACCGGGGGGCAACATCCCACATCACAAAGAGGGCAGGCGATGAAATCACACACCGAGTATCTATGGTTCAACACGAAAAAGCATCGGGAGTTCATCAACATCACCGATGACGTTGAGAAGGCGCTGGCCAAATCGCAGATCAAGGAAGGATTGATCCTGGTTTCGGCCATGCACATCACCGCGGGCATCTACGTCAACGATGCGGAAGACGGCTTGATCGCCGACATTGACGAGTGGTTGGAAAAACTGGCGCCCTTCCGCGCCGATTACCGCCACCATCACACAGGCGAAACCAACGGTGATTCCCACTTGAAAAGTCTGCTGATTGGCCATCAAGCCGTGGTGCCGGTCACCAACGGCAAACTCGATTTCGGCCCGTGGCAGCAGGTCTATTACGCCGAGTTCGATGGCCAGCGCCGCAAGCGGGTGTTGATCAAGGTCATCGGCGAGTGAGGTAATCAACCGGACTCTGCTAGAATCCAAAAAGTGGGGATGGTGGTAGTCACCAGCCCCGCCGAGGAAGACTTCGCTGCATGCATCCCATTATTGAAGTTCATGATTTGGTAAAGGAATTCCGCACCTTCCGGCGACGCGAAGGCGTTCTGGGCGCTTTGCAAGACCTTGTCGACCGTGAATACTTCCCTGTCCATGCTGTAGACCATGTGAGCTTTTCCATCGAGCCGGGCGAGATGGTGGGTTATATCGGAGCCAATGGGGCGGGCAAATCGACCACTATCAAGATCCTCACCGGTATTTTGTCTCCCACCGGCGGGCGGGTGGTCTCCAACGGATTTGTTCCCTATCACGAGCGCCGGCATTACACGAAACACATCGGCGTGGTTTTCGGCCAGCGCACTCAACTTTGGTGGGACATTGCCGTCGTCGAATCGTTCAAGCTGCTCAAAGAGATTTACCAAATCCCCGACCCGGACTATCGCCGGCGCCTGGATGTGTTCAGCGAAATGCTCAACCTGAAGGAATATTTGCACACGCCCGTCCGCAAACTGAGTCTGGGCGAACGCATGCGCTGCGATTTGGCCGCTTCCCTGCTGCACAATCCTCCGCTGCTTTTTCTGGATGAGCCCACCATCGGCCTTGACGTGGTCGCCAAGGAGCGCATCCGCGAATTCTTGAAGGAGGTCAATCGCACCGAAGGCACCACCGTGCTGTTAACCACGCACGACCTCTCCGATATTGAAGAGCTTTCCAAGCGCATCCTCATCATCGACAAGGGGCGCATCCTGTTCGACGGCGACCTGGAGCAGATGAAGCAGCGCCTGGCCAAGTACAACCAAGTGAAGTTTTTCTTGAAAGACCGCTCGCAGGTCCCGCGCCTGGCCCAAATTGAGACAGACGGGATCGCCTGCCAGCGCGTCGACGAGCTCACCTACTTGATCCGCTTTGATCGGGAGCGGCATTCGAGCGCTGACGTGATCCGGCAGATTGTGAACACCCTGGAAGTGCGCGACCTTCTGGTGGAAGAGGAACCCATCGAAGAAATCGTCAAGCGCATCTATCTGAGCGGCGAGGTGGCCTGATGCCGCCGGCCGACATCACCAGCCCAACTCCAGGCAAAAGGCCTTCCTCTGCGACCGGGAAGGCGGTGCGGCTCTGTTGGGCATTCGCCCGCGTGGGCTTTGTCAACACCCTCGCCTACCGCTTGCGCTACTACACGGGGATCGTCACCTACTTTATATATGTGTCTGTGTATTACTTCATTTGGAAAGCCATCTACGAGCACAGCACATCAATCGAGGGCTTTGACTTCGCGCATCTTCTGACTTACATCGGCGTGGGATGGATTATCCGTTCATTCTATTTCAACAATATCGACCAGGACCTTGCCTACCAGGTCATGGAAGGCCGCCTGGCGATGGACCTCATCAAGCCTGTGAATATTCAGTTGATGTATGTGGCGCGGGCGGCAGGAGAATCGGTGTTCCGCCTGGCTCTGCTGACCATTCCCACGGCCGTGGTGTTGTTTTTGGTTTATCCCTTGCGCCTGCCCGCGAGCCTTGGGCACGCGGGGGCGTTCCTGGTCAGCGTCAGCTTGAGCTTCCTCATCGTCGCCGCCATCAACTTCGCCGTCGGCACTTTCGCCCTGCGCTTGCAATCCATCCTGGGACTGCTCCGCGCCAAGTTCTTTCTGTTGGAACTTTTTTCCGGACTCTTGTTGCCGATGACCTTTTTCCCGCACATGGTTCAGAGGATTGTCGACCTGCTGCCCTTCCAATACATCAGCTACGTGCCCATGTTGATTTACCTGGGCAAATTAAGTGGCGGCGGTCTGGCGCGTGCCATCGCCATTCAGATTTTCTGGGTCGGGGTCCTGCTGGCGATTGGCGACGGCCTGTGGCGCTGGTCAACCCGGAGATTGATTATCCAGGGAGGGTAACCGCGCCCGAAGAATGCCCGCATAGGATAGAGAGGGAGATGAAGAGACACTTTCGGCTCCTGGTTCAATATTTCGCGCAGTACGCGAAGGTGCGCTTGGCCTATAAAGCGGACTTCATCATCGCCTTCATTTCCTCCATGGCCGCCACCGTCCTGGGGTTTGGTTTTGTTCTGGTCTTATTCTCGAAAATCCCGCGCTTGCAGGACTGGTCGTTCAACGAGATCATGTTCCTCTACGGGTTCTCACTCATTCCCCTCGGCTTTTTCAACGTGGTCAGTTGGAACCTCTACGACTTCAGCGAGCTTTACATCATCGAGGGGAAGTTTGATCGAGTGCTTTTGCGGCCCGTCTCCACCCTCTTCCAGGTGGTCTTTGAGAAATTCCGGCTGGAGTCGCTCCAGGAAGTCGTGACCGGCATCGCGGTGGTAGCCCTCTGCGTTCACCGCCTGCATCTGACGATGAGAATCCCGGATTATCTCTGGTTCGCGGTGATGGTTGTTTGTGGGGCGGCGATTTACCTCGCGGTGTTTCTGATTCTGACGGCGGTGTCCTTCTGGTTCGAAGATCGCGTGGGGATTGTGCCCCCAGTTTTCAACATGCTCAATTTTGGCCGCTACCCCTTGACCATTTACAACGTCTTCATTCAGTTTTTGCTGAGTTGGATCATTCCCTTTGGGTTCGCCACGTTTTATCCCACCACCCACTTCCTGGGACGAACCGCTTTCACCCTGTACTTCCATCTGGTGCCCGTGGTCGCGGCAGGGTTTTCGGTGCTGGCGATTGTGGTTTGGAACCGTGGGGTGGCCAATTACAGCAGCACGGGAACGTAGCGGCCTTCCTACCTATTTCAGGATCTCATCGTAGACCGCCAGCGTCGCCTCGGCGGTGCGCCGCCAAGTGAATTCGCTTGCCCGGGCAAGCCCCTTTTGCACCAAGCCCGCACGCAATGCCGAATCTTCAACCGCTTGCAAAACCTTCTGCGCGATGTCCGCGGAGTCATGCGGGTCCACATATAAAGCGGCTTCCCCGCCGACCTCCGGCATCGACGATACGTTGGAGGTCACAACGGGAATGCCAGCCGCCATCGCTTCCAACACGGGAATGCCAAAACCCTCCTCCAGGGAGGGGAAAAGAAAAACGCTCGCCGCCTGATAGAGGTGAGGCAGTTGCGCGTCGTCAATGTAGCCGAGAAGTTTCACGCGCTCTCCCAGAGATTCGGTGCGGATGAATTCGTGGATGGTCTCGCTGCCATAACCATTGCCTCCGGAAAGAACCAATTGGTAATTTGCGGGGAGAGTTTTCAACGCCCTGAGCATATTGAGAGTATTTTTGCGAGTTTGGAGTACCCCCACGCTCAAGACCATTTCACCCTCACCGCCGAGGATGCGCGCACGCTCCCGCCGGCGTTCCTCCGGCGAGAGGACAACGGCAGGCGGATCGACGCCCAGAGGAATCACCCGGATTTTCTCCGGCGGGACTTGCGCGCGCGAAATGAGCAGCTTTTCCGTCGTGTGCGAGGCAGTAATGACCCGCGTGGCGCGGCCCACGGCTTGCAGAAGAAGGTCGGAGAATTTCTCGCGGAAGTCCGCGGTGGAATAGTTCTCTCCGGTGATGGGAAATATATCGAAGACGGTCACAATCTCCTGGCGGAAGTGGAAGGCCGGCGGGCGCTGCGCAAGACTGTGAAAGAGTTGCGCTTGCCAAGGCAGCCAGAACGTTAGGGGCTCCTGATACACTCGCAACGAGAATCGCGCCTGGGCGCCAGGGACGGATCCCGGCCGCAGGAAGTGCTGCCGCCGACCAAACCGCGACAAACGGTAACAAATCAGAAACCGGTGCCGAGTCTCTAAGGTGAGCAGCGATTCGATAAGGCGGCGCGAATACACGCCAATGCCGGTAAGCTGCGGATCGGCACTGTAAGTAGCATCAAGGGCTATCGTGGCCATAGCGGCATTTTAACGCCCCGGCTTGCGATTGTCCCGGCAAAGGGATATATAGCAATTCAGTCCTGGAAGCAATTTGACGCCAATACGCCAAGGCGGGCCTGCGCTCGCCTTCAGGAGTCTACGATGCGACGCTCGATGCTGGTTCTCTTGTTCTCGGTCAGTATTTCGCTTTTCGCTCAACAACCGCCCAAGATCCGGTACCAATCGGTTCCTGATTTTCTGAAAATTCCGCCAGACCTCTATTTCGGCGAAGTCGCGGGCGTGGCGGTGAACTCCCAGGGGCACGTCTTCGTTTTCTCGCGCGGTGGCACCACCGGCCCCGCCTATGGAGCGGCCGCCGCCCAACTTCTGGAGTTCGGCGCCGATGGCAAATTCCTTCGCGAGATCGGCCATCATCTTTATGCGTGGTCGTTCGCACACTCGGTGAAGATCGACCGCGATGACAACATGTGGGTGGCGGATAAAGGTTCGGACATGGTGATCAAATTCAACCCGGAAGGCAGAGTGGCGATGGTCTTCGGGCGCAAACTGGAAGCCTCGGACGAGGGAACCGAGCCGCTGCGCCATCTCAAGCCACCCCTGCCTCCGGTGGACGGGATGTTTCGGCAAGTGACCGATATGGCCTGGGATGCGGCCGGGAATACGTATATCAGCGACGGATATATCAACTCTCGCATCGCGAAGGTTGATAAAGACGGCAACTGGCTCAAGTCGTGGGGCGAACCAGGCAGCGGCCCCGGACAGTTGAACACTCCGCACAGCATTGCGGTGGACGCGCAGGGAAGCGTCTACGTGGCGGACCGCGGGAACCGGCGGATTCAGGTGTTCGACGGCGAGGGCAAGTTCCTCCGCCAAATCACCATCGACGTACCTGTTGATCCGGACGCCCGTCCCGCGATCGGCAACAAGCCGCACGCGACCACGGGCGCGATGGCACCCGGCGCACCCTGGGCGATTTGCATCACGCCGGGGCCAAATCAAGTGCTGTTCAGCTCCGATGGGTTCCCCGGCCGGATCTACAAGCTCAGCCTGGAGGGGAAGGTTTTGGGCGTGTTCGGAGAGTCGGGCAAGCAACTTAAGCAGTTCGGCTGGATCCACGAAATTGCGTGCCCGTCGGAGACCGAACTTTACGTGGCCGAATTATTGAATTGGCGGGTACAGAAGCTGATTCTCGATGCGGGTCATTAACTCGGATCTACCGGGTTCACGTCAATTCCGTACTCTTTGAGCTTGCGGTAGATTGTCGTCTTGCCGATACCCAGGAGCTTTGCGGCGCGAACTCGATCCCCGCCGGTGGCCTGGAGGGCCTGCCGAATCGCCTGCTGTTCGAGCGCTTGCAGGGTGCCCAGATCCTGCCGGGACGAGGATTTACGCGCAAGGTGATAGAGCATCGCGGAGGGCAGATCCTGCATTTGAACGAAGTTCCCGGAACCCAGCGAAACCGCGCGCTGAATGCAGTTTTCCAACTCGCGAACATTGCCAGGCCAGTCATAACTCATCAAGCGCCCCAGGGCTTCGTCGGAAATCTGCCGCCCTGATTTCTCGTCTCCGAAACGCGCCAGGAAATGCCGGACTAGAGGGGGGATATCCTCTTTTCGGTCACGAAGGGAAGGCATCTTGATCGCGACCACGTTGAGGCGGAAAAATAAATCCTTGCGAAAGGCGCCGCGCTTTATTGCCGCCTCCAAATCCTGGTTCGTGGCGGCGATGATCCGCGCTTCGAAGCGAATCCGCTCGTTGCTGCCCAAGGGCCGGATTTCATGCTCCTGAAGCGTGCGCAGTAGCCGTGATTGCAGTTCGATGGGCAGTTCGCCGATTTCATCCAGGAAGACAGTCCCCGAACCTGCCGCCGCCAGCAGACCCTGGCGCGACTGAGCAGCCCCGGTGAAAGCCCCTTTGACGTGCCCAAACAATTCGCTTTCAATGAGGGTCGGCGGCAGAGCCCCGCAATCAACGGGGACGAAGGGTTCAACTCGCCAGGGGCCGTGCGTGTGGATGGCGCGCGCCACCAACTCTTTGCCCGTGCCGCTTTCACCCATGATCAGGACCGGGTGCCGCTGCAACGCCACTTTGGAAATCAGCCGGTAAATCTTCTTCATCTTTTCTGAGACCCCGACCAGCCCCGCGAACTCTGCCGTAGCCAACCCCGACACGGCAGTGTCCGGTTCGGGCGGCGACGATGGGGTTGCCTCCGGGGGGGTCTCCAAGGCCCGCGTCAGTTCTTCGATTTTCAGCGGCTTGGTCAGCAGCGAATATCCGTGCAATCGCAGAGGTTGACGGGGAGGGACGTTGCCGATCCCCTCCACCATGAGGATGACGTTGATTCCTGGCTGCGCGCGTTGGGCGGAGGCGGGCAGATCACTTCCCCCCAAGCTGGCCAGCCGGAAATCCACCAGCGCGGAGTGGAATTCCCTGCTCCCCAGCAATGCCAATGCTGCGGCGCCGGAGTTCGCCACGCTGACCTCACACGCGCAGTCACGCAGAATGCGCGCACACTGCTCCTGCGAGGAAGCATCGGTCTCGACGAGCAACACCTTCCTGATCATGGCGGCGAGATGAAGGCCCGCGACGGACGAGGCCTACACCACAAGCGAGGGCACGCCTAGTGATGCGTCAGTATACAGTCCGCATCGGGCAATGTCAAAACATGAAAAGTAATGTTTTTTATTGTTTGACGGGAACATTACCATCTGACTAGTCCGCGCCGCTCAACGTGGTTTTGCAAGAGCGAAATTCAGATGGGGCGATTCGAATTTACAACTCTTGCCCCTTGGGGCAGGGGGAAGAAAAATCTCCGCGCGAGGCTGACGCGCCCCATGGAGTCAGCCCCAACCGAAGATTGGCGAAGCGGTGTAATATAATCTTTAGACCGGAGGGTTGTAGCGTGCCCAAGCTCGGTAAAATTCTGGTGGTGGAGGACGACCCCCACGCGCGGCAAGGTTTGTCAGACCTGCTGCGCGCCTGGGGCTACGAAACCGAGGCGGCCGGTGATGGCGCCGAAGCGCTGGGTAAGATCGAGACCTTCAATCCCGCCGTGGTCATTTCCGATCTTCGTATGCCGCAAGTAACCGGCATGGATCTGCTGCGCCAACTCCATGACGCGCGGCCCGACCTGCGCTTCATCATGCTGACTGGGCAAGGCACTATTGAGGAAGCCGTTGAAGCCACCAAGCTGGGTGCCTACAACTTCCTGGAAAAGCCGGTCGATCCCAAACGGCTCCAAGTGGAGTTGCGCAACTGCATGGAGCGCCGGGAAGGAGAACGGCAATTGGAAGTTGCCCATCGCCGCCTGCGCGATCTGGGCGTGCTGGGAAGCCTGGTGGGCCGCTCTGCCCAAATGCAGGAAGTCATGCGCCTGATCACCATGGTGGCGCCCTCCAGCGCGTCCGTCTTGATTACCGGCGAAAGCGGCACAGGGAAGGAGTTGGCGGCACGCACCCTCCACGAACTTAGTCCCCGCCAGGCCAAACCCTTCGTGGCCGTGAACTGCGCGGCGATCCCCGAGTCCTTGATGGAAAGTGAAATCTTCGGTCACGAAAGAGGCGCGTTCACGGGGGCGGTGGAACGGCGCATCGGCTGCTTTGAGTTGGCCGATGGCGGCACCTTGCTGCTCGATGAAATCGGGGAGATGCCGCCCGGAACGCAGGCCAAGCTCCTTCGCGTCCTGGAAGACTCGAAAGTCCGCCGACTGGGAAGCAAGTCAGAAATCTCCGTCGACGTGCGCGTGCTGGCCGCCACCAACAAGATCCCGGAGGAGGCCGTGGCCCAGGGGCAACTTCGCAGCGATTTGTATTTCCGCCTGAATGTTGTGCACGTCGCGATGCCCCCCCTGCGCGAGCATTTGGACGACCTTCCGGATTTGGCGGCGGCGCTTCTCGATGGCCTGAACCGCAAACACGGCCGTTCCGTAAAGAGCATCTCCCCTGATGCGCTCGAAGCCTTGCGCCGGTATACGTGGCCGGGAAACGTACGCGAGCTCCGCAATGCCCTGGAGCGGGCCCTGGTGACCTGCCCCGGTGAAATCCTGGAGAAAGAGAACCTGGGCCTCGACCTTGGCCGGACAGCGGTGGCGGGCGCGAACGACGGCTTGCGCTTGCGGCCGGGAATGACCGTGGCGGAAGCCGAGCGCCGTCTGATCCTCGAGACGCTTACCTCCACCGAAAACAACAAAACGCGCGCCGCGGAACTCCTGGGGATCAGTTTAAAAACCTTGCACAATAAGTTGAAGGGATATGAGGCTGAGCCTCAAAGCTAAGCTTACCGCGCTGATCACCCTGCTGGTCCTTCTGGTGGTGGTGGCGACCTCCACGGTGTACATCTCGAACCTTACCCGCCAAGCCCTGCTGGAAGTTCAGAGCAAAGGTGAATACGTCGCCAATGAGGTCTATCACCGAGCGGACGCGGCGCTGCATGAAGGACCCATGCCGGAAGGCCAGAATCCGCAGGATTTCCAGGCGCTGCGCAGCTTTGTCCAAACGCGCCTTGCTTCTGACACGGGCCTGAAATCGCTCATGGAATCGGCCGTGGCATATTCCCCTGTCGTCGACTACGTCGCCATCACCGATACGAATCTCGTCACACTTGTTCACAGCAATCCCGCTGAAGTCGGGCATCATCTCGCTATGGTGCCGCGTTATTCGCAACTCATGGACGCGGGGATGCTGCGGCAACTCCCCACCGTCTACGGCCCCCCGCAGGACTATGAAGTCATCCTGCCCCTTGCCATCGACCGCAAACCGCTGGGGGATGTGCGCGTGGGCGTGTCCACAGTATTGCTCCGTGATGAGATCTCGCCAAATCTTCGCACGGCGCTGCTGCTGTCACTCGTGGCAATCGTCTTTGCCACGCTTTCGGCCGGTGTAGTTTCCTTCCGCATGCTGCGGCCGCTGGAAAAAATCTCCCAGAGTGTCGATCTCCTGGCGCGTGGCGAGTTCACGGGGCCCGTGGCGCTCCGGCGGCGTGACGAGTGGGGCATTCTCTCTTCGAAACTCCACCTTCTGGGTGAGCAGATGCGCGGGGAAAAGGCTGCTTTCGTCCGCCTCCAGGAAAATCTCGACCACATCTTCAGCAACCTCAGCGATGGCCTGTTGCTCTTCGATCAGCAGGACCGTTTGGTTCTGGCGACGCCGGCGGCCACACACTTTCTCGGCGCCGGCATTCAAACCACGGCACAGCGGCCGGCTTTGGAAGTTTTCTCCCAGTCGACATCGTTGCACCAACTTCTGCGCGAGGCTTTTCAGACCCGCCAGTCGCTGCTATGGAAGACCCTCGAACTGACCGGCGAACCCTCCACGCGTGTCGCCGTGAACGCCCAGTTCGTGGGCGAAGGCGATCAGCGCGTGGGTTGCCTCGTCACCCTGCGCGACATGGGCTCGCGCGCGGAAATTCAGGACCAGATCGACACCACCACCAAGCTCGCCGCCATCGGGCGGCTAATGTCAGGCGTCGCGCATGAAGTCAAAAACCCGCTGAACGCCATGGTGCTGCAACTGGAAGTGTTGAAGTCGCGATTGGGCGAAGACGGCGAAAAGGTGCAGCCACAGGTGGAAATCCTGGCAGAGGAAATTCGCCGCCTCGATCGCGTGGTCAAAACCTTTTTGGATTTCACCCGGCCCGTGGAGATTCATCCTGTGGATGCGGAAATTGCGCCCCTGGTGTGCGAGGTTTTCGCCCTGGCCGAGCCGCAGGCGCGGAAGAATAACGTCCAACTGATTCTGGCAGGCGACGGTGCTATGCCGCCGTTGCACGTCGATCGCGACCTCATCAAGCAAGCGCTGCTGAACCTGGTCTTGAATGGATGCCAGGCAATGCCCCAAGGCGGCAAGCTGACCATCTCCCTTAACGCACTGCCCAACGCCGTCGAACTCGAGATCCGCGATTCCGGCGTGGGTATCCCCCCCGACGCGCAGAGGAGAATCTTCTCCCTTTTTTACACCACCAAGCCTGGGGGGACCGGTGTCGGGCTCGCCATGGCGTTTCGCGTGGTGCAACTCCACAACGGCACGATTGAGTTCACCAGCGAAGTCAACCACGGAACAACGTTTCGAATCACCTTGCCCACCGGCACCAGTCGCCCCGCAAAGTAACGAGCGGAAAGAGGTAGTTCCTGCATCTTAATATAAGAGAGGACGCTTCATCGCCAGACCATCGGGCTCAGGGGCGGCCTTACCCAGTCCCATCCCAAAGTCCAGGACCGATGAGGGTCGCAAGGAGGAATCATGTACGTAATTCCAGCGAGTCATTTGCATACTTTTGCCAGGAGGGCAGTGGTAGTCTTGCTGGGAGCCCTAGCGCTCTCGTTGAGCGCGCAGCCCGCGCGCGGCAAGGATATACTCCATGAACTTGACCATTCCGTGGAGTCCCTGGCGCAGCAGGTTTCTCCCGCCGTCGTGCAGGTTCTGGTGACAGGATATTCGGCAGTGGAGCAGCACGGGCACACGGACACGGCGCTGATCGGCCACCAGCACACCCTCGGCTCAGGCGTGATCGTGGACCCGGAGGGTTACATCATCACCAACGCGCACGTGGTGGAAGGAGCCATAAGGGTCCGGGTGGTGCTGTTTTCATCAGAAAACAGCAATTCGCCCCACGCCACAATGCGCGCCAAGACCACCACGATGAATGCGCGCGTTCTGGGCGTGCACACGGACACGGATTTGGCTTTGCTCAAAATCGAAGCCAGCGGCCTGCCGTCGCTTCCTTTCGGCCGATACCAGGACGTGCGCCAGGGCCAAATGGTATTTGCTCTTGGAAGCCCGGAGGGCTTGGGCAATTCCATAACGAGGGGAGTGGTGAGCTCCATTGCGCGCCAACCCGACCCCGATCGCCCCATGGTGTATATCCAGACGGACGCACCCATCAACCCGGGGAACAGTGGCGGGCCGCTGGTGGATATTGAGGGCAAGATAGTGGGGATCAACACCTTTATTCTTACGCAAGGCGGCGGGAATGAAGGCATTGGATTTGCGATTCCCAGTGGCGTCGTGCGGCGCATTTACGAGCAATTGCGGAAGCAGGGACACGTGCATCGCGAGGAAATCGGGGCGGTCGTGCAAACTATCACCCCGACCTTGGCGGCCGGGCTGGGACTGCGACAGGACTATGGCGTGATCGTCTCCGACGTTTCACCCGGAGGTCCAGCCGAAGGGGCGGGGCTGAAAGTCCAAGACGTCGTCCTGACCCTGGACGGCCAGCCGGTGATGAACGTGCCGCAGTTTGATGCCGCCTTCCAATTCCGAATGGATCCGGCGCCCCTCCACTTAGCGGTTCTGCGCGCCTCGGAAAAGATATCTCTGGAGGTTCCTGTCGTTGAGCAGCAAGACGATTTGGACCGGCTGGCAGACTCCCTCGACCCGGTGAAGGACCTAGTTCCCCAACTGGGAATTCTCGGCGTGCAGATCGACCGCCGGGTTTCCGCAATGGTTCCGGATTTGCGCATGGCCTCGGGGGTGATTGTGGCAGCCCGCACGACCTTCGGGGCGAGCGTCGATTCCGGTCTGGAGACCGGAGATGTCATCCACGCGCTGAACGGCGTTACCATTATCAGCCTGGAAACGCTGATCGCGGGCATTGCGCAGCTCAAACCCGGCGACCCTGCAGTGCTCCAAATCGAACGCGATGGCCAGTTGCAGTATCTGGCATTCGAGATGGAGTGAGGAGAGGAGCCTTCAGTTGTCAGCAACCTCCCCCGCAAGGATGCATGGATGATGAGCCTGTCTCTGACCGCCAGCCGCAGGTAGCGTGGACCGGTCGCTCCGGGTCGCGGCTTGTTCACCCGGAAATCGAATCGCCAGTTTCTTTCCGCAGTTGTTCGATCCGCTGCCGAAGCTGCGTTGCCAGCGCTGCGTGCTGAGGTTCACCATAAAGGTTGTGCAACTCGCCAGGATCATTGGTGAGGTCGTAGAGCTCGAACTCCTCAGGAGCCAGGTAGTAGTGAATCAATTTGTAGCGCTCCGTGCGAACCCCTCGATGCGGACGAGCCGCTGCTATTCCCGGGTATTCGTAGTATTCATAGAGCCAATCCTTGCGCCAATCTGCTTCACCGCCCTTCACGAGTGGGAGCAGGCTGCGTCCTTGCATCGATGGCGGGATGCTGAGACCCGCCAACTCCAAAACAGTCGGGGCAATATCGAGATTCAAAACCATGCTTTCGGATGTCGACCCCGCTGAGATGCGCTTCGGGTATCGAATCAGCATGGGTACGCGAATCGACGGCTCATGCATAAGCCTCTTGTCATAGAAGCCCCATTCGCCCAGAAAGAAGCCATGGTCAGATGTGAACAGGACAACCGTATTGTCGAGCTGCCCGGTTTCGCGCAGAGCCTCCATGATGGAGCCAGCGCTTTCGTCCACGGCAACAGCCCCGGCATAATAGTCCTTCACCACTTCTTCGAGTGTCCTAGGATCATTGTCGCCGACATTGGTCGTTCCGATTCTGTTGGGGTATGCGGCGAATGCCCGCGGCTTTCCTGGGTAACCCTTTATATCGTCGTCAAAGGAGCTGGGTTTAGGGATCGAAACGCCATTGTAAAGATCCAGGTGACGCCGGGCGCGATAGAAAGGCGCGTGGGGAGCTTGATACAACATAAACAGACAGAACGGCCCCTCGCGTTTTTGCCTGAGCCAACCCAACGCTCTTTCCGTAAGGAGGTCATCAACATAGCCGTCGTAGACCTTGTCCTCTCCGACGGTTCCGTTACGCCCCTCGGCGATGCGCGGACGATAGTAGTCTGTCGCAGCGCTATTAAAGCCGAAATAGTAATCCCAATATCGGTCTCGCAAGCCTCCACCTATGTGCGCCTTGCCAAAGCAGGCCACCTCATAGCCAGCTTGGCGGAGCAGATCAGAGATTATGGGGACGGCCAGGGGAATCGGACGGTTTCGATTATCGATCGCCCCCGTCGTGTGCGAGTAAAGCCCCGTCAGTATCGTGGCGCGGGAGGGCAGACAAAGCGAATTGACCACAAAGGCGTTGTGCAGATTCATTCCTTCGCGCCCAATACGATCCAGGTTCGGGGTCTTCAGTATCCCATTGCCCGCCAGGCTCAGTGCGTCTGCCCGATGACCTTCGCCCAAGAGAATAACAAAATTCGGCTTCGGGTCAGCCGGGCGCGCGCGATGCGAGTAAGCGCTGAAGACCTCCGGCGCAGCAGCCAGTCCACCGATCGCCCCAGCGCTGGCCTTCAGAAATCGACGGCGCGACAAGTTCTTCTTCCGTTGGTCTTTCATGTGTTCCCCTCCCAGGGCTGGCTCGAAGAAGGTTGCGGTGGGTTCCCTTTACTCAAAGCGAACGAACCCGCCGCCATAATTTGGCGCCTGGCCCAACCGACGCCAGGGGGCCTTTGGCCGGCGTGAATCTAGATCTCTCCCGTTTCGTGCCGCAATTCCTCCATTCGCTGAGACAGATCCTTGGTCAATTTCTTGAAGCTGGCGTCACCGTACAGATTGTGCCATTCTCCAGGGTCCTCTTGCAGGTCGTACAGTTCGAACTCTTCCGGGGCTTCCCAATAGTGAATCAGCTTATACCGTTCCGTACGGATGCCGCGATTCCGTGGAGCGAAAGTATTGTCGTAATATTCATAAAGCCAGTCTTTGCGCCAACTGGAGGGTTCAGCACCCTGCATGAAGGGAACCAGGCTTTGCCCCTGCATCCACTCCGGAACTTTTAGCCCGGCAAGCTCGAGCAGCGTCGGGGTGACATCCGGGTTCAGTGTCATCTTATCCGAGACCACGCCCGGCTTGATGAGCCGTGGGTACCGCAGGGCGAGCGGAACGCGGATGGAAGGTTCATGCATAAACATCTTGTTGTAGAAGCCCCACTCGCCGAGGAAGAAACCATGATCGGAGTTGAGCACGATGACGGTATCGTCAAGTTTGCCCAAGCGTGTCAGAGCTTCAAATACTCTTCCCACGTTGTCGTCGTTGTCTACGACACCGGCATAATGGCCCTTCACCAGTTCTTCCAGCGAACGCGGTGCGCCCCTGGCGGGAACCGTGGTGCCGATCTTGGTCCAACCTTTGGTAAAGGCGCGCGGCTTTCCAGGGTAGCCCTTCAGGTCGTCGTCAAAGGTAGCGGGTTTGGGGATCTCGACGCCGCTGTACAGATCCAGCAATCGCCGAGGCCGGAAGAAAGGACCATGGGGCGCCATGAACCACAAAAAAAGACAGAACGGTTTGCTCCGCTCTTGGGTAAGCCATGCCAGGGCCCGGTCCGTAACAAGATCGTCCACGTAGCCCTGATAGGTCCTGGCAGGCTCGGCATGCCCTTTTTCGCTTTCGATCATCACGGGGTGATAGTACTCCGTCAAAGCAGCTTCAATGCCCAGGTAAGAGTCCCAGTAGCGCTGAGATAAGGCGCGGATGTGGGATTTCCCGAAGAACCCCACTTCGTAGCCGGCCTCGCGCAGGGTATCGGCAAACATAGGGATCTCCTCGGGCATCGCTCTTCCCTTATTGTCGGGACATCCGTTCGAGTGGGAGTACAGGCCGGTCAGTACCGTGGCCCGAGCGGGCAAACAAAGTGCATTAATCACGAAAGAATTACGAAAGCTTATACCCTCCCGGGCAACGCGATCGAGATTGGGTGTGGAAATGATCTTGTTTCCAGCGGAACTGAGCTCGTCCGCTCGCAGTCCCTCGCCCAATACAAAGACAAAGTTGGGTTGGGGCGGGGGCACGGATGCCGATGCTGGCCCGGCTGATTTGCTCATCCCTGCTCGCAGGATATTGTGCGGCGTTGGTTCTGGACCATTAAAGCCATCTGCCATGACGATCTCCTGAAGTGCTCTCGTTCCTTCGTACACTCCAATTATTAAGACCTACACCTCTTGCGCATCCACTCTCTCAGCGGGTCGTCGCGATGTCGCCGCGGAGACATGTCTGCGCGGGGGATTCTCTCATGCCCAATGCTCTAGCGGCAAACGCATGTCGCCCATCTGGATGGAGCACGCCGGTACGGATGACTCATTTGGAAAGGATCGCGACATGATGGGCGTCTGGGCTTTCTTGCCGGGCCCTCCTTCCGTGGCATTACTTTCAAACTGAAAATAACACTCCTCTGCTGTGTTGAATTGCAGGCGAATTGAGCGTAAAAGACTCGCCGGAGGGTAACCCAATGGCAATCTATCATCGGACGCACCATACTGCTTATAGCCGTTGGCTGTTGCGAATTGCCGTGGTCGGGGCGTTCTCGCTGGCGCTTGCCGTATCGGCGGCAGCGGCGCTGAACGTACGCGACTACGGCGCGAAAGGTGACGGCGTCACCAAGGACACGGCGGCCATTCAAGCCGCCATTGATGCCGCGGAGAAGCAGGGCGGCGGCGAGGTCCACATTCCCCCCGGGCGCTACATCAGTGGAACCATCCGCCTCAAGAACAACGTAACGCTCTACCTGGAAGCCGGAGCGACACTGGCCGAGAGCCCCGACAACGAGGATTTCGACAAGTATGAGGAGTTGCCCTTCAAGTCTGTTTCCGACAACGAAACCACCTATTTCCATTACGGACTCGTCACCGCGGATGGCGTGCACAACATTGGCATCGTGGGCGAGGGGACAATTGATGGGAATCGCACGCATCGCCGTGGACCCAAGACCATCGCTTTGAAGTCGTCCCAGTACATCACCATCCAGGGGATTACGGTGCAGAACTCCCCGAATTATTCCGTGAGCTTTTGGGGATGCGACTACGTGAACGTCATCGGCGTCACCGTCTTGAACAGCTACGCGGATGGCATCGACCCCGACTCCTCGCGCTATGTGCGCATCGCCAATTGCTACGTGGAATCGGCCGACGACGCCATTTGCCCGAAGGCCAGCCCCTCCATGGGTTACGCGCGGCCTACCGAGCATCTTACCGTGACCAATTGCGTGCTGCGGACGAACGCCAACAACTTCAAATTTGGAACCGAAAGCAGCGGCGACTTCAAGGATGTTGCCGCGTCGAACCTGGTCATGCTGCCGCGCGAAAAGTCGCACCCGCCGGATTCCGGCATTTCGCTGGAAGCGGTGGACGGAGCGCACATCGACGGCGTGGTCATCTCCAACATCTCGATGCAAGGCGTCCGGATCCCGATTTTCATCCGGCGCGGGAACCGGGGACGCGGGCTCACCAATCCCACTCCCGGCACGCTTCAGAACGTTTCCATCTCGAACGTCGTGGCCACCGGCGCTATGGAGACTTCCGACATCTCCGGGTTGCCCGGGTATCCGGTGGAAAGGGTCCTGCTCGACGGGATCAACATCACCATGCGCGGAGGGCAGACGGAGCCGAAAGGACTCGACGTTCCGGAATTCCCCGACAAGTATCCCCAGGCCGGCATGTTCGGCATCCTCCCCGCGTTCGGTTTCTACACGCGCCACGCGGAGGGTTTGACCATGACCAATGTGCAGGTCCGCTGGGATAATGCCGACGCACGGCCGGCCATGATCTTCGATGACGTCAAAACCCTTGACCTGGATGGCTTCCGCGCCGGCACCATGAGCGGTTCGCAGCCCATGGTATGGATGAACAACGTGGTGGACGCGCTGGTGCGCGGCTCGCGGCCCGTCCCCACGCAGACCTTCCTCCGCTTGAGCGGCGGCGAGACCAAGGACATCAAACTGACGGGCAATGACTTTACCCAAGTACAGGAGGCGGTGGAATATCAAGGCGTCCCCAAATCCGCAGCGACGGAAATCGGAAACTTCACGAGCGGTGGAAAGAAGTAACCCATGCGCGCCTGCCGGGTAGGACTGCTCTTCCTCTTGTCTTGCGTCGTATTGCCGGCCCGGCAAGCGCCCGGTTCTCCCGCTCCACCATCGGGCTCCTCCACTTACTTTGACGTGCGCACTTATGGCGCCAAGGGCGACGGCGCGGTGAAGGACACCGCCGCCGTGCAGGCGGCCATGGACGCGGCGGCAAAACAGGGCGGCGGGACAGTCCTTCTGCCACCAGGAAAGTACCTGTGCGGAACGATCCACCTGAGGAGCAACGTCACCGTTTATCTTGAAGCGGGCGCCACGCTGCTCGAAAGCGCTGATAACGCCGACTTCGATCCCTACGAGAACCTCGACTACCCTTTGCGCGATGACCGCGAGACGACCTACTTCCACTACGCCCTGCTGGCCGGTGAGAATGTCGAGCACATCGCCATCATCGGGCAGGGAACGATTGACGGCAACCGTCCCGTGCGCGGCGGTCCCAAGCCCATCGCCTTGAAGTTGTGCCGCCACGTGGCGATTCGCGGCATCACCATCCGGCGCGCCCCCAACTACTGCATCAGCTTGCTCGGCACGGATTACGTGGACATCGATGGCGTTACCATGGTCGACGACTACGCTGACGGCATCGACCCCGACAGTTGCCGCTACGTCCGCATCGCCAATTGCTACTTCGACGGCTGGGACGACGCCATCGTCGCCAAGGGCAGCTTCGCGCTCGGTTACAAGCGCTCCACCGAAAACCTTACGGTCACCAACTGCGTCCTGACCACGAACAGTTGCTACCTGAAGTTCGGCAGCGAAAGCGGCGGCGATTTCAAGAACGTGGCGTTTACCAATACGGCCTGCTATCGGCGGCCGGGCGCGGACCCGCGCAACCTTTCCGCGGTTTCGCTGGAATCGCACGATGGTGCGAACATCGATGGCGTGGTCATCGCCAACATCGTGGCGCAGGACGTTTACAAGCCCTTCGCGATCACCTTGAACACCCGCAGCCATGGCGGCTTCCCTCCCCTTCCGCCCGGGACCCTTCGGAATGTCTCCATCAGCAACTTCGTGGCGACGGGTGCCAGTGTGGCGGCGCAGATTACCGGCATTCCGGATCACCCCGTCCAAGGCGTGACCCTGAGAAACGTCACCATCACCGTGCGCCGCCCGCGCGAGACGGAGAGCGAGCTGGAAAGGTTTGCAGGGAACTCGTTCCGCCCCAAGCCGGCCTATGGGTTGGTGGCCGAGCACGTGGAAGATCTCAGGATGGCCAATGTGCAGATGCGCTGGCAGGACGAGGACGAACGCCCCGCGATCATTCTGGATGACGTGAGGAACTCCGCGCTCGATGGCTTTCGAACGGATACGGTGGCGGGCGCGGGACCGTTGTTGTGGTTCAAGGATACCGTGGACTTCCTGCTGCAAGGCTGCCACCCACCGCCCAATGCCCCGCTTGTCCTGCGCTTGAGTGGCGCCCGCACCGCAGGCATACGCCTGGCCGGGAACGACTTTACTCACCCCGCCCGCGCCGTGGAGTCGGATCCGGAGGTTTCTCCTTCGGCGGTAACCGAAGTCAACGACCTCCCCAGGCCCGGCTCAGACACTGCTCCCTGACTCGCCGGAGTGGCAGGGCTCGAATCCTCTCCCCCGGTTTCCGCAATCATTAGCCTAGCAGGTAGGTCTACATCTGGAGCAAGCTGACGGAAGTTCATCCGCCGGGCCTCGGGGAGATCTTGCGGCTCGAATCTGGGCATCGCCAGCGCCGTACATTGACGGTTAAATCGCATCGAAAAGGTGCATTTTGTCGCAGCGAAATGTGCATTCTCCGTCAAAACCGGCTCCGAATTGTCTAAAATGTCCGATAGTTGACATGACAAAATGTCGCTGTTTCTTTTGTTTTCAACAACATTCCCGCTTCCAACGTCGATTTTTGACATCTTTTTATTTTGCCCTCTCCCCCGCTCAAAGGTAAAAGTGCTTTGTTTTCTTTGCGTATCCGCCCCTTTGCGCCTTGGTGTGAGATGTTTTTGCCCTTTCAGGAATTCTCCTTCAGGTACTGCCTGGGTCGGTACCTGCGGCTGCTTTTCGCTGGCCGCCCACGCCTCTTGCCTTGCTTCCACGAACTCGCGAATACGGCGATTGTCCCTGGCCGTCATGCTTTCCGCCCAAAGCGACAGGCCCACCAGTTCGGCGAACACGGGGTGCGCCGCCTGCTCGCGGGTCAGGAGCTCGCGGGCCGTCTGCCCGACCGCGCAGGGCGGGGCGTAGAGCAATTTCAACCACAAGCGGCGATAGACACGCGAGCGCTTGCCGGTTTTGAGCCGGTTCAGGCAGGACTGCGCCTTGCCCCGTAGGGTCCAGGGCCCGGTGGACATCTGAGCGTTGCGCCGGTTGGCTTCCAGGAAAGCCGGCGTGCGGGTGGGAGACTTGCGCAAAGACATAGCGACACCTCGCCTAGTGCAGTGTACAAGTATAGGCCAGAGCTCTGACTCTGTCAAGAGGAATTATTGTCCGTATACGTTATTGACGCCGGGTGTACCCAAACGGGCCACGCCTCCGGCCCTGTGCCCACCGTTCCCCACAACTTCCGGCTACTTCGTCGCCGCATAGCCGTGAAGTTGTGGGCCGATGACATTGGAGAAGTTGTAGTTGGCGCGGCGGTCGGCGTCAAGGGTCCAGAACATGGCGCCGATCATGCCGGGGTAGCCGGTGGGCTGGCGCAGCTTGTATTTGCTTCCCGCGGGAGCCTTGCCGGTAATGATGTACTCCATTGCCTCGTTGACGATACTGGGTGTGGTGTCGCCGGTAAGGAAGCCTACCGCAACTTTATCGGCGGGCATGGGCGGGAAGTACTGTTGGGGATCACCTCCCACATTGAAGCCTTGTAGAAGGAGTTCGGTCATGGCGGCGTGATAATCCACCGAGCCGGCCTGATAGATATCGCCATCCAGACCTTCCAGCGGCGGCGTGTTGTAGTCCTGCACATCAATGAAGGAGAGGATGTCGCGGAGGGCGTAGGTGATGGGCAGATAGGAGCCGAACTGGCCGCCATAGCTGGGGTACCCGGCAGGGATCTGCGTACCTTCGGGTACCAGGCTGATCATGAAGCCAGCGCCGAAATGGTCGCGCAACTGGCGAAGGCCCGAGATGAGATTCACCACGGAGGGCGTGGTGGGATGCCGGAAGTCCGTGTCTCCGGCATCGAGCGAGAGAGATGGGGTTTCGAAGTCGATGTCGACGCCGTCGAAGCCATACTCGCTGACGATGCGGGTGACGGAGGAAACGAAGTCCGGAATATGCCTCGGATCGGCCAGCGTGAAGTATTGGCCGCCGCCCCCCAGGGAAATCATTACCTTCCGGCCCTGGCTCTTCAGGTAGGCAATATCGGCTTTGAACTGTTCGGCATCATGCCCGCCGGGGGGGCGGAACCGCAAGGTCCCTTCCGGGGCATTCTTATCCGGTGTGGCGAAAGCGACAATGATGACGTCCCACTGCGGCGAGATCTCGCGCGCGTCACGCCCGCCCCAGTACCCGATGAGCCAATGGCCGTTGGGCGAGCCGCTGCGCGGGACTGCCGCGACGGTGGGCTGAGGTGGAGCCGGCGGGCCACCGCCCGCGCGAAAACCTGCGCCGCGCGCCGGGCACGGCCGGGCAGGCTCCGCCAGCGCCTGCGCGTCCGGGAAGCTGTAAGCGCTGACCTGTCCTTCCGAGGGGCCGGTATACCAGGGCAGTAGGGCTACGTTCTGGAGGTGATAGGCGGTTCCGTGCTCATGGGCGACGAAGGCCTTCGATGCGGGGAAATTATTTTTGGGGTTCGTATCGGTGGGTTCGAGAAGGAAGTAGGTGGAGGCGGCCCCCGCGCCACCGCAGCCGCCCTGGTCCCCCGGACGCATCGAGGCGGGACGCATCCATCGGGGGAAGGTGTTTCCCGGTGCTTTCGCGTTGCGGCCCTCAAGGAGCGGATCGTGCAGGGGATCGTTGATAAACTCCCCGAGCTGCTGAGTGAGGGGCTGCACGTCACTGTCTTCAACAACGGGGGGCGCGCCGTGGAGATAAGAGCCGAGCACGAAGGAGTTGCCGGTGGCGGAGTCGACGCCGTGCGTTCCCCATGCGCAGCACACGGTGGCGTCGCCCAGGGCGTAGTAAGTGGTGTTATGCGTCACGGCGATGATGAGCTTGCCTTCCTGTTTGGGAAGTTGCTTGAACAGTTCTTTTTGTAGAAACTCCAGGTCAACGGCGGCAAAGGAGCCGCCGGTTTGCTTCGAGGTAAGGATGTAGCCGTAGCCAACCGGGACGGTGATCTTCACCCGCTTCACCTGGGGCTTGCCAAGCAGCGTGTGCCACCCGTCAGCCTTGGGGAAGGTGGCGCGCAGCATGGCGTCGGCATACTGTGTATTGCCGCCGGAGGGGAAGGGGAACTTGGAGAAAATGGGCGAGCGGAGGACGCGCCGTACGTCCGGGGCTGCGTCCATGATGAAGGGCTTGCCGGCGGCCTTCTTGGCATCAAAAGCGAGCGTGATCGGAACCAGCATCGCGGGGATGGTGGTGACGACTCCCTGCGCCGGATCGTGGCCGACGAGAGTATAGGAGTGCCGGTTGATGGTGTGCTGGAAGGTGGGCACTTCGCCTTGCGCGCGCGCAAAGTACAGAGGGAAAACGAAGAGAACGAAGAGTAGGAACCGACTGATGAACTTGATTCGCATATCTGGATTCCCCCGCCCTGGTTGGGCCAAGGCCTATCTTACCGCCAATTGTCCTCGAAACAACTCCCCTCGGCCGAGGCGGCACGAGGACCGTCCCGGCCTTCTCCGCGTTGACTTGGGATGTCGCAAGTCCTAAGATGCACGCAACGGAAGGAGATTCACCTATGCAGCTTACCATCAATGCCAGGGAAACCCAGGGAGTCGTGATACTGGAATTAAATGGCAGAATCCAGTTGGGCGAAGAAGTGGACAGTGTGCGGAAAATGATCCACGACCTTGTCGATCAGGGGCACAAACAGGTTTCACTGAACCTTGCGCAGGTGACGCGAATCGACAGCACGGGGATCGGCATGCTGGTGGAGGCCGTCATCTATACGGTGAAACAAGGCGGTCAGTTGACCCTCTTCAGGGTTCCGCGTCTGGTCCACAATATCCTACTCACCCATCGTCTATTACAAGCTTTCGACATTTACGCTTCTGAAGAAGAGGCCATCGCCGCGCTGTTCTCACGCCGGGCACATTGAAGAGAGCACTTCAGAAGTGGATTGCGCAGAGCAAAGCTCTGCGCCCGGCTGAGACGCAGAGCTTTGCCCTGCGCAATCCACTCAAGACGCTTGGGTCAAACTGCCCTCGTGAATCATCCGAATTCGAAATGGGGACACAACCTCCTCCTGACTCCAGACTCCTGGCTCCTCAGAACGTAATCACAATGCCTTCGGGGTCGGGAGTCTTACGCGCGCGCACCACCAGGACAAAAATTGCGGTGGCGAGACAGGGGATGATCGAGCCGGCGATCACGATGGGCTTAAAGGAAAATCGATCAGCGATGTGACCAATCAGGTAGGTGGAAATCAGCGTCCCGATGCCCGCTCCGGTGCCTCCCAGACCGCTGACGGAGGCCACCGCTTCCGGATGGAAAACATCGCTGGGCAGCGACAAGAACATCGTCGAGCAGGCGGCGTAGGCGAATGTCGCATATCCGAACAACAGCACCAACGCAAGGTAGTTACTGGTGAAGGCGGCGCGAATAAGGATCAGCATACTGGGGCCGAAAATCAACAACACCGTGCGGCGCGACCGCCCCACTGACCAGCCACGCTTGATCCAGTAGCTGGAAAGTCCTGCCCCGAAAAAATTGCCGAGATCAGCGCCCAGGAAGGGAACCCAGAAGCCCAGGATGCTTTGTTCCAGGCGAAAGCCTCTACTGCGTAGATACAGTGCAAACCAATCGGCGATGAGGAACCAGTAGGGATCAAGCAGAAAGCGGCCGCAGACTATTCCCCAGGTTTGCCGATAGCGCAGCAGCTTGCGCCAGGTGATTCCGGTGCGAGGTGCAACCTTAACCTCCGGCGTGCGGCCCTGCCGGATGTAATCAAGTTCCTCCGGCGCCAGGCGCGGGTGCTGTTCCGGAGGGCGATAGAGCCATCGCCAAGCCAATATCCAGAGAAAACCAAGGCTTCCAGTCACCAGGAAAACCGGCCGCCAACTGCCGATCATTTTGTAGGCATACCAGGCCAGAAAAGGAGCAATCGCCCCGCCAATGGACGAGCCGCTGTCGAACATCGCGACGGCCCATGCCCGCTCCTTATCCGGAAACCATTCCGAGGCAACCTTGGTGGCGCCCGGCCAGTTGGGGCCTTCCCCCGCGCCGAGCAGAAATCGAAAGAAGCGAAAGCTCATCAGCCCTTGCGCCATCGCGGTGAGACTGGCGACACAAGAATAAAAGGTCACGGTAAGCGACAGGCCGCGGCGCGCGCCCAGCCGATCGATGAGCCGCCCTCCCCCGCCCTGCATCAAGGTGTAAGCAATCCGAAAAGCAATCAGAATGCTGCCGAAATCCTGGTTGGTCCAGTGGTACTGCACCAGAAGGATGGGCGCCAACACGCTCAGCGTTTGCCGGTCGATGTAATTGATGATGGTGGAAGCGAACAGCAGCCCCGCAATCCACCAGCGCAGGCGGCGGATTGGAGATCGTGACGGTGTGGCATCGAAAGTCGGTGGGGTGGGGTTCACAGTAGGCGCGGATCGAAAAACCTCAAGTCCTTTTCGATGCCGGATGCAACCTCCTCGTTTAAGGTTTGCCCTCTACTGGGGTCAGAATGAAGCCGCCTCGAAACACCGTGTCAGGCCCCACGTCGAGCCGGCACGTGGGGGGATCGGGCCGGCGAAACTTGGACGGCCTTCCCTCCACGACGCTCAAAACCCTTACACGCCCGGGGGATTCCAGCCGCACGTAGTCGCTGCCCGCCACGCGAAAACCCGTTTTGGCGGAATCGAGAAGTTCGGCCCAGCGTACTCCGGCCTTGGTGCCTTGTGCCGTCTCGGCGCCCGCTTGGCCCGTCCACAGGCCGAAGATGGCAGCCATTTTCAGATTGGGGTAGGCATCCAGCGGTCCCAGCCCCAGCCAGCGCAACGTATTAAGGTCAGCGCGGCCTTCCAGCATCATACCCACTTCGGGAATCCAGGGCGCCTGAATCGTAGGCCGGATCGAATACCGGACGTACAGCGATCCGTCCGCGAGGACGCGGTATTGATAGTCGGCGGCGAAAACGTTGCGCTCGTCCACGCGATACTCAGCCGTGGCATCCATGATCGCCCCGCCGCCCTCCTGTGTAACCCGCCAGCTTTTCACCCGTGTGGAGTAATGATCCAGGTCGGGAAGGTCTACTTCCACGTGCCCCGTCCGCCGGTAAATCGCCAATTCTTCCGAGTTCGGCGCGCGCCAAATAGTTGGCCGACAAGCGGTGAGGAGCGGCCGGCCATCGTATTTGACCGCCGTGAGGGCGGCGGTTTTGGCATCAAACTCATAAACCGCGCGACCTGCCGTCACCGAAACCTTGGATCCCTCGCGCACCTCGACGGGAACGCGCGCCTTTTCGCGGGGAAGAATTGGACCGGCGGGAATCAGTTCCACGCTACGGTCCGTAATATCCCCTCCGTCGGGATGGTGGAAAGAGATTTGGGTGTAATAGGCGACGCCGGGTTCGACTTTGGTAATACCGGCCAAGGGCAGATCGAACGCGCCCAGGGTGTGGGGCGCGGCTTGCGCGCGCGTGCTGCCCGCCGCCAGTTGCCGATCATCGGCCATGAGTTTCCAGCGAATTTCCACCGTCGCGAGATCGGAGAAATCGAACTCGTTGCGCACCGGAACGCGCACGGTCGCTTGTCCGGGCTGGAACAGCAGGCTCGCGGCCGCAATGTCCACGGGAGCATAGACCGCCTTGGTTTCCCAATAGTCGCGTTGCGGGCTGCGGTCGGCGCGGACAATGCCGTCGATGCCTTCCGGGTTCAGCAGAATGTAAGGCTCATCACCATGGTCGGTGTGGCGGGTTCTTTTCAGGCCCTGGTCCTGCCACATCCAAATGAATCCGCCCGCGCCCGCGGGATGATCGGTCAAGCCCCGCCAGGAATCTTCCAATCCGCCGAAGCCCACCTCGCCGAGCGCGTGAGTGTATTCGGTGGACACCACCGGGCGGTCGGAGGCAGCAGTCAGCGCTTCGGCCTCGGCCGCCGTGGGATAGTGCGGCGCAAGGATATCGACTTCGGGGGGCATCCAAAGCTCGCGATGCCAGGGAAGCAGCACGGGGCGCGTGGAGTCCCAGCCCTTGACCGCGCGCATGGAGGCAAGATGTTGCGCGGTCAACGGATTTTCGTTGCCCACCGACCAGATGATGATGGACGGATGGTTGCGGTCGCGCGTGACCGTCTCGTAAGCCCGGAGCAGGGTGGAAGCGGCAAAGGAGGGATCGCTGCCGAGGTCGCCACCGTACCCCATCGGGCATTCCTCCACCACCCACATCCCCATCTCATCACACAGGTCGATGAAGCCCTGGGCAGGGGGATAGTGGACCGTGCGCACGGCGTTGATGTTGGCGGCCTTCATGAGCTGGATATCCTGCAGCCAGTGTTCGCGGCGGGTGGCGATGCCCACATCCGGATACTCATCGTGGCGGCAGACGCCGCGCAGCTTAATGGGTTGGCCGTTGACGCGCAGGACTCCGCCTCGGACTGAAACTTGCCGGAATCCCACCGCGTGTGAGCGTGAGTGCGTCACCTGGCCGTTTTCGAGCAGGTCCACGCGCAGGTGATAGAGGGATGGAGTTTCCGCCGTCCATTTCGCCGGCGCGCGCACTCGCATCGTGTATAGGGTGTCGCGCCCGGTGTTGGGGTGCGCAGGCACCGGCACGTCATCCTGTTCAACGGTCTTGCCGTCAGGGCCGGTGAGGGCCAGGCGCAAGGCGTAATCCGATGCGACCGCGCGGTTTCTCGATTGCATCACCAGGACACGAATGTTCAGATCGGCGTCCTGAAATTGCTCGTCGAAGGTGGTGGAGGTTTCGACGCGGTCGATGTAGCGGTCGAGCGGCATATCCTCCAGCCAGACGTCGCGGAAGATGCCGCCCAGCGACCAGTCGTCGTTCGTGTCGAACAAATAATCTTTGGTCAATTGCCGTACGCGCACCGCCAGCCGGTTTTCACCGGGCTTGAGTGCTTTGGTCACATCGAAAGCGAAGGAGGTAAAGCCGCTGTCGTGGCGGCCCAGGGGAATCGCATTCAGCCACACTTCCGCGGAGGACCAGACGCCGTCAAAGTGCAGGAGCACGCGCTTGCCGGCTAAGGAGTCGGGAAACTGAAATTCGTGCAGGTAAAAGCCCTCGCCCGCCGCGCTTAACCTTCCGTACATGGGCTCTTCGAAACCTTCGAGCGCCCAATTGGAAGGCACGGGGATGGGGCGGAAGGCCTGCGAGGCAAAGGCCGGCTCATAGAAATGCGCCAGGCGCTCCGCATCCTCGGGAGTGCGGGCCAGAGTGAACATCCACTGGCCGTTCAGTAACAATCGAGTATCGGCCGCAGGCTGGGCGGCAGCGCTGCCCAAAGCGAGCAGAACACCCAGGGTTATCGAGAACGGTGCGAGGCGCTTACGCAACCCCCAGCGGTTTTGCCGTACTCCGGCACGACGCGTAGTGATAAGCGACTTTGCCGATGCCATGAGCGATCTCCTCCATGTCCGTTTCCGTGTAGTGCTCGTGAAGGTCCATGGTAATCCAGCGGTCGAAGGCGGCTTCCGCCACCGGGCAATCGCCCTGCTGGTAGCGGCGGTCGGAACCGAGGTCTTTCGATACAAACGGGTATTGAGTTCCGGGAAAGGCGGAGCGATTCCGGAAAATGTCGTAAAGGTAGACGGGACGTCCTCCGGTAATCAAGTGCGCCTTGTTGGGCACACCCTCCGCGTTCAGGGCTTCGGAAAACTCCTGCGCAGTGCAGGACAGCAGGTTGAGGTCGAGACAAAACAGCGCCAGGAAGTAAGAGTGCTTGGAGCCCGGCGCCACTGTCTGCGTCGATATGCCCGACAGGTCGCTCAAATAATTCTTCCAGAGTGTCCCCAGTTTGTTGCGGCGGGAAGTGAACTCCTCCACACGAGCGAGTTGAGCCAACGCCACCGCGCCCTGGAGTTCCGTCATCTGATAATTTGGCGCCAGGAAAAATGGGTTGCGGATTCCCTCCTCGCGCTGGTAGCACTTGTCCAGGAAGAGCGAGCTAAGATAACGCAGGTGATCGTCGTCGGTGACCACCATGCCGCCCGATCCGCAAGTAATGTGCTTGAAATGATTCAACGAGAAGCAGTTGATGGCTCCACGCCTTCCCACCAACTCTCCTTTGTATTCGCACCCAAAGGCTTGGGCGCAATCCTCCACGACGGGGATTCCAAATTCCCGCCCAATGTCCAAGAGCGCATCGAGATCCGCGGCCAATCCGCTGTGGTGGACCGCCAGGATCGCGCCCGTGCGGGAAGTAATTCGTTTGCGCACCGATTCGGGGTCGAGATTGAGGGTGGCAGGATCGACGTCGGCAAACACCGGCACCAACCCCTGATAGAGCACGCCCGTAAGACTGCCCATGTCGGTGATGGCGGAAGTGATGACTTCACTTCCGGCGGGGAGTTGCAGCGCCCCGATGGCGATATGGACCGCCGCAGTCCCGCTGGAACAGGCGATGCAGTGTTTCTTACCGTACATTTCCGCAAAGCTCTTTTCAAAAGCCCGAACCTTGGTTCCGAGATAAAAAAAGAGCATGTCGGAGTCGATGACTTCCGTAAGGTAGCGCTTGTCCAGGTCACCGTGCCGTTGGCGACGGCCAAACGGCGTCTGCTTGGCTTTCGGACCTCCATCCACCGCCAGCTTCTGAGAATAGTCGAGATTCATCGTTATGAATCCTCCTGCAATGGCATGCTGCCTATGCTCCTCCGACTGCGGTAAGCATTTTGGATTGGTAATTTTGGATTGGAGAGAGTGAACGGGCGCCCATGGGCTTTAATCCGAAATCCAAAATGCAGTTCCAAAGAGGCGGAGCCTCTCCACACGTGTCTGGGGAGAGCAACCACGCAAATCAGGTTATGTGCCGTCTGCGGCGAATGCAAGTTTCGCCTTGCCTTTGCTTGCAAGGTGAAAAAAATTGGGAGCACCTCTGAAAAAGCCCATCGTAAAGGGCCGCGCACTCCTTCGGCTCCTGAAAACATGGGTGGGAAGAAGCATATTGTGGAGCCTGACTGACCCTGTTTTGCAATACCGTAAGTTCTTGTTTTTTTAGCAAACACTTTGAGCGTCTCGTAGGGGCTGGGCTTGCCCTGCCCTCGTTTCACACCACCGACAAACGGCAAGGGCAGGGCAAGCCCAGCCCCAACGAGACGCGTTG